>Ga0074199_1002326_pt1 | contig 11975 bp, 10 predicted proteins | sample EPASupsiteSAE347_FD_64528 | JGI IMG/M metagenome (GOLD analysis project Ga0074199, IMG submission 64528) | Bioremediated contaminated groundwater from EPA Superfund site, New Mexico - Sample SAE3-47 | ecosystem: Environmental > Aquatic > Deep subsurface > Groundwater > Contaminated ...
CCTTTCTATAAGAACCTTAAATTTGCCATCTATCGTTGAATATGTAGATATATCAACAGCATAATAGCGCCCAATTTCATCAAGAGTTATGTGAATATTCGCTTTTAACTCTTCTAGATTTCTGTTGCCAATGGTAGAAAAATCGAGCTTTATTACTGGGTGCTCTTGCCACACATAATCACTTTTTGATATCCACAGATCGTTAAAAAGCTCTTTTTTGCCCAAAAATAACGATTCAAGGGTTGAAACCAGGAGCGATTTGCCAAATCGACGCGGTCGAGACAAAAAGTAATATTTACCCCCCGTCACCATTTGGGCTATAAGTTCGGTTTTGTCCACATATACATAATTATCTTCAATAAGCTCACTAAAAGTACTCAGTCCCAACGGTAAATTTTTTAACTTATTCCCACTCATACACAGTACCCCTTACACTACGTTACACTCTAACTTTTTTTGCCCAAAATCGATCTTTTGTTGCACTGTTTAAGTATACCAGAGATATAAAAATTATCGCGTATGGATGATCCCCCCCCCAACAAGCCACAAAATCAAAAAATTCTCACCCAAACTCTTGCGCAGGAAGAAGAAGCAAACTTAAAAAGATTAATCAGCTTACCGTTAAAGACACAGCCACTATTGACACCCCTGAGGATGCCACAATATCCATCAGTCTTAAGGAAAAAGGGGATCGAAGTGGCGGTTCATGCCTAACATCGGTAAAAAACACTAACCCGGACACCAAAATAACATTCGGTGATAACTCGCCTGGTATAAGCCGAGCCTATTGGCAATTAGTAGAAAAATATGAACCAAAGGCGTAAAAAAATACATCAGTTATGACATAATCACAAAATATCAGATTATAGTTCCGAACTTAGATTGTTGTATACTACCAGGCCTGTATAAGAAAAAAATTTCTACTCAACATTCTGCGCCTCTAACGAAACAACTTTTTCTTGTGACTCAAAGTTAATACCAACTAAGACAATCTTTTTGCCCATATTTTCGTATTTTTCGTAATACCTTCGATCTTTAATTTGCTCTAACGCTTCTTGCGCTGACTTATTAAATTTAAGCTCAATAACATACACAAGTTTTGGAAAACTCACAACAAGATCAGCTCGCCCCAAACTTGTAGTAACTTCTGGATCGACAACCACACCAATCAAAGCAAAAATAGAATACAAAACAAACTGCAGTTTATATTCGTCTGTTATGTGAACCGTATATGGCATGCGATTAAAAAATTCCTGCAGCTTTTCCTGCAGTTTTACCATATTGTTAGCCAAAAAAGCACGCGCAAGAAGCTGCGCATATTGTATAGACTCATCCGGTGGCAATTTAGTAAACGCATCTGCAAGATTTATTGTTAACCCAGAATCTACTTCACGATTAGGAATTCCGAGCGTGTAGTTGCTTGTTTTTGGATCAAAATCCTTAATAGTCAAATAACCCGTCTGAAATAGTAACGTAGAAAGCGGGATATTATCTGGTTCAAAGCTTCCCAAACTCTTTTCGTTTAACACGGGCGCGATCAGCGCATTAGGGCGGTAACTATGCTGCTTTAACAATTTTATCAAAAATGTTGGCGTGCCTGTTTCAAACCAGTAATTACCAAATTTCTTTTCAACCAAACACGTAAGAACTGAATACGGATTAAATACAAGTTCTGCATTTTGGGAAAACTTGTATCCATCGTATTGGTTTTTTAATTTTGCAATTACTTCAACAAGATCTTTGCCATAAGATGGTACAAGTAAGTTCATATGCAAGCCAAAGTTGTCGATTAATTCCTGTTTTGTGTACCCAAGAAGTTGTGAAAACTGTTCGCTTAAACTAATATCTCTTAAATTATTTATTCCTGAAAAAATAGAGGTCTTAGCAAACTTTGAAACACCAGTTAACAATACAAACCTAATATACTGATCTGAGCCCTTAATAACAGAATATAAACTTTTTAGTATTTCTCGTTGCTGTTTGGCCCCTTCTGGATCGTCTATATGATCTAATATTGGCTTGTCATATTCATCTATAAGCAAGACTACTTTATTTTTTCGAGACAGCCTTTCTATAAGAACCTTAAATTTGCCATCTATCGTTGAATATGTAGATATATCAACAGCATAATAGCGCCCAATTTCATCAAGAGTTATGTGAATATTCGCTTTTAACTCTTCTAGATTTCTATTACCAATAGTAGAAAAATCGAGCTTTATTACTGGGTGCTCTTGCCACACATAATCACTTTTTGATATCCACAGATCGTTAAAAAGCTCTTTTTTGCCCAAAAATAACGATTCAAGGGTTGAAACTAGGAGTGATTTGCCAAATCTTCGTGGTCGAGACAAAAAGTAATATTTACCTCCCGTCACCATTTGGGCTATAAGTTCTGTTTTGTCCACATATACATAATTGTCTTCAATAAGCTCACTAAAAGTACTCAGCCCCAACGGTAATTTTTTTAACTTATTCCCACTCATACGCAGCACCCTTTACACTACGTTACACTCTAACTTTTTTGCCCAAAGTTGATCTTTTGTTAAACCGCTTAAGTATACCAGAGATATAAAAATTATCGCGCATGGATAACCCCCACACCGACAAATCACAAAATCAAAAAATTTTTCGCTCAAACTCTTGTAAAAGAAGAAGAAGAAGAAGTAAACTTAAAGTGTATGGTTAAAATAACCAATTAAAAGAGGGAGGTTATTATGAATAAGGTATTGGTACCGTTGTTATGTGGTATTATCTGTACACTAACGGCCATGGGGCGGAATGAGCTTGTCATTTCCAACACAATGAAAAACAGTCCAATCAACGTATCTTTTTATAAAAATCGTACCGCAGAAGAAAAGCTCGCTTTTAGACAAAAATATGGTAAAAAATACGCAGCAAAACATCCAGATGAATGGTTTCTTCCTGAGACTTTGGCGACACATGTTATACCACCAGTAAAATCAAAAAAAGATGTTTTTATACATACAATTGCCATACCAGAAAGTACAACATCCATTGGTTTCGTTTATTCAAAAACAGGAATCATGATTGATAGCCCCAAAGAAGGTTCATTAGACATATCATTTATGAAAGCTTAAGAACGCAGGGCGATTGCATGAAGAACCCTTATGCAAAAAGGATTTTTAAAAAACAGAGCAATTCATGGTTTGTATATCCTATTACGTTATGATGAGGGGTATTTATGGGGGCGCAGCCCCCACCCCATTCTCCGGCGCTCCCGCATCGGCAATCCTAAAGTGTGCTTTACAAAAGGCTTTCTCATGCGTTTTGCCCTGTTAAGAACGAAGTAAATAAGCCTTTTCTTTACCACAGCAATATGCTAGTTTCTGTTTAATATACCGTCACAAAGGAGCTCGGTGGCTAACAAAACAACCATTTTTGATGGCGCATTAAACATAGCACCACTCATCAACGCTACAAATGCATTACAAGAAGCACTTAAAGAAGCGCAAACACAACTTGAGCAAGATAGCGCTATTCAACGTTTTGAATTTACTTATGAACTTTTATGGAAAACACTTAAAAAAATTTTATCGTTTAAGGGCATCGATGCAAACAATCCTCGCGATGTATTTCGTGAAGCCGCTAAAAATAAACTAATCGATCACCCACAATTTTGGTTTGGTGTCATACGCAAGCGCAATTTAACAACACATATATACAACCAAGAAATAGCAGCCGATATATTTGAGTTTCTTCCAGAATTCGAAACACATTTGGTTAAAGTGCTTGAAACTATCAAAAAATTGTAATTTTATGGTTAATCACGGAATGTCACCGCAGGAACTTAATATTATTCGCACCATCTTGCAACCATACAAAGAAGTTTATGTTTTTGGTTCACGCGTTAAGGGAACACATAAACCATTTTCAGATCTAGATATTTGTATAAAACAACCTATTCCTGACTATCAGGTCGAGCTGCTTAATGAACAGTTCACCGAAAGTGACCTACCATTCAAAGTTGATGTGGTACTGTATAATGAAGTTGATGATTCGTTCAAAAAACGCATCAACCAAGAAGCAGTAGCACTTGCTGAATTTAAATAATACTAAAAATTTTGTTTAAACTCTTGCAGAAGGTGAAATAAAGAAATAATTAAAAGCAATCATTTACTATTTGTTAGGCGCGTTTGCGTTTAGTTCCACTATGTGTTAACTTGATTTTAACATATAATAAGTGCGTTTTTAAACAAATTTTATAAAAAAGCGGGGCCTAAATGCTTATTCAAAGACCGTTTTGGCAAAAATTGATCGAGCAATATTGGCAACACAAAAGTCTCATCTGGCTGATGGGAGTTCGCCGTGTTGGCAAAACAAGCCTCTGTCAAAGCTTGCCGGAAATTGAGTATTTTGATTGCGAGCGGCCACGTGTTCGACAATTACTTGATGATCCTGAGGGATTCTTGAAAGATCACAAGGGTAAACGGTTAGTACTTGATGAAATTCATCGACTTGGAAATCCATCTGAAGTACTTAAAATTGCAGCGGACCATTTCCCTGAGGTAAAAATTATCGCTACGGGTTCTTCTACTTTGGGGGCAAGTAAAAAATTTAAAGACACCTTAACGGGACGAAAAAAAGAAATTTGGCTCACGCCGCTACTTCTACAAGAAATGCTTGCTTTTGGAAACGATAACATTAAACATCGTTTATTATATGGTGGATTACCTTCTTTTTTTTCTGCCAGTCAATTTCCGGATGATGATTTTCGTGAATGGAGCGATGCCTACTGGGCAAAAGATATTCAAGAATTATTTAGCGTCGGGAAACGTTATTCTTTTCAGAAATTCACCGAATTATTGTTAGCGCAAAGTGGTGGGCAATTTGAAGCAAGCAGATTTGCGGCTCCTTGTGAGGTATCACGACAAACCATAACTAATTATTTAGCCGTTCTTGAAGCAACATTTATCGTGCACGTCGTTCGGCCATATGCAACTCATAGGGCAACTGAAATTGTTATGGCACCTAAAGTATATGGATTTGATACCGGATTTGTTTGTTATTCTAAAGGATGGCACGAGCTGCGCCAGGAGGATCTTGGATTATTATGGGAGCAATGTGTCTTAAATGAATTACATGCACAACTCCAGACAAGCCATATTAATTATTGGCGAGATAAATTGGGACATGAAATTGATTTTGTTTTACAACAGAAAGCTCAAAAAGAACTTGCGGCGATAGAGTGTAAATTCTCGAGTATGTCGTTTTTAAAAGATCGCTATAATATTTCTTCCTTAAGCTCAAATTTTAGAGCATTTCGGCAGCATTATCCACATGGCAAAAATTATGTAGTTGCTAGCGATATTGATAAGCGCTTTGAAAGAAAAATTGACAATATTCCTATTACATTCGTCAACACGCAACATTTGGTAGACGAAATTACCGGATAATCACATATTTCATCTTCGCATAACATCAAAAAATTTTTACTCAAACTCTTGCAAAAGAAGAAGAAGAAGAAGAAGAAGTAAACTTAAGGTGTATAGTTAGAAATCTTCATAACCAATTAAAGAGGAGGTTATTATGAAGAAGTCAGTAATGTTGCTTTCGTTATTTGGCATTCAAGTAGTATTGCCCATGTTTATGATGTACGCCCCCAAAAAAATACTCAGTATTGATGATGTTCGACCATTTTATAAAGCTGAAGACGAGTCTCTTATTCTGCCTGGCGATCACTTAGATTACATGGATCCCATTGTATTTGAACAAATAAGCAATGAGTGGCCAAGCTTAAGTAAACTCCAAATCTCAGACACAAGCCTATCGGAAATTCCAGCTACAATTGGCCTTCTTAGAAACTTGAAGTACCTTAATCTACATGACTGGCGAAATTTAACTACACTACCATCAACAATTGCCAATCTTACAAACTTAAAGAAGCTTAGAATATATAAAAGAAGATTTTCAAAACCATTCATATTACCAGAAGCGACATGGCAACTATCAAGCCTTGAAGAATTGATAACCTCAGGACTTGCACAAGATAAATTGCCCGAAGAAATTGCAAACCTACACAATCTAAAACATTTAATACTTGAGAATTCACAAATAAAATCACTTCCAGAAAGCATATCAGATATGAAAAAGTTGGAATGGATAAATGTCCGAAACACTCCGTTAGTTCGCTTAAAAAGCTGGAGTGTAATACGTTCAACAATTGAAAACAACATTCCAGAAATCTCATTTGACGAGTGATTAGATACGAAATAGCGTTAAAAAATACTTTATTATCTGTGTAAGTGGGGAGATTTCTATGCCCCGCTTGTTTTTTAACTCTTTGTTTACCATAAAATTATGCTATGCTCATTTTCAGAACTATCTGGAGAGTTGGAGTTAGCATATGATAAACTCATTTAAAGAACGCTTATTAGAACTCAAGGCCATAAGCCCGCAAGCGCTCGCTGCTGCTGAAAAAAAAGCAAAAGAACTAGGTACTACCCTGCCCGAATATCTTGTTGAGCAAAAGCTTGTTTCAGACGAACTGGTTGCAAAAGCATTTGCAGAGGTTCTTAATGTGCCGTTTATTGACAAAATAAACGAAGCAATGGTTAATACCGAACTTTTAGGTAAAGCACCATTTCGCTTTTTGAAAGAAAACAATATTATACCCATCAAAGAACAGGGGAAACTTGTTTTTGTTATTGCTGATCCATTTCACTTTCAAGCTGTTGATGAATTGCGTGTTCTATTAGGTGATCCAGCTCATCTTTCACTTGCAACTACAAAATCTATAAACGACGCAATCAACCGCCTATACCCACTTGAAGGCACCAAGCAGATGATCGAAGAATTGGGGGAAACGGGCGAACTCGAAGAAGAAGCAGTTGAATTTGGCGAAATTGATGAGCGTAATCTTTTGGGAATGGCACAGGAAGCTCCCGTCATCAAAATGGTTAACCATATACTCTTTCAGGCAGTTAAACAGTCAGCCTCTGATATCCACATCGAACCACTTGAAAAAGAGTTACAGGTTCGTTACCGCATTGACGGTGTGTTGCACACTGCGTTCAATCCACCAAAACGTATCCAGTCAGCACTTGTGTCACGCGTCAAAATTATGTCCAATCTCAATATAGCCGAAAAACGCAAACCTCAAGATGGTCGCGTGCAAATAAAAGTCGCCGACAAATCAATCGATATACGTGTATCTATTATCCCAACCGTATTTGGTGAAAAAGTTGCGCTACGCCTTCTTGACAAAAGCCATGGCGTAGTCGCTCTTGAAAAAATAGGATTTAGTAAGCGCGATCTCCAGGTAGTACTGCAGAGTATCGGGCTCCCTAACGGTATTATTATGGTAACTGGTCCAACCGGTTCTGGTAAAACTACAACACTTTATGCCATTTTAAATCGCTTAAATACTGAAGACGTCAGTATCGTAACGGTTGAAGATCCTGTTGAATACCAAATTAGCGGCATCGCACAAGTACAAGTCAACGAAAAAGCAGGAGTAACATTTGCTTCGGCACTCAGAGCCTTCTTGCGCCAAGACCCCGACATCATGATGGTTGGTGAAACACGCGATCATGAAACCGCTCAAATAGCCATCCAAGCATCTTTAACCGGTCACCTTGTGCTTACTACACTCCATACCAACAACGCACCAGCCAGCATTACACGTTTGCTTGATATGGGCGTTGAACCATATTTAATCGCATCATCAGTTACGTGTGTTATTGCACAACGATTGGTCCGCAAACTCTGCCCCCTCTGCAAAAAAGCGTACAAACCTGCACCAGGGCTTTTTAAAGCTCTTGGATTGTCTGAAGCAGAAGCAAGCAAAATAACGTTTTATCAGGCCATTGGTTGCCCTGAATGCTCAAACACCGGCTACAAAGGGCGTTTGGCCGTGTTTGAAATCATGCAAATGAGCCCTGCTGTCGCAAAGCTTACACTCGCACGCGCAGACGCTAACCAATTACGCATAGCAGCACAACAAGATGGCATGACATTACTTATTCAAGATGGTGTTGAAAAAATAAAACAGGAACTCACAACTATCGATGAGGTACTCTCAGCTGCATCAACCGCACAACTTATGGAATAAAAAACACGGCTTAAGTATTATTGATTTGTCCATCACACTTGCGCTCATAACTGGTATTGCTACCATAAGCATCCCTGTTATGCTTAACCTTCAACAAACCTACGTCGGCGCCCAAGCACGCGCTCTTCAAACTACCTGCTGGGCCCTCAATAACCAAGCAATTGCGAAAGGCGAAAAATTTAAGCTCACACTTAATGAAAGTGCGCAATCTTATTCATGGGATAACCATACCGATAAACTTGCGCCAAAAGTCAAATTTGGTGTAATGCCTGGAGTGTTAGGGCCGCCGTCCGATCCAAAACATCGCCTTACATCTGCGGTAACGTTTGCACATAACACTCTATTTTTTTATCCCAATGGCCGTATTACGCCGGGAAGTGTTTACCTCATCGACGATCGGCAACAAACCCTTTATGCTATTACTATACCGGTTGCTCGTGCACTTTATGTACGGCTTTATCGGTACCGTGATGCACATTGGCACTTATGTACATAAGAAAAAAAGCACTCTTTATCGCGCTCATCATCACCATCGGGTGGTCGATTGTTACCGGACTTTATATCATACGCACGGTAACTACGGTACGCGATCAGATTGCAGAACTTATAGCACATCATGTTACCACATCAGCAGCCTGTCATTTTCATACCAACGTTACCGCGTGGGGATTCTTGCCACCACACATTATCTGTACTAATACCTATGCTCTTCCCGATGATATTCTCACTTCACCAGATAATCAGGCTCGTTGGTCATGGCACTGTAAACAAATTTCTTTTAACTTTTCCCTTTTCGGGCTCATATTTATGCAAAAGCTTATTATCACTGTAGAGATAGATGATCTCACGCTTTATTCACAAGCCGATCAAAACACCATCGACATCAGCGACCACCTGCAAAAAGTATTTTTGGGCAAACTGGCAAATCTTTCGATTAATATCAAAATATTTAAACTAAACAGCGGCCACATAACAATAAACATACCAAAGAACAACGCCCAAATAACCTGCACCATTTCAGGGATAAGTAAAAAAAACGGTGATCACTTCAAATCGGCCTACTATTTAAGTGATGGAAGTGTATGGTACAACAACACATGTTACTTAAATCACTTAACCGGAATGGTACATGCACATTTTGCACAAAAAAAACTTCAGGATATTTTGTACAAAATACAGGCACACACATTACCAAACACCCCGTCATCACAACTTATATATCTTGAAGGAACACTTCAAAATGATGTATGGCATATACAGGCACGCAACCAAGAAAACACCGGCACGCTTGAAATACACGGTACTCCATTGGAAAAAAAAGCTCAGGTGTCAATAAGCAGCACTTTATTGGAAGCTCTCACAGGAATGCAAGTTGGCACCATATGCAACGATAAAGTTATCATAACAGGCTTTTTACCTACAACAGGTATCCCTTACGGATCTGTGCATCTTGAACGATTACCACTCAGCGGCGATTGGTATTATAGTAATAGAGCCGTTCACCTGGATCTGAACAGTACCGCAACAATCGCTGTACCTCTTGGCTCTTGGGTTATGCAGCCAACCGCCCACTGCATACAAAGCATCCTGAGCAAAGATTCTTTCGATCTCATGTTCAGCACAACGCTCGCACATACACTCAACAAAAAAGAACTTACGTGTATGGGAAAACTCACCCTGAAAAATAATACTATTTATGGAAATTTTACCTACCCAAACTATACCGTCACTGGTACCGGTACGTATAATCCAATTGATATCACAATCACCTGCACAGACAAAAATTCAAAACCATGCGGCTCCTTGCGTGTAGAAAAAAAAGATACCCATTTCGCAATAACCGCACATACCAGCTACCAAGAACTTTATCCACTGCTGGATGAGCCATACAAGACCCTTTTTCCTGGTACCGGCACTATAGATATAACAGGCACTATCGGGTACCCATGCAGCGTGTGCAACCTTAAGCTCACAAGTGGCTATATACAGCTTGGCAAATCATACAACAGCTGCCAACAGTTCGAAACAAACGTGTGTCTTGATCAGCAAACAAACACGCTTGTTTTCAACAACACACATGGCACACTCCATCATGGCACCATCTACTGCCCCCAAGCACGCCTTGATTTTGATCATCATTGGCACCTGTCATATCTGCACGCACCAATATCATTTAATAGATGCTTGGTAAATTGGAACGAAAATATCGGCATATGCTCAGGAGCACTTACCCTACAACACCGAACCAACAACACGCTACAAGCACATATAGCGTTTGAAAAAACTGATATATCGGGAAGTATATTTCAAAAACTTCAACAAAAAAATACCCTTGCGCGGACATTTGCCAACACACCACTAAATCTTAACGTAAAGATTGAGACAAAAAAGGCTATTCATATTACACTGCCACACTTACAAGCAAAAGCACATGCGCAGGTATCGACAGAAGGATCTCTGGCTCATCCACAGTATTCCGGTACAATTACATTGCAAAATGGTGCTCTTTATGTAGGAACTGCCCACTTCGCCATAACAAGTGGCACCATACACTTGGCTCCCGATAATCCAGAAAACTCTTTCGTAACCATTCAGGCTCACACAAACAAAGCGAACCATGAGATTATGCTTCACCTTATTGGTAATATCGCACAACCAACCATTAAACTTTCGGCAACGCCAGCGCTCAGTGACCAGCAAATTATCGCGCTCATACTTGCGGGATCATCCGAAACATCACTCAACACCATACTCCCCACACTTATTACTCAGCAGATAAAAGAGCTTGTTACCCAGTATAACCACCATACATCATCAATCATCGACAACCAGACAAAAAAAATTACGCTTACACCACGCTTTAGCAGCACCCGCGGCACAGGGTTACAAGGCGGCATAGAGCTTGATTTTGGTGAACGACTTAAAGCAAAAATTAAAAAAAATATAGATTTACAAGAAAATTTTGCACTCGAAGTTGATTACCACATGAGTGATGATTTAAACATTAAAGCATTTAAGAATGAAAAAGGGCAAATGGGCGGACAAGCAAGTGTCAAGTTTCGATGGTAGGTACATCAATAAGCGCCTGCATATCGGCAGCAACAGCACACTCAAATTCATGCCGTTGTGTTTTATATATAAACGATATTTTTTTAGCATGGAGCGCCTGACGATTAATAGCCGGCGATTGAGAACCATAAACGGCATCACCAAGAACGGGATGCCCAATAGCAGCAAAATGAACTCGTATCTGGTGCGTTCTTCCAGTGACAATACGAACCTCAACCAGCGTATATTTTGGGTAATATGCCAGTACTCGATAACTCGTTAATGCATCTCGGCTGACCCCATTTTTTGGAAAATGCGTCATACGATGCTTATGATGAGGATCTCGCCCAATGGGAAAATCTATAACACCACATTTATCAGGATGCCCATCAACCAAAGCCCAATACAGTTTATTTACCTTTCTTGATCGAAAAAGTGACCCAAATAAACCAAACGACTCGTTGTTAAGCGGAATCACCAACAAACCAGACGTATCTTTATCAAGTCGATGAATGATTCCTGGACGATCGGCAATGCCAACATGTTTAAGCTCGGCATATGATGCCAATAACCAATCCACCAAAGTAACATCGCTACTAAAATCATTCGGCTTATGAACCATCAACCCGGCTGGTTTGTTTACAATAAGAAAATCCTGATCACGCGCAACCACCTCGACATGAAAATCCTTTTCAAATGTATCAAGCGTAAAAGTCGCCTGTGGCAACGAGGGAAATGTTACCATGATACAATCATGCAATCGAAGAATATAACCGGACTTTGCGATCTGTTGATTAACTAAAACCGAACCGGAATCGATAAGTTTTTTAAAAAAGCTACGCGAATACCGCACAAA
>Ga0074199_1002330_pt1 | contig 11947 bp, 15 predicted proteins | sample EPASupsiteSAE347_FD_64528 | JGI IMG/M metagenome (GOLD analysis project Ga0074199, IMG submission 64528) | Bioremediated contaminated groundwater from EPA Superfund site, New Mexico - Sample SAE3-47 | ecosystem: Environmental > Aquatic > Deep subsurface > Groundwater > Contaminated ...
TCCCGTATGTGAAAGTCGTCTGATTAATTCAAGAACCGCGGAGTTAATTCTGACCACGAATTAACGCGAATAAATTTAATGACAGGAATAACCGGATAAACATGATTATTTTCCAGATTCATTTTGGGCGGAGATCAAGCCGGCTTTCTTCAATCTCCAATCTCCAACCCATAACCTGCAATTTGCAATAAAGTATCTCTGTGTTCTCAGCGAGCTCTGTGATGAATCACTTTTTGCCGCGACGAAACAGGATCAGCTTTTCAAAGGGCTTTTCTTCGCCTTTCAGCAGGCGCCGGATATTAGTACGATGAGTGTAGATGATAAAAAGTGGAATGACGACACTGAAAATCAGCAAGACCGAATCGGCAACGATAACATGGGATTTGTTCAATATCAACAATATTATCGGCAGGCTCACTGCGGCGCTGATCGACGAAACGGATACCAATCCGGTCGAGAATAACACCAGAGCGAAAACCAGCAGGCACAGTAAAAAAGCGACGGGATAAAGGGCAATAATCAACCCGGCTCCCGCGGCGACGCCCTTGCCGCCCTTGAATCCGGCAAAGATCGTGAACGTGTGTCCCAGGATGGCGCACAGCCCGGCCAGGATCATTAACCAGGTTGGGTTAACGAGCGGCACATCGATCCGGATTTGTGAAATAACTCTTGTAGCGAATACGCCTTTTGCGACATCAAAAAGCGAAACGAACAGACCGGCTTTCCAGCCCAAAACACGGAAGGCGTTGGTACCGCCGGCGTTGCCGGAGCCAAATTGCCGGATGTCGATCTTTTTCGTGACTTTCCCGATGATAATTGCGGTCGGAATCGAGCCGACCAGATAACTAAGTATCAGGATGGATAATAATGACCACATCATTCACTCCAGGATATGCCAATGGCCGCGGCACCGTGCCCGGCATGCGCGCCGAGCACCGGCGAGACCGGCATGATGTTGATATTTTCAACGCCAAAACGTTTTTTCAATTCGGCTACAAAATGTTCTGCAACCGGCAGATTGTTAACATGTGCGATGACAAAGCGCGGATTCTTTTTCAGAGCCGCAAAATCGGTCGTTAATTGCAGGACTTTAGCGAAGGCGCCCTTTTTTGAGAAACTCTTCGCGAAATGTACCAAACGACCTTGTTCGTCCAGATTAAGAATTGGTTTGATGTTAAATAGTTTGGCAGCCAATCCTTTGGCTTTGCCGATCCGCCCTCCGCGTATTAAATACTTCAAATTCGGGATGCCGACGAACAATTGCGTCCGGCGGGTGGCGTTGGTCAAATCCGCGACGATCTCGTCATGCGGTTTGCCGGCGACGATCAATTCAACCGCGCGTTCGGCGATGAAACCAACTGAGACCGAGAGGGTTTTACTGTCGATTACACTGATTTTGCGGTCGGGAAAAGAGCGTGCGGCATTCAGTGCGTTCTGATAAGTGCCGCTGAGTATTTCCGGAATATGAATTGAAATGATAGACTCGTAGTGAGTCAGCAGGTAACTGTACAGATTGGTAAACTCGGCCGGCGAGGGTTGCGAGGTCTTGGGATGTTCCGGCTCGGTTTCCAGCATTTCGTAAAAATATTCGGGCGTGATCGTGATTTTATCGATATAATTCGACTGGCCGAAAGCGACCTTTACCGGGATAACATGCGTACAGGTCCGGTCGATGAATTCCTGTGGCAAATCACAGGCCGAGTCAATCACCAGCGCGATTTGCGGATGTGGATTGTGAGCGACAATGTACTGCTTGAGCATATCGTCGGCTTTTTGATGGAGCAAGGCTCCGTGCTGGCGGGCAATTTTAAAAACCTTAGCGGGTTCGTTGGAATGAATATGCAGGCGCGCTTTTTGGGGTGAACCGGCCAGGACGATGGAATCGCCAAATGGTTCGATTAAGTTGCGCAAATCTTCGATTGGAATATTTTTGCCTTCGATCAAACACTCGGTGCAAAAACGATAAGTGATCTGTTCCGGCAGGACTTCCGTACGAGCGACTGATTCGAACGGTTGTTCGTCAGCCTCTTCAATTTCGTTGATCCGGCCCCGGTCAATAAAATGGCTGATGCCTTCCAGAATGTAGACGAAGCCCTGTGCGCCGGAATCGACGACATTGGCATTTCGCATGGCTTCGATTTTAGTGCGCGTATTTTCCAGGGAACGTCTGGCAGCCTCCAGCGAATGTTTGAGCAATTCCTCGAAGTCAAAGATTTTTTTACTGTTTTCGTAAACATTTTCCGCCCAGTCTTTGATGACGGTCAGGATTGTGCCCTCGCACGGTTTTGAGAGGGCGTTGTAGGCATGCTGTTTGGCCGCATTGGCGGCCTCGCCGAATTGAGCGGTGGTTACCTTATGATTTTTCCCGATGCCTTTGGACAGGCCGTAGAAAAATTGGGCTAAAATAACCCCGCTGTTACCGCGGGCGCCTTCCAGAGCCGAATCGGCGATTTTTTGAGTTGCGTCCTCGATCGAACCGGTATTGTGTGAAGAATTGGCAACCACGGTTTTCATCGTTGCGGCCATATTCGTGCCGGTATCCGCATCGGGAACCGGAAAAACGTTGATTTTATTCAGATAATCCTGATGATCGACGATTTTCTTGGTGCCGGCTTTAATGCCGCGCATAAATCTGTGGCCATCGATATATTTGATTTTCATCTTTAAATAATGCCTTTCGATATCAAACATTTAAGATTAATGGAATGAACGCATGTTTCCAACAAATTTGTTTTCATTTTGAAATGGGTATTCCGTTGCAAATTAATTCGAATACTATAACTGATCGGGTTTAGCCGGATCGGGATTTTCTGACGATTTCACCACGTTAAAATTGACCTGTGGCGGCAGAACCGCTCCGGCTGAAATAATGGTTTTCAGTCCCTGTTCGATACTCATTTCGGAAGGAAACACTTCGTTTTCCTGGACAAATAATACCCAACCGGAAGTCGGATTAGGCGTAGTCGGCAGAAAAATACTGTAAAAGCGGACGCCATCCCGGTTTACCGTTTCGCCAGTCACAAAACCGATTGTCCAGACATTTTTGCGCGGATATTCGATAAAGACGACTCGTTCGAATCCTTTTTTTGAGAAAGAGATGGCGCTCAATACCTGCTTGGTCGTCTGGTAGATTGTTCTGACGACGGGGATATAATTCAGCCATTTTTCAAAAGCCGATAGCAGGGATTTGCCGAGGAAATTGGTGATAAACAATCCCAGCAGATAAATGAATGTGATGGCGAGGATCAGTCCCAATCCAGGAATGTGAAAACCAATCAGCGGATCGATTGTCGGGCTGATGATATTGTCGAAAAAAGTGATGAATATTTTGATAAAATAAATTGTCAGGATTGTCGGCGTTAAAGCAATGATTCCTGCGAGTATTTTATTACGCAGGGAGGATTTCCACTTCTGCCAAATGCCGGGAGCCGGGGGCAAATTGTCGATCGGTTCCGTGGATTGTTTAGCGGATTGTGCCGTCATTTTTGTTCTTTTTTTCCGACAATCAAATAAATTCCGAGTAGAATCAGAATAACCGGCCAGTAACGAAAAATCGACCATTCACCGGCAAAAAACAACGCGGCGATGGTGATTAAAATCGTACCGGGGATCCAGAGTCTATTATTCTGCGGACCGAAGAAATACATGAAGAAAAATCCGACGCCCGGCGCCATAACGAAGGTTGGCCAGAGCCGGTCCATATTGTACCAGCTCGTTCTTTCCATATAGAGAAAGAGAGTGCCGATAATCAGCAGAATCATGCTTGGCATCAGTAAACCATAGTTGATCCGATTGATGAAGAAACCAACCAGGAAAAGCAACCCCAGACCGATTAAAATCAGCGGCCAGAGTTCTGACCAGTTGAAATAATCAAACTGCACTAATAGAATCAGCATGCCTAACAGGATGAGAAACAGGCCGCCAAACCAATTTGTACGAGAAGATTGTTCATTCATTTTGAACCTCGCTTTAACGATAAAGCCCCTCGCGGGGGCTTCATCTGAGTATTTTCAATTTTCAATGATATTCCTCTGAAAGACAGAGTCTGCCGTTGGATTTAAGCGATTGTGACGTCTTTATCGAGATAAACATCCTGAACGGCGTTGACAATCTCAACACCTTCCGACATCGGCCGCTGGAAAGCTTTGCGTCCCAGGATCAACCCCATACCGCCGGCGCGTTTGTTTATGACCGCGGTTCTGACGGCATCGGCCATGTCGTCATCGCCGGAAGCCCCGCCTGAGTTAATTAACCCGGCGCGGCCCATATAGCACCCGGCTACCTGGTAGCGGGTCAGGTCGATCGGATGATCGGTTGTCAATTGTTCATAAACTTTCTTGTTGGTTTTGCCGAATTTCAGAGCCGTGTACCCGCCGTTGCATTCCGGGAGTTTCTGTTTGATAATGTCAGCTTGGATAGTTACTCCAAGATGATTGGCCTGGCTGGTCAGATCGGCCGCGACATGATAATCTTTATCGGCAGTCTTAAAGGCGTTGTTTCTGAGATAGCACCATAGAATCGTGACCATTCCCAGCTGATGAGCGTATTCAAATGCTTCGCTGATCTCCATGATCTGCCGGCGCGATTCCTCTGAACCAAAATAAACTGTTGCTCCAACTGCCGTGGCTCCCATATCAAAAGCCTGGTCAATACCGGCGAACAGCGTCTGATCGTGCATATTCGGAAATGAAAGTAGTTCATTGTGGTTGATTTTCAATACAAAAGGTATCTTGTGGGCATATTTCCGGGCAACCATTCCCAGTACGCCGAGAGTCGAGGCAACCGCATTACATCCGCCTTCGACGGCCAGCTTAACGATATTTTCGGGATCGAAATAGATCGGATTCGGTGCGAAAGAGGCACCGGCTGAGTGTTCGATGCCCTGATCAACCGGCAGAATCGAGAGATAACCGGTTCCGGCTAAGCGACCGGTATTGTACATCGTCTGCAAATTACGCAATACATTGATCGGGCGATCGGAATTGATCAGGATCCGTTCGACGAAATCCGGTCCGGGCAAATGTAACTGCTCCTTGGAAATAGTAGAACACTTATGTTGTAGCAGAAAATCAGCGTCCTTACCAAGATATTTTTCAATGTTTTTCATAATAAAGAACCTCCAAAAATTAACGTAGGAAGATAAAAAAAATAATCCAATGAAAAAAGAGAATTGATAAAAAACCTTAAAAAACACTTGATAGTTTTCAAAAATGTTCTTAATATCAATTTGTAATGAATACAAATATGAACAATATTAAAAGTGAACTGGAACAGCATAATATTAAACCGACCTTTCAGCGCTTATGTGTGCTGGAATATCTGGAACAGAATCCGATCCATCCGACGGTCGATATGATCTATGCGGATTTGGTAAAAAAAATGCCGACGATGTCACGGACAACGGTTTACAACACACTAAATCTGTTGCTTGAAAGCGGTCTGGCGTCGCCAATAACCATTACCGGCACCGAAGTTCGCTACGAGATCACTACTCCCCAGCATCATCATTTTCTGTGCCGGAAGTGCAACCGGATTTACGATCTGGACGTACAATGTCCGCTATGCAGTAATAACGAGATAGAAGGGCATCAGATTCAGGAAATACACGGCTATTTCAAAGGTATATGTAAAAATTGTCGATAAAATCAAGAAAGGAAACGAATATGAAAGAAAAAGTAGCAAAAGTAATTGAAACCGTTCGGCCGATGTTACAGGCTGATGGCGGTGACGTCGAACTGGTCGAAGTTACCCCGGACGGTATTGTTAAATTAAGGCTGACCGGGGCTTGCGGCGGTTGCCCGATGAGCACCTATACGCTCCGGATGGGCATCGAGAGTCGTCTGAAAGAAGCCATTCCCGAAATCAAAGGCGTCGAACAGGTTTTTTAACCATTGCAAACAATGTAATTTTAAAATCGCATTTCTGTGAGTAATTTTACACCGAGAGTAGTGATCTATGAAATATACATTTAATGTTCCGACGATGAGCTGTCAGCATTGCAAGATGCGGATTAAAAATGCATTAACCCAATATTCCGATCCAAACAAGGTTGACATCGATCTGGCGACTAAAATTGTGTCGGTCGAAAGCGATACTCCGCAGGCAACGCTCACGCAGGCGATCGAATCGGCTGGCTATCATGTGGAAAACAATTTGCAACATTAAATTTTGAAGGGAGACTAAAATGAAGAGTCTGAAAGGAACCCGTACCGAAAAGAATTTATTGACCGCGTTTGCGGGTGAATCACAAGCCCGCAACCGATATACCTATTTTGCATCCAAAGCCAAAAAGGATGGTTTTGAACAGATTGCGGCTGTGTTCACCGAGACTGCCGATAACGAAAAAGAACATGCCAAACGCCTCTTTAAATTTCTGGAAGGCGGGGAAGTCGGTATCGCGGCGGCTTTTCCGGCCGGCGTGATCGGAACGACGGCTGAGAACCTGTTAGCTTCTGCCGAGGGCGAAAATTATGAAACTACAGTCATGTATCCTGAGTTTGCCAAAGTAGCCGATGAAGAGGGATTTGCCGAAATCGCACAGGTTTTCCGGGCTATAGCGGCAGTGGAAGCCCAGCACGAGAAGAATTACCGTACTCTACAAAAAAATATTCTCGAAAACCGGGTTTTTGAGAAAGAAAAAGTCGTGCGGTGGCGTTGTCGGAACTGCGGCTACATTCACGAAGGGACGAAGGCACCGGAAAAATGTCCGGCCTGCAACCATCCCAGGGCTTATTTCGAACTGTTGGCTGAAAATTATTAATTCGATAAAATGTAAATCAATTCATTTATAGGAGGTATTATGACCAAGTATGTTTGCACAGTTTGTGGCTATGTTTACGATCCGCGTAAAGGCGATCCGGATAATGGTATTAAAAAAGGTACGGCGTTCGAAGATTTACCGGATGAATGGGTTTGCCCGGTATGCGGCGCCGAGAAAGAGGATTTTGAACCTCAGGATGACTGATTGTCCATGCAGGTCTTAAAACCTAACGTATTTTTCGTCGGGGCGCGCGACTGGGATCGGCAATTGTTCGATGAACTGATTCCTTTGCCGGACGGAACCACTTACAATGCCTTTCTCATCAAAGGCTCTGAAAAAACGGTTTTGATCGACACCGTCGATCCGGCCAAAGAACAGGTTCTCTTCGATAATTTAAATGAGCTCGGCATCGAGCAGATCGATTATGTCGTATCTCATCATGCCGAACAGGATCATTCCGGGACAATTCCGGCAATTTTGCGGCAATTTCCGATGGCCCGGATTGTTACTAACCAAAAATGTTGTAATCTGCTGAAGGATCACCTGCTGATTCCGGATGATAAATTCAAAATTGTCGCCGACGGAGAAGTATTAAGACTGGGAAATAAGAACCTGCGGTTTATCTTCACGCCGTGGGTGCATTGGCCGGAGACGATGTCGTCTTACCTGGAAGAAGATAAGATCCTCTTTTCGTGCGATTTTTTTGGTTCGCACCTGGCAACCAGTGAATTGCTGGTTGACGATAAAAACCGGGTTTACCGGTCTGCCAAACGTTATTACGCCGAAATCATGATGCCGTTTCGCAATAATGTCCGCCAGAACCTTGAGAAGATCAGGAATCTCGAAATAGACTTGATCGCGCCAAGTCATGGGCCGAGTTATCCGGAGCCCGGTTTTATTATGGAAGCTTACGAAGACTGGACTTCCGATAGAGTGAGTAATGAAGTGCTCATTCCTTACGTTTCGATGCACGGCAGTACCGAAAAAATGGTGCAGCATCTGACCGCAGCTCTGATAGACCGGCATATAAAAGTCCAGCCGTTCAATTTGACCCACACCGATATCGGTGAACTGGCGATGGCGCTGGTGGACGCGGCTACGGTGGTAATCGGGTCGCCAACGGTGATTCTCGGGCCGCACCCGGCAGCGATCACGGCGGCTTACTTAGTCAATTTTCTACGGCCCAAGACGAAATTTCTGGGTATCATCGGTTCATACGGCTGGGGCGGAAAAATGGTGGATAATTTAGGAAGTCTGCTGTCCGGTCTGAAGGCAGAAATCCTTCCGCCGGTGGTTATCAAGGGTCATCCGAAAGCGGATGATTTTAAAGCTATTGAAAACCTGGCGGATGAAATCGCCGCGCGTCACAACAGTTTGAATTTAACCGAAGGGGGACAATGATGGCTATTTTTAGTATTCGGGATGTATTTGAAATGGCGGTTAAGATTGAGGAAAAAGGTGAAGCATTTTACCGCGAAACGGCCAAAATAATTACACATACGGAAGTCAAAGCGCTGTTCGAGAAATTGGCCGACGAAGAGGTTGTTCACAAGAATACCTTTATTCGCCTGGCTCAGAAATTAGGCAATGTCAGTACCGGAAAAGTTGCCCGAGAAGAGTTTTATGCTTACTTAGAAGCCTACACTCAAAACCTGATTTTTTCGGATGTGAAAGCCGAAGATAAAATTCCGACCATCCGGGGAGCGCAGGCGGCTTTATTCTACGCCATTGAAAAAGAACTGGATTCGGTGCTCTATTACACGGAGGTCAAGGAATTGATCCCAGCGAGCGAGCACAAACTTATCGACGGCATTATCGATGAAGAGCGCCGTCATGTCGTCCGGCTTTCAGAGATGAAAAAAGTTCTCGATCGATAACCGGAGACATTCATCAGATCGATCCATTTTAAGAGTAGATGTCCGCACAGGCATCTACTCTTTGGTTTTATGGCGACCCGGAGTATGAACGAAAGGAAACGGATTTATGCCGAAATTTAAAAATGTCTATCCCCAGCGAGTTTTAATAGCACGTCAGCGGGCGCGGCCGGAAGATGTTCGCGGGCCTTATTTCCGCGATCAGACCGCGATTATCCATTCGCTGGCGTTTCGTCGGCTGAAACATAAAACGCAGGTGTTTTTCTCACCGGAGAACGACCATATCTGTACGCGCATCGAACATTCCCTGCATGTGGCGACAATCGCTGCTACGATTTGCCGGGCCCTGATATTAGACATAGACCTCGCAACCGCGATCGGCCTCGGTCACGATCTCGGCCACGCGCCGTTCGGACATGCCGGCGAAAAATGGCTTGACCAATTGTTTGGCGGATTCGTACACGAAATGCATAGCCTGCGGGTGGCTGATAAATTGGAAAACTACGGTCAGGGATTGAACCTGACTTTTGCCGTGCGGGATGGAATCGTTGCCCATTGCGGTGAGGTCGATGAACAGTTTGTGGAGGTTGCGCCGGAATGTAATGTCCTGGATAATTTGCAGGCCAGGCCGACTCAGCCGTCGACCTGGGAAGGTTGCGCCGTGCGGATCAGCGACTCGATCGCTTATCTCGGCCGCGATATGGAAGATGCGATTTCGGCCAACCTGATTACCAAGGATGATCTGCCGGAAAACCTGCGAATCGGCATCGGTCGGTCCAACAGCGAAATTATCAGTAACCTGGTTTTTGATGTGATCGACTGGTCGGAAAAGCACGGCAAGATCGGGTTTTCGCCGGAAAAATTTGCTCTGATCCAGGAATTCAAACAGTTCAGCCGGGAGAAAATCTACACCAATCCGAAACTGAAATACTGGAATAATTATTCGGAGTTTGTTATCAGAACGCTCCGAGATTATCTGATCAATTTGTACACACGCCATCAGACCAATTACGAAGAATATGCCAATAGCCGGACACCGCTGGATGTCAAATTCGGGAAATACATCAAATCTTTACAGGAACGCTATCAGGTGGAAAATACGTCCTCGGAATGTATCCTGCGGGATTACATTGCCGGTATGACCGATTCGTACGCTTTGAACTGCTTTGAGAATATTTTGACGACCGGCACGACCGGATTGTGAGAAAATTTCAAATTGAAAATTGCAAAATGAAAATTTAAAATTTGCGGTCGGAACACCCTATTCCATATAGACGCCGGTGCCGATGAAGTAGTCGGTGCCGTTGATTGGTTCGACATAACCGAGTTTGCGTTTTTCGCCGGTCGCGCCCGGTTTGATCCAATAGTATTCCACGAAACCACCACCATCCTGCGCGGCGGCTGACAGTTCACGGATGACATATTTTCCGCGCGAGTCCTGATAGTCGTACAGATTCTGGTCGAGTAAGTTTTTTTGGGTGGCATGAGCAATGTTGACGCAGGCATAATTATAAACATAGAAATATCCGGAACTGTCGTCGTAAAAGCGCACTGAATCGATCGCCGTGCGAATCAGGTCAATTCGTTCAGTTTCACTGGCGACGTTTTTCACGATTTGACTGAGCATTACGGCATGGGAGTGTACAACCGCCACGGCGATTTTTTTATTCCATTGGAGATTATCGTCGGGCTCGGTTGGTGATTTTTCACACATGGTAAAAACCAATGTCAGGACAACCAGCACATTGAATAATCCCTGTTTGCGGAAACGCTCTGATCTTATCAAAATAATTCCTTTGACAAAACTACAATTATTTCGGCCATAGAATAAACATATACACGCCGTATGAAAGTACAAGGAATAAACCTTCAGCGCGATTCAGCCGGAAGCCGGATAACAGAAATGGCAGAAGAACCACCGAAGTCCCGATCATCCAGAAAAGGTCCAGCATTTTGATGTCAATCCCCTGAATCGGATGAATCAGGCTGCTGATCCCGAGAATTCCGAGAATATTGAAGATATTAGAGCCGACGACATTCGCAATGGCAATGTCGGCCTGGTTGCGGCGGGCGGCGACGATCGAAGTTGCCAACTCCGGTACGCTGGTACCAACTGCAACGATCGTCAGGCCGATAACAGCCTGGCTTACTCCCAGAATCTGTGCCAGAACGACGGAATTATCGACTAAAATATTTGCTCCGGCAAACAACAGTCCAAATCCGACCACAATAAAGCCCAAGTCAAGCCAGATGTTTTTCAATGTATGCGGCAAACCTTCATCGAGATGATTTTCGGCCTGGTTGGCGGTCATCCGTTCTCGATGAGCCAGACCGATGATAACACCGGTATATATCAAAGCGCCCAGAAATAACAACAAACCTTCAATCCTCGTTAATAAAAAGTCCCGAAAAAAGAAATAAAGCAGACCGGCAACGACGATCATGACCGGCGTGTCCATACGCACGAGTTGTGATTTGACCTTCATCGGTCGGACTATGGCCGATAAACCCAGGATCAACGCTATATTAAAAATATTCGAACCGATGATATTGCCCATCGAGATGTCGCCTTCGCCCAGAAACGCGGCTTTGGTGCTGACGATCAATTCCGGAAAACTGGTGCCGTAGGCAACGATCGTCAGGCCGATCAATAACGGAGAAACGCCCAGACGCAATGCCAACGATGAACTGCCGCGCACCAATGCTTCGGCTCCCATTAAAACCAGAATTAGACCGATTATAATTAATCCGACAGTCGATACGATCATAAAACAACTCTTTTATATCAATAATATAGTATTCTAAAAAACGCCATAATTTGTGACAAAATTTTGGTTTTTTAAAGAGAAGAGTTCGGCTTCAGATTGATTGTGGCGCCGGTCGCTACTCTGTCATCAGACGGGCAAACTGGTTACGTAAATCCGGGGTCAATTCGATAGCTTTGCCGCTTTTTTGGTCACAGATTACAAATGTAACTGCGGCATCCGCTACCAGTTTGGTCGATCCTTCGCTATAAATTTCCTGTCGCAGAGTAACGCTTTTATTGCCGATGCGGGAGACGACCGTGGTAATTTCCAGTATATCGCCAAGGTATGCGGAGTTCCGGTAATTGATGTTGATGTTCACGATGACGAGGCTTAATTCCTGTTCATGCATAGTGGCCAGATCGAGATACAGGTCTTTGATATTCCAGCGGGCTTCTTCGAGAAATTCCAGGTAACGGGTGTTGTTGACATGCCCGTAAAGATCGAGATTGTAGCCCCGGACTTTGATCTTAGTAGAGTTCTTCATCATAATGACACATATTAAATAC
>Ga0074199_1002337_pt1 | contig 11873 bp, 10 predicted proteins | sample EPASupsiteSAE347_FD_64528 | JGI IMG/M metagenome (GOLD analysis project Ga0074199, IMG submission 64528) | Bioremediated contaminated groundwater from EPA Superfund site, New Mexico - Sample SAE3-47 | ecosystem: Environmental > Aquatic > Deep subsurface > Groundwater > Contaminated ...
CCGTCGTATTGGTCCGCGCCAAGGCGCCGTAGCAGAACCTCTGACGGTTGAGATTGAAACGGACCCTTTGTTTTCCCATGACATTGGGATAATCAACGGCGCAATCCATCTGCAAGTAAAAAGCCTTGTCACGCGCCGGCAACAGGGTCAAGAAACTGCCGTTCGGCCCCCCCATGGTAACGGGCTCTTTTACGGTTACATAAACCACGGGCGCATCTTGCGGTTCCGTGCCGGCCTCTTGCAGGGCCTCAACCAGGTCAATACTGCCCCGGTCAAAGAGCGGCGGATCGCCCGCATCGGCCTTGATCATCAGATTGTCGATACCCAAGCCCAGCCGCAGGGCGATGATGTGTTCCACCATGCGCATGTAGTTGTGGGGCGATCCACTGCGCAGCACGATGTTACGGATGGTGGTCCAGACGTTGCGCACGGAAACTTTAATGGGGAGAGAGCCCGGCTGGTCCACGCGGTCGAACCACCACCCGGAAAGCGCCGTGGGCTCGAACGTCAAGGTCCGGTGCTCGCGCCCGAAAAAAGTGCCGGGACCCGCCACCTGGACCGGTTTGCGGATCGTCACCTGGCGCTTGTCGGGCGGATCCGGCAGCTCACTGGTCAAGTCCCAGTCCACCGGCTGTTGGATAAATGTGTCATAGGCGCGGCGTATCTCATCGGCTACGCCAGATAGAATTACGCCATAGGGTTCAGGGTTCATAATCAAATAAATGTAGAATTAAGAATGCAAAATGCAGAAACAAAACACTCGGCAATTCTCAGAGGTTTGACATAAATCTTAACATTTCTGCATTCTTCATTCTGCATTCTTCATTTCCACAATACTCTTGTCGTAATCTTGCGGCGGGACAAACCCCAGCAACACCAGGCAGGTGGCCGCCAGGCTGCTGATGCCCAGGCCCTTGGAAGCGGCCGCCGACAAGGTCAAGCCGGCGGTCCCGGCCGGATCATAAATATAACATGGCACGGGATTGAGCGAATGACTGGTCTTGGCCCGGGGCTTGCCGGTTGCAGGATCGGTCTTGACCTTGCCGGTTTTTTCATCGTGCTCGAACATGTCGTCGGCATTGCCGTGATCGGCCGAAACCACCAGAATGCCGTGGGCTTCCTTGACGGCTTCCATCAGCCGACCGATGCACAAATCCACCGTCTCCACTGCGATTTGCGTGGCTTGGTAGACACCGGTGTGCCCCACCATGTCGCCATTGGGATAGTTCAAGCGAATAAACGGAAACTTATTTTCCCGGATCGCGGCCAGCATATAATCGGTGATTTCCGCCGCCTTCATCCAGGGGCGCTGTTCGAATGGAAGGCGGTCGGACGGGATTTCGACATATTCTTCCAGCTTTTCGTCGAACTTACCGGAGCGGTTACCATTGAAAAAATAGGTCACGTGGCCGAACTTCTGGGTTTCGCTGATCGCCAGTTGCCGGATACCCGCCCGGCTAAGCAGCTCGCCCATGGTCCGGTTGATGGCCGGCGGGGTAACGAGGTACTGCTTCGGAATTTTCAGGTCGCCGTCGTATTGCATCATGCCCGCGTATTCGACCTTGGGCCGGGGTGAGCGGTCGAATTTATTGAAGTCGTCGTCCTCAAAAGCCCGGCTGATCTCAATGGCGCGGTCGCCGCGGAAGTTGAAATAAATGACGCTGTCGCCATCCACAATCGGCCCCACGGGCTTGCCGTCGCGGACAATGACAAAGGGCAGCAGGTCCTGATCAATGACACCCGGCTTGGCCTTGCGGTGGGCCTCGATGGCTTCATGGGCCGACTTGAACGGCGGGCCGCTCCCGCGCACATGCGTATCCCAACCGCGCTTGACCATGTCCCAGTTCGCGTTATAGCGGTCCATGGTGATCGCCATGCGCCCCCCGCCCGAGGCAATGCAATAATCCACGGATTTATCGGCGTTCAAACCGGCCAGAAATTTTTCGAACGGGTCCACGTAGTCCAGCGCCGAGGTTTCGCCCACGTCGCGCCCATCCAAGAGGATATGAATACGCGCCTTGCGAACGCCTTCTTTCTTGGCCTGCCCCAACATGGCCTTGAGATGATCCAAATGACTGTGCACATTACCATCGGAAAACAGCCCGATAAAATGGAGCGTACTATTGTGCTCACGGCAGTTGCGAACGAGCTTTGTCCATACCTCGCCCCGGAACATGGCGCCCGAGGCGATCGCCGCGTTGATCAGCATGGCGCCCTGGTCGTAGACCCGGCCGCACCCGATGGCGTTATGGCCCACTTCGCTGTTGCCCATGTCGGCATCGCTCGGAAGACCCACCGCCTTGCCGTGCGCCTTGAGCTGACAGGCGAGCGCGTTGGCTTTAAGCCAGTCCAAGTGCGGTTTGAGCGCCGATCGGACGGCGTCGCCTTGCGCGTATTTGCCGATCCCGACCCCATCCATGATCGTCAGCACTACCGGCCCCTTCGGCCCGCAATATCTCGATTTTTGCAGTGTATCCATTATTATTCCTGTATTTGGAATCAATTACGAAACCCACGTCTTGCAGGAATTAGGTTGTGTCAAACAAGTCATTACCTTACCGACCCACGCCCGCCAGCGCAAGTTCAAGATTTGGAAAAACTTTTTGGGGATGGACAATTGTCAATCGCACCATTATGTTCATTGAAACGATTGGTTTACTTATTTTAGATCAGCCATTATTTTGGCTTGAAAGGCGGTTCGAATGTATACTCCACCCAGAAAAATCCTCGAAAACTACGCCAAGATCCTCGTTAATTTTGCCCTGAACTCCGGCAAAGGGATCAGGAAAGGCGACGTCGTCTATCTTGCGACCCAGCTTCCCGGCCTCCCGTTGGCCAAGGAAATCTACAGGACCATTCTCATCAGCGGCGGATTTCCCATGATCAGGCTCCTGGACGACGATTTGCAGTTGATCCACTATCAGGTGGCCACCGAAGCCCAATTGAAGTTCTTTCCCGAAAAATCCATGAAAGGACTGGCCGATCAGATCAACCAGTGGATCAGGATCCTGGCTTACGAGGACCCGCTTTGCTTCAAGAATATCGATCCCCGGAAGATTATGCTCTCCATAAACTCGGCCAAAAAGTTCCGGGACTGGCTGGACAGGAAAGAGGACGAAGAACGATTCACGTGGACCCTCGGCCTCTACGGAACCTTGGGTTCGGCCAGGGAGGCCGGCTTGACCGAGAAGGAATATTGGGGACAGATCATCAAAGCCTGCTTCCTGGATAAAAAGGATCCGGTCGGATGCTGGAAGAAGGTTTTTGCGACGATCACGAAGGTCGTCCGCTGGCTCGACGATCTTCCCATTGAGCGATTGCATGTCCGCGCCAGTGACACGGACCTCCGGATCACGCTCGGCAAGAAGAGAAAATGGCTCGGAGGAAGCGGGCGGAATATCCCAAGCTTCGAGATTTTCACCTCGCCGGACTGGCGCGGGACAGAAGGAAAAATCCGCTTCAACCTCCCGCTCTACAGGTATGGCAACCTGCTGAAGGATATCCGGCTCGAGTTCAGGAACGGGCGCGTGGTGAAGGCATCCGCGGGACAGAACGAGAAGTTCCTGAAGCAGATGATCGCCCAGAAGAACGCGGACAAGATCGGAGAATTTTCCCTTACGGACCGGCGGTTCTCGCGGATCACGAAGTTCATGGCAAACTCCCTCTATGACGAGAACTACGGCGGGCGCTTCGGCAATACGCATATCGCCGTGGGAAAATCCTACCATGACACTTACACGGGCAACGCCAAAAGGATGAACGGCTCCGACTGGGGGAAGCTCGGGTTCAACAGTTCGCCCGAGCATACGGACATCATCGCGACGGACGACCGGACCGTCACGGCCCATCTAAAGGGCGGAGGAAAGAAAGTCATCTACGAAGGCGGCGAGTTCGCGGTCTGAGATTTGGCAAGACGATAACAACTATTTTCGCCCGTCATGATAGAAAGGCATGCTTGCAGGCTGCGCTTGGAATGACACAACGCTTCCTTCTATTTGCCGTCCGGGCGCGCTTGCCATGCCCGGCGGACTTCGGTATCTATGGCGTAATACTTGCCCATGCCGTAGGGAAAATCATGGGGCTTGTAATTCTTCAGCCAGGCGTGGGTCAGCGCATAGGAGAGCGGGTGCTGCTCGAAAATCCAGGGACAGTCCTCGACGACGATGGCCGCCATCCGGCGATAAAGCGCAGTGCGTTCCGGCGACTCCGGCATGACCCGCACCTGTTCATATAGCGCGTCAAACTCCTTGTTGCTGTAATTGCTGTGGTTGGGGCCCGGCGAGCCGTTAGGGCCGTAGAAGAGCTGGAGAAAGTTTTCGGCGTCGGGATAATCCGCGACCCAGCCCAGGCGGAACAACTGCGCCTGGCGCCGCTCGATCCGTTCCAGGAAAGCCGGCCAGTTATTATAAACCGGCGCAATCAGCACGCCGATTTTTCCCATGAAATCGGCGAATAATTCCACGGCGGCGCGCACTTCAGGATCGTTGGCATTGCCCAGATCAATGGTCAGCTTGAGCCGCCGGCCGGTTTTGGTGTCTTTGCCTTCGGGATATCCCGCTTCCGCAAGCAGGTTTCGGGCGCGAGCCAGGTCAAAGGGATACGGCGTGCGCTGGTCTTCAAACCCGGCAATACCGGGCGGAATGGGACCCAGGGCGCGAATGACACGATCGTTGTAGAACCGGACATAGATTTCCGTGTTGAAGGCGCAGGTCAGCGCCTGGCGCAGGCGCTTGTTCGGGCCCACGACGGGATCATCCAGGTTGAACCCGATGTAGTAGGTTTCCATGACCGGGGCGGCATACATGCGGATACCCTTGGCGGCCAAGTCGCTATTCAAGGCCTTTTTGGCCGAAATCACGGCATTCCAATTGTCGCGTGAAATTCCAGACATTTCGAACTGGCCCTTGAGGAACATGAACCACATCGTGGAGGAATCCCCGACGACATACTGCACCACGCTGTCAATCAGGGGCAAGGGTTGGCCGGCATCCATCAGCAGGCCCTGGGCGGCGTCGCCCGGCGCACCCTCGGCTGGGTACGGTTCGATTCGACCCGTTTGCTTCCACTTGGGATTACGCGCGTATTCCAGCCGGTAATTCTTTTTCCACGACTTCAGCACATAAGGGCCCGTGCCCACCGGATGATTGACAAAATCAGCGCCGTAAAAATCCACCGCCTCGCGCGGCACGGCAAACGTGTAATGCATAGTCATGATCCAGAGCAGTTGCGGATAAGGACGCTTGAGCCGGATTCGGAAAGTGTAGTCATCCGGCGCGCTTAAACCCGCGACCGGAAAATCGTAATCGGTCGGTTTGTCGCCGGCGGAGGCGGCGCGGAATTCATCCAACCCCACGATGCGGTCATTGAAGGCCCAGAACCCGGTCGAACCGGTCTTGAGATCGGCCACGCGCTTGATGGCATAAACAAAATCCGCCGCCTTAAGTTCCCGCCCCTGCCCGCCGTTCGCCTTGAAGCAGGGATCGTCCTGAAAATAGATGCCGCGGCGAACGGTAAATGTATAGGTGAGAGCGTCCGGTGAAATCTGCGGCAGGACAGCGGCCAGGCAGGGCTCGACGGCATACGGCCGCTTCAGGTAGGCATATTGAAGCAAACCCTCGTAAATCCGGCTGATGGCCAGCGCTGAGGCTACGTCGCCGGCCATGACCGGATCAAACCCGCGGATGCGCTCCGCCACGCCGTAGAACGTAGTTGGCCCCACAGGTTCCGAAGCCGCAGTTTCGGCTTGGGATCGGCATGCGGCCAGCATAATCATACCAGCCATCACGCCGACAATCCGCCCTGCGCGAGTCCATGATATGGAAAGTGGCCTTGGCATGGCCGATTTAGGGGGCTGGAGCGGGCGTGGCGAAAGGCGCCGTAACCGGCACATCCCTGGTCGCCTCTGGCGCCGCCGTAGGCGGGTAAACCGGCGATGGAGTCGGCGCCGACGGGGACATTGGGGCAGACATGGGCATAGTCGGGGCCACCGGCTGGTTAGCAGGCTGACCCGCTGGCGCCGGGGCCGGAATCTGGCGCTCAATGGGCGCGCTTTCCGATATCAGGGATTGGGATGTGCCCTTGGAGTAAATCTTGGCCAGCACGGTCGTATTGACCATAAAAATTATGCCCAGCCATATCGTTGCTTTTACCAGGACATTGCCGGCCTGGGCGCCAAACAGCGACTCGCCCATTTGGGAGCCGAAGGCCAGACCCAGGCCTTCGTTCTTCGAACGCTGCAACAGGATTATTACGATCAGCAGAATACTGCTGATAATTTCGATCAAGATCAACACGGCTTTGACATAAATCATATCACCCTCCCCGGAATTAGACTGTAGGCTGTAGACTGTAGACCATTAGGAAAACATGGATTTCATGTAGCCGCGGCGGTAACGCCGTGGCCGCCGGAGGAATCCACGCCCTCACGGGCACGGCTACAAAAATTAAAATTACTTAACATTAAATTAGGCGGCGGACGCCGCAACATTCATGCGCCCGGTGAGGCTTGCCCGCCTCTGGAGGGGCACCGGGCCTACAGCATTTTTTGTAGGCCGGGTCCCCTGACCCGGCGGGATTGAAATTCCTATGCATTGAATTAATTCTTACAACGCTGCGTTCACAATGGCCATAAACGCATCCGCATCCAGCGACGCGCCCCCGATCAACCCACCATCAATATCGCTCTGGTGAAAAAGCTCCTTGGCATTGGCCGGCTTGACACTGCCGCCGTACTGAATACGCACGGCTTGCGCCACCCGCTCGCCGGCCATTTCCTGTAATAAACCGCGAATAAAGAAATGCACGTCCTGAGCCTGCTCGGGCGTGGCCGTCATACCGGTGCCGATCGCCCAGACCGGCTCATAGGCGACGATCATCAGCGCAAATTGATCCGCGCCGATGTCCTTCAGGCCATTCAGCACCTGGGCCCTGATGACTGCTTCGGTCTGACCCGCTTGCCGCTGTTGCAGGGTTTCTCCGACGCAGACGATCGGGTGCAGGTTGCTGGCCAGCGCCGTCTTGATTTTGCGGTTGACGGCATCATCCGTTTCGCCGAAGAGCGTGCGGCGCTCGCTGTGGCCGATGATGACATAGTGGCAATACAGCTCGCGCAACATGGACGCGGAGACTTCGCCCGTAAAGGCGCCCGATTTTTCCCAATGCATATTCTGCGCGCCCAACCCAATGGCGGTCCCGGAAAGCGCGTTGCTCGCGGCTTGCAAGGCGGTAAAGGGCGGGCACAGCACGATCTCGACACCCTTGATATCAACGGCCCGACGCTTGATTTCCGCAATCAAAGCCACGGCCTCGGCCGCGGTATTGTTCATCTTCCAATTGCCCGCAATGATGGGTTTGCGATTGATATTCACAATATCCTTTATACAGGTTAGGCAAGTTCAACGTTCAACGGTTTATCAGTTTAAGCTGACTAAATGCAGCAACTGAAAATACTGGATTCCCGATCAAGTCGGGAATGACAAACCATATTCGTCCTTGTTGTCATTCCCGCGAAAGCGGGAATCCAACGAGACCTCGTGAACCGCATCGATTCTCATCACTTATCGCTCAGGGCCGCCACACCGGGCAGTTCTTTGCCTTCCAAAAATTCCAAGCTGGCGCCGCCGCCGGTGCTGATATGCGTCATCTTGTCGGCCAAGCCGCTCTTGTTGACGGCGCTGACGCTGTCACCCCCGCCGACAATGCTCAGGCATTTCGTCCCGGCAATCGCCTGAGCCACCGCCAGGGTTCCGGCCGCAAAGGGCGCCATTTCGAAGCAGCCCATGGGACCGTTCCAAACCACGGTTTTGGCCTTGGCAATTTCGGCCGCAAACAAACGGGCCGATTGCGGACCGATGTCGAGCGCCATCCAGCCGTCCCGGATACTATTGTCGTCGACGATTTCCGTGCGGGCCTTGGCGTCAAACGCATCGGCAATCACATTATCCACCGGCAACAGCACTTTCACGCCCTTGGTCCGGGCCTTGGCCAGAATATCGCGGGCCAGGTCGATCTTGTCCTCTTCCACCAACGACTTGCCGGTCGGAAACCCCTTGGAGCGGTAAAACGTATAGGCCATGGCGCCGCCAATGATCAGGCTGTTCACTTTGTCCAACAGGTTGGTGATGACGTTGACCTTGTCACTGACCTTGGCGCCGCCGAGGATGGCCACAAACGGCCTTTCCGGGTTAGAAAGCGCGCGACCCAAATAATCAATTTCCTTTTCCATCAAAAAGCCGGCGACGCTCTTTTTATAAAACTGGCAGACCACCGCCGTCGAGCCATGGGCGCGGTGGGCCGAGCCAAAGGCATCGTTAACGTAGATATTCCCGTCGCCGAGCAATGCCAGTTTCTTCGCAAACTCTTTCTGTTTGGCCTTCATCTCCGCCTTGGCGGCTTTTTTTTGCTCGTCGGTGGCATCCTCGGCAACCTTGGCTTTGCCTTCCTCTTCCTTGTAGAAGCGGGTATTTTCCACGAGCAGAACATCGCCCGGCTTCAAAGACTTGGCCAACGCCAGCGTTTCGGCGCCAACGCAGTCTGGAGAAAATTTCACCGGCCGACCCAGTAGCGTTTGCAGGCGCTCGGCCACCGGCTTCAGACTGAATGCGGCTTCAACCTTGCCGCCCTTCGGCCGGCCCAAGTGGCTCATCAGCACCATCGAAGCACCCTGGTCGAGGATGTAACGAATCGTCGGCAAGGCGGCCGTAATGCGGGTATCATCGGCCACCCGGCCGCTCTCGATCGGCACGTTGAAATCCACGCGCACCAGCACGCGGGCGCCCTTTAAATTCACATCGCGAACCGTCAGCTTGTTCATTTCAGCGCGCCGTCCTTTTTCGCCATGTGGATGATCAGATCCACCAGGCGGTTGGAGTACCCCCACTCGTTGTCGTACCAGGACACGACCTTGAAGAAGCGCTTTTCGCCCTTCAAGTTGTTCTGCAACGTGGCCAGCGAGTCATAGATTGAGGAACGCGGATCGTGAATGAAGTCCGTGGAAACCAGTTCCTCATTCGTCACGCCCAAAATGTCCTTCAGGTAGGTTTGGGAGGCTTTTTTCAGGGCCTTATCAATTTCTTCAATCGAGGTATCCCGGACTGTGCGGAAGGTCAGGTCAACCACTGAAACGTCGGCCGAGGGAACGCGGAAGGACATGCCGGTGAGCTTGCCCTTAACGGCCGGCAACACTTCGCCGACAGCCTTGGCGGCGCCGGTCGTACTTGGAATAATATTCAGCGCCGCCGCACGGCCGCCGCGCCAGTCCTTTTTGGAAGGACCGTCCACGGTCTTCTGCGTCGCGGTGTAGGAGTGAATGGTGGTCATGAGCCCCGTCTCGATGCCGAAGCCTTCTTTCAACAGCACATACACCAGGGGCGCCAGGCAGTTGGTGGTGCAGGAGGCGTTGGAAACGATGGCGTGTTTAGCCGGGTCGTACTCGTTTTCATTCACGCCCATGAGCAGAAACTTAACTTCGCCCTTACCCGGGGCGGAGAGAATGACTTTTTTGGCGCCGGCAGCCAAATGCCCCTTGGCTTTTTCGGAATCGTTGAAGAGGCCGGTGCACTCGAGCACGTATTCCACGCCCAGCGCTTTCCAGGGCAGTTCGGCCGGATTTTTCGTGGCCATGACGCACCGGATCTTGTTGCCGTTGACCACCAGCGTATCGTTCTCCTCCATGGAGGCATTGCTCTTGGCGGTGCTGACCTCATGCTTGAATTTGCCGTGCACCGAGTCGTATTTCATCTGGTACGCGAAGTAGTCGGCATTGGTGGACACATCCACCACCGCGACCACATCGATCGTATTGCCCAGCAGCCCCTTGTCGCAGATCGCCTGGAAGGCCATGCGGCCGATACGCCCGAACCCGTTAATTCCAACTTTAATTGCCATACGCCGATTCTCCTTTTTTGATGAATTCTATCGATCAAGTCAGCTCTTTGAAAACGAAAGGACATTATAGAAACTTACCGACGCCGTCAATGGCCGATTGCAAAAAAAGAAAGGCTGTGGGCTGAAGGCTGTAGACTGTTAGCATTTGGATCGGCAAGTTCGAACGTTTTGAGCTTTGTAGCCGCGGTGGTGACGCCGCGGGCCGCATCGTTACCGATGCGGCTACATCTTTCAGCGGGTTAATGCCTTGCGGACAATATCCTCGACGGAAAGATCTGATTTGCCGCTTCCTAAAACCGTCGCCACCATCTTCTGGGCTTCGGCCTGTTTATAGCCCAGGGAAATCAGCGCCAGCACGGCATCGCGCACGCGATGATCGCCCCCGAAATCCGCGGCGGAGGGCGCGGACGATTCGAGTCCACCGGCGGACGAGAGCTTGTCGCGTAATTCCACCACCATGCGTTCGGCGATTTTCTTGCCGATGCCGGACACACTGCCGAGCAGCTTGGTATCGCCTCCGGCAATGGCGCCGGTAATGTCGCGCACGGTCAGACTGCTCAAGGCGCTCAGGGCCAGTTTGGGACCGATGCCGCTGACGCTCATCAGCAGGACAAACAGCTTGCGTTCCGCCGCGCTCACGAAGCCGAAGAGACTATGCTGGTCTTCACGGATGTAGTCGTAAATCAGCAGGCGGCAGGTCTGCTGTTCAGGGCCCAGCCGGTCAAAACTGCTCAGCGGAACGAAGATTTCGTAGCCCACCCCGCCGACGTTCAGCACCACGCGTGTCGGCGTCTTCTCCACCAATAGGCCTTCAAGGAATGTGATCATATTTCCTTAGCATCCATCAGCGCCCCGTATTTGCCCGCATGGGCATGGCAGATGGCAATGGCCAAAGCATCGGCGGCATCCTCCGGCGGCGCCTCGCGCAATCCCAGAAGCGACATCACCATCCGAACAACCTGTTCCTTGCCGGCGCCGCCAAATCCCACCACGGCCTGCTTGACACGGCGCGGGGAATACTCATACACGCTCACCCCGGCCGCCGCGCAAGAGGCAATCACCACGCCGCGCGCCTCGCCCAGGATGACGGCCGTGCGAACATTCTTGCAAAAAAAAATGCCTTCGATGGCCACAACGCCGGGCTTGCCACGTTCCAGGATTGCCTCGAGGGCCGCGTGCAAATTAACCAGGCACCGTGACAGGGACCAGGCAGCCGAATTTTTAACCAATGCATGCTCAATAAGTTCCAGGCGCGATCCGCGCACCTGGATCAAACCCAGCCCCGTGGAACGCAGGGAGGTATCCACGCCCAGAATGCGGCTGCCGCCGGTTTGTTGATTTCCAATTTCCAATTTCCAATTTCCAATTTCGGAAATTATTTCTGCTCCAACTCCTTCAAAATCGCCTCGGCCACGTCCATATTGGAGTAGACGTTTTGAACGTCCTCATTCTCCTCAAGGGTTTCGATGAACTTGATGATGTTGCCGGCCGTGGTTTTGTCGGTCACCGGCACAAAGGCATCCGGAATCAGCACGATTTCCGAGCTGGCGGTTTTGATGCCGGCATGTTCCAGCGCATCAACCACGGCCTGGTAACTGGCCGGAGCGGTAACGATCTCGAACACATCACCGTCCTGTTGCATATCCTCGGCGCCGGCATCGAGCACGATGCTCATGAGCTTGTCTTCTTCCACCGTGGCGGCTTCCACCAGAATCTGCCCCTTGCGTTTGAACGAGCGCGACACCGCTCCCTGGACCGCCAGGTTATAGCCGAATTTCGTGAAAATATGCCGGATTTCCGAGGCCGCCCGGTTCTTATTGTCGGTCAGGACTTTGATGACCAGGGCCACGCCGGCGGCCGCATAGCCCTCGTAGGTGATTTCTTCCAACTGACCGCCGGCCAATTCGCCGGTGCCTTTCTTGATGGCGCGTTCCACGTTGTCGGCCGGCATGTTACTGCTCTTGGCCTTGGAGATCAGCGAGCGCAGG
>Ga0074199_1002338_pt1 | contig 11852 bp, 9 predicted proteins | sample EPASupsiteSAE347_FD_64528 | JGI IMG/M metagenome (GOLD analysis project Ga0074199, IMG submission 64528) | Bioremediated contaminated groundwater from EPA Superfund site, New Mexico - Sample SAE3-47 | ecosystem: Environmental > Aquatic > Deep subsurface > Groundwater > Contaminated ...
ACGGTCAGTGTCGTAAAAGGAGTGCGGGGTGCCGTTGCCGTGGTGCAGATCCGAGTCGAGGATGAAAATCCGCTCCATGCCGAGATGTTTGAGCCCATAGCGGGCGCCGATGGCGATATTGTTGAACAGGCAGAAGCCTTTGGCCCGGTCCGCCTCGGCGTGGTGGCCCGGCGGGCGCACCAGGGCCGCGGCATTGTCGGCCTGGCCGGAAGCCACCAGCTTGAGACCGGTGATCACCGCGCCTGCCGCAAGCACTGCTGCCTCGTAAGAGAGGGGCGAGGTGTGGGTGTCCGGGTCAAGCACGTCGAACTGCTTGCCCGCCGTTTCCGCCACCCGGTCGATGTGCTCGGCGGTGTGGTTTGCAGCCAGATCCGCGTAACTGGCAGGCTCGCATTCCGGATAGAAAAAGGCATCGGCTTCTTCCCGATCAAGGGCCTGGTAGATGGCGGAGAGGCGCTCCGGGCTTTCCACATGGTCGTAGCCCGGGTCGTGTTCAAGAAAGAGCGGGTCTTTCAGGACCGCTGTTTTTCGGCGCATGGTGGTGTTCTCCCGATATGGATGGTGCGGGTTTCGGTGATAAGATAGTCGAGCTGCTGATCATGGCTTTCAAGGGGCACCGCCTCGACAAGCTGGAGGTCAAAGGCCAGGCCGATCCGCAGAGCCTGCGGCGCACCCTGTAAGAAGCGGTCGTAATAGCCGCCCCCGTATCCCAGCCGTCCTCCGTGAACGTCAAAGACGCTGCCCGGCACCAGCACCACCTCGATGGAGGCAGGGTCCACCAGGGGCAGGGTGGTGAGCGGCTCCGGGATGGAGCAGTAGCCCGGGGCAAGATCCCGGCCCGGCTCGGTGATGGCATGGGGGAGCAGCCGGTGTTCCGCGGGCAGGGTCAGGGGCACGCTCACGGTCACGCCCCTTTTGAGGCAATGCGCGATGAGGTCCAGGGTTTCCACCTCGCTCCGGAAGCTGACATAGGCAAAAATGGTGCGGGCGCGCGCGAACTCCGGCAAGGCCAGGAGGCGTTCGGTAATGATCCGGCTTTTTTGGTGCCGTTCGTCCAGAGGCAGGTCATTGCGGGCAGCAAGGATTTGTGCGCGCAGGGTGGTTCGTTCGTCAGCCATTGCTTCTCCTTTTCCAATGCCTCTGGTTATACCCAAAGGGCATAAGTTTCGTTCGAGCAGACACGCTGCTCAACTCAGCTTTATAACGCAACAGCGCCAAGACGCTAAGATTTTTGTTTTGTTCTTTGCGTTGTTGCGGCGTTACGTTATATTGAAGCAAATCATTAAATTCCAGACAAGGATCGCGGGAGATTATTGCATGTTTGAAGAATGGCAACGGATGGAGCAGAACGGAATCCCGGTGTATGTGCAGCCGGAAAAGCCGGACTGGTTCGTGCCGGATCACGAAGCTGACACCCTGTTGCAGGAGCTGCAACAGGGGAAAGATCCCGGTGCTTTTTCCGGACCAGAGCGCTCCGAGCGGATGCTCACGGCCCAGCGGCTTGTCTCCCGGCTTGAAGGCGGGGTGGTCTCGCCGTACAAGGGCCGTTACCCGTTGCTGACCCTAAACAGCCTGCAGGAATGCTGGTTTCATCTCACCGACCGCTGCAACCTGGCCTGTCGCCATTGCCTGTTTTCCGCCTCGCCGGCCCAGGGAGCCACCCTCTCCCCGGAGGCCTTGGCCCAGGGCATCTCCGAGGCCAAGGGGCTGGGCTGCACCCTCTTTTATTTCACCGGCGGCGAGCCCTTTGTCTATCCGGGCTTTGTCACCATGGTGGCCGAACTGCTCAAGGATCCACAGGTTCATGTGGTGGTGCTCAGCAACGGCCTCTTGATCAAGGAGCACCTTGATGCGCTGGCATCCCTGCCCAGGGATCGCTTTCACCTGCAACTCAGCCTGGACGGGTTGGCCGAACAGCATGAGGCGCTGCGGGGAAAAACCACCTTTGCCGCGCTGTTGGAATCCCTTGGCTTGCTGACGGAGGCGGGCTTCCCCCTGACCCTGTCCGTGGCGGTGAACCGGGCCAATGTGGGCGATCTTGCCGAAATTGTCGCCCTTGCCGCCAGCCAGGGGATCAGCAATATCCACCTGCTCTGGCATTTTGTCCGGGGCAAGGGAAGTCAGGAACAGTTTGTTGCCCCGGCCGTGATCCTCCCCGAGCTGATCCGGGCCCAGGAGATGGCGGAGAAAATGGGGGTACGCATCGACAATGTGGAAACCCTGCGCAGCCAGGTGTTCAGCACCCCAGGCACCCGGCACGACCTGTCCAACACGGGATGGGAGTCTTTGGCCGTGGGGCCGGACGGGGTGATCTACCCCTCCCCCGCCCTGGTGGGCATGGCGGATCTGGCCTGCGGACCCTTGGCCGACGGTCTGGAAACAGTGTGGCGCCGGAGCCCGGTGCTGGAGAAGATCCGCAAGGCGACCCTTGTTGCCAGCGAGGGGTATCAGGCCAACCCCTTGCGTTTTCTGGTGGGCGGCGGCGATCTGGACCACAGCTATCTGGCCGGAGGCGAGCTGGTCGACCACGACCCCTATGTGGATCTGTATAACGGACTGGCCCTCTGGCTGATCAGCCGGCAGGCCGGCCAATACCCCGTCCGGACGCAGGGTGAAATCCTGCTGCGCATGGGCGAGGTGCGGTACGATTGCCCGGATGGTGGCCATGAGGTGGCGCTCACCCATTGCAACTGCGTGGTTTCCCTGGCCGGTGACCAGGGGCACGCCACGGTGCGGGAGTTTTACGGCCGCGCCGCCCTTACCGCCAACGAGGAGATCGTCAACCCCTTTGCTCCGGATCAGGCGTTGGCCAACTTCATCCCGGCGGACTCCCGGAAGAAATCCTACGGCTGCGGCAGCCCGGTAAAGGATGCCGAGCCGCACCCCGGCGAGGTGCTGGTGGATCTGGGCAGCGGCAGCGGGGTCGAGTGCTTCATGGCCGCGGCCAAGGTGGGTCCATCGGGAAGGGTGATCGGCATCGACATGACCGAGGAGATGCTCCATCTGGCCCGGGTTGCCAAGGCAACGGTGGCGAGCCGCTTGGGCTATGACAATGTGGAGTTCAAAAAAGGCTTTCTCGAAGAGATCCCCCTCCCGGACGCCACGGCCGACGTGGTGATCTCCAACTGCGTGATCAACCTGAGCCCGGACAAGCGGCAAACCCTGCACGAGATCTTCCGGATTCTCAAACCCGGCGGCAGGCTGGTGGTCTCCGATATCGTCACCGACCACCCCATTCCGGTGGCCATCAAGAACAACGCGCAATTCCGGGGCGAATGCCTGGGCGGGGCGCTACGGCAGGAGGATCTGCTGGGGATGCTCCGGAGCGCCGGTTTCGCCGGGGCCAGCCTGGTCAAGCGGTTTCCCTACCGGATCGAAGGGGAAACCCGGTTCTATTCCCTCACCTTCCAGGCCCACAAGCCGGAAGCGATGGTGCAGGTGGAGGTCATCTACCGGGGGCCGTTTGCCGCGGTGTGGACGGAAAGCGGCACCATGCTCCTCAAAGGGAGGCGCGCGACCGTAACCTTGAGCGAGGCGGAGAGCCTGGCTGATTCCCTGTTTATCCTCGACGCGCAGGGGGGGGTGGCCAATCTGGCCCTGGAGAACAGCTGCTGCGCCTCGCCGGCCGGGGCGGAACCCCTCCCGGCCAGCGGTTGTTGCAGCGGCCCGGAGGGGGGAGCGGGCAAGATTGTCGCCCTTCCCACCCAGCTCAAGCCGCCCACGCCGATCGGCACCCGGCATCCTTCGGGCTGCATGGTATGCGGCAAGGAGGTCGGTTATCTCGCCCGGGAGCGGGAGGTTCCCTGTCACTATTGCGGCGGGGTCAAGAAAACCAATGCCCTCTGCGTTGAGGGGCATTATATCTGCGACAGTTGCCACCAGCAAGACGGCCTCTCCGCCATCCGGCTGCTCTGCGCCGAAACAAAAGAACAGGACATGCTGCTCCTTTTGAACACCATCCGGAGCCATCCGGCCATTCCCCTGCACGGGCCGGAGCACCATGCCATGGTGCCGGGCATCATCCTGGCCACTTACCGGAACCTGGGCGGCAGGATCAGCCGGGAAGCCATTCTCACCGGGATCGAGCGGGGCAGCAAGGTGCCGGGCGGGGTCTGCGGCTTCTGGGGCAATTGCGGGGCCGCGGCAGGGGTGGGCATCGCTTTCAGCGTGTTGCTCGAAGCCACGCCTCTTACCCCCAAAGCCCGGCAGCAGGTGCAGGAAGTCACCTCCCGGGTGCTGGGCGAGATCGCCCATACCCAGGGGGCGCGGTGCTGTCAGCGGGAAACGGTCACGGCCTTGCGGGAAGCGGCGTTTCTCTCCCATCAACTTCTGCCGATATCCCTCCTGGCCGAGGCGGATTTTTTCTGCAAACAGTTTTCCGTCAACCGGGAATGTATCGGGGGAAAGTGCCCTTTGTGGGACAAGGCGGAGCTGCAGGCGGGCGGTGCACAGTGAAACCGGCGCGGAATGAAAAAAAAGGGGTTGGCAAGGCCATTGTTTTTGCGCTGTTTCTTGCGGCAATGATCGCTCTGTTCCGCTTTACCCCGGCGCGGGAATACATCTCGCCCGGCTATCTCCAACGGTTGGTGCATTCCTTTGGCCCCTGGGGGCCGTTGGCTTTCGTGCTCCTCTATGCCGGAGGCATCTGCCTTTTTCTGCCGGCCACCCTGTTCACCGGCATCGGCGCCCTGCTGTTCGGCACCCTCCATGGCTTCCTCTACAATGAGCTGGGCGCCATGCTCGGCGCTTCCCTTGCTTTTTACATCGGCCGCTACCTGGGGCGGGATTTTGCCGCGGGCTTGATCGGCGACCGGCTGAAGCAATACGATGACCGGATCGCGGCCAACGGTTTTGCCACGGTGCTCTATCTGCGGCTGATTTTTTTCCCCTTCACCCCCCTCAACTTCGGCATGGGTCTGACCCGGGTGACATTCAGGGAGTATTTCTTCGGCACCCTGTTCGGCATCATCGCCGGAGGCTTTGTCCTCACCTTTTTCTTCGCCACCCTGGCCGAGGTCTGGAGATCCGGTGATTGGTGGCGGCTGATGAGCTGGAAGACGGTTTTTTCCCTGGCGCTCTTTGTGGGCTCCTTCTTCATCCCTAAGGTGATCCGGAAAATACAGCCCGAGGGTGCTCCCCATGCCTGAATTGCCGGAAGTGGAAGTGGTCTGCCAAGGGCTGGCCCCCCTGGTGCGCAAGCGGAAAATCCTCTCGGTTTCCTACAGCAACAAGCGGCTGCGCAAGCCTTTCCCCAGGGCCAGGATGTACAAACAGGTCGAAGGCGCCTTTATCCTGGGGGTGGAGCGGAGGGCCAAATACATCCTCCTGCGGTTGACCGGCAAGACCCTCCTGCTGTTCCACCTCGGCATGACCGGCAAGATCGGGATCTTTGACCGCGACACCCCCCGCCGCAAGCATGATCATCTCCGCTTTCTGCTGGATAACGGCAAGGAGATGCGCTTTAACGATGTGCGCAGGTTCGGCTGTGTCGAGGTGTATTCCGAAAAAGAGCTGCGGGAGAACGATCCCTTTGGAGGTTTGGGCCCGGAACCTTTTTCCGAGGATTTTTCCGCCGGGTATCTGCTGGAAAAGGCGCGGGGCAAGCGGCTGCCGGTGAAAAGTTTTCTCATGGACAACCGGGTGGTGGTGGGATTAGGCAATATCTACGCCAACGAGACCCTCTTTGCCGCCCGCACCCATCCGCACACCCCGGTGAACCGCTTGTCACGGCTCGACTGGCAGCTCATCGTCAAGAAGAGCCGGCTCATTTTGGAAAAAGCCATTGCCATGGGCGGCTCCACCATCTCCGATTATGAAAACGTCAGCGGCGTGGCGGGGTATTTCCAGCTGGAACTCGCGGTGTACGGGCGGCAGGGGCTGCCCTGTCCGCGTTGCGGCCAGCCGGTGGCGCGCAGTGTCTTGGGCGGGCGGGCCACCTTTTGCTGTCCTGCCTGTCAAAAATAAGCCGGGGAAATCGTTTTTTTCTTGGCTGGGTGTATATTTTTTCTTTACTCTGGCGAGGAGCGGATGTATAAAACGGATATTTGTCGCCCCTGACCAAGGGAAGAGTTGTCTGGGTGATCCAGGCGTGATCACTACCAAAGTGTAATGCGCATTGTCGCAATTATTAAAACACCAAGAGAGGAAGAGAACCATGAAATCAGTAAAAACCACCGTTGCACTTGCCCTGATGCTGCTTCTTTCCACCGGCATGATCGCTTGCAAGAAGAGCGAAGAAGCTGTAACCCCGCCGGTTGAGCAGGCTGCTCCCGCTGCTGAGCCCGCTGCTCCTGCTGCTCCCGAGGCTGCTGCTCCTGCTGCTGAGCCCGCTGCTCCTGCTGCTCCCGAGGCTGCTGCTCCTGCTGCTCCCGAGGCTGCTCCTGCTGCAAAGTAAGCTGCTGTTTCATTGCCGGGGCTGGGTTTCCCAGCCTCGGCAATTTCTTTTCTTTCCCCCCCCTTTTTTCGCTTTTTCCCCTGCCCCGGAAATAAACGCTAGTCCATGATCTTCAGCAGCGCCGCGGCTGCCTGGGAGAGATCCGTTGCGCTGTGATGACGGGTAATGGAGAACCTGAGCCGCGCCGAGCCTTCCGGCACGGTGGGTGGCCGGACCGCCGTGGCGAAGATCCCCTGCGTTTTGAGCAGACTGGCCTTATTCAGCGCCGCCTCGCTTTCTCCAACGAGAATGGGGATGATCTGCGAGGGGCCAAGGTCTGCCCCGTAGCCGCCATTGCGCAGCAATCCCTTGAAATAAGTGATTTTTTCATGCAGCTCCCGGCGCAGCTCCGGCTCCTGCCGGACGAGGCGCACCGCAGCCAGGGAGGCAGCGGCAACCGCCGGCGGCAAGGCCGTGGAAAAGATGAAGCTCCTGGCCCGGTTGAGCAGATAGTCGATCATCTCTCTGTCCGCCGCCACATAGGCGCCATAGCTGCCAAGTCCCTTGCCGAAGGTGCCCATGGCCAGATCCACCCCGCCGCCCACTCCGTCCTCTTCGCTCACCCCGCCGCCATGTTCGCCAAAGACCCCCGTGGCATGGGCCTCGTCCACCATGAGCAGGCAGCCGAACCGCTCCTTGAGGGCCACCAGTTCGCGCAGCGGGCAGCGGTCGCCATCCATGCTGTAAATGGATTCCACCACGATCAAGGCGGTGGTTGTTCCCCGTTTTTCCTTGAGCAGCTCTTCGAGGTGGTTGAGGTCGTTGTGCCGGAAGCGTATCACGCGACCGCCGGAAAGGCGGCAGCCGTCGTGGATGCTGGCATGGTTCAGCCGGTCGCTGAAGATGAGGTCGTGACGACCCACCAGGGCGGGAATGATGCCGGTGTTGGCCATGTAGCCGGAGCCGAAGGTGAGCGCCGCCTCCTTGCCCTTGAGCAGGGCCACCGCTTCCTCCAGCTCGTGGTGCACCGCAAGGTCGCCGCTCATCAGCCGGGCCGCGCCGGACCCGGCGCCAAACCGGCTCAGCGCCTCGTGGGCCGCCGCGATCAGGGCCGGATGTCCGGCAAGGCCCAGGTAATCGTTGGAGGAAAAATCGATCAGTTCCCGGTCATTGTCCCCGGCAAGGGTGAGCCTTCCTTTGCCCCGGCGGATTACCGGGCGCAGGCTGCGGAGCCCCCCCCTTTCCCGCTGCTGACTGAGCCACGCCTTCAGATCGACCATAATTCCCTGATGTCTTCGGCAAATTGGAGGTCTGCCTCCGGGGAGCGTCCCCGCTGGGTGAGATAGCCGCCGATCATCATGCCGTCGGCGCCCGCCATGAAGGCGGAGCTTAAAAAATCACCCAGGGCGGATTCGCGGCCGGCTGCCAAGCGGATCGCCGCCTGGGGCAGGATCAAACGGTAGAGGGCGAGGGAACGGAGGATTTCCGTGATCGGCAGGGGGGTAAGGTTGGCGCAGGGCGTGCCGGGCAGGGGGATGAGGATATTGATGGGCACCGAGTCAATGCCGTATTCGGCAAGGCTCATGGCCATGGACAACCGATCCGCCTCGGATTCACCCAACCCGAAAATGCCGCCGCTGCACACCGAGAGCCCGACATTTTGGGCGGCCTGGATGGTGGCGACCCGGTCGCCGAAGCTGTGGGTGGTGCAGACCTGCGGGAAGAACTCCCGGGAGGATTCCAGGTTGTGGTGGTAGCGGGACACCCCGGCTTCTTTCAGCTGGCCAAGTTCGTCTTCGCCTAAAATACCCAGGGAGGCGCAGACCTTGATCCCCACCTCCGTGCGGATGGCGCGGATGATCTCCAGCATCCGGGGCAGATCGGCGCTGGCTAATCCCCTGCCGCTGGTCACCAGGGAAAAACGGCTGGCCCCGTTTTCTTGGGCCTCCCTGGCGGCGGTAAGAATCTGGTCTGTGTCCAGCAGGGGATAGACCGGCGCCTCTGTCTGGTAATGGGAGGATTGCGCGCAAAAATGGCAGTCTTCGCTGCACTTGCCGGATTTGGCATTGATGATGCTGCACAGGGAAAAGGATGTCCCCCGCCGGGCAAGCTTGGTTGCCAGGGCCCGGTGCATGAGTTCGGCCAAGGGCAATCCCTGGAGTTCGGTGATGTCGGGCGGTTGGGTCATGGTTGGTGGTCTCTGAAATCAGCCACGAAATCCACGAAAGAACACGAAAGTTGTTGCACTTTTTCGTGTCGTTTAGTGGGTTTCGTGGCTAAAAAGTCCCTCGGCCTATTTGAGGCCAAATATGCCGCCCTTTTTGCCGGTAAACGCTGGGGTGCGGCTTTCCGAACGGGGTGGCCGGGTCTTGCCGCTCCTGGGCTTGCCGCTGCGCGGCGGGGTAGGAGCTTCTGACCGCACCGCAGCCAGCTCGGCCGGTGACCCGCCAAGGGCCTCCTGGTAAAGCTGAAAAAGCAGCAGTCCGTCCGGGAAATAACTTTTGCGTTTCAGCCAGCCGGGCCAGGCTTGCTCCGCGCCGTACCGGAGAAAAACCGGGAGATTGACCAAGAGCGAGGTGATCTCCTCCCTGGAGGCACGCTTGACATTGAGGTGCTCCAGCTGGGAATCAACCTCGGAGCGGAGGGTACGGGAGAAGGCAAAGGTTTCGCGGCCTTCGGCGGGCGGGTGCAACAGGTCGAAGCGCGCCTGGGCCCAGGGCAGCAGAAGGAGTGCGAGCAGGAGGTGCTCCGGCAGGGGTTTGCCTTCGGAATGCAGCCGGTCGATTACCTGGCACAGGGCGAAGAGCAGGCGGGTTTGCGCAGAGGCTTCTTCCGTCTCCAGGCTGATGATTCCATCATAGCAGGGCAGCAGGAGAAAGAACAAGCCGCTGGCCACGGCAAGTCGGCACCAGGGGGCGCAGGCGCCGCTGTTCAGATCCTTGAAGAATTCATCCCGGACCCGGGAATCCGGGCAGAGGCGCAGGGTTTCCCGATGGGCGACAATGGCCTGCCAGGTGCGTTCTTCGATGGTGAAGCCGCTTCGGGCCGCATGGCGGATGGCCCGCATCATGCGGACCGGATCGCGGATAATCCTCCGGTCCGGCTCCCCGACAATGCGGACAATCCGGTTATTGAGGTCCGCCACCCCGCCCGTGTAATCGATGATGGTGAAGTTTTCTATCTCGTAGAACAGGGCGTTGATGGTGAGATCCCGCCGGAAGGCGTCTTCCGCCTCGGAGCCGAAGGTGTTGTTGTGGGCCAGCACCTCGTCTTCTTCCCGGTCGCCCTCTTCAAATTCGCTGCGGCAGCGGAGGGTGGAAACTTCGACGATCTTGCCCCCCATGAAAAAGACCTGCACCAGCCGGAACCGGCGGCCGATGATGCGGCTGTTGCGAAACAGGGTGCGCAGCTGCCCGGGCCGGGCGTTGGTGCTGATGTCGAAATCCTTGGGTTTCTTGCCGAGATACAGATCTCGTACCGCGCCGCCCACCAGGTAGGCGGAAAAACCCGCGTCGCGCAGGCGGTGCATCACCTTCAAGGCCTCGCGGTCGATATCCTTGCGGGAGATGGGGTGCTCGGCCCTCGGGATGATGAGGGGTTCCGGCAGGTCGGCCAGATCGGCGGATGGGTCCATGGGATCTTCCGGGCAGGAGCGCAAGGTGTCAGGACTCCTGCTCAATACGTGGCCGCAGGTTCCTTGTACATGGACTCGGCCTGCGAAACAAACTGGTCGAAAACCTCGCGGACGGTGAGGATTTCCTTGATCTTAAAGACGTTTTCGCCGGAAAAAACCAGACCATCTTCCATGTTGCCCTCGCAGGCCGCGGTGAGGCGGTCGCTGATGCAATAAACATGGTCGCATTTCTTCAGGCACTTGTATTTGCATTCCTTGGCCTTGAGGTCGGCCTTGCTCAGCAGCTTTTCCACAAAGGGCGTTTTGATGGCCCGGCCCGGCAAGCCGACCGGCGACTTGATCAGGGCGATGTCTTCCTTGTTGGCATGGAGCATGGCCTGTTTGAAGCTTTCCGCCACCGAACATTCCTTGGTGAGGACAAAGCGGGTGGCGATCTGCACCCCGTCCGCCCCGTACTTGTCCATCATCTCCGCCATCTCAAAGCCGTTGGTGATGCCGCCGGCCGCGATCAAGGGAACTTTCTTGACCACCTTGCGGATCTCGGGGAACAGTTCGCGCAGGGCGACGTTGGTGCCCAGATGGCCGCCCGCTTCCTTGGCCTCGACCACGATGGCGGAAGCGCCCAGTTTCTCGGCCAGCATGGCAAAGGAGGGCGAGGAAACGATGGAGACGATGGGGGTGTTGGTTTCCTTGCCGATCTTGAAGATATCCCGGGAAAAACCGGCGCCGGTGACGATCATGTCGACCCCGGCTTCGATGGAGCCCTGAACCAGATTGTAAAAATTCTTCATGGCGAACATGATGTTCACCGCGATAATCCCCTTGGTTGCGGCCTTGGCCTTGCGGATGTCAGCCTTAAGCTCCTCCACCGGAATGGCCGAGCCGCCGATGGTGCCGATGCCGCCGCACTCGGCAACGGGAACGGCCAGGGCCGAAGTGGAAACGCGAATGGACATGCCTCCCTGAACAAGGGGTACCTGGGCAGTGAACTTGCCGATGGTAAGGGGGGGTAGCTTCATGAAAGTCTGGTGCTCCGTTTAGTTTGAGGACGAATGAGCAACTATGCTTTTTTTCGTTTTTTTTGTCAAGGAAACCTTCCAGGCCTCAAGGGCGGTTTTTCACAGCGGACGAGAAGAATTTTGCCTTTTTCACCGGTTTCTGGTTTAAACTAACAGAATAGTTGCGCTGTGGCGCGAAGATGTACCCGATTTTGATTCTTTTCCGCAACATATATATGCGCGGATCAGGGGTAATGTTGCATGCATATCCACCCAAGCCGGATCGGCTTTGACATAGACGGCGTGGTTGCCGACACCATGGAGGCCTTTATCCGTCTGGCTTGGACGGGGTACGGGGCCAGGGTGCGCCCGGAGGAAATCACCGAGTTTCAGGTGGAAGAGTGTCTCGATCTTGCCCCGGGGTTGGCGGAGGAAATCTTCGGCCGCCTGATGGAGGAGCCCATTGCCTGCGGTCTGCGGCTCATGAGTCACGCCAGGCGGGTGTTGACCGGTTTTGCCGAACATGGGCCCCTCACCTTCATCACGGCCCGGCCGCAAAAAAAACCCATCGCCCGCTGGCTGAAAAAAGAACTGGGGCCGCAGGTTTACGGCCGGGTACGATTGGTGGCCACCGGCGAGCACGACGGCAAGGTCGCCCATATCAGGGAAATGGGCTTGGATTTTTTCGTGGATGACCGCGCCCAGACCTGCCTGCAACTGGCCCAGGAAGAAGGCATTCAGCCCATTGTCTATCGCCAGCCTTGGAACCAGGGCAAGCATGCCCTGCCGGAGGTGGAGAGCTGGCGCTCCATCCACGCCCTGTGTCATGGGGAGGGGGCCTGGTGAG
>Ga0074199_1002340_pt1 | contig 11851 bp, 14 predicted proteins | sample EPASupsiteSAE347_FD_64528 | JGI IMG/M metagenome (GOLD analysis project Ga0074199, IMG submission 64528) | Bioremediated contaminated groundwater from EPA Superfund site, New Mexico - Sample SAE3-47 | ecosystem: Environmental > Aquatic > Deep subsurface > Groundwater > Contaminated ...
GACGCTTTGCAACGTCAGGGCATTGGTGATATTGATCGCATTGGTCAGGTTATACGTGCCGTTCGTCACCCATACCACTCTTGAAGCAGGATTGGTCATGGCGGTATTCACCACGTCAATGATATTTGTGCCGGCCGTGGCCCAGTTGGTGTATGGGTCAGCCGCCCCGATCCAGCCGGGCGTTCCGTTCGTTACCACGTAATGCGTGGCCGCGCGAGAGAGCAAAGGGAAAATAGACATCACAAAAACGATTAGAGTGATGATAACCCTCATTTTATTTTCCATAAATCTTACTCACTTCAACTCCGTAAATTTTTGAGACATTAACCCCATAGAGTTTAACGGCCGGTAAATTGGTTTGATATTCGTACGCGCCCATATCTACGATGTTATTACAAATACGGGCATTGCCCGCTAGATCCACCGTATTAGATAACCCAGGCCAACCGTTATTATTACCCGTGTCCCTGCATGGTGATCCGGCCAAGAGACCATAATTTGACGACAGTAAAGGATCGGTAGTAATCGAGCCTGTACCGGTATAATCTATCCCGCAGGAGTATGATTCGGAACCTCCGGCTGTGAAATCATCCGCATACTGATTTCCCCAAGATACAGAATTAACAAATGTACAATACAGTCCTCCCGCATTACCGTTACCCGCAATAGTGCAATTATAAAACGTGCTCCAAACTCCTCCGCCTCCCTGTCCGCTCGTACTATTTCCCGCGATTAAACAATTATAGCATGTTATAGAGATTCCCCCGCCCCCGCCCTGACTCGCGGAATTACCTCTGATAATACAATTATAGAGCATGCTCCCCGAAGCGCCGCCAGCGCCACCTGAACTCACAGTATTGCCGGTGATGACACAGTTAGAAATTGATCCGCTGCTAATCCCGCCCCCATCATCTCCACTGACATGCCCGTTAGTTACCAAACATCCAATCAACCAGCTACTCGTGTCTGCCATCGTCAGTACTCGTCCAGACGCATTGCCATTGAGAATCACATCGGATGGAGAACCGGTTTTTGAACGCACCGTTACGCCCGCGCCTACGGAAAAGTTGCCGACATACATGCCGTTAGACACCCAGACGGCAAAATTACTGGCACAGGCCGTGATTGCGCCCTGCAGATTGTTGGTCGCAGTTGCCCAATTTGTTCCTACGCCAGTGCCGTTGGTAGCCACATACCAATCACCTGCAAAGGCAGAAAGACGGAATGATAACAATGAGAATAATAAAAGTTTTTTCACGGTATCCCGCCCCAAACTCCATCGGGTCTAAAGTAAATTTTATTCGTCTCAATCGCATATCCAATAAATCTGATCGCATAACCTGAATTAGTGGGCACAGTTTGCGTCCATTCGCCGGCCGTTGCGGAAACATAGATTCCTGCGCCTGGAGACAGGGTATTATTCGTAACCGTCGTTTCACCCAAGAGCAACATGCCTGCAGTGGTAGAGTTTGTCCCGAGAGCAACCGCAATCATCCTATTGCACATATTTTCATTCGTACAGACCGCAACATTCCAGACGCTCGTTGCCCACTGATAAATCTTCCCAGCCGTGGTGGTCGTATTCCCGGTATATTTTATCACCTCTGCGTTCTGGAGATTTGTCAAACCTGCGCCATTACCGGCGAATAAAACAGTATTTGTCAGCGCGCCTGTCATAATTCCGCCGGATAGATTCAGTTTGTTTGCATTCAGTGCGTTGGTCGCCCCTTCAATCGCCAGCAATCCGGAGTCCACCCATGCCCCGTTTTTGCGCACATATCTCAATCCATCGAAGGCCGGGTCGGACATCGGCAAAACCTCGGCCGGGATATTCGTGCTGGCCGAGTTGGTCATGTATAATTTTGATCGTACAATCGCGCTGTCCACGGACTGGGTCGTGCCATTTGCATAGATATAGGAGGTATTGGTGTCAATTCCCGCGCCACCGCCAGAAGGAACCGTAAAGGCAAGCACACCGCCATTTGTCGTTACCCCCGCCGTCGCGCCTGTTACCACCGTTCCGCCGGTGATTGTGCCCAGATAGGTTTCGTTCGTCAGGTATCCCTGCGCGATGACCCAATTTGTGGAGGCCAGATAGTTTGTGCTGGGGATTGCCGGCGCATTGGTGAGGTCATCGTAATTTCCGCTCGCCGCAACTGGAGCCGCGTCTGTGATTGTTGAAATTGATTGACTATGCGCCAATGGAGTACGGGCATCATCCAGCCGCGAATCGTTGGCATAAACCACCGTGTTGCTCGCGCCAGTCCAGATAGGGTCAACCTCCGTCTTGACATAGCCGTTCGTTAATATCCATGACGCAAAATATGGATCAGTTTCGGAAGAAAGAGGTCCCGCAATCCTCTGATGTAATGGTATCCCCGAATCATGCAAAAAGACATTCGTCAAAAAGTAAGCCCGCTGATAAAATTTCTGTATCCCTTCGCCGGTAGTAATATTTGTCGGATAGGCCAGAACATAAATCCCAGTTACGGTGTTTGCAAGTGTCGCGCCAGTTATATCAAGTGTTTGCGTCGGCGTGATATACCCCACAACGCCCGGCCAGTTAAATGTATATGTGCCGGTCGGAACCGACGAAAATGAAACGTTATTTGTGTAAGTCGGCATATATCCGGCAACGTTGGTGAAATCACTTGGAGAGGTAAAAGTCCACGCGCAATTTCCGGCGGGATATCCGATGACCGAAACGGTCAAGCTGTTTGAATATGGAATATACGTGTTGGTGCTGTACCAGTCCGCCGGACCGCCGGTTATGTTGACGCTGGTCGCCGCTGGTGATTTATGGCCAAGAACTGAATTAAACGAAAGACTGTATGTGCCGGTCGGGATTGTCGTGAATTGAAGATTGTTCGTAAATATTCCGCCGGAATGCGCGGCATAAAAACTTGAATTTGTGTATTCTAATTCCGGATAAGAAGATAGTCTCCAAACCGCATCCGCGCCGCCACTTACGCCGGAAATCACAACTGACAAATTATTTGAATAATCGAAATAATTTGTAATTACTTTTGTTAACGTATCGCCATTAACCACCTCTGTCCGGTTTGTTGGTTTATAAAAATCAATTATTCTGCTAAACAAGATTGTATAAGTTCCATTCTCAAGAAAAATAACTGAGCTGCTATTTTTCCATACATTTGTTGGAAGAGGATTCCACTGAGGGATAGATTCGGCTAACTTGTCTTCAACCGCAGGATTGACGGCGTGCATCGCAAAACCGCGTGTTGCGCTCTGTCCCAACGCCTGATATGGAAATAGTGCAGAAATGATAAATAAATAAAAAAACAGCGAACGGGAAAGGATGGAAAAGTTTTTCATTTTTCCCTAAAAAAATAGGGGGTGCGGGATTGAACCGCGCCCCCGAAACAGATCAATTTAATGAACAGTTAAGGCGGTAATACGGCCGTTGATAATAGTTACGTCAACATTGGTCATATTCATCGCGGTGTTTGTCGTGCTTAACCCGGCCGGGGTTATTGCACTGCTCGGAACATTCGTCAAACTCGCACCGTTGTTGAGCGCAAGCCGATCAAGGTCGGTATCCCAAGCCTGCAAGTCCGTTCCGACAATGCACTGCCTTTGTGGGACATTGATGTCAACTTTGACAAACTTGTTATACTCGCCGACGCTATTGGTCAACGCCGTGCAAACCGCCGCCGCTTCCGTGCATTGGCCGACATATTTGTCAGCCGCCGCCGTGCCGGTAACATTTGAGGCCGTGGAATAATAAACAGCCGCACCAGCCGCGATGGCATTGGTATCAGCCCTTTGAAAACTCCACACGCCTTTTATCTGCACCGTCCCGGTAGCATTGCTGGCAATATCAGCCTTTGCAACACCATACCGATCACCCAAGTCAACAAGGTGTCCCGCCGTAATAGCGGAACTGGTGTTGAGATAAGCAACCGATTCGGAGTCATGGACAAAGTTGCCAGCCGCAAAAGCGGAGCAGGCAAGCAAGGCCAGACTCATCAAACCAACTATCTTTTTCATACTTTTTTTTCCTTCGATTAAAAGCGGGGCTGGGTTTTCCAGCCCCGCATATTTTTGTTTTGGTTAGTCTGTCCCGACTTCGAGAACTGCGCCAACGCTATCAACCGCCCCGGCTCCGCAATCCAAGCGGCAAAGCCACTTGCGGCCATCGGTATCGGTCTGATCGGTTTCTTCCATATAGGGTTGCTGATTGCCCTGCAAGAATGCAACCTCAACAACCGGCGCAATACGCGGGTCAGCAAACAGATAATGCGAATAATCCGTTGAACTGGTCTGAATGTTCTGATCGCTCACAACAACCATTCCAAGATTTTTGAACGGGTTATCCACGCCATAATTGCTTTGCGAAACATCTGTTCCGCTTGCAATGGTCTGCCTGGCGAAATATTCGTCATCGGCATTTACCAGCCAGACTTTCGGGCGCAGGTTCAAATATCGTGCAGTACCCGATTCGTCAGCGTGTTGGTATTGTTTCTGTTTTCCCATCAGGCCACGCATATATTTCAATGCGGAAACCGCGTGCGCCAGCGTATCAAGCCGCCGATCGGTTTCATGGGAATAGTTCCCGTGTTGCGTGCTGAACAGAGCAAATCCATCCGTCATGGCCGCATTTGCGGTCAGGATGGCAATCGCCAGATCGTTCGGCAACATCCGGGCTTCAATTCCGAATCCGAACAACGTATTTGTGAACGCGCCCAGATCGTCATTGATAATTCCCTGACGACTCATCGTCCAAGTGCGGCCATACGTTCCGAGTTGGATGGTCTCTTTCTTTTCCGTCCGTTTCGTCTCGGTGTATTTCCCGCCTTCGGCAATCAGTTTCAGTTTGCCAACATCGGCAAATTTCAACCGCGTGGAAGACTTGAAGTCATTGAGACTTCCGACACGCGCCCATAACTGGAACGTGGCGGGAGCGACTTCATAACCGGCCAATAGCGATTTGTTCGCGGTCGCGGCAAGAATCAGCGGAAAGTCCGAAGTTGTCCCAGATATGGTTTCGCTCCCGCGCTTATTGAGCGCAAGACCGGCCAATTCCAAAACGTTCGACGGAACTTTGATACGTGCACGTTTCAGGCATTCCTCGGCAAGCCGAAGAAGCGTCATTCCGCGTATTTCACTTGAACCTTCCGCAGGTTTTTCAATATTAATGTTTCCTGCACGAAGCAACACGCCGTCAATCGCGCGAGCGCGGAACTTGTCAATTTCATCCGGGCCACGCGTAATATCAGCTTGGTCGGGTCCATGACGCTCAGCGATTTTGTCCAGCACGGAACGCTGGGCATCTTCAACCGATTTACCGCCAGCAATCAGATCATCAGCCATATCAGCCAGATCGAACCGTTTGCATATTGACCGGATATCACCGGCGCGTTTAGCTTCAAGGCGCATTTCCTCGCGGAAAGCGGCGCGTGCTTCGGCCCGGAAATCAACCTGCGTTTCCTTGCCTTTCGGCGCGGATTCAGTTTTCTTGGCCTCAATCGGTTTCACTTCGCGCTTTTCCGTCACGGCTTCGGCCTGGGGCTGGTCGCCCTCGGTCAATTCCGCAAAGGTGCGCTCGTCAACTTCAAGCTCCGTGCCCGCGTCATAACTTTTCCCGTCTGACGCTTTCCAGGCGCGGAGCAACTTGATTCTTTTCATATCTCGTTTCTCCTTTGTGTTTCCGGTGGAAATAACTTTGACCACCGGATTTGTTTCTGTTTGTTTCGCCTCTCGGCATACCCTGACCATACGTTCCAATCCGACGGACGGGTCGGCGGGAACAGGGGTCAGGGATGCTTCCAGAGCGTCCCACTTCACGGCAACCCACGCGGGGCCGGAAATTCCTCGATAAGTTTCAGTTGCGTTTTTCAGATAAACCCATTCACGGACGGAATATCCGACGGATACGCCACGTAGGGTTTTGTCAACGAGTGCTTCTTGCTTGGCCGTCAATGCGGTTTCGGTTGTTCCCCATCGCATTGCCAGATTGCCGCGCTTCTTGTCGTCAATCCATGCCTTGACCGGAACCCCGACAATCTCGCTCGGATTGTGGTTTTTGAGGATTGCGCCGACATTCATCAGGCGGGAAAAATCAGCGGCCCCTGATTCGTGCAAGAGAATTTCAGGTTCGCCGTAACGCATGACCGGCAACTCAGAAGAAAATGAAAGGCCGGTCAGCTTTTCGCCATTCTCTTCACGTTCTGAAAACTCCGCCGCAACGTGCATCTTGCAAGGTGCGGGATTTTTTTCAGTAATCCTGAAAAGCCCGCCGTCTTCCTTTATGTCAATACCCGACATGTCGCCGAATCGGCGGACAATGGCCTCTTGAACCATGCGAACGTTTTCTTTATTGAAAATTTCTTTTTTTGTTTTCTTCATTGATTTTGTTCCGGTAATTTTGCGCCTTTTAAAAGGTTTTCCCTGGCCCACAAGGGTTGAAGATTGGCTAACCCCCAACAAACTTTGAATTCCGGGTCGTTCGATGTTTCATAGTGAAAACGCGATTTTGGAATAATATGGTCAATGTGAATTTCGCCTTTCAAAAACCGCTCCCATGTCATACCGGGCGTAAATTTTGATTGCAGGTGAACCTGTAAATCCAATACGGAATACCCGACAAGGCTTTCCCATGTGCGCCCGGCCTTATTTGCGCGCAATGCTTTTCTAATTGCGCATCCCATTCTCCAATCAAGTCTTCCTGTAGAAGTGGATAGAGTTTTTATTCTGGAACGTTTACAAATCTCGCGATACTTAACCGGGTTATTTGCAGCCCACTTTCTCGTATCGGCGCGTAGTCTTTCGGGATGCCTTAATCTGAATCTACGTTTTATTTCAAAATGTCTTTGGGGATTATTTTTGCGATCTTGTTTGACATATTCGTCAAAACATTCCTTACACCACGACATTACGCCTTGCCCGTTTTTACGAGCCTTCCGCGCATAAAATTCACGCAGATTCTTTTCGGTTCCACACTTTGAGCAGACTTTTATTTTTGTATTCATGGATTAAGCGCCATCATTTCAGAATCAACTTCTGCTTGTGCCGGATCAATGGCCGTTACCTTTCCCGCTTGTATCGCAATATCTTGTGATGCTTGGTTAACACCCTTAATCGTCAGACCCATGCTGTCTGCCATTTTTTTAATTTTGGCCGCCGTCCGCATTTGACGCTTCCAATCTTTACCAAGGAATGCAGATTCGTCGGCGAGCGTGGTAATTCCCGCCTCCATGCTGGCGATTGAAGCGTTAATCTCCTGTAGAGGATTCACGCCCCAGCTCCACCCCGGCGGCATGAATTCGCACGCTTCCCAAAACTTCGGATTATCAAAATATCCGGGCGCGATAATGGCATTTGAAAGCACGGCCACGGAAAGCCAACGGCGATAAATGGGAACGCAAAATTTTCTGGCAACAAAATCTTGAAACGGACGGAAGGCTTGATAGTCCATCTGCTGGGAAAGCCGGCCACCGGCGAAGGTCTGGCCGCTGGTGTCGCGTGTCATCATCGGATAAGAAACGCCGCCAAGAGTACCGGCCCCGATTGATTTGAGATTGTATTTGACGAACATTTCAAACGTGGAACCGGGCTTTTGGGGGGCAACAACATTGACTTTTGCCCCTTCGGGCATGTTCGCAATCATTCCCGGCTCTATTGTGGACATTTCGTTTCCGTTTGCGTCCTTCACTTTTAAAGCGTCTTCCTCTTTGAGCACCCCACCAGCCCCGTCCTGATTCGGCATTTCGATTATCACCCCAAAACAGGCGGCGATTTTGTTTCCCAAAAGTTCCGCATCCGTCCATTCGTCAAGGTCAAAAAACTTTTGAATGACGACGGCTAAATGCGGGATTCCCCTGACCTGTTTCGGACGGAGTCTTTTGAAAACATGAAGCATGTTGTTTGCTGGGATGCGGAGCGTTTTACCGAGACCGTTATAAAGTCCGGCCTCCGTTGTGCCCTGCATGATGTGGTATGCCAATGGGCGATAGGTGCGCTTGTCAAGTTCAACGCCCAGCGTTACGGGATTGCCGCCGTACTCCGTGATGGAAAGGTCAAGGCTGTCCGGCTCAATAAACATCAAGCGCAAGGGAATGCCCGGTAGGCTGGTATCCGTGCCGAGATAAACGAAGACTTCCCCGTCCTCTATTAACCGGCGCAAGAATAGTTCTTGATCGTCAACAAACGATTCCGGTAAAAGTTCGGTGCTTCTTGCATCCGCCGATTCCGCCCAGTCCGCAAATTGCCGCTCCACGTAATCGTTCCACGCGTCCATTTCCACGGTTTCGAGGATGGGGTTCCCGTCCGGGTCTGTAGATTGAATCATGCGGGCAACGCGGCATTGAAGGGTCAACCCGGTTGCGACAATGTGCGAGATATAGGCATTCATCATGCCCATTGCGTGGGGATTGTTGCGGAGCAACCAGCGAGAGCGGGCCCGCATTTTGTCAAGTTCGCGATAGAGGATTAAATTGATTTCCTCGTTTGAACTTGTCCAATGCTCGTTCAGCCGAGTTGTTTCAGCCGCCTTATAGGCCGCCCGTTTCAGGTGCTGGTCAACGTAAAATTCCGCCAGCCGGTTTTGACCACGTTTGACAAGTGCTCCGGGGCTAAACGCACCGATGATACGGTCAAAAAATCCAAGTTTCCCGACCCCGGCTATGGAATTTACGCGCAAGCGGCTCATAATCCCACCTTTCCGAAGCGCACGCGCTGAAAGATGGTCTTTGCCGCGCTCCGCTCTGTTGCGATTGCGTCCTTGCGGAGCTGGCGGAGCGTTTCAAGGTCGCCCCGCTTGAAGGTCGTATCCCCGATGGTGTATTCTTGTCCGCCGTTATTGACTGCGGATATCGCTGCGTCTATCTGCGCAACCGTAAGTGCCATTGTCCCCTTTAAAATAAAAAGGGCGGCGTCGTGGAGGTTGTGGCTCCACAACAGCCGCCCGTAAACCGCCGGGAGCTACCCGGCAGGGGAAGGTGTGCGTCAACGCCTATTTGTTGGCAATGAGTCTATTTCAGACTTTGCTTTTCGCCTGGGCTAACCGCCCAAAGTTAGCGGGTTGCACTGCTTGCCCCTCTACTATAAGGGGTGAAATGTGGTAAATGATGCTATACTTTATGGCGTAAATTATTAAATCACTTATATTTACATAAAAGGGCTTTGTGGTATTTGTTCAAATTGGAAAAATCAATTTCAAGTTCTTTAGCAGCTTCGCGTAAAGTCTTGCCCTGCGCGAGCAACACCAGCGCGGAAGGCAACAGCGGATGTACCGCTGCCGCTGTCCGCATCACTTCCCCTAAGTCCATTTTTGGATTATAGTCCGGCTCTGTGCCGTCCAACCGGTCGTATAGGTCTTCCATCGCTGTGCCACCATCGGATATATCTCCACCCCGTGCCATAAACTTTTCTACGGAAACGGCTCCGGTTTCTTTATCTCGCCGTTCATCACGTAATTTTTCGTCAAAGCCTTCAACGGCCTTACAGCATTCCTTGGAACAATAAACGCCGTATTTCCCGAAACCTATCTTGACAATCCCACCGCAATATTTACACATTTTCATTGCCATTTTTCTCCTATTTTTTCTTCAGACTTATTCTGCCAATATGCGCGTTCCTCTCGTATATCGTTGCTGATTTCATCCCGACATTCTGTACATAATTGATCCCTTCTTTTTTTTCCTTTAAGTCTGCGACCCACAAATATTTTTAAGCATCTCTTACATTTCATTTTTCCCTCCAATAAAAAAGGGGCCGCCGGATTACTCCAGCAAGCCCCTATCTTTTTGATTCAGGACGTTATTTGATTATTTTATCGGTGCTTCGTATTCTTGCGCGCCTCCATTATTTTCAGACTTGCCATTATGCAAGCGATCTTCGTCAAACCATTCCGAATCGCCGCGCTTATCCGGTTTTCCTTTTGTCGTTACCAGATATTGTCGGCATCCGGTTATATATTCACAGCGGCCGGTAACAATACCCCGGAATCCGGTGATATTATCTTTGACTTTCGCGCCGAGTTCAATTTTAAACATGACCTTTCCTTTCTTTTTTTCTATCTGCTTCATTATTGAGCACATAGCTTTCAGCCGTGCAGTTAATAAAGCTACATTGAGAAATTCCGCTAAATCGTTTTGTCTCTCTCTAAGCTTCATCGGTTTTTATTTCTCTTCCGTTATCGTTTTTTCCTGCCTGATCGTTTTATAAACCCCGTCCTTGTAAGAGACGCTCACGCTACCCCAATCTTTTTTTGCTTCCACCTCCTCAAATATTTTTAATATTGACCGGATGACAAAATCACGGGAAAGGTAACCGCTCGGTCGAATCTCTCTTCCAACCTCCATCCTATTTTCAACCTTTTGCATTGATCACCTCTTTCAGATTTTTAATTATCGTTTCATAATTCGGCTTGCCGGTTTTATTTTTGTTTTTCTGAATCCAATACCACTGACCAAGACAATGCTCAAACATCCATTCCATAAATATCCTTGGTTTGGCATGTGCCCAAGCGTGATGATAACGGCATAACATAATTCCGTTGCGAAAATCGTGTCTTGTTAACTTATGATTCCGGTGAATGATGTGATGGGCTTCAAGCGGACGGCCGTTTGCACACATGGCGCAGATCGGATAAAATCTGTGCATCGCTTGTCCCCAAAGTTTATCCGCAAGTTTAAGTTTGTATTTCATTCCCCCTTCTCCGCCTCGTTGAGAATCTCAATCACGCTGTGTAGTTTTCCGTTTGCGAGGGGATGCGATTTGACGCGTTCTATTGCCCTCTCGATAATCCCGTACAGTCTGATGATTTTGCGTGATTGATTATTAACTAGTTCATGCGCCTGTGTTAGGGCAAAATCATAACCAAGATTTTCGGAGGTCAATCGTGCGTTCTCGTCTTCAAGTTTTTGCGTTAGATTTACGAATTCCATTACCGTATAGTTGATACGTTGTCGGACATGTTCGCAATTTTTAATACTCATTCAAATCCCCTCCTGTTTGTCTGTTTCAACAATTTTATTATCTCGCTGTTTTTCAATCCTGTCATAATCCGTGCAAACTTAAGAAATCGCCTAGGAAATTCTTTATACGTTTCATGTGGATGTATTTTTGCAAAGAGTGCAAATGCAGCATCGTTAAGATTTTTCATCTCTTTACGAGTTACCTTCATCCCCGCCTCCTTTCCGTGAATGCCACGTGTAATTCTTTTTCGATCATCCGGCAAAGATCGTCGTAATGCAGTCCATCGTAAATCCGCAAAATAGAATGAACAATATTTATAATTTCCCCCACGCTGAATCTCGGCTCCTCTGTCTGCGCCGGTTGTTTGGGCGTGTAGTTTTTGCGATGGTCTGACGAATCAATGAAACAACCATAACAAGACCGTGAAATATGATTACCGCACCCCTCGCAACTGGTATGAGTTTCCTTGGATACCTGCCCCAATTCCGGTTTCGACGGGAGTTCGCGAACGGCAACAATCGTCCGATTACATCCATATTCGCTAAGAGCGTTTGCAACCATTTCCGCATTCAAATTTAAATTCAGATTATCCTCCCATTCAATTTCCACAATCATTTTCATTTCATCCTCCCATCAATATGTTTTTGGTGCAACGCCTTGCATTTTTTAAGTGTCCATCCGGGAATGTTTTTGAATTGCGTATAATCAAACTCTTTGTCTTGCGTGAGATATTCGGCAAGCATATTTATTTCTGGATATTTTGCAACAAACGCTTGGCAAGTTAATTTCGTCTGTTTATCAAACGAAATTACGAATGGTTCTTTTTGGCAAAAAAATCCGGATCTGAAATTCGTTGCGTTCCCACCGCCGGTTTTTCGCCAGCCGGTATTTGCATCGCCGGTATTTAGCG
>Ga0074199_1002341_pt1 | contig 11845 bp, 9 predicted proteins | sample EPASupsiteSAE347_FD_64528 | JGI IMG/M metagenome (GOLD analysis project Ga0074199, IMG submission 64528) | Bioremediated contaminated groundwater from EPA Superfund site, New Mexico - Sample SAE3-47 | ecosystem: Environmental > Aquatic > Deep subsurface > Groundwater > Contaminated ...
TATTTTAAATAATAATTATGAAGAGGCAAATAAATTATTCAAAGAGCTAAACGTAAAATATATAGTGCAGAGAAATGATTTTGATTGGAAATATTACAGTAGTATTTCTCACTCACAAGCGACCATTAAGAATGCCCTAAGTTCCTATGAAAAGATAGAAATATTTGGGGAACTAGATATTTATAAAGTACCAGAAAATCAAATTGGTGCATTATTTGAATCGAAGAATTTTTATTTTAAGAAAATAAACCCTGTAAAGTATCGGCTCTATTTGAAAGGGATTAAAGGCACACAAACGTTATCCTTCTTAGAATCTTTTGATAAAAATTGGAACTTATATCTGGTGACAAATCCAAATAATTCATGGTGTACGCCACTTAAGTATTATAAATCTGTTCAAACTGTTGAATGTATGCACGATCGGATTTTTTTTGAAGGAGAAGAGTTATCTCTTTTGTGGAATAAACCTATTTTTGAAGAATCACACCAAATAGTCTACGACTATGCTAATATTTGGAGAATTGATTCAGGATACATCAAGACAAATTATCCAAAAGAATTCTATAAAGAAAATCAGGATGGTACTATTGATTTAGAAATGATTCTGTATTTCAAACCTCAATCATATTTCTATATCGGACTTATAGTCTCCGGGCTTACCTTCATAGGATGTGTGGGATATTATTTATTTTGGGACCGGAGAAAAAGCAATATATAATATTGCAAAGAGGAATATTATGGTTATTAAATACTTAGTAAAATTTTATATTATATTTTTAATTTTTTTGTTTATATTTGCTGCAAATGCATCACCGCAGATTAACACTTATACTGATGATTTTAGTAATCTTGATTTATCTAAATGGACTCCAATTCCATCAACTACATGGCAAGTTAATAATGGAACCCTTTCAGGGACAGGTATAAGCCCGGATTTAATTTTCAATCCATTCTCTGGAACACAATACATCAGTGAAGTGAATCTCACCGCTAATAGAACTGGAACACACGATTATGCCTCTGTTGCTTTTTATTTTTATTATGAAGATTCTGATAATTTTGGGAGAGTTCTTGTTTCAGACGATAATCAAGGTCCCGATAATTATGATAGAATTTTTTCCCAATACAAGGGTGTCACTTTTTCTCCTACTGACTCTAACCTGATAAGTGGCAACCGCTCTATCGAATTAGACTCAAAATCTATGCACCACCTCAAGGTTGTCCGCCTCAATAAAAACATCTACATTATCTATGAAAAACGGCTCGTCTTAACATCTCAAATTCAAGAAGAGAAGAATCCCAGTGGTAAGGTCGGATTCACACTGTATGATTCCACCGGCTACTTCGACAACTTCTACCTCCGCCCCATCTCCATGAACAACGCCTCTGGCTACGTCAACGAACTCAACCTCACCTCCGCAAACCCGACAACCCGCCTCGGCGCATACACCCTGCGCCTTGAGGACATCGAAAGCAGCAGCGCCATGTTCAGCCTGAGCAAGTTCGGGAAGACCGTGGACTCGACGATAGCATCAGAGGGCGATACGGCATCCCTGAATTTCGAGAACGGCGAGGAGGGCGTAGAATTCAAGGTAACTAAAGCCTTCAACGGCAGCTCTTCAGGCAGGGTGGAGCTTGAAGATGTGATATATGCAAGCTCCGAATCCCTTGTCCCTGATATAGCAAACCTGACGCTATTGCCGGCATACTATCAGGATGCCAATATGACCGTCAATTTCTCCATCACGAACCCGGGCAGCATAAAGTACAACGGCACTTCGACGCTTACTATAAGCTCGGAGGGTAGCACTGCGACCCTGAACCCTGAGCTTGATCTTGGCGCCAATCAATCAAAAAATTTCACAGTAGGGCTCGTAGCAGCAAAATCGCCAGGCGTGCACAAGCTCACAATCTCCATGAAACTGGATGAATACACTACAGTTACGAAATCCCTCGATTACCAGGTGCGTGCACTCAACCCTGTCATAACCACTCTCTCCCCAGATTTACGCGAGGAGGGTGGCATCCGGGGCTCCGTAACCATCGGCTCAGCCTTCCCTGATGAGCTTGTGGACTGGAACACCACAGCGAACCTTGAAGTGTTCAGGGTGCTTGAGAACGGTAAGCAGAGGGTGTATACAAAGCAGATCCCTGTAATGAGCAAAACATTTGATGTGAGCATTCCTTATTCCGAATTCTACCAGGACGACGGGCGTTACCTTGTAACCCTGCAGGCCGGAGAAATGGTGAGCGATAAATTCTTTGAAATAAAAGGGCCGGATGGGGAATACAGGCCAGCAAAAAGCGAGATCATCCCGCCGACCATCATTTCGAATTCCTCATATCCCCAGCTCATGCTTCTTCTTATCGGCATGGTCGCCGCGCTGTCTGTCAGGAATCATATGAGACCCAGGAACTGGAGCCTGCCCATTGACCTTGTTGCCGTGGGCTGCGGGGCTGCATTATTTGCATCAGGTATGTGGCAGAAGGATACTGAAATAACCAGCAAAGGGATGATCATGGCAGGTGTCGGGTTCGGGCTGCTTCTTGCCAGGGAACATGACTCAAGGATCGAATCACTGCTCATGCGCGGTTCCCCTATCCATGATTTTACCGGATTAGTTCTGATATTCCTGAGCGCATTTTATCTTGTGCTTCTTGTCCCGCAATGGAGCGGTATTTTAATAATGGGGACGCTGATAGTGTATTATACGCTCATAAACTTGCATGGGGAAAGGAAGTAAGATGAGAGATTGGCCTCCATCCAATTATCCGATATTCCTTGCTCTTGTTCTACTCGCAGCCACGGCTGTCACACTTGCCATGGGTGATGAGAAGCGGGCAGAGGATCTTGCCATATATGCGTATTATATGCTTGTTATTGGAGTGGCGATCCGATTCTTTGAACTTACCCTGCCTGAAAATGCGATCCAGAGATTAAATGGTTTTAAGGAGCGGATATATGGGTTTGTCAGAAGGCTGCTGGTAGGGGCAGCTTTCAAAGTTGGGTGGGTTGCAAAAAAGTTCCATGTGCCTGGAACTAAAGTCAAATTCCCTCGTCTTCATCTTACTATACCTAAAAAATATTTTGAAATGGTATCTGATATTTCAAGGAATGTTGCTATTTTTTTATTGTTGTTCATTTTAATATCCCTGATGTACGGATTGATGATAGATTGGTGGACAGTAAAAAATTATTTTTCTAATTTGGTGCTGGCGATCCTGGGGTTTTCGACCCTGCATGTATTCATGAAGGGGAGAATGTGAGAAGATTTATTGCAGAAAATACGTGAATTTGGATTTCTGCGCCAAAGTGTGTTCTTTTCTAGAAAGATTTATTCATGTTACGTTATCGTATAGACGCAAGGTTTTGATATATAACATTTTATATAAACATAGTTAATCTTATCTGGGTTACTTTGGTTGCTTCGGGAACGTATCGGCGCTGAGGGTTTTATATTTAAGAGTAATAAACATGTGGGCGCTTTACACCGCAAAGAACGCCAAGAGGGCAAATCATAGCAGCAAAAATCTTTGCGACCTTTGCACTCTTTGCGGTTTTTTATAGCTCTGTAGTTGCTTCGGCTTCCCATCGGCACAACCAATTGAATATTTAATCTGTGCTAAGATACTCCCAAAAAAACAACGACAAAGCTAAGATATAATATGACTTCTATCAACTCACACCAGGTGGTTACAGATTTGACAAACCCTTCAAGGGATACTTTGCTGCTGATGCTTGTATTTGTTATCAGCGCTGTACTTAATTATTCATATAATCTCGCTATGGGATGGCTGTTATCCCCTGACCAGTACGGTATGCTCGGCGTAACAATATCTTTTCTGAGCATTCTTTCTTTATTCGTTGGTGCAGCTTTTCCACTAACCGTAGCAAAATTTTTATCAGAAGATAATGAGAATGTAATAAAGCAGAGGGTTTTTAAAAGCTCATTGATCGGGAACCTGTGTATGGCGTTACTGGTATCTTCCCTTTTTTATGCTTTATACGCCTCTGGAATAATACGCCTTGACAGCGCCTATAGACCATTTGTTTTATTCATAATACTTGCAATGGTTTTTTCCTCGGTAGGAGGGGTATACACCAGTGCTTTACAGGGCATGTTCAGATTTAAGAAGTACGGCTTGATCGGCATAGCAACGGCTACCACCAAGCTGATTTGTGCTGTGCTCCTTGTTTTACTCGGCCTCGGTGCGATCGGGGCATTTCTCGGACTTATTGCAGCAGCGATCACAGGTATGCTGCTGGCTGTTGCCTTCACAGCGGATTTTAAGTACTGGAAGACAGGTGGCTGGGTAGATAAGAAAATCTACTCGTTTGCATTTCCAATGTTCTTTGGCACTTTTTTCATGACCTTGCTCATGAACATTGATCTACTCGGAGTGAAGTTCCTCAGCGAAGATGTCCTTTCAGACACCCTCACAGGTTATTACCGAAGTGCACTCATCCTGGCCGAGCTTCCGGTTTTCGTCGTTGGTGCATTGATGGGGGCTATGTTCCCGTATATCTCCAGATATTCATCCACCATTAACGATTATTCTAGCAAGACCCTGAAATATACGGTCCTGGTGATATTTCCGGTCAGTATAACACTATTTGTAATTCCCTCAAGCATGATCGCGCTGGTTTTCCCCCCGTCTTATGCCGCAGCCGCCAACGCACTTGGTATTCTGGCACTGGGGATGGGCTTCTTTGTGATCATAACCGCATTGACAGGCATCTTTCAGGCGATGCACCGTCCGAAAGTGCCTGCGATCATACTGATGTTTTCCGTGGTGATCGATGTGATCGCACTGCTATTTTTAGTGCCTGAATACGGTATTCTGGGTGCTGCTGCCTCTACTACGATCGCCTGCGCTGCTGGCTTGCTTGGACTGGCAGGTGTATATTCAAAATATAATTCTTTTAGATTAAGCTATAAAAATGCCGTGAAAATACTTATGGCTTTTATCCTGTTTGGATCCCTTATTTATATAGTCCCTCACGAGACAAGGTTTTTGACGTTTTTTGATCTGGTGTTCAGTGCTGCTCTGTATCTGCTTATTTTATTTGTTTTTGGGTTACTTAAAGACGATGATATAAAAATAATACTAACAGGGTTTAACTTTGGGAATAATGAAATAATAGAGAAAATCATAAGAGGTGTTAAGAGTTTGAATCAACTTTCCAAATGGTAAACCTCCTCTGCCCTCGTAGCCCGCGGCTGGGATGAGCATAAGCAGGAGTGGGTATTCGCTGAAGCCATGTCGCCTGAGTTCACATGGGAGGATGTGGTGGAGGGGAGGACGATCATGGCTGATGGGAGCAGGACAGAGTAGGCTACGTGGGGAAACTATCGGCGCCGGGGATTTATATTCAATGTGCAATAATAATCCTGTATATCCTGTTAATCCTGTCAAAATAAAGAATGGAAGGTCGCTGCGGGACCGTATCGGCGCCGGAGATTTTATATTTTTGAAGTTATAGTTATCGTATCTGCGTTCATCCGCGTTCATCTGCGGTTTTTTTCCAAAGTCCAATGATTGCTTCGTCTTCCTGTTGGCGCCACATGTTTAATATTTTTAATGTAATATTTATCCTGTCAATCCTGTTAATCCTGTCTAGAATTATTGAATGACGGTTGCTTCGGTTTCCTATTGGCGCCGCTAATTGATTATTTACTATGTTATATTTATGTTATCCCGCTCCCCTCCATCTCGCACTCGCCTCCCCGCCTCCCTGCGCTAAAACCCCACCTTCGCTTTGCATAAAAACCAGGGGCTGCAATGAGCAGGAACAGGAGTGCTCCTTCAATGGAAACTCTCGCCTGAGTTCACAAGGGAGGATGTGGTGGAGGGGAGGACGATTACGGCGGAGCAGGGGAACAGGACAGAGTAGGTTGCATCGGAACATTTTGGGCGCCGCGGGTTTAATATTTACAATGTTATAATAAATGGATCAGTTTTGCCTGAAAATTCCATTTATTACAGATCAACTAATGCCGATTCGACGGTTGTCAGCCTGTTTTTGATATCTGAAATTTCTTTTCTCAGAATTTTTACCCGTTCATTTGCATCCATATCGTGTTTTAAAAAAATATCTTTTAGATCTCCAAAATTTTGATCAGTCTCGTTTTTAAAATCTTTAAGGATAGATGTATTTTCCCTGAGAATGCTGGTATTTATATCCAATTTGTCATTTACTCTGTTTAATTCAAATCTGGCTATGTCGAGTCTTTCTCCGAGTTCTTCAGCGATATCGCCTCTTCTGATTTCAAAATATTCGAACTCACCGGTAGGTTCGATGAACTCGATGTTTATATTTTCGACATTTATAGGATATTGTTTGATTTTCAATTGCTTTATAAAAGAATCTATATGCTCTCTGGATCCTTCGCATACTATTTTAACATCGTAAGGCTTTGTGTTTTCAACAAATCCAGCGAGTTTCAATTTCCTTGCTATTTTACTAACAGTATCTCTGTATCCAACACCTTGGACGTCACCTGACACTATTATTATTGCTCGCGTTTGCATCAGATTTTAATAAGTGAATATCCCATAAATACATTGCGATTCATTTATGGGACATTGATATACGTTATTTCGCCCCCTTTCATTGAGCGCTTACCTCCCACAGCTCCAAAACCCCCACCTTCCCTCATCCGCCTCATCGCCCGCGGCTGGGACGAGCAGAAGCAGGAGTGGATATTTAAGGGGTTCATGTCGCCTGAGTTCACATGGGAGGATGTGGTGGAGGGGAGGACGATCATGGCTGATGGGAGCAGGATCGAATAAGGTTGCTTTGGATGCTATCGGCGCCGGAGATTTAATATTTTAAGAGTAATAAATATGTGGGCGCTTTACACCTCAAGGGACGCAAAGAGCGCAAAGCATAGCAGCAAAAATCTTTGCGTCCTTTGCGCTCTTTGCGGTGAGATTCATGAGTTACTCCAACAGGCTACACCATTCTATATTCAGGTGTCTGCGTTCATCCGCGTTCATCTGCGGTTTTTTTATAAAGTTCAATAGTCGTTTCGGCGTTTCGGCTTCCCATCGGCGCCGCAAATTTAATATTTGCGATGTTATAATATGATGCAAGCTATCTCTCAGCGAGTTTTTCAAGGATTTTCTCAAGGCGCTGGTTATGCTCATCCATACGCTTATTATGTTCATCCATTTTTATTAAGTGGTCTTTCATCCATTGGTTGTATTCTCTCTGCTCTATCACGAATTTTCCAAGAGTGTTATCAATACTATTCAAAGACCCTTTCATCTCTCCAAGGGTTCCTTTAATCTCTCCAGTGTCAGTTTTTATCCCATCAAGATAATCTAAACCAATATCAAATTTTTTGCCAAATTCATAATAGTCGTCAGTTGCCACCCTGCTGAATATAGTGGGTAAATAAAGTTCTTCATGTATTTCCTTTCTTTCAATGCTTTCAATGTCAGATTTTGCAAACTCTTTAATACTGTTTATAAAAGCATCTACTGACTTCTGAAGACCTTCACATGCAATCTTAACGCTTCCATCAATATCATTAAAAACGTAACCTTTTACATCCAGCTTTCTTGCAGTACCTTCAATGATCCCACGGTAACCAATGTGTTGAACTTTTCCTCTTAACAGTATATTGTATCTTTTAACTTGGGTCTGCATAGTCAGATTATACGTCCTCGATAATATTAAATTTGTGCTTTAATGGGATACGTGTTGTTCCGCCCCCCTTCCCATCGAGAACATGCCTCTCCTACTATTCCAGCGTCAAACCCCACCTTCCCTCATCCGCCTCATAGCCCGCGGCTGGGATGACCAGAAGCAGGAGTGGGTCTTCAAAGAGTTCATGTCGCCTGAGTTCACATGGAAGGATGTGGTGGAGGGGAGGACGATCATGGCTGATGGGAGCAGGCAATAGAATGAAGTTTATCAGGTTATTGCCATTCTGAGGTTGCTTCGGGAACATATCGGCGCCGGGGAATTAATATTTTCGAAGTGATACTTATCCTGCATATCCTGTTAATCCTGTCTGCGTTCATATCTCAGTGGTCGCTTCGGCTTATGACAAGTGCCGCAATATAAATATTTACTATGTGATACTTATGTCGTCCGCCCCCCATCATCGAATGCTTGCCTTCCCCCCTCCTTTTGCTGAAAACCCACCTTCTCTCTGCGTAAAAGCCAAGGGCTGCAATGAACAGAACCCAGGAGTGCCTCCAGAGGGGACCTATCGCCTGAGTTCACATGGGAAGATGTGGCAGAAGGGAGGACGATCATGGTTGATGGGAGCAGGCAATAGGATATGGTTGCCTCGGAATGTATCGGCGCCCGGGGTTTAATATTTTTTAAGTGATATAAGCAAATGATTTATAGTTAATCGTATAATATTGTATAATAATGACTAAAGTTATATTTGATTCAGATGGTTTAATCAAATTAGTCAAGGCAGGATGCTGCCAACAACTCTTCAAACATTTTACATGTTCAATTTCTAAAGAAGTGTATGAAGAAACTGTTATAAAAGGAATGGAAGGATTATATGACGATGCTTTTCAACTCGAAGAACATGTCAAGAACAACGATCTGACGGTTGAAAACGTTAAAAATAATAGACAGGCACAGATGATCTTAAAAAATAGAGTTGTCGGAAAAGGTGAAGCATCATCTTTACATCTTTTCTTTAATACAAAAGCCAGAGTAATAATAAGCGATGATAGAGTATTTCTAAATCTATTGCAGAATAACAATATACCATTTGTTACTCCTGCAGACCTGATAGTGAGGTTATATGAGTTAAAAATAATCCCAAAAAATGAAGCGATGGAAGCATTGATTAAAATAAAACCCTATATCAATAAAGATAGTTATAATAACGCAAAAACAAATCTGGAGGTTTGAATATGGAAGCAGTATCTTACCCATTAAGAATACCTAAAAACTTAATTGAGCTGGCGAATCTGAGAACAAAAGAAGAGCATGTGGACAAATCTACAGCATTGAGACAGTTCCTTTACTTGGGTGCCAGGGACTATGTAATGGAGCTATATCAGAAAGGCAGGATTTCATTGAGCAAAGCGGCAGAGCTTCTTGAAGTGAGCACCTTTGATATCATAAGAATGGCAAAAGAACTGGGTTACACCGGGGCAACTGAGGAACAGCTCAAAAACAGCAGGATGACAGCAAAAAGTTTAACAGTATGAGTTAACCCGATCAATTATACCTTAACCGCGGAAGAACGCAGATAAAAGCGGATGTTGTATGCGAAATCTGAATTCGTCTGCGGTTTTTATAGAGTTAATAGTCACTTCAGCTTCCCATTGACGCTGCTAATTGAATATTTACTATGTGATATTTATGTTATCCCGCTCCCCTCCATCTCGCACTTGCCTCCCCACCCTCCCTGCTCCAAAACCCCACCTTTCCCCATCCGCCTCATAGCCCGCGGCTGGAACGAGCAGAAGCAGGAGTGGGTATGCAAATAATTTAATGTTCTTTAATGGAATGGTACTTTACATGGTTTTTGATTTGAGATTAAAAGGAAATACAATTTCCAATAATTTTACCTGCTATTTCGTATTCTCTATAGTAGCCTTCGCACTGGTTTCAGATTTTACTTCTTCAGGTTATATTCTTACTCTGGACACGGTCTTTGCAAAAAATGTCTTTCAAATATCCGATACATTTTTTGGTTTAAGCCCTTCTTATTCGGTAACACCTTTCCTCGCTTTCTTGAATTTTTTAAATATTTTTTTCTCAGTAGAATTTATACAAAAGCTGTCTTTTTTCCTTATTTTTTTCGTATCAGGCTTTTCTGCTTACAAGATGTGCCCTGAGGACCGGGGAATAGGCAGGTATTTTGCAGGATTTTTGTATATGCTAAATCCTTTTATTTACGTCAGGTTCTTAGCAGGTCATTGGTTGCTCCTGATTGCCTACGCCGTCACACCCTTTGTCGTTAAAGCTTTCATGGATTTTTTTGAAATAAAATCTACCAGAAATACTATTTACATTGCTTTTCTTCTGACTTTTGTATTTGTTCTTGAGACCCATACGCCGTTTCTTTTATTAGTTTTATTTGCCGTTTTTTATATTGTAAAATTAACAGGATATAGAGAAAATCATAGTAATATTTCCAGCCTATCAAGATCATGCGCTTTATTCGGCATTTTGCTGCTAATTCTTAATTCATACTGGCTTGTTCCCAATTTTATTGGAAGTTCAGTCCCTCTTGGTGATATCACGGGATCCGATCTTTATGCTTTCACAACCAAGCAGGACTTCAATTTTAACACCCTCTTTACCGTAGAAAGCATGTACGGCTTCTGGCGCAGCGGCTACATCTATACAAAAGACCTGCTCCCATACTGGTATCTTTTTTTCGTTTTCATTTTCATCCTGGCTGTCCACGGTTTTATTTCAAACTACGATCATTCAAAGCACGGAGTATATGTAAAAGCATTCGGCGCAGTAGCCGTGCTCTCTGTCCTTCTTGCAGCCGGTATCTCAGGTCCGTTTGCCGGCGGATTTGAGTTCCTGTTCAATAATGTGTTCTTTTTTAAAGGCTTCAGGGAGCCGCAAAAATTCGTAGCTCTGCTTGTACTTTCGTATGCGTATCTGGGCGGTCTGGGTGTAGCTGAGTTCGAGAAAATAGTGAAGGGAAAAACATTGGCGCGCTTCAATGCGAAAAAGATCATAGCAAGCCTTGTGATAATCCTTGCGCTTGCCACGCCTTTTATCTATTCATTTACCATGTTCAATGGTTTCTGGGGTCAGCTCAAACCCGCTGATTACCCGAAGGACTGGTATGAGACAAATGAGTTCCTTAATCAGGATACGCAGGATTTCAAGATCTTATTTCTTCCTTGGCATGCGTATATGGATTTCAAATGGCTTCCCAATGCCCAGAAGAGGCTTGCAAACCCTGCATCTATTTTCTTTGATAAACCTGTGATACAGGGCGATAACATGGAGGCAGGAGGCATCTATAGTTCTTCTTCCAGTCCAGTATCGAAATATATGGAATTCCTCCTCTCAAAAAGGGATAAAATAGATAATTTTGGTGAACTCATAGCGCCGCTGAATATCAAATATGTCATCCTTACGAAAGAAGTTGACTATAAATTATATGATTTCCTGTATGACCAGACCGACCTTGAACCTGTGAAGGATACAGAAAATCTTGTAGTTTTCAAGAATAGACATCCTGTTCATAAGATATATCAGGTAGACAGCATAAGTACGATACGGTCCTGGGATGATCTTCTCGAAACAAGCAGAAATGAGGATATAATGGGTTCTGCGTTCGTTTTTGGGAATAAGACAGATATCCGGATATCGCAGATGAAAGCATTGAATTACAGCGAAGAATATCCTGTTCTTTATAATATAGAAAAGCCTTCCCTGAAATATGTGGTCTTTACAGAAAAGTATTCTCAGGATTGGAAGTTTGGTTCTATTCCGCCGAATGCGAATTTTGGGGTCGGCAATGTTTACGCTGCCGACAGGATCGAAGGGCTCAGCCTTTATTATGAACGATTCAATGTTTATCTTGCAGGATATATTATTTCCGGGGTTGCTTTTGTAGTGCTTATTGTTATATATTTCAGGGAGAGGAGGAAGGAAAAAAGGAAAAAAGAGGAAGGGATCTTGATATAGTGCAGGTGCCGGGGGGGTAATATTTTAAGAGTGATAAATAGGTGTGCTCTGGTGTGAAAAAGATAGGTACTTTATAAACAGCCGAGTAAAAAGGAGCAATTACTTGCTCCCTCTCCTCTCAGAACGGTACGTGAAAGTTTCCCTTCATACCGCTCAAGCATTTTGTAACCCTTTAATTCGGGCAGCAGATATTTG
>Ga0074199_1002342_pt1 | contig 11830 bp, 8 predicted proteins | sample EPASupsiteSAE347_FD_64528 | JGI IMG/M metagenome (GOLD analysis project Ga0074199, IMG submission 64528) | Bioremediated contaminated groundwater from EPA Superfund site, New Mexico - Sample SAE3-47 | ecosystem: Environmental > Aquatic > Deep subsurface > Groundwater > Contaminated ...
ATTTTTAGTATCAGCTCTAATTGCAAATGTAACTGCACCTGTAGAAGGTAGGGCTATATTTAAATCAGCATCTGCATAATAATCAGAATTTGTATCAACAGCAGTTCTAGTTAAATCATATACTACACCATTGGTTTCGTCATATAATTCAACGTTTTCAAAGTATGTATCAGGAGTTCTAGTAATACCATCAGCTAAATAATTATCATCATTATAACTGTTAGCAACAGTAACTTTGAATTTTTGTAATTCTAAGTTTTTACCAGCATTAGAAGTAACTTTAATTTTACCTAAAATTACATCGTTTTTATCTTCTTTAATAGTAGAATTAGTAGCATCGATAGCACCAAGAACTAATTCTCAAGCATCAATTGAAACTGCAGCACCATCAGAAGAATCTGTAACACCTACTCAGTAACCATATTTAGTACCTTGTGCAGTTACATCAAGAGTAGAGTCAAGACTTAATAATACATTTTTACCAGCACCACCTATGATATCAGCTTTAACTACAAATTTAACTATTTTAGAAGCTTTTAATGTAGCAGCAGTAGCTAAGTTGAAAGTTACATATTTATCAGATGATTTAGAAGTAGTAGCTACTTCAGTTCCATCCATATATAATTTCCAGTTAGCAATTTCAATCATATCATCAACAGTACCAGTTTCTTTTAATGTAATAGAAGATAAAATCATATCTTCATCATTAGAACCATTTGTGATTTTAAATTTATAAACTTCTTTGTTAGTTTCACCAACTTTTACAGTAGCAGTAGTTCCGTCATCGTCAACTGTTAATCCAGCAGCGTCAACTCAACCTACTTTCATTGTATTACCAACAACAGACCCCATATTTACAGTAGCAGCTGAAGATCCTACGCTTAATAATTGAATAGCAAATTCATCACCACCAGCATTTGTAGCGATAGCAGGAACTGAAGCTAATACATTAACAGTAACAGTAGAACCAGCTTTTACAACTAAAGCAGAAGAAAGAGCAAAATCTACAGTATCATCAGAAGAATTTTCATTTTTAGATTTAGATATTCTTCCATCAGCAGTAGATAAAGCTAAAGCAGAAAGAGTATCAGTATTACCTAATCCAACTCTTTTTAATTTAATAGAATTAACTGAGATATCATTAGAACCAGCAGTTAAGTCAAATTTTGCAACTATAATTCCAGAAACATTAGCTGGAATAGTAGTAGCAGCAGGAGTAGAAGCAGATAAACCAACATTTAGATCACCAGCTTTAACTACAGGAGTATCAGTAGTACCTGTAGAAGTAGTTCCAGTAGAAGTGTCATCTCCGAATAAATCGTCAAGATTTAAGTCATCAGAGGCAGAAGCTATTTCTAATCCAGCAGCGTTAGCAGCCATTACAAATAGTTCACCTCTAGTAACTGAAGCGTTTGGTCTGAAAGAAGCGTTAGCGCTGATTATCTTTTTAGATAATGCAGTGTTAGCAACGTCTTTTTGCCAAGCTATAGGAGTATCGTTGAATGAAGCAGCAGCACCAGTAGCTATCTCAACACCTTGACCTTTTAAGATCATAGCAAGAGCTTCAGCTCTAGTAATGTTTGCTTCTGGTCTAAATGTTGCATTAGCAGCAATTAAACCTTTTGCAAGTGCAGTTTCAACTACTTTACAAACCCAAGAATTAGGTTTAGTAGCAGAAACATCACTAAATTTACCAGTACAAGTAGCAGCAGATGTATCAGCTTTATTTAAAGCAATCATCATAGCGGCAACTTCTTGTCTCATAGCGCTATCAGCTAATCTATATCCAGCCTCATTTGATTGAGTTGTTATAATTTTAGCTTTAGCTAAAGCTTCAGCGTAAGGAGCAAAACCACTTGCAGCATTCGTGATTGAAGGAGCAACAGCAACGAAAGCAATAGTAGCAGCACTTACCGCAGAAGTAATCTTCTTTAATAAAATACTCATAGTATACTATAAGTTAAAAAATAAAATAAGAAATAATTCTAGCCCCAAGTAGCATTGCTAAGTGAAACGTAAAATTTATTTCGGGTTTAGTAAAACACGACCAGGCGTTTTACTAGAATTTCCAAGAAAAAGTCTTGGAGGTCAAAGCTTTAACCTTCCGTCATATTAATATAACGAGAAGAAAACAGGCCTTCATCACGAATGAAGACTTAATTTCTTCCCATTATAAAAACAAGAAAAGAAAGGAGAATAAAGCTCAATAACAAATATTGCCTTAAAAATAAGACATAGATTATGTTAATGAGCGAAAAACTGATTTTTGTCAGTTACAGGGATTATATTGAATTTATGCAAAAGTCAAATCAAAAGTGGGCTCTTCACTGTTTTTTCACATTGATTTTATTTGAAAATTTTGTCTAATTTACTATAGAGTGTTTTTAGGGAGAAATTATTTACTACAAATTGTCTGGCATTTTGTCATATTGTAGCTCTTAGCTCTGGATTTTGGAGTAGATTATCAACTTTTTTAATAAATTCAGTTTCATCCTCAACTAAAAATCCTGTTTTTCAATCTTCAATAATTTCTGTGGCTCAACCAAGAGCCAGAGATACTACCGGTTTTTCGCATGACATTGCCTCAATTATTGTGAGTCCAAATGAATCAATTTTACTGGTAAATAAAGAAATATCACACATTTGATAATATTTCTTCACCTCATCCTGACCTATTTCTCACAAAAAAATTATATCTTTATTATTTAAAGCTAATTTCTGTAATTTTGATTTTTCTTCTCAATCTCAGGCAATATAAAGTTTTAAGTTTGGATATTTATCTTTCAGCTCAAAAAAACACCTTATTGCCAATTCCACATTTTTTCATTTTACAAGACGTCAATTTATAAAGAGACTCAAAAAATTCTCCTCCCCTATTTTAGGGGAGGTTGGGTGGGGTAAGAAAAACCCAGTATCAATAACTGGATAAATAACATCAGATTTAGCCTTAAAATATTTTAAAACTTCTCATTTAATAAAATTAGAATTTGAAATTATTTTATCAATTTTTCCTATAATTAATTTCTCAGCTCATCTCTTGAAATAGACTAGAATTGATTTATTTTGAGGCAAATAATAAACTGGAATATTTTGCAAATACCAAAAAATTTTTAATCTTGGATTAAAAATTTTGGCTAGAACTGCCACGAAATGCATTGGTGAATTTCAGACTAAAATTATATCATATTTTCTTAAAGAATAGCTGAGTTTTATTATTCAAAAAAACTTAGAAAATCACTTTAAGTTAAGATTTATAATATTTAAATTCTTGTTTAATTCAGGGAAACAATTGGCTTTATCAAAAGAAAAAGTATAAAAATCTACACTATTTTTATCTTGTAGGTAAGTTGAAATCAAGAAAAGCATCTTAACTGCTCATCCCATAACCCTTGCTTGTGGATGTAATACCGCGATTTTAGAATTCATTTTTTAAACCTTATCTCTCAAATTATATAAAATATTTGCTACATCCTCTCTTTTGATATAATCATTTGGGTAAAATTTTGAACCTGAAATATCTAGAAGTCAATTAGAAGCGACATAATAGACATATTTTTCATACCAAGCTCATTTTGGAATATCACTAAAAAGTGAAGTTGAAGCGTTTGGGATATTAGTTTTTCAAATTATTGTGTTTAGGATTACGGCTATTGCTTCCGCTCTGGTAATTGGATTATTTGGACCAAAAGTGCCATCATCATATCAATTAATTATTCCAGCATTTTTCGCAGTTGCAATATATTTATAAGACCAATCTGATTTAGCTACATCAGAAAAATTTATAGAGGCTGAGCTTAATGGTTTTTTTGCAAAATTAAAAGTGAGAGCTAGAAGTTCTGCTCTAGAAATATTATTATTTGGCTTAAAACTACCATCACTAAATCATTTTGTAACTCCAGTTTTTGCTAGATAATTTATTGGCTCGTTGCTGGCGTCCACATCTGTAAAATAAGATTTATTTTCGTCACTATTATCTGTAAGTCAGACATCTAAAGACGCGATTTTCTCACTACTTTTTTCTATTCATTTATAAGGCAAACTATCAAGATAAACTAGTGGATTTATTGTATATTTTTTACCCGCCTCAATATTTAATCATTTATTTGTAGCTTCAAAAAAACTCAATCCAGCATCGCTTGCTTCTTTAAAAGAATACGGCCAATACGGGTGAAATGGAGCCTCTTCTCTATCTATTTGAAAATGTAAATGTTCTCCTGTGGAATTTCCTGTACTTCAACTTTTTCCGATAACATCTCATTCACTAACCTTATCTCAAGTTTTTACGCTTAATTCAGACAAATGTAGGTGACAACTATATAAATTTATTTTATTGCTACTGCTTGGGTCCGGCACTTGAGAATGTTTTATTACAACATAATTCCCATTTGACGCATTAGTTCAAGCAAAATGAATAACTCAAGATAAACAAGCAACTACATTATCATTTTTGGTTTGAGGAATTATATCAACTCCCGGATGGCTTCCTACATATTCGCTAAAATTTCAAGGAATATAATTCCCAAGATAAACTGTTGTATAAATATTTCCAGTAGACCCTAGATTATTTGGATCATAAGGTTTTTTGGTTTTTAATGGGTACATAAATTTTAAAATTAAAAAATACTAAAGAAATTGTATCATAATAAATATATAAGTCAAAAAAATATTGTTTACAATGCAAATTAATGTTTTTTAAAAGAATTTTTTGAGTTATTTTTCCCTCAACAAAAACAAAAGGTCTCTGGCTATTTCACCAAAGACCCTTACTTTCCCTTCCTTTTTTCTTTTTCTGTTTTTGTTTTTTGTACGCCAAACTGGCGTAGCTAACAGCCATCGTCTCAATGAGCAACAGCCCTGAGCATCCACCTTTTCATGTTTTACCTCCTCGCATTAATCATAATGGTTGAGTTGAGCGATTTTGCTCGCCAGTCCCTCATTTTTTCGAGGAAATCACACAGTTCGTGGGGTTTCCTGTTTCCGCCTGGAATCTTGTCAAGATCGATTATGAAATCCGATCTTTTGGGTTTTGCCATAATTTCCTCCTCGTGTTAGAAATCCTTTGGTACACCGACGCTTTGGTGCATTGGACAGAATTTTCCTTTTCCGCAAAGGCATTTTGGGGCAACAAAATTATCAACAAGCTGGGAAATAATAGATGCATTGACCATTCCCTTGCAGATCTGCTGGGAACGACAAGTCTTGCATTGACTGCAATTCTCATCATACGTTTCACCACAGATATTTTTCTTTCTCATGATTATCCTCCTGTAGGAAAAAAGATGAAAATTGTAATCAAGAAAAATGCCAACAATATAGCAGGAATATAAAGCGGAAGGCCTTCTGAATTAGAATTTAATTCTTTATTTTCCTCTTTCATAATTTTCCCCCTATTTCTTTGTTTTTGTTTGGTATAAATATAATAAAAACTACTATCTGCACAAATAACTTAACGGTTTTTTTGATATTGTCAAATTTTTTATCTAGCTTAGGTCTATTTTAAGTCTTTTTGAAAGGGAAATTAGTTCTTTTGGAGATAGTTTTGTATATTCTCACTCTTTTAAATCTCAAAGCATAATATTCTCTATTCTAACACGTTTTAATTTTTTTACTTCGTGTCATACTTTTTCCACCATTCTTCTAATTTGTCTATTTCTTCACTCTTTTAGAATTATTGAAAAAGTTCAGGAATTAATACGTCTAACTTCTGCTTCTTTTGTTTTTTTTCAGAGAATATAAATTCACTCACTCATTGTAGACAATTCTTCATCTCATATTTTCCCATAAACTTCTACAATATATTCTTTTTCATGTTCATATCTTGGGTGAATTAAATAATTACTTAGTCTTCCGTCATTTGTGAGAAGAATTAATCAGGTCGTGTTTTTATCAAGCCTACCAATTGGAAATACTCTTTCTGGAATATTTACAATATCTAGAATACCAGTTTCTCCATCTTGACGACAAGTTGTAATAATTCAGTAAGGCTTGTTTAGTTTATAATAGACATTGGTTTGAATTAGCTTAATTTCCTCATTTTTTAGAGTAATTTTATCTAGTTCATCATCTACACTTTGGCCAATTGTAGCCTTTTTTCCATTTACAAAAACGAGTCCGGCCCCGATATATTCCTCCGCTTTTCTGCGAGAGCAAATTCCAGCTTGACTTAGATATTTTTGAAGTCTTAGGGTTGTCATAATTTTTTAACTAAAATATATTATCTCTCCGTCTGGTTTTTTCACAAAAATTCTTCAATTCTCGTCGCAAAGTGTCCCATCAATTGTAAATCCAGAAGCCTTACAATGTCATCATCAAGAGAATTTTGCGGCAATTTTTGTGAGATCAAAATCATCTCTATTGGTACGCATAGATCATTTTACTCCGTCTCATTTTTGATATAAAAAAATCACATAATCAACTCCAGAGAGATGATTAAGTTTTGGGGAAATTAATCCTCAATTAAATTCTGCACTACATCAAATATGATCTAAGTCTTCATTATTCATATAGCTTACTGCATAATTATCTTTTGTAACTAATCTACTTAAAATAATTGAGTAAAGTTGTAAAAATTTAAAATTTAGACTAGAAAAAAATTCTCTATCAATAATTCAAATATCTCCTCATTTTTCCATTAAATTAGCCGTAACTTCAAAAGAATATTTATTTACATTTGAATATGCAAAAGCTCAAGTGTCTGTATAAATTCCAGTCAAAAGGCAAGTGGCAGCATCTGGAGTTATAATATATCACATATATTTGAAAAAATCATATAGTACTATTGAAGCGGCTGGAGTGGATGAATCCACCAAATTAACATCTCCATAAAATCAGTTTGTAATATGATGATCTATATTTACAAGCTCTTTATCGCCAAAAATAAACTTTTTATTTTCTCAAAATCAAGACAATTTAAGCGTCGCAATGTCTACAATAAAAACAAAATCATATTTACTTGGTTGAAAATTTTCAATAATTTTGTCAGAATTCGGTAAAAATGAGAATAAACCGCAGCTATCCTTGTTGATAATATCAACTTTTTTATTCTTAAAATTAGTCATAATAACCTCGCAAAGTGCAGTAGCTGAGCCAAGAGTATCACCATCTGGGGAAATATGGGTAATTATAGCAATGTGCGATGATTTTTTTATTAAATCATCAATATACTTATATATAGCTTCAAATTCAGACATTTAAATTAGGGTTTAATTTTCTATAATATTTATCTCTTGTTTTAATTCTACTCAAATTTTTTTAAAAGCCATTTTTTTTGCTAAATTTATCAGATAAAGCACATCTTTGTAAGTTGCAGTTCCGTCAGTTGTGATAATATTTGAGTGAATGTCTGAAATTTTGGCTCATCAGCGTTTTGTTCAATTTAAGCCACACTCCTTATCTAAAATTCTTCAGGCCGAATCTCCAGTTGGGTTTTTAAAAACCGATCCGCAGCTAAATCATTTTGGTTGATTTTTAAGCCTAAAGTCCTCTGTAAAAAAATGGTCTACATTTTTTGAAATATCAAATTTTACTGAAACCAAAAAATATTTTCTATTATTTTTTAGAAATGAAGTTCTGTATCAAAACTGCATAAATCCACTATCAACAACAAAAATCATATTTTCATCAAAACTATATAAGCTAGCTTCTAAGAAAATATCTTTTACCTCAAGTCAAAAACATCCTGCATTTCAGGCCACAGCTCAACCAACCGTCCCAGGAAGTGAACTCCATGGTTTTAAATTTAAATTTCAAAAATCTTTCTCTAATTTTGATGCCAAATAAACAACGCTTTCTCCAGAATTCACCTCTAAAATTCAATCTTTAATTTCAAATCATTTCAAATTATTTTTTATAATAATCCCTTCAAATACATCAAAAGCAAACAAAATATTTGTTCCTCATCCCAAAAAAATGATTTTTAAATCATTTTTTTGGGAGAAATCTACAATTTCTCATAATTTTTCTAAATCATCTTTTTCTTTTAATTCAAAAAAATATTTGGCTACTGCTTTTGTTTTGTAGCCTGAAAAATTTGTGATATCCTTATTTTGTTCTAAGAAGTTTAGCATAAATTAATTTTAAAGTTTTAATAAATTTTGTTTATTTGTCATTTCGAACGAAACGAAGTGTAGTGAGAAATCCCTTTCTATATAACCTTATTTGCAAATGAGTGATTTAAAAAGGGATTTCTCGTTGACACTCGAAATGACAGAGGAGACACTCGAAATGACAGGTGGAATATTTGGAATAATAAATTTTTATTTTATTCATTTATTTTTAAAATAAGATTTTAGTGCTTGTCCAGTGTAGGATTTATCGCATTTTACAATATCGGCTATTTTACCAGAAAAAATCAGTTCTCATCATTTATCTCACCCTTCGGGCCCTATATCAATTACATAATCACTATTGGCTATTAGATCAAGATTGTGTTCAATAACTAGGACTGTATTTCATTTGTCCACTAAATTGTCTAGAATATTTAAAAGTTTTTGGATATCAGAAAAATGAAGTCCGGTTGTTGGCTCATCTAAGATATAAATAGTTTTTGAAGTAGATCTTTTTGATAAATCAAAAGCAAGTTTAATTCTCTGGGATTCTCATCAAGATAGAGTAGGGGCAGATTGACCTAGCTTAATATAGCCAAGTCCTACATCATTTAATACATTTAATATTCTTTTGATTTTTGGATGGGCAGTGAAAAAATCCAGAGCCTCCTCAATATCCATATTAAGAACTTCAGAAATATTTTTTCATTTATAACGAATCTCAAGAGTTTCGAGATTATATCTAGATCCGTGACATTTTTCACATTCTACATAGACATCCGGCAAGAAATGCATTTCTATTTTTTTAACTCCACTTCACTCACATATTTCACACCTTCATCATCTAGTATTGAAGCTAAAAACTCCAGGTCAAAATCATCTTTTTTGAGCCTCTTGAGTAAGTGCAAAAACTTCTCTAATAAAAGTAAAAACACCTGTATAGGTTGCCACATTTGAGTGTGGAGTTCTTCAAATTGGAGATTGATCTATAATTATCACTTTATCAAGCAACTTGGCTCATTTTACCTCTTTCACCTTTCAAACTGGTCGAGTAGAGCGAAGAAAACTATTTTGTAAATAATTTGATAAAATATCTAAAATAAGACTTGATTTACCTGATCCACTTGCTCAAGTTACCACTGTAAATAATCAAAGTGGAATTTTTACGTCTATATTTTTTAAATTATTTTCTCTAGCTCCTATTATTTCAAGAAATCATTTTATTTCTCTTTGTTTTTTATCTAATTTAACTATTTTTTTATTTGATAAATAAGCTCCGGTATCACTTTTTTTATCTTTTAAAATATCTTTGAATGTACCCTCAAATACCACTTCTCAACCATGAATTCAAGCTTTTGGTCAAATATCTATAATATAGTCAGATTCTCTCATAATATCCTCATCATGTTCTACAACTATCACAGTATTTCCGAGAGATGCTAGTCTTTTTAGGTTTTGAATTAACATATTGTTATCTCTTGGATGAAGACCAATTGATGGCTCATCTAAGACATAAATTATACCTTCTAGGCGAGTTCAAATTTGGGTTGCTAGTCTAATTCTTTGAGATTCTCAACCAGAAAGTGTATTTGCTCTTCTTGAAATTGTAATATAATTAAGTCCAACTCCGGTCAAAAATTCTAGTCTTTCGCAGATATTTTTTAAAATATTTTTTGAGATTATTTTTTCATTTTCACTCATTTTTAATTTCTTAAAAAAATCTAAAGCCCTATCTACCGATAAATTAGATATTTCTCAGATATTTTTTCATCCCACAAAAACATTTAAATATTCTTGTTTTAAGCGATATCCACCACATTCACTACATTCAATTTCTGTGATATATTGACTTAATTTCTTAAGTAAATTATCGCTTGCTTTGTCTGATTCTAGGTATTTTCTCTCAAGATTTGGAATTATTCATTCATATTTTGTTTTGTAAATTTTGCCTTCTTGGCCAAAATCAAAAGTAAATGGAATTTCAAAAATATCAGAAGTTCAATTAAGTATTATTCATCTTTCTTTTGAATTTAGCTCTCAATATGGCTTATTACAATCAATTTTATATTTTTTGCATACAGCATTTAGTACTTCAGTGTAATATTTATGCTGACTCCATGGCAAAATTGCTCATTCATTTAAAGTTAAGTTAGGATTAATAATATTTTCTTCCAAAAAAACTGGTCTAACTCCGAGTCAATGACAGGTTGGACAAGCTCAAAAATGAGAATTAAAAGAAAAATTTGAAATAGTTAAATCTGGCAAACTATAGTGACAAATTGGACAAAAAGCCTCAGATGAGAAAATGCTTGATTTCTTAGAATCTAGACTATAAATCTCTAAAATATTTCATCAATTTTTATAAGCCTGCGAGAGCGAGTCCCTAATTCTTTTTATCATATTTTCATCATTTTCTAAGTTTTTTTCGCGAATAAGTCTATCTATTACAATATAAATTTTTGAATTCTTTTTTAATTTTAAGTCTGTCTCATCTCAAATGGAAAAAACCTCTCCGTCCACCATAAATCTTATAAATCCAATGTCTAGAATTTCTTTTTTTACCTCATCAAAAGAAAGGTAAGTTTTGTGTAAAAGTGGCGATAAAATAAGAAATTTCTCTCAAATTTTAAATTTCAAAATATTGTCTAAAATATCACCCAAACTGTCTTTTTTTAAAATAATTTCCGGATGATTTATACATTTTCAAATTCAAATGGTCGTAAAAAGTAACCTGAAAAAGTCATAAATCTCAGTAATCGTCCCAACAGTGGATCTAGGATTACTTGAAACTGTTTTTTGATTAATACTAATAGTTGGTGACAATCATTTTATCTCATCCACGCGAGTCTCGTCACTAATTCCAGAGATAATCATTCTCGCATAAGTCGACAAACTCTCCAAGTATCTTCTCTGACCTTCCGCATAAATAGTGTCAAAAGCCAAACTCGACTTTCCCGACCCAGAAACACCCGTCACCACAACAAGCTTATTTTTTGGAATATTAATACTTATATTTTTCAGGTTATGAGTTTGTGCTCACTTTACCTCTAAAAAGTCTGACATAGTGTTATGGTTAATTTTAGCTTCCTGTTGCGAGAAATAATCAGATTACTTCGCGGGCTCAATTTTGTTTTAGGACTTTTGTAATTTCGTTGGCGGTGGTTCAGGTAGAAATTATGTCGTCTATTAAAATTATTGTTTTTCAGTTTAGGTTGTTTTTGTATTTTTTCCTTATTTTAAAGGCATTTTCCAGGTTTTTTAGTCTTTCTTTTTTACTTAGTCTGGACTGTGTTTTTGTGTATTTACTCTTGTAAAGTAATACTTCAAATTCAAAGTCAAATTCTTTAGCAAAATCTTTTGCAAGTAAATAAGTTTGATTAAATCATCTTTTTATATAATTTGCAAAATATAGTGGAACTCCGCAAACTATAACATTTTCTCTGTATAAATCTTTTGTAAATTCAGCTCAAAATTCCTTATAATAAAAACTTATTTTTTTATATAATGACTTATTATAACTAAATTTGTATTTTTTTAAAAAGTTTTTTATATTTTTTTCATAATCAAGACTTATAAAAACTTTATCAAGCTGAAAATTTATCAATTCTCTGCCATAATGAGATGTTTTATCTAGATAAATTTCTTTGAAATTATATAAATTCTTATTATCTATGAAAAAAATAGTCTCAAATAAATTTATAATTTTTTTTATCATTTTTTAAGTTTTACAAAACTTGATAAAAATAGCATTGATTCTATCAAAAATAAAATTGAAATATGTAGAA
>Ga0074199_1002343_pt1 | contig 11810 bp, 12 predicted proteins | sample EPASupsiteSAE347_FD_64528 | JGI IMG/M metagenome (GOLD analysis project Ga0074199, IMG submission 64528) | Bioremediated contaminated groundwater from EPA Superfund site, New Mexico - Sample SAE3-47 | ecosystem: Environmental > Aquatic > Deep subsurface > Groundwater > Contaminated ...
CTTGTTTTTATGGAAAGTGGACTGGGACTATTTCATTTTCGATTTTACAACGGCCAGTCTAATCGGTGTTTCAATCCTTGTTTTTATGGAAAGTGGACTGGGACTTGTGTCTGTCGAAGTTGGGCAAACCCTTACCATAAAGTTTCAATCCTTGTTTTTATGGAAAGTGGACTGGGACAATAGGCTCTATTATACTTACTTTGCATACGTAATTGTTTCAATCCTTGTTTTTATGGAAAGTGGACTGGGACAATTTGATGACTTTGTGAATGTACGCATACCCTTGTCAGTTTCAATCCTTGTTTTTATGGAAAGTGGACTGGGACCTTTGATCCGTTCGACCTTGAGCGGGTTTGGGAGTGCGGTTTCAATCCTTGTTTTTATGGAAAGTGGACTGGGACTTTCATTTTCGACAATGGAAAGTTTTTCATCACCGTGTTTCAATCCTTGTTTTTATGGAAAGTGGACTGGGACAACTCTTTCGGGTTCTTTGGATGATTTATTCCAAAGAGGTTTCAATCCTTGTTTTTATGGAAAGTGGACTGGGACCGGATCGAATTTCCCGTCTTTACATTTTCTATTCGACGTTTCAATCCTTGTTTTTATGGAAAGTGGACTGGGACTGTTCCTTTCCTCTACACGTTCATGGCATTACTGGCGTTTCAATCCTTGTTTTTATGGAAAGTGGACTGGGACCTTTTTAATTGTCAAAGAAACAACCTACAATATAAGTAGTTTCAATCCTTGTTTTTATGGAAAGTGGACTGGGACAAAATTGCTGAAAATTAATCAGCACTTGCTGAAAATGTTTCAATCCTTGTTTTTATGGAAAGTGGACTGGGACCTTATGCTTGTCGTCTCCTATGCCCGTTTCCGTTCAATGTTTCAATCCTTGTTTTTATGGAAAGTGGACTGGGACATGTAGCAATAGTTGAATCGAACGTCGAGCTGATTAAGTTTCAATCCTTGTTTTTATGGAAAGTGGACTGGGACCGTTTGCGAGGTATCCATCTATTCGATTGCAAAATTGTTTCAATCCTTGTTTTTATGGAAAGTGGACTGGGACGCTAGACTTTTTCCCGTCTTTACATTTTCGTATCGACGTTTCAATCCTTGTTTTTATGGAAAGTGGACTGGGACTTTGGAAGGAAAAGTGAAATGAATTTAATTCCGTCGAAGTTTCAATCCTTGTTTTTATGGAAAGTGGACTGGGACGTTGCGCTTGCTACATCCGTTATGGGGCTTTTTTATTTTGTTTCAATCCTTGTTTTTATGGAAAGTGGACTGGGACTAAAATGAACGTGGAAGTTAAAAATGGTTCAGTGTTGTTTCAATCCTTGTTTTTATGGAAAGTGGACTGGGACGTAGATGCCATCGAAAGCGCAGAGGAAAGGAAAAACTGTTTCAATCCTTGTTTTTATGGAAAGTGGACTGGGACCTGCATTCATCATGCTTTTCGGGCTTTTTTATTTCAGTTTCAATCCTTGTTTTTATGGAAAGTGGACTGGGACCTTTCGATGGCATCTACTGACTGAGAGGATTTAATTCGTTTCAATCCTTGTTTTTATGGAAAGTGGACTGGGACAAAACCAAAAAAATCAGTTTTCAGATTGAATCATAGTTTCAATCCTTGTTTTTATGGAAAGTGGACTGGGACTTTATCATCGTTTGCGAGATATATATCTATTCGATTGGTTTCAATCCTTGTTTTTATGGAAAGTGGACTGGGACGTTGAGAGAAGGAAAATTCAAAATGATTATCACGTAGTTTCAATCCTTGTTTTTATGGAAAGTGGACTGGGACTTAGAGCTATCTAACTTTTATCATCTTTGTGAAATGGTTTCAATCCTTGTTTTTATGGAAAGTGGACTGGGACTTGAAACTGAAGCAATTACAGTATTGGAAATAGGAGTTTCAATCCTTGTTTTTATGGAAAGTGGACTGGGACATTGGGGACGATTGAAAGCTTCTCGTCTCCATTCAGTTTCAATCCTTGTTTTTATGGAAAGTGGACTGGGACATGCAGGAATGCATGGAAGGGAAAGGATTCATTCTGTTTCAATCCTTGTTTTTATGGAAAGTGGACTGGGACTCGTTTGCGAGGTATCCATCTATTCGATTGCAAAATTGTTTCAATCCTTGTTTTTATGGAAAGTGGACTGGGACATGACCTAGACATCACCGAAAAAAATATCGAACTGAGTTTCAATCCTTGTTTTTATGGAAAGTGGACTGGGACCTTTCACAAACTTCATCTTTTCTCACTATGTTTTCGGTTTCAATCCTTGTTTTTATGGAAAGTGGACTGGGACTCCTACCGTTATTTACGGTAAGGGTTTGCCCCACCTGTTTCAATCCTTGTTTTTATGGAAAGTGGACTGGGACCCGATTATTTTCGTATCGGAATAGGCGTACATGAAAAAAGTTTCAATCCTTGTTTTTATGGAAAGTGGACTGGGACTCTTATTGGTACGATATTGGCGTACCGAATGTTTTCTGTTTCAATCCTTGTTTTTATGGAAAGTGGACTGGGACTTGCACTTCCTTCAAGCCAAGTGGAGCGATTTAATTTTGTTTCAATCCTTGTTTTTATGGAAAGTGGACTGGGACCCATTACAATTAATAATGGAAGAAACGGTACACAGATGTTTCAATCCTTGTTTTTATGGAAAGTGGACTGGGACTTTGAAGTGAAAGTACTTCGGATCTTAGATCCGAAAAGGTTTCAATCCTTGTTTTTATGGAAAGTGGACTGGGACTGGGGATGAAAAACTCTCCATTGTCGATTCAAATCTGTTTCAATCCTTGTTTTTATGGAAAGTGGACTGGGACCCTTTAAAATAGAAATGAAGGAGAAATGGAAATGAAGTTTCAATCCTTGTTTTTATGGAAAGTGGACTGGGACATATATCTATCTGTATATTCATTTATATATCCTCTTGGTTTCAATCCTTGTTTTTATGGAAAGTGGACTGGGACGAATCGACAATGGAGAGTTTTTCATCCCCATTGAAGTTTCAATCCTTGTTTTTATGGAAAGTGGACTGGGACCCACGCTGGACAATTTTACTCTTTGGAATAGATCATCGTTTCAATCCTTGTTTTTATGGAAAGTGGACTGGGACACAGTATTGGAAATCGGTCAATGTCTTACCATTAAGTTTCAATCCTTGTTTTTATGGAAAGTGGACTGGGACGTTTGGCACGGTTCTTGATAGCATAATTGTGAAAGTTTCAATCCTTGTTTTTATGGAAAGTGGACTGGGACTCTTATGATCGGGAAAGTCACTATTCATCATTATCGGGTTTCAATCCTTGTTTTTATGGAAAGTGGACTGGGACTAGGAAAATTGTTCGATTTTATTTGAATGTAAAAGTTTCAATCCTTGTTTTTATGGAAAGTGGACTGGGACACGGTGTATCGGCCAAAGCATGTTTGCTTTGCCTTGTTTCAATCCTTGTTTTTATGGAAAGTGGACTGGGACCTTTACCATCGGAAAACCTGCATTCAAGCATCTTTGCGTTTCAATCCTTGTTTTTATGGAAAGTGGACTGGGACATGATTTAGATATCACCGAAAAAAATATTGATCTCATGTTTCAATCCTTGTTTTTATGGAAAGTGGACTGGGACTAACCAAGTTAAACTTTTGGATATTGATATTACCAGGTTTCAATCCTTGTTTTTATGGAAAGTGGACTGGGACGAATGATATTGTTTTCTTTGTCCATTATCTTACTGTCGTTTCAATCCTTGTTTTTATGGAAAGTGGACTGGGACTTGGTACACGGAGTCTTACGGAAGACTCCTTGAAAAAATGTTTCAATCCTTGTTTTTATGGAAAGTGGACTGGGACCTGAAAATACCATACAAAGTGAGAATTTGGAAATTGGAGTTTCAATCCTTGTTTTTATGGAAAGTGGACTGGGACTTTACATTTTCTATTCGACTATCTTTGTTAGACTAGTCGTTTCAATCCTTGTTTTTATGGAAAGTGGACTGGGACATATAATATAGTGGTAGTCTCCCATAGGAAAATGGAGTTTCAATCCTTGTTTTTATGGAAAGTGGACTGGGACAGAGATTGAAACTGAAACTGAAACTGAAAATACCATAGTTTCAATCCTTGTTTTTATGGAAAGTGGACTGGGACTACTTACTTTGTATCTCTCCATTTCTATATTTCAGTTTCAATCCTTGTTTTTATGGAAAGTGGACTGGGACAAAAGAAAGAGGTAGACATCGACGTTACGGAAAAAAATGTTTCAATCCTTGTTTTTATGGAAAGTGGACTGGGACTTGTATCTCTCCATTTCTATATTTCACAATATGTGGAGTTTCAATCCTTGTTTTTATGGAAAGTGGACTGGGACAACACATGCCCTCTGTTTTCAAATTCTATGCTTGTTTCAGCATTTTTTCAAGTTTCTTATTTTTGTCGAATTTATCGCGTAAAATAAGAAAAAAGCATGGAATTCAATATTCATTACATTGATTCGAATCGAATAAATCCTCTTTGGATGTAGTTTTCAAAGATCACCGATGAAATAATGCAATAAATTCCGCTCAACAGTCAATAATAAATTTGCGAACAAAATATCCATTCCCATTGATCGCGAATGGAAGTTTCCTACAAGCGTCAGTTCGTCTCGATTCAGACGCAGATATTTCGATAACAGCAATCCAGGCAGCGGGAAGAACAGCGGGTCCGGTCGGGAAGAAGACCTGTTTCGACGATTTCCGCAACATCCGTCAATACTTTACGGGCGTGGCGAAACTCCTTGTCGGTAAATTCGATCGTGGTGATGGAATTGCCGCCGACGGTATATACGATAAAACCTTTTTTCACCGTCCGATCATATGTTTCCGCGATTAAAAGACCGTATAAAACCAGTTGCAGACGATGAGTTTTGAAGGGCTTGTCGCGGGGCCGCGTCATTTTATAATCGAGTGGCGCGAGACTTCCGTCGTCAAGTTCCAGGATTTCGTCGACGACTCCGCGAACATGCAGTTCCGGGTTGGCAAGGTAAATATCGGTGAGGCGCTTCTTGCATCCGATACGTTTCCGAGCATACTCAGGATTATTCCGCGATCTTTTTTTATGCAGTTCCCGGCCTTTTTGAACTTTGTATCGCTTATCTTCTCGTTGTGGAATTCGCAAGCATTGCATGTAATACGTGAATCGCGGGCAAAAAACGTGCTCCAGTACCTCGCTTGGAGTAAACATGAGTTGGGAATCCGGATTCACCAAACCGAGCATCATCTCATCAGCTCTCGATTCGCTTCAAATATTCGGAAACGCTTTTCATGAAATAATCACTGACTTCCCTGGCGTTGCACTGTGCCAAATCATCGAGAAACAGATTTCCCTAAACCCCAGAAGTTCGGGATGGAAAAACCACCGTAAATTGGCTTGTAACGCCAACACCATTAGAACCCCCTTCAAATAGCCTGTTTCCCTTCGCTTAAATGTTTCAAGAGGAGGGGAATTTTGTTTTGAACGATATCCCAAACAATTCTTTCGTCTATCCCAAAACATTCATGAGCAATAATATCCCGAAAATTCCGGATTTTTTTCCATTCAATTTCTGGAAAATTCTGGCAAAAAATATCAGGGAGGTGTTTTGCTGCTTCCCCAATAGCTTCAAGATTTCGAATTATGGCATCAAAGGTTTTTTCATCTTCAACAAACGATTCAAACGTGAGGTTACTCGAAAAGCGCAACACCTTTTCGCAGGCTTTGAGAATATCATCAAGGTAGAGATTTAAATCATGCGACATGGATGGCCTCTTTGAAAACCCGATCTCTCATGCACGGCCGTAAAGCTCGCTTGGTTACAAGGTCAACTGGCCGTCCAAAACGGTTTTCCAAAAAATATTTCAAATCCATGAATCGATCGAAAGTCGGATCACCGGAAAATTCAACGATAAAATCCAAGTCGCTCTTTTCCTTTGCCTCATTCCGGGCTGCCGAGCCAAAAAGGAACAAAGAGTCAACGCCAAACTTCTTGATCTCTTCAGAGCACTGTGAAATGATTTTTATGATTTCTTCTTTGCTCATTGGCTTCCTCCCAAGGAATTATACCATAAAGAACCCGACCCCATCGAGCGGAGTTAAAAGCCTTTGTCATTCAGAATCAGGTTTGGCGTCCTGAGATCGAAAAAGACCCTAGACACGATAGAGGTCCTCTCGTTTCCAACGTTTCCCTTGTGAATTGGCTTGGCTTTCAACTTTTTTTACCGTCCCAAAGCCCCTCGAAACTGACTTCCCTATTCCCCAGTAATCAGGGATTTCAAAATTAACCGTGAAATTCCCTCGGAAGCCGAGCATTGCCGTTCCCTTTAGGAAAGTATCGACGGGTTGAAGCACGGTAAACTTAAGTTTTTTTCCGAAAGCATCAGCAAGCTCCCCGATAGTATTTTCATCTCCCATTAAGAAATGTGTTGGCATGAATTGGGAATTCGGATGAAACGTCATTGAGAAAAAGGATTGCGAATCACCAGACCATTCATCTTTTGGCCATGGTTTAAATCTTCCGAAAAGAGCACTTCACATTTTCTCTCCATTGCTGCAACAATAATCAGGGCATCCCAAAAGGAAGTTTTCCATTTCTGGTGTATTTCAATTGAGGCGTGAATTATTTTCGGAGAAATCGTTACGATGTCCAAAGAAGAAAGGCTGTCAATCATCAATTTTGCCATGGGGGCGGCAATCCGGAGTTTTTTGGTGGCGACCACGTAAAATTCCTGAAGCACCTGGGTTGATATCGTAGCGGCCTCAGAAATTCGATGCTCTTCCAGAAGGCTCAAAGCGATCTGTTGCTTTCGTTTGTCAAATGCATCAACTGCATATCCCAAAATATTCGTATCGAAAAATACCCTAGACACGATAGAGTTCCTCTCGTTTCCAGCGTTTCCCTCGTGAATTGGCTTTGACTTTCAAGGCAAGCTCCTCAAAAGTCATTGTTGCAGCCTTTTCGTTCCTGCTATTTTTTCCTTCTCGTTCAAGTTTTTGGCGATTTCTCTCGATATACGCCTCAATCAATTCACCCACCAGGCTGCCAATGGTCTTATCTTCAAGAGAGGCAATCGCTTTCAGCAATCTCCGTTTTTCATCATCCACCCGAACACTCATCACGGACATATCATGATCTCCTTCTTGCCGCAATTCCTACAAATAGGATAACCAGAAACTTTACACCTTGTCAAACATCCCGAAAGATCAAAGAGGCTCCAGGTCATTAAAATCAAGAAAAGAAGTCAGTCCGGAAAACCATTCCCTTTCTTCAACCAGCCAAAACCGTGACTGACAGCCTTCCCAATAGCAAAATCGTCGGGAAGAATGATATTAGACAAAAAGGTTCCCAGAAAACCCAGGAAGTTTTGGTTCTTGTATTTACAAGTCATTTGACGCTGATGTTGAAAAGAAACTGTTATTCGCTCTTGAATCTCAACCCCAAGACCACGGAAGGCGGTTAGCAGATTCCCTATCGCAATTCGTTCACACTCACGAATTCCTTCAAACTTACCCATTTTTGAATAACGCTCGAAATTTTCCTGATTGAAGGGGAGCCAAGGCGAAACCAGAGAATAGCTTTGAGATTGCGCTGCAATTTCCACTTGCTCAAGGGAAAACCTCATCTCGGCATTCGTAATTTGGGTTGAAATACCTTCTATTACTAATGTTTTCTCCAGAAGAGGCAACTTTGCCAGAAGGTGAGCGCCTTCAAAAAACCCGACGATAAAACCTTTTGTTCCCTGCCAGCGATATTGAATACGTGGGTAACGATACAAAAACTTTCCACCAAGATGCTGATGAAGCAAGTCTTCTTCCGGGAAAAGCGTTGCAATCGCACCTCTGAGTGTGTGAGCGTGAATCCCCGGCCCAAGATTGTCGGCAAAAGTCAACGTCACCCTTGCCATGGGTATTTTTTTTACAATATCAGACATCCGTTTTCCTCTTTGTCATCAGGAAGCATCAAACCGCGCTGTGAATCGTAGAACTGATCCCGGAGAAATAAATGACCGCACGCTTCATCGGCAATTTCCAACGGCTCAAAACCCTTTCTTGCATAGACCGAAATGGAAATGCGTGCAATTCGCCCTGCCAACTTACGCCAAGCTTCACGGCGATCCCAGCGATCTTTAATTCGAGAAAGTTTTGTCATCTCCGACCGGAGTTCGGAATCAAGCTTGGCAACGATAAACGAAACCTGATCGCCTTCGTATCCCCGCAAAAGGGTTTTTACCGACTCATCCTTTTGCCAGCGTGCGAATCTTTCCAGATGCTTTTCCCCTAGATCTCGGGTTTTCATTAATTGAGAAAAGTAGGTGTCAGAATAATTCAGTATTTCCCGCTCTTCAATATTTTCAACATTTTTGACCAGGCTCCAGGTTTCCTGCAAATGAATGGAATGGTAAATCATCTCGGAGAACCGACGACCTTTTTCGGTTATCAAATCGACGATTTCAACTTTGCCCATCCGTTTCACTCCGTTCCTATTACATCTTCCAGCAATTTGTACGATACTATCAAACGGTGCAAAATCTCTGATAATCAAATCCATATCAATATCGACTCCGGCTTCAACGCATTGCGTAGTCACGACAATGCATGCGGAATTTTCTCGAATAAAAAGAATAGACTTCAGACGGTCAACCGGGGCGACATCGGCGGTCAAAAATAAAAGAGGTAACGGGTTTTCTGCAGACTGCAAAACTTTCTCAACAGCATCTCGAACAAAACGGGCGGATGCACGTGTATTGAGCGTTATCATGACCTTTCGTCGGTTTTCAACCCATTTGGGAACCCGCTCCTGAATTTCTTCTACAAATTCTACGAGAGTTTTGGATTTCTTGAGCCGCAATGAAATGGTATACCGGTTACATTGGTGAAAAATCTCCTGATAATTCGGCAAGAGGGGCTTAAGCCCGGGAATAAACGGGGGCATGGTCGCCGACATGAAGAGGAAGCGTGAATTGCCTAGGCGGGAAAGCTCGGTCAGAATCTTCTCGAAAGGCTTCCAAAGACAACAGGGAAGGGATTGAACTTCGTCAAAAACAATCAAAGCGTCGCACAAATTGTGAAACCGCATCTGGTGTTTGGCAGAGGAGTCCATCAGGCAAAACAAAAATTGATCGTAGGTGGTAATGACTAATTCCGTTCGCCAGGTATCGATAAAGAAAGCTTCCGTCTTATCTTCCAAAGCGTCGTTGTATTGCCGGTCGGATAGAGAATGACTTGTGAGAAACCAACTTCCGTCAAGCGTTTCGGACCCTTGCCGAAGAATTTTTTCATATTCACGAGAAGTTTGATCAATAATGGACAGAAAGGGTAAGACCAGAATAATTTTCGGCAGAACTTCTCCTTTTTTGCCGATCTGTTCGCGAAGTTTGAGAGCCCAGGTTGCTCCCAGAAGGGTTTTTCCAATGCCCGTCGGCGCGGTCAGTGAGAAAAGGCGAGCTTCGGGGAGTTGCTCGATTTCTCGTAAAACCTCATCTCTGGTTTGAGTTCGAAGATTGTTTACCGGCGTTTGGTCGGGTGCGCCGATTTTTTGAGTTACCCAAGCGGGGTAAAAATCATGCCGCGGCCTTCCCAAATGAAGCTTTGCGTCAGGGACGGCCAGAAAAGCTTTGTCTGCTTCAAGAAGAAAGGAGTAAGCCAGTTGGGTTTTCAGCCTGAATTGAACGGCTTTCTCGATGGAAAGATTCTGAAATTCGGGTAATATGCACCGGTCAAAAAATCGCTTTACTCTCGCCCAGGGTCTTTCAAGCAACCATTGTTTGTCGAGGTGAGTATCAACTTCGCATTGCAGGTCTTGTAAAAGGAAAATGGAACATTGTCGTCTCAGTATTTGTGCGGTTGGGCCCCCACCAATGTCGCAAAGATCTTCAAGCAAAGGGAAGCCGGAATGATGGCTTTTTATAACAGCCGTCAGTAAAAGGGTTCCCAGCGGGTCCCACTTCTCTGCTTCGGCGATGAGCGCAGTACACAGGAACGACAAGGCGGTATGCCCTTTTTCGTCTCTATCACCGCGGTATGACGGTGGATCGACAATATACGCTTGAAAAGCCGTGGTTCCCTTACCCAGATCGTGATAACATGCGGCTTTCCGACACGCATCTTTCAGGCGGTCGCCGGTTGAGAGTGAAGAATGCCAGGTTTCCCAAATTCCCTCCATGGCAGTCACGATCTGGGCAATGTGTTCGGACAGCCTGATATGAGGGTGAGAAAGAATTGGCATTACAAAAAGAGGATGATATCTTTTCCCGCTTTAAAGGCACATTCTGTTTCAAGCGGAACGGGGCGAGCATTTTTCTCCAGAAAATAGCTTTCATGCGTGAAAACCCGATCAGGAGTAACCAGACGGGGCATTCTTTGGGCATGCAGAGCTAATTTTTTCTCAAACACTTCCGGCATCTGGAGAGATCCGGCCGTTCGCAGGAAAGCTGAGCAAACGTGATAAATCCCTTTAGGCAGGGGTTGGGCTTCGATGCTTTCCTCAAAAATCACATCGGCCATCATTTCGGACAAACCAAGGGATGGTTGAAAATGCCAGCGCCGGTCGCGAACTCGAGCTTCCAATTCGCCGTGAAATGGCTCGGGAAGGGCTGCCCAAATGGTAAATCTTGGGTTGAAAAGCCATTCCTGGGTTATAAGGGTCGCTTTCTCCTCGGTTGTTTGCTTGTCGGCTTTTTGGCTTTTTTTCACTGTCCAGGGAAGTTTTGCGGGCGGGTCTTTGCGAAACTTGGCTTTATGCCAGTGGGTTTGAGGAATCGGCCCGGAAAGCGCGATATGGGCAGGCTCAAGCTTTGCCTGAGGTTCATCTTTTGCAAGGCCGAGAATGGCCCCAAGCAAGCCCAAAATAGCGGTTCGTGGGGGAACCGGATACGACGGGGCACTCGCGTTCGCCTCGGCTCGCAAAAAATGGCCAAAACGGCCTTCAAGCCTGAATTTAACCAACTTCACGATTTCGTCTGTTCCTTGAAGGGGATTTCCAAATCAAGATTTCCCCACTTTTCATTTCCATTTTCTTTTGGAAATTCCTGGGAAAAACTGACATCCGGTGATTTCGCATAGCGGATGTTCTCAATGAAACCTTTGCGCTCTTCAACTCTTTTGATGAGGGTCTCAAGGTTTATCTTATAATCAGTTGGGAAAGCCCAGGCTTTGGATGCTTTCGAGGGGTCCGTTCCTTCAAGTTTTACGTAATCATGAAGGCGGCCGAATTGAAATTCAACGCCCTTTTTGTATTGGATATCCAGCAGAAAATGCGGAATTTGCCCCTTTTTAGTTCGAGTGTTGGCAACGGCTCGAACCCCGTTCCAGATGGCTTTTAACAAGTCTTCATAGTCGGCGTCGCTGAGACGGGAGATTTTGGCGGAATGCTCGTTGGCAATGCCTGAGAAGCCGATGAGAGCATAACGAAGACCGAAGTATGTGGTAAAGGTTCCCTGGGTTTTCTCGGAACCGCTTGCAAAAACCGAGGTCCCGTGAATATCAATTTCTTCGGCAGGGTGCAAGACTTCGCCCATATTGATCTGAACTGCTCCGGTTAGGGTTTTGGGTTCTGCTTTAGGCTCAAAATCCCCCTCTTTTTTGAATGCAAAGGAACTGCCGAAAAGGCGGGCGTCAATAAAAGCATCCAATAGTATTTGTACCAATTCCGCACCATCAGCCTTGGGTTTGTCCACCTCGGGTTTCTTTAGATACTCTACGACACGGCCGGACAAATTGGTAGTGCGGCCTTCAATGGTATCGACGAGAATGTCTTTTCCCCGGACTTTTAAGAAATCTCTTACAAACCGC
>Ga0074199_1002344_pt1 | contig 11794 bp, 11 predicted proteins | sample EPASupsiteSAE347_FD_64528 | JGI IMG/M metagenome (GOLD analysis project Ga0074199, IMG submission 64528) | Bioremediated contaminated groundwater from EPA Superfund site, New Mexico - Sample SAE3-47 | ecosystem: Environmental > Aquatic > Deep subsurface > Groundwater > Contaminated ...
TGAGGGGAATTTTGGCCTTCTCGACAATGGGGATGATGGCCATCGTTTCTCCCGTCGTGCTGGGGCCGATAATGGCGGCGACCCTATCTTCCTTGATCAGCCTCGTTGCCGCCTGATTGGCCTTGGTGGGATCGCCTGAGGTATCGTAAACGACGAGTTCGATCTTGCGACCCTTCAGGCCGCCCGCTTTATTGATCTCATCTACGACCATCTGGGCCGTGTTGCGTTCCGGCTCTCCGAGGAAGGAAGGCGGTCCGGTGATGGAGAAAAGCGCGCCGATCTTGACGGTTTCCGCGGCAACCGCGGGAATGGCCATGATCGCCGATAGCAGGAACAGAAAAAGCACCCTAAAGGTTTTTGTTGACATAAACTCCTCCTTATTTTTGGTCCCCTTAATAATCACTCGGGGTAAAACATCAATAACATCGAACAACAGCATCGAATCTGCCCGTTGTATCGAAAATAATTTTTTTGAGATTAAATTGGGAAGGCCTGCTCGCCCATAAAAGAAAATGGACAGCAGGCGTTAATACATGTAGGTGCTCGAAAGGATGTAAAAATGAATCCGATGCAAAAATTTGATTGTCATTACCAAGCATTTCACCACTTTTTATTGATGGCTGATTATTTTATTTTCCATATTATGTCAAGTGCTAATTTGGTGCGGATGCTAAAGTTTTTCCCGATTGTGCCGATAAGCACTACAAAGGAGCTTTCGCCGATGGTATGCATGATGCCCGGGCGGCTGGCCGCCGCCTGTGTAACTGTGATTCTTCTCATCCTTCTTCTGTTTACGATCCAGTCCGCTCATTGTGCGGCTGCCGGAGAGGCAGTTCTGAACGTAAGTGCCGAGGAGTGGTTTAAGAAAGGATACGTATATGCAGAGATGGGGAACTACCGCGCCGCCGTAAAGGCATACACCCAGGCCATCAGGATGAATCCCGAATATGCCGACGCCTACGCCAATCGCGGGATATCCTACACCGAACTTGAAGACCTCCGTCCGGCCATCCGGGATTTCACCAAGGCCGTCCAGTTGAATCCCGGTGAGGCAAAGTACTACTTCAATCGCGGCATCGTGTATGGAAAGTGTGAAGAGTATCGTCTCGCCATGGTCGATTTCGACCGGGCTATCGCGATAAACAGGGAATACGCGGCAGCCTATTTCTGGTCGGGGATCATTCAAAGCATGTACGGAGACGCCAAGATCGGCAGAGAAAAGGTGAAGGTGTCGGCCAGTCTGGGATATGAAAGGGCTCAGACTTATCTGAAATCCCGTCACGTAAGGTGGAACTGAATAAATAAATCCAAGCACAACGCATTGTAGATAAAGAAGCAGACAGGAAATGTTTGTATTCAGGTGACAAGTTTAGTATAAGTAATACGACGTTCCCCGTAAACTGGAGATTAGAGACATGAAGAAAGTTGGCTTGTGCGGATTTGTTCTGGTGCTGATGTTGTCCTTGATGATCTTATGGGCCGATCTCGGCAATGCCTATTCCTATATTGACGTCGACAGTCCGGGGGGGCTGCATTTTAAGCAGAGCAGTTCAGGCACCGTCATGACATTCGATATCAAAGCTTCCAGGATAGACAGTACCTCCGGCGGCAAAGGGGATCCCCTGGTGGGCCAGTATCAGACCATCTTCACGGCAAATAAGAGTTACGACTATTCGCTGGTGGCACAAATCGCACCCGGCGTCTGGACTACTTCGAGTGAGGCGGCCACGATTCTCATCCAGAGTCAGTCATCCAAACCGACGAAATACCTGGAGGGTACGACGATTGCCCAGACTATCGATTTTAATACCGGCATAATCACTTGGAGCACGGTGACGCCCTTGGAGACCTTTAACGTGGATACCCTTGCTTCCTCGACATTGAAGGATTTTTCCACCTACGCGACGGGTCAATTGGCCTTTTCCTTCGATACGAGCGATGCTTTGCGTTCTTTCATCTCCGGGGATAAGCCGCTCCTGACGAGTATGTCCGTCGGCTATGCCAGTCGGCTTTCGGCGGGGGGAATTGCGGCGGTACCCGAACCATCGACGGTAATGCTGCTTATCGTGGGGTTGGCTTTCTGTTGTATGCCCATGTTCTTGGCGGGAAGAGCAAAAGTATCACAGCCCTCTTAGGGCTTGTCCGTTCAAACCTACCCGGGATTGTGACCTGAAAACTATTCGATGCCAAGGCGGACATTATTGTAAGTGTTCGCCTTTTTTGCTTTGCGAGGGGAGTCATGCCCGCAGACAATAAAGAGATAAAAACAAACCGGAAGATGAACGACAGTCTGGGTGATGAGCATTACGAAGCGCAGGAAAAAAAGCGGCGGATGAGATTTGCCGCTTTCGTCATTGTGCTCGTTCTTTTTGGCGGTTTTCTTCTCTTCTTTGACAACATCCTGAACTACTTTACCGCGGGCAGAGCTAAAGCTCCCGGACAGATCGACAAAGAGGGCGCCCGGATTTCCAGAATCAGCGATACGGAAAGGCAGGCTGCCCTTGCCAAAATAAAGAAGCTGATTGACGAGGGAAGAATTGACGAGGCCAAGGTTCAAATCTTGAGCCTCTTGCAGAAGGATGTTTCACCGGAAGCCCATTTTCTCGCCGGCACGGTTTATTTAAGGCAGGGAAATATCAAAGGGGCTTACGACCACCTGAAAGACGCCGCCAGGTTGAAAGAAAACTATATCGAAGCACAGCAGAAACTGGGCGAAATCTACGTCATGGCGGGCGATTTTAAGGCGGCCTCGGAGACGGCATCGCTCCTGACCGGAAAGCCTGAGTTCCTGAGCGACGGTTTGTTGCTGGAATCCGAAGTTGCTTTAGGGCAGGGCAATCTGGATTTGGCCTTGCAGAAGGCACAGGATGCCTTTTCAAAGTCCCGGGGGGGTGCATCGGTTAAACAGATCGTCTATTTAGCTGACATCTACTTACGGAAGGGTGATCGAAAGAACGCTGCTAAATTGGTGAAATCCATTGACCGCTCGGGGCTCGATGCGGAGGGATTGCTGACCCTCGCAAAATACTATTTGGCAGCCGCCGATGAAGATCAAGGGGCAAGCTATCTCAGGGACGCCTTGCAGCGTTATCCCGGTAATCCGGAAGTTCACTACGCCTACGGCCAATACCTCTTTTCACGTCGCAAATTCACGGAAGCGGCCGTCCATTATCAGCAGGCCATGACGACACTTCCCAATGTACAGATCATTGCCTACCATATGGGTCAGTCTCTGCTTGCGGCGGGGGAAAAAGAAAAGGCAAAAGTCGCTATCGAGGCTATGCTGGCCAAAGATCCGAATAATATTTTGGCCTGGCGCTTGAAGACGCAGTTACACCTTGCCGGCGGTGAACGCCGGGCCGCCATTGAAACCCTCAAGCAAATTCAGCGATATATCCCCGAGGCCTCTGCATCCTACACCCTGCTATCCGAATTATATCTTCAGGAGGGCATAACCTCCCTGGCCGAAATAAGTGCCCAAAAAGCAGTAAGCTTAGGAGATAATGGCATTTCACCGCAAATGGTTCTGGGAGATGTAAACTTCCGGCGTGGGCAGTATGATAAGGCGGCCGGTTATTATGAGAATATCCTGCAATTGCAGCCCAATAATCTGGCGGCGCTCCTCCAGGGCGGCGATGCCTATCTCAATCTTGGTCGGGTCGATAAGGCGGAGGCGAACTATCGCCGGGCGATGGCGATATATCCCAATATCGGATTTATTCAGACAAAGCTGGCAAGAATCAAGGCTACCAAGGGAGATCGAGCCGGTGCCCTTGCCGTTGCACGTCAATATTTCCAGAATCATCAAGATGACGACAAGGCCGTAGCGGAATATGCCAACGCCTTGATTTTGAACGGCCAACCGGATGATGCTATAGATATTGTTAAGAAAAGCATAAAGAAAAAGCAAAGCGACTGGTTCCTCCATTATATACTTGGAGACATATTTCTGCTTAAGCGGGACCTCAACTCCGCTGCACAGAGCTATGAGCGGGCAGCCGCCCTTAATCCGGACGATGTGAATTTGGCCATGAATCTGGCTGCCCGTTATGAACGGGCGGGTATGACTCGGGAAGCGGAAGCGCAATATTTAAGGGCATATAAAAGAGCACCGCAGAATATGCCGATTCTAAACGAAGTGGCCTGGTATTTTATCGATACCAGGAATTCCCCCCGGCAGGCGAAGGAAATAGTGGAAATCCTCAAAATAAAGGGGGAGGGGGCGAATGAAAAGGATACGGTAGGCTGGTACTATTTCAATATCAATGACTTTAAAAGCGCCGAGTATTACCTTCGGGAAGCGCTGTCATTGGATGCGGGGAATGCAACTATTCGCGCTCATCTGGCCCTTCTTTTGGCGCAGACGAAGCGAGAGAAAGAAGCGAAAGCGGAGGCGAAGATCATCATCAATAATCTCCCCGCCGGGAAATTGAAGGACAAAATTGGGGCCTTGCTATCGCAGGCCGGCAGACCCAAGTCTTAATGCTCAAAATGAAGCGAGATGCGCTGTCTCTCTTTTGGGGCGTCAAAGACGACCCGGTCGGCATATTGCCGGATTAGGGAACCGGACAGGCTCAGGACGGCGTTTTCGTCCGCGAAGAGCTGTTCCGGCGACAGGCATTCCTGTGCGTCAGGAAAAGGTACACCTGAATAGAGCACTACCACGTCGAGATGGTATTCGTCAAAACGTGCCCGGATGTCAATATCCCCATCCGCCAATCCCATCTGGATTACGGTCTCCAACAATTCACTGACCGCCGCTTCGACCCGCTGAATCACCTGACGCCGGGCTCCCCAGGCGGCCCCCCGGCTCTCAAAAAAACGTACGGCCTCGGAGAGGCTTGCAAGTTGCGGTTCGACGCGCAAAGAGGCGCTTTGCGACGTCCCGATGCGGAAAAGCAGATTCAGGGCGATGGCGCATAGCGAAGCGACCGCAAAGGGGGAACCGACAATGCTGTATAGCCAGACGGGAAGTTGCCGGATGAGTTCCGTCAACTGGATGGCGGCCAGCCCGACGATTATGGAGCCCCCGACCATGAAGATGCGCCGGGTGTCCAGCATCCTCGCAACGATCAATTCCATTCCCGAGGTGATGAGAAAGGCGGCGGCATAGATGAGGACGGCGCCGATTACCGGCGCTGGCATGCGGGACAGCAGGATGGCGATGGGAGGAATAAATGCCGTTGCCAAAAGGACAATAGCCGTTAATATCCCGATCCGACGGGCGGTGGCCCCCGTCGCCGAGGAAAGGGCGATATGGGCGGAGGAAACCCCGGCGCCGATAGTACCCAGGGCACCGGACGCTGCCGCCCCAATACCGTCGGCAAGAACGCCGCTGCTTACCCTTGCCATGTCCGGACGGGTCCACTCGGCCTGATTGATCTTCTCGCACGTAATGAGGCAGGCGACGGTATCCAGCGAAGAAACCAGCGCCGTCATCAGAAAAGGGGTCAGCAGTGTCCATTGGAACTGCCAGTCCGGTAAGGGTACCGTCGGCAGCGCCAGAAATCCTTTCTCCGTGACGGCATGGAGGCCGGCAGGGTCGATTACGCCCAGCCACAGGGACGCGCCGTAACCGGCAGTCAAACCGATCAACACGGAATACAGCCGGATATGTCCCCGGGGCCAGATGCTCAGGGCGACCATGAGGGAGAGGGTGATAAAAGCCACCGCCAAGGCGTGGGGATCAACGGAATTGTTGCCGTGAAGGCCGAGAAAACGCGTGACGGCCGGTCCGGCCATGGAAATCCCGAGCATGACAACGGCCACGCCGCAAACCTCGGCCGGAAAGAGATGGCGTAAATATTTCAGGAACCGCGAGAAAATGACGCTGAAGATCCCGGCAAAGACGGTCATGCCGAAGGCGAGGCCCATACCTCCCATTTTGGCCGCCTGAATGGAAACGGGGAGATAAATCGGGCTGGTGAATTGAACTGCCAGATAACCGCTGCCCATGCCTTTCCGACCCAGGCACTGGAGGAACGTGGCGAAGGCCATGACCAGAATGGATGCCGTTACCACCCCTTCCGCGTCGACCTGCGTTCCCCCCGCTTCGGAGACCAGCATCAGGGGATAAACGATAAAGACAAGGGCAAGGACGGCATGCTGAACCGCCAATAGTAAAGTCGTACGGAAAGGGGGTATATCATCGACCCCATAGATGATGTTGGCGGGTTTTTGTTCCATGCCTATTGCTATTCCAAAGGATCCAAGACCTTTTTCTGCATGGCGTCAAAATAATCGTCGGCTTCCTTAATGCTGGCAAAGAGTGTCATCCCCTGCAACAGATTGGCAATCTTAAACACCTTCTCAATTTGCGGTTGCATATTGATCGTATGGACATCGCCGCCGTTGCCCTCGATAAACTTTCTTGCTTTAAGAATGACACGCAAGCCCATACTGCTTATATAATCCAAATTTGTCATGTCAAACACCAGGGTCTTCGTTTCGGGAATCAGAGCCGAGGCAATTTCCGTTTCAGAGTCTGCGTATGTTGTCCCGTCAAGGCGACCGATAAACTTGACAACATAACAACCCGGCATCCTGTTTTCAATTTTCGTGATCAGAGACATTTTTCCCCTCCCGGTTTTATTTTTTTATCTGCCATACAGGACGGCGAAGTCCTTGTATCCTCCGGTATATTCTTCTTCCTGAAGATCAACCCCGGTAACCAGGGCCAATGGAGGACCGTGTTCGCACCAACGCCGCAAGACTTCCACTTGCGAGTCTTCACCCTCAAAGACCGCTTCCACGCGTCCGTCCCGCAGGTTTTTCACCCACCCCGTCAAGTTGAGGGCCGTCGCCGTTTTCCAGGTGGCGGCCCGAAAGGCTACTCCCTGGACGCGGCCCGAAATGATGACATGGATGCGCTTCATATTAGTTATTCGGAGGTTGAGGGTGAACCGGTAAGGGATTGCAGCTTGGCGATTCGTTTTTGCTTCTCCATCCAGAGACGCTCTCCCTCTTCCATGGTGATTTTTTCGAAACAGACCAGATCGCCGGCCTTCAGGTGGGCAAGGCGGTCCTGATCCGCCCGGGCAATCACGGCTGCCCGGGCATAACCGCCGATCGTTCTTTCATGAAGCTGGATGATCGGCAACCCGTCGCCGGGAATCTGGACCGTGCCGGGGACGATACCCTCGGAGATGATGCTTTTCGGCGCCTCCGGCCTGAAGACAAGGGGTGTCCCTTCGAGGCGGATTCCCGTCCGATTCAGATTTGTCGAGACGCTAAAGAGTTCATGGGATCCCTTTTCCCAGAAATGGCGGCATGAGTCGACGGTGAAAGAGTCGGCCTCGGGGCCTTCCATGACCCGGAGGATGTGGGGGGAATTCATGGGCGGGATCAGGTTCAGGGGGACGACGTTTGTTCCCATTTCCCGGGAATCCTCCAGGTGAAGGATGTCGCCGCTTTTCAGGGGGACGCCGTTCAAACCGCCGAAACGGCATTCGAGATTGGTCGTGTAACTTCCCATGACCGCCTCCGCCTTAATCTTTCCCGCAAAACCTATGTAGTAGCGAAAGCCTTCCCCAATCTCCTTGACCCGCAGGAGACTGCCCTTTTTTGCCTGAAAGGAAGCCCACGGTCGCAGCGGGGTATCATCGAGGAAGGCTTTAACCTTGGCTCCGGCGATGGCGCAAACAACGTCGGCGTCAAACTGCAGGGCAAATCTCGGACCCAAAACTTCCAGAACCGGCGCGTTTGCACAGGCGAGGAGGGAATAGAGGGCCTGACAGGCGAAGCGGTCCAGGGCCGATGAAGAGGGTACGCCGACGGCGCCGAAACCCGAGCGGCCCAGATCGACGATCAGGGAGAGGAGGCCGGGATTGCGGACGGTAATGGCAGGTGTCATTTGTTTAGACTTCCTCCGTAAAGCGGACCTTATCGCCGATCTGCATCAGACTGTAAGGAGGCAGCGCCGGATCGAAAAGACGGACCTCCGTGCGGCCGATAATCCGCCAGCCCGCCGGTGATTCAAAGGGATAAATCCCCGTCTGCCGCTGGGCGATGCCCACTGATCCCGCCGGGATTCTTGTCCGGGGTGTTTCCAGGCGGGGGGCCGCAATGCTTTCGTCGAGGGTTCCCATATAGGGGAATCCGGGGGTGAAACCCACGGTAAAGACGGTGTAAATCTCGGCGCAGTGTCTTTCGATGACCTCGGCGTCGGTCAGTTGGCAGTGTTTAGCCACGAAGGACAGATCCGGACCGTAGTCGCCGCCATAGCGGACGGGAATTACATGGACCTGCGGGGGGGGCATCTCAACATCGGATAAATCGGCAAGGCTTGCTTTCAAAAGATCAGCCAGGGTGTCGTAGGATGTCCGATTACCTTCATAAATCACCAGACAGGAACAGAAGGAAGGGATTATCTCTATAATATCATTGCGATGCATGGAGATGAGGAGGAAAAAGGCCCGCCGGACCCGTTCGTGGACTTCCATGTCTATCCGGCTGCCAAAGACGATTCTGAGGGCGTTTTCGGCGTAGCGCTGGATAATCATGGCAGGAACTCGCCAAGGGGGGCCAAATGAATCTGTCTTTCCCGTAAAAGGCGGTTAATCTTTGCCGCCGCCTCGATACTCTCCCGATTATCTCCGTGGAGGCACAAGGTATGGATTTCCATGCCGATCCAGTGACCATTGACGCTTTCGAGTCCTTTTTTTACGACCATTTCCACCGCCCGCCGGGCGATCTCATCATGGTCTTTGAGGACGGCCCCAGGGAGTTTCCTGGAGACAAGCTCGCCATCGTCGGTGTAACGGCGGTCGGGAAATGCCTCCAGGGCCAGACGGATGCCCTCTCGACCGCATCGCTCCCGAAGCTTGTCCGTCTTACCCGTAGCAAGGGTCAGAAAGATGGGGTTGCCGAAGCTGTCACGCAGGACGCGGGCGATTTTCATGAGGAGTTCTTCCTCGGTCACCAGATAATTATAGAGGGCCCCGTGAAGTTTGACATGCTGCAGGGGCAAGGCGTAGCGATCGAGAAATCCCTTCAGGGCTCCTACCTGGTAAATCACATCGTTGACGAGATCATCCGGGGCGATATCCATAAAGCGCCTCCCGAAGCCGACCCGGTCCGGGAACCCCGGATGGGCGCCGATACGGACTCCGTGTTCTTTGCAGAGGCGTACGGTCCGGTCCATCACGGAGGGGTCCGAGGCGTGGAACCCGCAGGCGATATTGGCGGAGGTGATATGGCTGACGACTCCGGCGTCGCCGCCGATGGTATAGGCGCCGTAAGATTCTCCCATGTCGCAGTTAAGGTCGATGAATGGTTTCACGGCGTCTCCATTAGCTTAAAAAAGGCCTCTTCGTCAAGTATTGAAATGCCAAGGGTATTTGCCTTCTCCAATTTGGAGCCCGGCGATGTCCCGGCGACGACATAATCGGTCTTTTTGGTGACCGATTCCGTCGTTTTGCCGCCCCGGGATTCGACAAGCCCTTTCGCTTCCTGCCTGGTCATGCGTTCCAGGGTTCCCGTGAGGACAAAGGTTTTTCCCGCAAGCGCCCCCGACGATTCCGTAGCGGCGGAAAACAGGCGGTTTATCGGCGTGACGCCGCATGTTTTCAGCTTCCCCAGGACCTGCAGATTCGATGGTTCCTGAAAGAAACGGACAATACTTTTTGCCGCCTCCGGACCGATGTCGCGGATCGTCGTCAGTTCAGCGATGGTTGCCGCCATGACGTCTTCCAGGGCGGCGTACCGTCGGGCAAGGAGCTTGGCCATACTTTCCCCCACATGGCGGATCCCGAGGGCGAAGATGAGTTTTTCGAGGGGAGGGGTCTTGGCCGCGTCGATGGCCCGCAACAGGTTTCCCGCCGATTTCTCCCCCGTCCTTTCCAGGGCCAGCAACTCCCCGGTTCCCAGAGAGAAAAGGTCGGCGGGGTCTTTGATCAGGCCGGCGTCAACGAGATGATAGACCATCTTTTCGCCGAGACCTTCGATATCCATCCCCCCCCGGGAGGCGAAATGGACAATGTGTTCCTTGATCTGGGCAGGGCAGGCGATGCCGATGCAGCGGTGGGCCGCTTCCCCCTCCAGGCGTACGACTGCGGAACCGCAGACGGGGCAGGTCGCCGGAATGGCAAAAGGCAGCTCCGTGCCTTTGCGTAGCGATGTGACGACCTTGACGACCTCCGGGATGACGTCTCCGGCCCGCTGCACGAGGACCGTATCGCCGATACGGACATCCTTCCGGTCGATCTCGTCCTGGTTGTGGAGGCTGGCGCGGCTGACCGTGACGCCGCCGATCTGAACGGGTCTCATGATCGCCACGGGGGTCAATGCCCCGGTCCGGCCTACCTGGACGTCGATGCCCTCGATGACCGTTGTTTCCCGGTAAGCGGGAAACTTGCAGGCCAGGGCCCAACGGGGGCTGCGGGAAACGGCGCCGAGTTCATCCTGGAGGGCCAGGTCGTTGACCTTGATGACCATGCCGTCAATTTCATATGGTAACCCTTCCCGATCAGCGTAAAGCTTTTGGTATCCTTCCACGCATTCTTCAATGCCTGCAACCTGCCGGGCAAAAGGATGGACCTTGAAACCCCAGGATTTAAGCGCGGCGAGGACGTCCCAGTGCATTTTCATGCTCCTGTCCGCCGCCATGCCGACGGCATAGGCGAAAAAGTCCAGGGGCCTTTTGGCGGTGATGCGGGAATCAAGCTGACGCAGCGAACCGGCGGCGGCGTTGCGGGGATTGGCGAAGGCCTGCTCCCCCGCATCCAGGCGCCGTTCGTTGAGAACCCGGAAGGCCGCCGTGGCGATGACGATTTCCCCCCTTATTTCCAATTGCTCGGGAATCGGCGTCCCACCGTTGTCGTCCAGGGACAGGGGGATAGCGGCTACGGTCCGGATATTGAGGGTGACGTCCTCTCCGGCCGCCCCGTCGCCTCTCGTTGCCCCCGTGAGTAAGATGCCGTGCTTGTAAAGGAGATTGACGGCCACGCCGTCCAGTTTGGGCTCGATGACATAGGCGATGTTCTCCGATCTGCCGAGAAAACGTTTTATTCGTCCGTCGAAGTCGCGAATCTCATCTTCCGTAAAGGCGTTGGCCAGGCTCAACATGGGGCTCGGGTGAAGAAAGGGCTGAAATTTGTCGAGGGGCGCCGCCCCGACGCGTTGGGTGGGGGAATCGGGGGTTGTGAGCTCAGGATAGCGTTCCTCCAGTTGCCGAAGTTCTGCGAAGAGGAGATCGTAGGCGGCGTCGGAAATCTCCGGGTCGTCCAACTGGTAGTAGCGCCGGTTATGATAGGCGATGAGGCTTCTCAATTCCTCACTGCGATGGGCGGCTGCGGCATGTCCCAGCTCTTGTCCGGTCAAGCTCATTCTCCGTCTTTTTCGCTATCCGTCTTGACGAGTTTCAGGGTAGGCTTGCCCTTTTTGGCAGGCTTCACTTCCCGTGACGGCGGTGCATCATTCATCTTCTGGATTTGCTCGTTGAAGATGTGATTCTTCGCCCGGACGGCGTTGATGATGAAAAACACTATGACCGCCTTCTCCCATTCCCGGGAAACCTCGAAGTGCTCCATTTTGCGTTTGTATTTTTCCCAAAGGGACGTCAGCGACGCCTCATCGAAACCGAGAATCTTTTCCGCCATCTTCTCAAGGGTTTGATCGAGCATAAAAACCTCACAACAGATGATAAATTGACGCTCATCCTACCGATCCAAGACGATAATGTCAATATACATACCCGTTGACTCATATTAAAATCTTACCCAAGGAAGAGAGATAGGAGGTAACGTTGCCTCATAAAGAATGTTACCCTGGTTTGATGTAGGAGAAGATCGTTTTA
>Ga0074199_1002345_pt1 | contig 11780 bp, 9 predicted proteins | sample EPASupsiteSAE347_FD_64528 | JGI IMG/M metagenome (GOLD analysis project Ga0074199, IMG submission 64528) | Bioremediated contaminated groundwater from EPA Superfund site, New Mexico - Sample SAE3-47 | ecosystem: Environmental > Aquatic > Deep subsurface > Groundwater > Contaminated ...
ATTCATTTTTCTGATCTGCCTTGTGCCCATTCTCACCTGCTTGACCTGTTCGCCATAAATCACCCCGGCCATGTCCGCCACATGCTCCTGGGACTGGCTGCATTGGGAATGCAGCTCTTCGGCGGCGGAAGCCGACTCCTCCGCGCTGGCGGCAATCTGCTGCACCACCCGATCCATCTCGGAAATGGACTTGTTGATTTGCAGGATGCCACTGGCCTGTTCCTTGGAGGCTTCACTGATCTCGCTGATCAAGACACCCACCTTTTCGGTGCTGCCCGAGACCTGGGAAAAAGCGATGCTGGTCCTCTCCACCAGATGGGAACCGGCGCCGATCTTTTCCACCGTCCCCTCAATGAGGGTCGCGGTATTCTTGGCAGCCTCGGCGGCGCGCATGGCCAGGTTTCTGACCTCGTCCGCCACCACGGCGAACCCGGCGCCCGCTTCCCCGGCCCGGGCCGCCTCGACCGCGGCATTGAGCGCCAGCAGGTTGGTCTGGAAGGCGATCTCGTCAATGGTTTTAATGATCTTCTGGGTATCCTCGCTGGCCTTGGATATCTCCGCCATGGAACGGGTCAGTTCCTGCATGGCCGTGGCAGCCTCCGCCACCACCTTGCTCGCGGTCTGCATATGGCTGTCGGCCTGGCTGGCATTGTCTGCATTATGTTTGGTCATGGAGGCCATTTCCTCCATGGAGGAGGAGGTTTCCTCGAGGGCGGCGGCCTGCTCCGAGGTGCCCTCCGCCAGCATCTGGCTCGAATCGGCAATCTGATTGGAGGCCTGGTCCACCTGGGCGGCGCCCTCGGTGATACCACCGATTGCCCGGATCAGGGGCACGGTGATGCCCCGGGTAATAAAGGTGGCGGCAAGAATTCCGAAAACCATGCCGAAGAGGGAAAGGCTGATGGTGGAAGTATTGATGATGGAGATGGCCTTCTCAAGATTCCCGTCTTCCTCGGCGATCACCTTGTCTTCATGCTCGCGGAGTTGCGTCAGCAGCCCCTTGATCTCGGCATAGGCGACAAGAGCCTTGGTGTTATAGACCTGCTTTGCTCCGGCAAGATCCCCGTCGCCATGAGCCCGGCCGATCTCGATGGCCGATTCGTGCAGTTTCCGGTGCGGAGTCTCGATGGCCTTGAGCAGCCGCGCCTCCTCTCCGTCCTCCTGCAGCATGGCCTGGGTCTTGTCGCTGTAAAGCCATTTGCCGAAGCCGCACTTATGGTCATCGGTTTCCACCTCCAGCTTGGACACATCGTCCCGGAGAAAAATCTCGTTGACCTTGCTCAACCAGTTGAGGTGGTCGATCTGCTTTTCCAGCAAAAAGGCCTTGTCCGTATTGTGCTCCAGCAACAGATGGGAATGATTTTCAATGGTCCGCAACCCTAGATAACTGCCCACGGATATGGTCACCAACAGAACGAGAAAAAGCCCGAAGCCACCGCCGATTTTCTTCCCAACCGAGACATTGTCGCCGATCATTCCGCAATCCTCCCCTGGTTGTTTCCTTGACACCGCCCTCTTCCCTCCCCCCCTTGGTTACCATTATCCGCAAAAAACGATCAGCTTGTACAATGAATTTTTCCAACCTGCCGATTCTCCAACAAAAACAATGGGTAGGGTACGGCACCCTCTTATTTTCCTGCTCGCCCCAGCGCCAATTCTCGATTACACTCCCGTCGGAAAAGGGATGCTTTGGCCTGAGCCATGGCTCTCACAAAACCGTGCCCATGCCGGATTTCACCTACAATGGATACAATCCCATGCCTGCCATTATCACCCTGACCACGGATTTCGGACTTCAGGACGAATATGTCGGCGTGCTCAAGGGGGTCGTGGCCGGACTGGCCCCGCAGGCGCGCCTCATCGACCTTTGCCACACCATCCGGGCCCAGGATATACGGCAAGGGGCCTTTATTCTCCAGGCCGCGGCCCCGTACTTCCCCAAAGGGACCATCCATCTGGCCATTGTCGATCCGGGGGTCGGCACCAACCGGCGGATCCTGGCGCTCCGCGCCATGGGCCAGATTTTCCTGGGACCGGACAACGGCATCCTCACCCCCTTCCTGGATCCCTTGCTCCTTGAAGAGGCAATCGCCATTGATTGCCCGCACCTCTATCTTGCCCCGCTCAGCGCGACCTTCCATGGCCGCGATATCCTCGCCCCGGTGGCGGCGGCCCTGGCCAATGGCGCGGGACTCTCCTCCCTTGGCACGCCGGTGCTTAAGGAAAATCCTACGAAACTCGCACCCCCCACCTTGCAAATTGATCGGATTCATGGCAAGATAGCCGGATCAGTGATCCACATCGACCATTTCGGCAACCTGACCACGAATATCCACCAGCGGGATCTTGCCGGGCTGACGGACGCCCCGGCTTCCCTCCAGATCTTTCATAAGAAACAGCACGTAACGACCGGCCTGGCCACCGCCTATGCCGCGACACCCGACGGGCAGCTCCTGGCGATCATCGGCAGCCGGGGCTACCTTGAGCTGGCGGCAGCCGGAGGGAATGGCGCCCGGATGCTTGGGGCGGAGGTGGATGATCCCGTCGGGGTGACCCGCGGATAGCGAAGATACAGGGCGCAATATTTTTCTATTTACAGACAAGACCCCCAGGGATTAAAGTTGTCGCTTAACTTCAGGTGAGGAAACAACTCCATGCAAGACAACCACATCGAGGATATCGCCAAACTCCTCAAGACCATGTCGCACCCCATCCGCATGAAGATCCTCTGCCTGTTGCAGGACAAGGAAATGACCGTGGGCGACATCCACAAGGAAGTGCACACCACCAATGCCAATGTCTCCCAGCACCTCTCCATCCTCCGCAATCAGGGGATAATCGCCTATCGCAAGGATGCGAACTTCATTTACAACCGGATCGCGGAAGGCCGCGTGACCGAGCTGATCAAAACCATGCGGGAACTCTTCTGTCAGGTTTCCTGATTCCCGACCACACCGACAAGGAGATTTTCCCGATGATCGTCACCGACTGGGTCCATGTTGTTGCAGGGGCGCTTATCATGACCAGCATGGCCCTTGGCACCTGGATTCACCCCTACTGGTACTTCTTTACCGCCTTTGTCGGGGCAAACCTCTTCCAGTACGGCTTCACCAAGTTCTGTCCGCTGGCCACCATCCTCAAGAAACTCGGCGTGCCGGAAACCCGCAACGGACAAGGCTGCTGCCGAAAATAAACCTCCCGTCCGCCGCGAGACCTCGGGGCAAACCAAAGCGCCCGGTTTGCCCTTCCCGCCCTCTTTTCCGCGAAACACCCTGCCCGCCGCCTGCCTTGCTCAATTGCTTCTTGCCGGATTACCGGCCATCGTGATACAACCATTCTGACCGATGGACACTGTATTCCCGGTTGCATTTTGACCTTTTCCCTCACCACGGATACCTGCCCATGAAAATGGCCATAAAAACCAGGCTGACCCTTGCCATCTCCCTGCTTTTTCTCTGCCTGATGGGCGCCACCTCCTTTTTGGTCCTTTCCATATTCAAACAACAGCTCAAGGGGATCATCTCCACCGAGCAGGTTTTCATGCTCTCCGAGGTCACGGACTCCCTGGAAGACAAGCTCTCCCTGGCCCATGCCCAGCTTACCTCCACCGCCACGCTGGTCTCCACGGAAACCCTTGTCTCGGGAGAGAGCGCCCAACAATTTCTTGACTCCCGCAAAGGGTTGCAACGGGTTTTCGACAACCACATCTTTCTGTTTTCCCCGGAAGGCAGAATCATTGCCGAAGCCCCTTTTCTCCCCAACCGGCGGGGGCTGGACTTTTCTTTCCGCCCCTACATCAAAGACACCCTGGCCACTTCCGCGCCGGTGATCTCCGATCCCTATGTCACCTCCCAGAAGCACAAACACCCGGTAATCATGATGACCGCCCCGGTCTTTGACCAGGAGGGCAGGATGATCGCCATCCTCGCCGGCAGCCTCGACCTCATGAGCCGCAATATTCTGGGCAAACTTTCGGAAAAAAAGATCGGGAAGACCGGCTATCTGTACCTGCTCACGGCGGACAGAACCATGATCATGCACCCCGACAAGACCAGGATCTTCAAAAAAATCCCCCCCGGGAGAAACCCCCTCTACGACCGGGCGCTTCAGGGCTTTGAGGGCACGGACGAAAACCGCAGCCGCGAGGGAGTGCCCATGCTCACCTCCTTCAAACGGCTGCGGACAAAAAATTGGCTTCTGGCCGCCAACTACCCGCAGGCAGAGGCTTACGCCCCCATCACCCACGCCGGGCAGATTCTTCTGATCGGCATGCTGCTCATCACCCTGACGGCCTTCGTGGTCATCATGTACTTCAGTCAATACCTGACCAGGCCCCTCCTGGCGCTTACCCGGCATGTCGCGGAGTTGGAAGGCAAAAAAGGGGAAGCGCGGCTGTTTCGCACCACCGCGCAGGACGAAACCTCCACCCTGGCTCAAGCCTTCAATGCCATGCTCGAAAAACTGGATCGGCAACAGGAGGAGTTGCGGCAGAGCGAGGAGCTCTATCGCACCGTCACCGAGTTTGCCTCCGACTTCATCTTTTGGCGGGCCCCGGACAAGAAGATGATCTTCGTTTCAAATAATTGCGAGGCGCTCACCGGATATACCGAGGAGGAGTTCCTTGCCGACCCGGAACTCCTGGATGCGCTCTTCCACCCGGAAGACCGGGAGAGATGGGCCAGCCATGTGCATCCCAGGGACGAGGGAGGCAAGGAAATCCCCCTGGAATTCCGGATCATCACCAAGGCTGGCCAGGTTCGCTGGGTCAGTCATGCCTGCACCGAGATCCACGATGAGACGGGCAGGCTGCGCGGATTGCGGGGGAGTCTTGCCGATATCACCGAACTGAAGCAAGCGGCCACGGAACAGGAAAAACTGAAGGGCCAGCTTGCCCAGGCCCAGAAGATGGAGTCCATCGGCCTTCTGGCCGGCGGGGTTGCCCACGACTTCAACAATATTCTCTCCATCATCCTGGGTTACACGGAGCTGTTGCTGCTGGAGCTGACCGAGGATACCCCAGCCCGCAAAAAGGTCCAGACCATCCAGGAGGCCGGAAACCGGGCAGCCACCTTGACCCGGCAACTCCTGGCCTTCAGCCGCAAGCAGAACATCCAGATGGCGCCGTACAGCCTGAATACGCTTATCCAAAATCTTGCCAAGATGCTGCGCAGGATGATCGGGGAAGACATCTCCCTGGAGGTCAGGGCCACGGCCCAGAACAACACCGTGCTCATCGACCCGGGTCAGATGGAACAGGTGCTCCTGAACATGGCGGTCAATGCCCGGGATGCCATGCCCAAGGGCGGCAGTCTGATAATCGAGACGGAGAACCGGGAGCTGGATGCGGAGTACGCCAGAACCCATGAGGGGGTGCCCCCGGGGCGCTATGTGGAGCTTTCGCTGAGCGACACCGGCCATGGCATGCGCAGGGATGTTCAGGAAAAAATCTTCGACCCGTTCTTCACCACCAAGGAACGGGGCAAGGGGACCGGGTTGGGGCTGGCCATGGTCTTTGGGATCATCAAACAGCTGGGCGGCCACATCTTCGTGTACAGCGAACCGGAGCAAGGCACGACCTTCAAGATCTTCCTGCCCGTTGCCCAGCGTGCGGTGGAGAAAACGCCGGAATCAACCGCCCTGCCCCTGCCCCGTGGCAACGAAACCATTCTGGTGGTGGATGACGAGCCCTCGCTCAGAACCCTGGTTGTCGCCATCCTGCAACCACGCGGCTACACCATGCTTGAGGCGGGCAGCGGCGCGGAGGCGCTCCAGGTGAGCCAATCCTTTTCCGGCCGGATCGACATCCTGCTCACCGATGTCATCATGCCCGGCATGAACGGCAGGGAGCTGGCGGAGGCCATCACGGCAAAACGGCCTGAGACCAGAATCATCTATATGTCCGGCTATACGGATAACGCCATCGCCCACCACGGGGTGCTTGATCCGGGCGTGGTTCTGATCGAAAAACCGATCACCGCCGACAAACTCAACAATGTTCTGGGGACAACGCGCGGAAGCACAACGGAAAGAGCCGGGATTTAGCAGAGTCCTTAAAAAACACTCAACCCTGCAAGGCACCGGCAATGGCCTGGCCGACCGGAAGAAAATCCGCACGAGCCTGAACGGGATCAGCAAAACGGCGCAGGCGGCCAAAAACCGGCACCCGCCCCATCTCGGCGATGGTCCGCATATTGTCCCCGGCCAGCAGCGCATCTTCCTCGGATTCACCATCGGAAAACACCACGCCCAGGACCGGTATATCCCTGTGGCGCAGCCCCTCCAGGGTGAGCAAGGTGTGATTGATGGTGCCGAGGCCGCTTTTCGCCACCACAAGGGTGGGGATCTTCAACTCCCGGAGCAGATCCACCAGCAGAAAATCCCGGCGAAGCGGCACCATGACGCCGCCAACCCCTTCGACGATGAGCAGTTCATACCGGGCCAGCATCTCCTGATAACGGAGGCGGATCAATGCCGGGTCAACAACCGTTCCTGCATGTTCGGCGGCAAGATGGGGCGAAGCAGGCAGGGCAAAATGACAGACCACCTGGCGGCTGACCAGCTCCGGCTCAAAGGGAACTCCCGCCATGCGCAGGCATGCCGTCAAATCGGCGGGCGGAGATTCCGGCCCGGTGGCCACCCATTTCTGATACCCCCCCTTGACGCCCTCTTTAAGAAAAAAATCAAGCAGCAACCCGCAGACATGGGTCTTGCCCACATTGGTGTCCGTGCCGGCAACAAAGATCGCACTCATTTCTCCCCCCTGACGACAAAGGCCTGATAGGTGGCGGGATACCCGGAATGGGTTGCCTGAAACCAGCCATCGAGCCGGCGCAACCGCCCCCGGGTCAAAGGGCCTGGCAGCTGCCCCCCGCCGGTGCCGGTTTTGCGGATGTGATCCAGCAACTCCATGAGCGACCCATGGTTTTTCTTCTTGCGCTCTTCCTGCACGATAACGCGCGGGAAAATCCCGTCCAGCATGGACTCCAGCGTCTCCTTGGGGGGAAAGCCGTGGGACGGCAAGCGCGCCTCCTGGCCAAAAACCTCACGCAACCCCTGGGCCAGCTCGCTGAAGGTTTCAGGCCCGAACAGCACCCCGGCGAAACATCCTTTGCCGGAGAGCAGCCGCCCGATCCGCCCCAGTCCCCCTTCAAGATCATCAAACCACTGCAAGGTGGAATTGGCGCAGATCAGATCAAAGGTGGTGGGGCAATCGGCCAGGAACCGTTCTCCATCCTCGCAGAGCACGGAAACATTGCCCTGCCCCGCCAACCGCTTTGCCGCCAGTTGCGCCATGCCTTGGGCAAAATCAAGGGCAATGATCCGGGCCCCGGGGTAGCGTTGGGCGAGCAGCGCGGTGAAATAGCCGGTGCCGCAGCCGATCTCGAGAATATCCTCGATCCCTTTTGGCCCGCTGCCTTCGGGAAGCTCCCGGAGCAACCGGAACGCCATCTCCTTCTGCACCTCGGCATGGGCGTCATAGGTTCCGGCGGCGCGGGAAAACCGCTGCCGGATTCTTTGCTTGCGGGCCTCACTCACCGGAGACAAACTCCCGGTCGAGAAACAGCGCATGCCCGCCATGCTCGATGATGGTGACGCGGGCTCCGGGGATTACGGCCTGTTCCGCCACCGGCGCGATGATGTCCCGCCGCCCGTGCCAGCAATAAACCGGACATTGCACCCCTTGCGCGGGCAGACGCCATTGAGCCAGATAATCGAGTCCCCGGCCCAGCACCCGCATATCCAGGGATTGCATCAACGCCTCCTGCTGCCCGGCCACAAACCGGTGGGCTGCCTTTTTATAGCCCAACAGGCTTTTCCGGTAAAAATCCCGCAAAAATGCCGGGGGATCGGTGGCAAGTCCCTGGCGGATGGCGGCAATTTCCGAAGGGGGCCAGGAAGCCCGCATGCCCAGCAGGGTCAGAGACGCAACCTTTCCGGGAAAAAGACTGGCGCAATCAACAGCCAGGAAAGCGCCCATGGACCAACCGGCCAGCCGGATGGTTTCAAGATGGTGTTGGGCACAAAACGCCATGAGTTCCGCCACAACGGTGTCCGGGTCCAGCGGGGCGGACGGGCGTGCCCAAGGGTAGTGCTTTTCCGCCAGATCGAGCACCTGCCCGGAAAATCCCCAACCTGGCAGAAAAAAGACCGGAGTATGCGGCCCGGGTGCGCCTTCCCCTGTATTATACAGCCAAATTTGCGCCATCACTGTTCTAGCATGCACGGGTTAAAAAAGAACACCGGCTTGCACCGGTGCCATGAAAGAAGATGTGCAACAAACACCGTTGCTCACTCCCTGAATGTATCCTGATTCTCCAAGAACCATTGATACACCTCTGCAACCCCCTGCCGCAAAGGGATCCGCGCCTGCCAGCCGAGCTTGGTCAATCGTGACACGTCCAGCAGCTTGCGGGGGGTTCCATCCGGCTTCGTGGTATCGTAAACGATTTCTCCGTCAAACCCCACCACCTCTCCGACCAGCTGGGCCAATTCACCGATGGTCAGATCGTGGCCCACCCCGACATTGACAATCTCCTCCCCGGCATATTCCCGCATCAGGAACACGGCCGCGTCGGCAAGATCATCCACATGCAGAAACTCGCGGCGCGGAGAGCCGGTGCCCCAGACAACCACCTCCTTGGCCGCCCGCATCTTTGCCTCGTGAAATTTGCGGATCAGGGCCGGGAGCACATGGGAGTTGGCGAGATGGAAATTATCCCCTGGGCCATAGAGATTGGTGGGCATCAGGGAGATGGCGTCAAACCCGTACTGGCGTCGATACGCCTGACACAGCTTGATCCCGGCGATCTTGGCGATGGCGTACCATTGGTTGGTTTCCTCAAGGGGGCCGGTCAACAGGCAATCTTCCGGCATGGGCTGGGGGGCGAATTTCGGATAAATGCAGGAGGAGCCCAGGAAAAGCAGCTTCTGTGCCCCGGTCTTATACGCAGCGTCAATGATGTTCAACTCGATCTGCAGATTGTCGCGGATAAAATCAGCCGGATAGCTGTTATTGGCCTGGATGCCTCCCACCTTGGCCGCAGCCAGAAAAACATACTCAGGCCGGACCTCGGCAAAAAAATCCCGCACTGCGGCCTGACTGGTCAGGTCCAGCTCCGCATGCGTGCGGGTGATGAGCCGGGCATGGCCCTCCCGTTCGAGCCTGCGCACAATGGCCCCGCCCACCAAGCCGCGATGCCCGGCGATATAAATCCTGCTTTCTTTATTCATGATACTGATAGGTTTTAAACCCTTCCTGCCGGCACATGGCATCCCGCTGCGCATCGGCCAGATCTTCGCGCACCATCTCCGCCACCATGTCCATGAAGGCGATCTCCGGCACCCAGCCTAATTTTTCCCGGGCCTTGCTGGCATCCCCCAAGAGGGTCTCCACTTCCGTGGGCCGGAAATAACGGGGGTCGACCCGGATAACCGTATCCCCCACCCGCGGGGATTTCTTCGCGATCCCTTGGGGCAGTTTGCTTGTATCCACCGCATCGATGATCCCGGTTTTCTCAACGCCACTCCCCTGCCAACGCAGGGTTATGCCGAGCTCCGCGAAGGAAAAACCACAAAATTCCTGCACCGAATGCTGTTCGCCCGTGGCGATCACATAATCCTCCGGGCTCTCCTGCTGGAGCATGAGCCACTGCATCCGGACATAATCCTTGGCATGCCCCCAATCCCTTTTGGCCTCAAGGTTGCCAAGATAGAGACAATCTTGCAATCCCAGGGCAATACGGGCAGCCGCCCTGGTGATCTTCCGGGTGACGAATGTTTCGCCGCGGATCGGAGATTCATGATTGAACAGAATGCCGTTACAGGCATAGATCCCGTAGGCCTCGCGGTAGTTCACGCAGATCCAGTAGGAGTACAGCTTGGCCACCGCATAGGGGGAGCGGGGATAAAACGGGGTTGTTTCCCGTTGCGGCGTTTCCTGCACCTTGCCGAACAATTCCGAGGTCGAGGCCTGATAAAACCTGGTCTTGCCGGTAAGCCCCAGGATCCGGATGGCCTCAAGCAGCCGCAGGGTTCCCAAGGCATCGGCATTGGCCGTGTATTCCGGGGTCTCAAAGGAAACCGCCACATGGCTCTGGGCGGCGAGATTGTACAATTCATCCGGCTGAACCTTCTGGATGATCTGGATCAGGTTGGTGGAATCGGTCATATCGCCATAGTGGAGAATAAACTTCCGCCCGGATTGATGCGGATCCTCATACAAGTGGTCAATGCGATCCGTATTGAACGAGGAGGCGCGGCGCTTGATGCCATGAACCTCGTAGCCTTTGTCAAGGAGGAACTCCGCCAGATAGGCGCCGTCCTGCCCTGTCACCCCGGTGATCAATGCCTTTTTCTTCATTTCCGTTCACGCTCCTGAAGCGTTGCCGTTGCGGACCCGGTCATTTTTCCCTGGCCTGCTGGGCAAAATAATGCTGTATATTGTACACAGTGCGAATGGACCCCGCTGCGCTCACTTGCCGTACCTGTTATGCGGCCCATCCTACTATGGAAGCTGCAAATTCTCAAGCCACCGCTGCCATAAACCTGACCAAGACGGAGAAAAAACAGCATGGCAAACTATGAGTATGACCTGGGCATTATCGGCGGCGGCGCCGCAGGGCTTACGGTCGCTTCCGGCGCGGCGCGGCTTGGCGCCAAGACCCTGCTGGTGGAAAAAGAAGCGACGCTGGGCGGCGATTGCCTCCACCATGGCTGCGTGCCCAGCAAAACCCTGCTCAAGACCGCCCATGTCTACCATCTCATGAAAAACGGGCCGAAATTCGGCCTTCCAGCCATTACCCCGCCTGGGGTGGATTTCCGGCAGGTCGCCGCCCGGATCAGGTCGGTGATAGACACCATCCAGGAGCACGACTCGGTGGCGCGGTTTTGCAAGCTCGGAGCCCGGGTGGAATTCGGCAACCCGGTGTTCAGCGACGAACACGCCATTGCCCTGGGAGGCAAAACCATCTCCGCCCGGGCCTGGGTCATCGCCACCGGTTCATCCCCGGAAATTCCAGCCATTGAAGGGTTGGCCGCAACACCCTACCTGACCAACCGCGACCTCTTCTCCCTGGAGACGCTGCCCGCCTCCCTGATCATCCTCGGCGCAGGGCCCATTGGCGTGGAGATGGCGCAGGCCTTCTGCCGGCTCGGCTCACACGTGACGGTGATCCAGCGTAGCGGCCAGATCCTGAGCAAGGAAGACCGGGACATGGCCGAGGTGGTGCAACAAGCGCTGGAGGAGGAAGGCGTCACCTTTCTGCTGAACACCACGGTGGTCCGTGTCAAAGATTTGGGAAGCGCGCGGGAGGTGGTGGTGAGAAATCCGGCTGGCGAGACCATGCGCCTCAAGGGTGAGGCGATCCTGGTCGCCCTTGGCCGCGCCCCCAACGTGGCGGGCCTGGGCCTGGAAGCAATCGGCATCCCCTTTGACCAAAACGGGATCGCGGTGGACAGCCGTCTGCGGACCAGACACCGCCATATCTACGGCGCGGGCGACGTCATCGGCGGCCATCAATTCACCCATGTCGCCGGGTATGAAGGGAGCGTGGTCCTGAGCAACGCGGTATTCCATCTGCCGAAAAAAGCCGATTACACCCTGGTGCCCTGGTGCACCTATACCCAGCCATCCCTGGCCAGCATCGGCCTGAACGAAAAACACGCCCACAAAGCAGGGATCGAATACACGGTCTGGAGCGAGGAGTTCAGCAATAACGACCGGGGGTTGGCCGAGGGAGAAAGCGCGGGAAGGATCAAGCTGCTGCTCGGCCGCGGGGGAA
>Ga0074199_1002347_pt1 | contig 11766 bp, 7 predicted proteins | sample EPASupsiteSAE347_FD_64528 | JGI IMG/M metagenome (GOLD analysis project Ga0074199, IMG submission 64528) | Bioremediated contaminated groundwater from EPA Superfund site, New Mexico - Sample SAE3-47 | ecosystem: Environmental > Aquatic > Deep subsurface > Groundwater > Contaminated ...
GTGACAAATAGCTGGGACTGCGAGCCGTCCGGGACCCACAGCTGCGCGTCGTTTTCGCCGTTTCCAAAATAGACCTGGGTGATCTTGAGCCCTTTTTTTGCGCTGTCGGTGACTGTGAGGGACATCTCGGTTGATGAGAGCTTGAACGCGCTGATTGAGAATGGCAACGCAGTCCTCCACGCAGCCAGCGTCTGCTGTTCCCTTGCCGAGTTGGCCATGGACGGCATTGAGCCCAGCGATGACACTACCACGGCGGAAATCACAAGCACCGCGCCAAAGACCACTAGATATTCTACGGAACCCTGGCCCCTGCCCCAAGACATACAGCAAGAAGGACTCCGCTGCGGCTTAAATAAGTTGGGAAAAAACGAAAGGAAAAAGGCATCGGCCTGCCAGGCGCAATGCGCCAACCGCCCGGTTCGCATCATCATGAATTATTTATGTACCTGACGATGACGATTCCGGAGCCGCCGGAACCACCAGTTAAAGTGCCTGCTGTTCTGCTACAACCACCACCGCCTGAACCAGTGTTAGCTACACCAGAACCCGCTGTGGCTGACGCGTAACCACCCACACCACCAATTCCGGAACCACCAGAACCCGGAGGATTAGTCTCACTTCCCGCACCTCCTCCCGCGCCATAAGTGCCACCCGTCATAGAGATGAATATGCCCGCTCCACCATTACCAGCCTGTCCACGCGTTGATTGAAGATCTCCACCAACCCCACCGGCACCGCCACCGCCACCGCCACCCCAATTTGAGCCACCAAGAGTATTCCCACCATTATTACCATAACCGATACAGCCCGAAGGAGAAGTTTGAGTCGCAACTCCTACCGCAAAAGGACCATAATCGCCACCGGCACCGCCACCAGAGCCACCAGAATAACCAGAATGCGAATACGGACCACCGGCACCGCCACCAATTGCGACAATATCACCAAAAGAAGAAGAATCCCCATTTGTTGTCGTAGAAGAAGGACCGCCACCAACCCCACCAGCACCCGCAGTTACACTAATGGTTCCACTTACATCTTTTGAGACACAATATACTACGCCACCGCCGCCACCGCCACCAGCATATGCATGAGGCCCACCTCCGCCACCGCCACCGCCAACCACAAGCAGTTCAACCGAGGTGACTCCGGCAGGGACCGTCCAGCTTGAAGTGCCAACGGTTGTAAACGACACGACCTGGTAGGCCGCCGCGACAGTAGCGCAACTTGCGTTGGTTCCACCATTAGTTCCGACGCAAGACCACGAATACGAGCCACCCATGCCGGTTATCGTGCCGGCAGTGCAGGCCTGCGTTCCGGTCGGAGTCGAGGACGTGTACTTGCCGTTCTTGGAACCGCAAGCACCGTCAACCTTGAGCAAGGCAGAACAGGATGCATTAGTCCCGCCATAAGCGCCGATGCACGACCACGACCACGGCCCGGAACCTGAAACAGCAGAAGCCGAACCTGCTGAACAGAAGTTCGAAGTGGGAACCGAATAGAAACCCGCGCCATTGCTTGAGCCGCACACTCCATTCACAGCCAAATTAGCCGAGCAGGACGCCGACGCGCCGCCATTCGAACCGCTGCAAGTCCACGACCACGGCCCGGAACCTCCGACCGCTGAAGCGCTGCCGGACGAACAAAGATTGGTTGATGGAGCAGAATAGACATTTGAGCCGTTGCTTGAGCCGCACGAACCTGGCACAACAGCCACGTAGCGGACGACAACTATGCCTGAACCGCCTGGACCGCCAACACCTGCACCAGATGGGCACAAGTAGTTCGTCCCGCCTGCGCCGCCACCGCCGGTCCCGTTAGTCCCTGCAAGCCCGGCTCCGGAACTGGATGCGTTGCCGCCACCGCCGAGCCCCCCGACTCCGGGGGTTCCGCCGCAATAGATTCCGCCACCGCCACCGCCCGCATAGGCTACGGACTGTCCGGTTATGGATGATAAAGTTCCAGTTCCACCATTGCCGCCAGCAGAACCCGCCCCGGTAATGCCTGCAGTGGATGCTCCACCGCCACCGCCGCCACCGTACATATAGCCGACATTTCCAGAGCCGCCGCTGCTTCCCTGGCCGGGGGTGTTACCACCGCCAACGTAAGTGTCCCAGCCTGATCCGCCACCGCCACCGCCTGACCCGCCAGTGTTTCCGGCATTATGCCCGCCGCCACCGCCGCCACCGCCAACGGCAGTGATGTTGCCTAAACCGGAGTCTCCGCCGTTGCCGCCGCTTGCATCGTTTCCGCCGGTGCCGCCCGAACCAACAATTATGGCCACATAACCGGATACTGCAACTGCTCCGGCGACTATTCCGCCTGCGCCCCCGCCGCCGCCAGTAACCTCGCCTGAACCGCCACCGCCGCCACCGCCAACTACAAGGTAGTCAACGGAAGTGACTCCGGCAGGCACGGTCCAGTTAGTGGTGCCCACATTCGTAAATGAAACCACAGTAGTGGAATATGATGCATTTATGGTAGCGCAGCTTGCATTCGTGCCACCGAACAATCCCATGCAATTCCAAGACCACGGGTTAGAACCCGATGGGGTGGAAGCAGTGCCAGCACTGCAAAGGTCTGCGCCAGTCGGGACGTACGCGCGGCCAAACCCGTTCGCAGGGCCGCACACTCCATTCACAATAAGGTTCAACACCAAACTCTGGCCCGAAGTGGCCACGCCAGCGGAAAGCGACGCAGTCGAGCTGTTGGAAGTGTAACCCGACTTCGAAGCAGCGAGAGTGCAAGACGAACTTGCAGCAGACATCGTAATGCCATTTATTGCGTAGGAGCCGTCGCTTGAGGACGCGGTAGAGAACGCGCCGCACGCAACAGTAGCACCGCTGACCCCAACGCTGGAACCATCGCGGATGAAACCGGAAACCGAAGCATTCGCATAAGACAACCTAAGGTTCTGCGAAGTAGAACCGCCGGCAGAAAGCGAAACGTTGGTCAAGTTGGAAACAAAAGTCGGCGACTTCGAAGCGTTGAGGGTGCACGACGAGCTCGCACTTGACATTGCAACCCCGCTGATTGAATACAAACCATCGCCCGCAGTTGCGGAGAAATAATCACCACACGAGACGTTGCCACCGCTGATTCCAACACCAACCGAATCCAGGACATAACCAGACACAGTCGCGCCGATGAATGCAAGCGGACGCGAGTACGCAGCGTCAAAGTCAGTCACATTCGAACCGCCAGCCACCACAGAAACAGAAAGGCTGCGGGGCGAATAAGTCGGCGACTTCAAGACCAGCAGCGTATCCGACACCGACAGGTTCGACATCACGATGCCCGAAAGCAAGTAGTAACCGCTTGCGTTCGTCACGTTCGAATAGACGCCCCACGAAACATTCGCGCCAGAAACCGCATCGCCAGCGGAATCCTCGACGAAACCGGACAAGGATGCGTTCAGGAAAGACAACGTAAGGTTCTGGCCGCTTGCAACCGAACCGGCTACCGCAGTGACCGCCTTCGAACTAGTATTGTAGGACGAACCCGCATCAACGGCAAGTGTGCCCGAATAAGACAGCACTAACATTGACGAGTTCGAAAGGACGAACGCGCCGCCGGCAACAGTGGTGTTTGACAGGTCCCCGAACGAAACAGTTGCACCAACCACGCCCTCGCCGTTTGCGTCAAGGATAGTGCCGCTGATGCTGGCTGCCTCAAAACCAAGGACGAAATCCCTGCTTGCAGGAGTCTCCGCAGCAAAGGAAACCACCGCAGCAGTGGAATTGTAGGAAGAGTTGCCGCTTGCGCTTGCGGCAAAGACTGCCGACTGGCCGCCAAGGGAGACATTGAGAGAGTAATAACCGGATGCATTGGCAACAGCAGACTGCGACGGGGTGGAATTAGTCAGGTTCACCAAAGCACTTGGCAGCCCAACGCCATTCGCATCACGCACCCAGCCTGAAAGCAACGCATACGGGATGGGCGAAGGAGAAGGACTCGGCGTAGGCTCAACAGAAGGAGTCGGAGTCGCCGCAACAGAAGGCTCCGCGGAAGGAGTGGGAGTCGCCGCAGCTGAAGGAGTCGGGGTCGCACCCGCAGGCGCACCGGACTCGGACGAGTTGATTGAGCACTGGCCTGCAAGAGCGGGCCCGGTCTGGCGGATTCCAGATATGCTTCCGTCGGAATAGACGAACGTGACGTTCTTGAACTCGAACGCGGCGCCAACAGGCCTGCCGTAGCAGGGGTTGGCCGCAAACCTAAAGGATGAGTTTGACAAGGTCGAAGTGTACGCGCCTGTGAAGAAGAGCTTGCTTTGCGAGCCGTCAGGGACCCACAAGTTGATGTGGTACACGTCGTAGGAAAACTCGACTCCGGTGACCCTGAGCTTTTTTTTCACATTGTCCGTGACAACAAGGGTAATGCTGTCCGAAGTCAGCTTGAATGCAGAGATTGTGAAGGGCGAGGCAGTCTTCCACGCGGCAATTGTCTGCTGCGCCTTCGCCGAATCGCCCATCCCGGACATCGAGCCCAGCGAGGACACTACCACTGCGGAAACTAAGAGAACTGCGCCGAATACCACAAGGTACTCCGCAGCGCCCTGGCCCCTGCCCCAAGACATACAGCAAGAAGGACTCCGTGGCAACTTAAAATAGTTGGGAAAAAACCAAAGGGAAAAGGGCAACCTAGCCGACCACATGCAATGGCCCGCCGGCCTCGCCGTGCATTGGGCGACTTTGCTAACCGTAGTACCGGATTATGACTATGCCCGAGCCGCCCGAACCGGTGCGCTGGCCGTAACCGTCCATTGACCCGCCACCGCCGCCCGTGTTGGCAGAGCCGCTTGACCCGGTGCAATAGTCATAGGAGCACCCGTGCCCGCCGCCGGAATACCCTCCGTCGGTGTGCGAGTAGACGCCGTCACGGCAGGACGTGCCTCCGCCGCCTGCGCCAAGGGGAGCGAACGACGAGCTTTGGAACGGCCGCGTGGTGGAGCCCTGGCCCGAGCCGGCCTTGTTGTTCCCGCCACCGCCGCTTCCGTCAGAGCCGCCCACTGCGTTTCCGCATTGGCCTCCGCCGCCCGAGCCGCCGTTGGGCCTGTTGCCTGACTGGTGGCATCCAGAGCCGCCCGATGCCCAGACCGAACCGAAACCGCTTGAGCCGCCGTCAGCGCCGAAATACCCATATGCTTCCTGGCCATTGGGCCCGCCCGCACCCACGGTCACTGAGATGGCTTGGCCAGGGCTGACTGCGTAGCCGAAAACGTTGGTGGTATAGCCGCCACCGCCACCGCAGCCTGCGTCCCCGCCACCGCCACCGCCGCCAAGGGCGTAAACGTCAAGCGAAGTCACTCCGGAAGGAACCGTCCACGTGGTGCTGCTTGTGAAGTACACGTAATTCAATGTCGTTGATAGGGTGTAGCACGAGGACGACGACCCGCCGTTGATGCCGTAACAAGCCCACGACCACGGGTTCGAGCCTGACACGCTCGACGCAGTGCCGTACGAACAAAGGGCTGTTCCTGTTGGAACTGACGAACGACCCACGCCGTGGGCAGCACCGCATACGCCATTAACTGCCTTGTTTGCGGAGCAGCTTGCTGTGGAACCACCGTACGCGCCTGCGCAAGCCCAAGACCACGGCCCCGAACCTGAAACCGCAGAGGCAGTGCCCGAATTGCAGAAGCCGGAGGAGGGGGCAGAATAGAAGTTCGCACCGTTACTTGAACCGCACACGCCGTTGACTATGAGATTGACTGCCAGGTTCTGGCCAGCAGTGACCGCACCCGCAGTGAGTGCAGCAGTTGCGCTTGCCGAAGTATAACCGGACTTGGAAGCAGCAAGCGTGCAAGTTGAAGTTGCAGAAGACATCGCGACTCCACTGATCGTGTATGAGCCATCGCCTGCAGTTGTTGCCGAATAACCCGCACACGAAACTGCCGCACCGCTTACAGCAACGCTTGACGCATCACGCACGTAACCTGAAACAGAGGCGCCCGAATACGAAAGTTGGAGGTTCTGGCTGGAAGCTGGCACGCCCGCAGCAAGGGCCGCTGACGCGGAGTTTGAGACAAACGTAGGCGGCTTGGAAGCCGCAAGCGTGCAGGTTGAAGTTGCCGAAGTCATCGAAATGCCGCTAATCGAATAGGAGCCGTCGCTTGCAGTTACCGTCGACAGCCCCGCGCAGGACACTGATGCGCCGCTTATGCCAACACTCGACGGGTCGCGGATGAAACCGGAAACGGAGGCCGATGAGTATGAAAGCGAAAGGTTCTGCAGGGCAGCCACACCCGCACTAAGGGAGACTGACGCGGAATTCGGAACGAACGTGGGCGACTTCGAGGCGGAAAGCGTGCACGAAGAAGCCGCTGCAGACATCGCGATTCCGCCGATCGAATAGGAACCGTCGCCCGCAGTAGTGTTGGAATAGCCCCCGCAAGACACGGCCACACCGCCGATGCCAACACTTGACGGGTTGCGGATGAAACCGGAAACCAACGCATCACTATAGCTTAATGTGAAGTTCTGGATCGTCGCAAAGCCCGCAGTGAGGTTGACGGTTGTGCTTGCCGGCCGGTTGGTGGGGGCGCGGGCAACCGCAACAGGGTAGAGTGCGGAGGAGACGTTGACCCCGACCGGCATCTCGTAGTAGCCTGCTGCGTTGGTGGTTGCAACCGGGCTGCTGCCTCCGGACAGGTTGACAACCGCGTTAGGAAGCGCATTGCCCGACGGGTCGGACACGTAGCCTAGAAGCATCGCATTCATCTGCCTGCACACGCCCTCGTCGCAGAAATACCCGTCACCGCAGGCGGGGTTGTTGTACATGCAGCCAGGCGGCATGCCGTGGACCAGCGAACCGTTTGCAAGGATGTCGTCCATGCTGCCAGTGACAAAGTCAGTATAGTTGCCAGATGACGCGGAATAGGTGTTGTTCGCATCGGATACCGAGCCCTGCGACATCACGGTGACTACGGTTGCTACAAGAACGGTTCCTCCAAGAAGGAGAAGGTACTCGAATGTCCCTTGGCCGCGGTGCGCCATGAATAAACCAACGAGAAGGCACTTTTATTGGTTCTGTAAGCGCAGCCTAATCAGGAGGGAAGGCAGGCGTTGCTTTCGGAGCAATAGTAGCCGGACGGACATACTGGATTTGAGTAGGCGCAGCCGTTGCGCGTGGAGTTTGCAGGCGACCCGCAGGAGTTTGCTGTCGCGTTGCAGGACTGTCCTGCTGCACAGGCGGGGTTTGAATGGGCGCAGCCCGAGGGCACCTTGTAACGGAGCGCGTAATTTTCCTGCAACTCCTGCTGCTTGCCTCCAACGCGGGTCATGTAGTTGTTGGATGACTCCACAAGCGAGTTGTTGACGTCGCTAGCAGAGCCTTGGACGATCACAAGGACTATCGCTGCCACAAGGATAATCCCGCCAAGCATCAGCAGATATTCAAAAGAGCCCTGTCCGCGTCCAGCCATAATTAACGCCATTTGCCTAGCAGGTCACGTCGACTATGCACCCGTTCCCGTCGCGGACGGGGGTAACCGCCACAACGGACCGGTTCATGCACGCAGCGACCTTGGCCGAGACGTCGTAGGACTCGTTGCATCCGGGCATCCTGAGCACCTCAAGCTGGCCTTCGGCTGTGGCTGGCGACTCATCCTGGTACGGCAGGCCCGACGGCGGAAACGCCGAGGGAAGAAAAGTTGGAACTGTTGACGGGGCCGAAAAAAGGCTTGCGCCCTGCATCGGGGCCTGCTGCCAAGGCTTGAACCAGAACAGGGCGGCGATAAGCAGTACGACCAGCGCAGCCAATACAACCCGCATGTCCATGACCCATTCCCCCTTGCTTTCGTGTTTTCCGCGTCCGGCCGTGCCGGCAGTCCTTTTCATTGTATGCTCACGTCGTCAAGGTACCAGTACTCGTTTCCTGCCCACGCGCCCTCGGTGATGCCGATTGCGTCGTAGGACACCGGAACGAAACCGCAAGCGGAGAAGTCCGATGAGAGCGTGCGCGTGAAATCGTACCACGTGCCGCTTGCTGGGTCCACTATGTCCACCATCGCGCACTGGTCGGTGTGCCAGTAAGTCCAGTCGAAGTACCACGTGCCGTACCCTCCCCCGCCGTGGCCGTACCTGAACCTATAGGCCATCCACTTCTTTGCCCCGGCGGCGTTCACGCCCCTTACGCCGAGGATGTAATTTGCGTAGTTGGGAGTGCCTGCCTGGACCCACTTGAGTGAGAACCTGAAAGTGTTCCCGGAGACGGGCGACATGTAATAGTCAACCGAGGTTGCGTGTGCGCTGCCGCAGCCGGTGTTGTACCCGTGCGACTCCATAGAGTACGCGCCCCTGCCTGCTGACACGGGGTTGATGTAAAGGTAGCTGCAGCAGATGCTTGTCATGATGGAGGTCCACGAGCCGATGCCTGACTCGAAGTTCAGCTGGAACCCGGAAGATGCAAGCTGCAGGTTCTGGCCCGAAGACGCGCTGCCTGCTGAAAGGGATGCGGTTGCGCTTGCTGCGGTGTAGCCGGACTTTGAGGCGGAAAGGGTGCAGGTGGTGCTTGCCGAAGACATTGCGATGCCGCTTATTGAATAGGAGCCACCACTGGAAGTTGTCGCAGAGTATCCTGCGCACGAGACGCTGGCGCCGCTGATGCCTGAACCTGACGAGTCGCGTATGTAGCCCGATATTGCGGCTGTTGAATATGCCAGCTGGGCGTTCTGCGAGGACGTTGCCCCTGCAGTAAGAGACACCGATGCGGAGCTTGAAACAAAAGTAGGCGACTTGGAAGCCGCAAGCGTACAGGTTGAAGCCGCCGCAGACATCGCAATCCCGCTTATACTATAGGAGCCGTCGCCTGCGGTTGTTGCCGAGTAGCCGGCACAGCTTACCGATGCGCCTGAAATTCCGGTGCTTGAAGCGTCTCGGATGTAGCCTGAGACGGACGCTGTAGCGTATGAAAGCTGCAGGTTCTGGCTTGAAGTAGTCGCACCCGCAGTAAGGGTTGCAGGTGCCGAATTTGAGACGAAGGCCGGCGACTTGGAAGCCGCAAGCGTACAGGTTGAAGCCGCCGCAGACATTGCGACTCCACTGATCGTGTAGGAGCCGTCGCCTGCAGTTGTTGCGGAATAGCCTGCACAGGACACGGTCGCGCCACTGATGCCAACGCTTGCAGGGTTGCGGACATAACCTGAAACGGAGGCGCCCGAATACGAAAGCTGCAAACTCTGCGAAACGCTTGTCCCCGCAATGAATGCAACGGATGCGGAGCCTGATACGAACGTCGGGGACTTCGAAGCCGCAAGAGTGCAGGCCGAAGTTGCAGCGGACATTGATACGTTGCTTATCAAATAGGAACCGTCGCTTGCGGTTGTTGCGGAATAACTCCCGCAAGTCACAGTCGCACCGCCGATGCCAACGCTTGACGGGTTGCGCACGTAGCCGGACATTGAAGCCGCTGCGTAAGAAAGCTGCAGGTCCTGCGAATTGACCACCCCCGCACTAAGCGTTGCCGACGCGGAATTCGAAACAAAAGTCGGAGACTTGGAACCTACAAGGGTGCACGCAACGCTTGCCGAAGACATCGGAACCCCACTAATCGAATAGGCGCCGTCGCCCGCAGTAGTCGCGGAATACGACCCGCAAGTCAATGAGACATTGGCAATCCCATTACCTGCAGGGTCGCGGACAAAACCGGAAAGAGTCGCGGGGTTGTAAGACAAAGTGAAGTTCCGGAAAGCCCCAAAGCCGACGGTCAGGTTCACAACCACTGTTGACTGCGCACTTGAAGGCACCCTTGATGCGGCAACGGCATACCAGTTGGAAGGCAGAGCCGAACTTGCAGACAAGTCATAATACCCAGTTGACGAAGTGGTTGCGTTGAAGCCAGTGCCATTGACAAGAAAAACAGTCGCGCCCGAAAGCGGCAAACCGGACGGGTCGAAAACGTAGCCTGAAAGGAGCGCGTTCATCTGCACGCAGGCACCGTTGTCGCAGAAATAACCATCAACACAGGGAGGGTTGCTATACGTACAACCAGTAGGCAGCTCGTGGACAAGCGAGTTGTTCACGAGGACGTCGTTCACCCCGACTTCGATGTAGCTGGAATAATCGGTTGCCGACTCGTTCAACGCGGCGTTGGCCTCAAGGATAGAACCCTGGGTCATCACGGTTGCAACGGTGGCAACAAGGACAGTGCCGCCTAGCAGGAGGAGATACTCGAAAGCACCCTGGCCGCGGAAAGACATCGTAAACGCACCCGAACTGCCGCAGCCTTGCGGCCGCGGCCCTCTACATAGTGCATAAACTCCATCCGCCTTTTTTATTTAGGCAGTTGAGTTTGGAAGGCAGTGGTTGTACTGGCAATAGTAGCCGGACGGGCAGGACGGGCTTGAGAAGTCGCAGCCGTTGCGCGTCGTGTTCTCAACTTCGGCGCACAGGTTAGACACCGCGTTGCAAGTGTAGTGCACCGCACAAGGCGGGTTGCTGTAGGCGCAGCCTGCGGGGGTCGCATACATTGAAGACATGTTTTGCTGTATCCCCTGCTGCCGGTTAGCAAGGGAAGAAAGGTAGTCGTTTGAGGACAGCACGATGGTGTTGTTGACGCGGCTTGTGGAACCCTGAACAATCAGTATCACTATTGCGGAGATGAGCACTATCCCGCCAAGTATGAGCAGGTACTCGAATGCGCCCTGTCCGCGTGCCCCGTCCATAGTAACGCCACTGCGCCTTGCAATTTATTGGTTCTGCACGCAACTGCAGGAGTTTGCAAATCAGCCAATGGCAGTGCAGTTCACGGCCAAGATGCAACCGTTAGTGTCCCTGATGAAAGAGAACGTCGAGTTGGGCCGTCCAATGCACTCCAAGACCCTGTCAGCAAAGGCCGCGTCCGAAGTGCAGCCTGGAAGCTGCATCTGCCCAAGCTCACTGACCAGCAGGTCCTTGGAAGGTGCGCACGAATAGTTTGACACGCAGCCGTCAGAACCAATAGTCTTTACCAGTTGGGACCCGGTCCCGCACTGGGGCTCGCTAAGGCCCGGCCTGATGCAGCGCGCGCCGCCCGGGACCGACTGGTTTGCACCAGCTGCAGAGGGGGAAGATGACGGGTTGGAAATAGTGGAAGGCGACGGGCCGGGAACTGCGGAAGGCACCGAAGACGGCGCCACACCCGGGATGCCTTGCGGCGTCGGCGAGGCCGACGATGAAATTGCAAATGGCTGGTTCCACGGCTGCCACAATAAGACTAAGACGGCGACAACAGCCACCGCCAGCACGGCCAACGCAATCCTCGCCCAGTCTTCTCCCATAATCCAACAAGTCATCTCATTCAGTCAAAAATGCCTCAGCATACGCATTGGGACCTGGGGGTAAAGCAGCCGCTCCAATACTCGCCGGTGTAAGATTCCGCATAGTAGTTGATTGAATACAGGCCGTTGGCGCTTGGGCCCATCGCCACCCTGCCGTTGTTTGCCGGGGTGCACAGGAACTGGCTGCTTGTCGGCCAGTAGCCGCCATAGTGGGAGCAAGCTAGGTCCACCCAGTGGCAGGTCACGCACGACTGCGTGTTGCAGCTCTGGCTTGACGAGCCCGAACAATATGCGCCGCCGTTTGCAGGCGCGGGGTTTGCGCAGCTTCGCGTCTGCGTGCCGCCGCCGCAGCTTGCGCTGCACGACGACCATCCGGTCCAGCCGCCGTCAACTGCCTTGTTTGCGGAGCAGCTTGCTGTGGAACCACCGTACGCGCCTGCGCAAGCCCAAGACCACGGCCCCGAACCTGAAACCGCAGAGGCAGTGCCCGAATTGCAGAAGCCGGAGGAGGG
>Ga0074199_1002348_pt1 | contig 11762 bp, 5 predicted proteins | sample EPASupsiteSAE347_FD_64528 | JGI IMG/M metagenome (GOLD analysis project Ga0074199, IMG submission 64528) | Bioremediated contaminated groundwater from EPA Superfund site, New Mexico - Sample SAE3-47 | ecosystem: Environmental > Aquatic > Deep subsurface > Groundwater > Contaminated ...
GATACGGTATTGCATATATTGAAAAAAAGCCATAAGGGGTGGGGGGGGGTAGGTGTGGGGGAGGCGTGCCCTGCCACGTTTGTGTGGCGCCACGCAAGCGTGGCAGGTCACGCCTTCCGTGGGCCGTCGCCCGATGGCTGCTTCCCGAGCCGGCGGAAGCACCGGTGATGGTTGCCGATTGGAGCTCGGCGGGCAGGTCCGCTTCGGTGATCCGGCCGGTTTTGGTGAAGATGCAACCGTTTTCCAGGACGTAGCGATGCTAAAGCCGGCAGAAATGTTAAAACACTTCCGGTCAGGTACTTATCGTTGCGATTCACTCATTTTGTTGAGCTCGTTGTCGAACGAGAAGAGAGATGTGTCAGGGCCTGCGGACTTCACGCAGAGGATGCAATCCACGATATCGATGTTCCGCTCGGAAAAGAGACTCAGGGCGCGGATAAGCTCCTGCCGATCCTGGTTTGCAATCCCCTTGTAGTGAAGGATGTCGATCAAACTCTCCGCCGCCTTACTTCTTGGTGCCTTGTAAATTTTTGTCAGGACATAAGTGCATTCCGCGATGACGCTCTCGAGAATAACGGCCCTGGTCTTCCCTTCCTTGACATCGTCGAAGAATTCCTTCGCTCTCCCGTACAGGGCTTCATCATCCCTCGTGAGGTATCTGATGACGATATTTGTATCAGGCAGACTTTTTCCCGGCTTTTTCATGCACCGCCTCTTCCCACGCCCTGTCTTTCATCTGTTCCACGTATACATCCGGTCTTACGTTCCGAGCGTATTCCCCGAGAGAGCCGGCGGCATCCCTTACCGGTCTTACCACCACCTCCTCATTGACCACCTCGAAATAGACAGCAGTCGCCTTCAGCCTCTCTCGAATCTTTTTCGGGATGGTGACCTGTCCCTTTTTTGTGATCCTCACCGCCTGCGTTGCCATAATCCTTCACCTCCTCATTCCAGATGGTATTACTCGTAAGAATGGTAATACTTTTTTGAATGGAGCGTCAATGCAAAAGGGGCAAGGCGATCACGCTTTATCCGGACTATCGCCCAGTGGCCGCTTCGAGCTCGCCGGGCAGGCCCGCTTCGGTAATTCTGCCGGTCCTGGTGAAGATGCAGCCATTTTCCAGGACATGGCAAAGCTCGCGGGTGGCCCGGGCAACTCGTTGCCCGGGTGTGAAGCACAAGAGGAATACCTCTTGCCTTCGGCCCGGGCAACGAGTTGCCCGGGCCACCCGCCGTCTCATCGCGGTCTAAAAAGGGGGGAACGAACTTACGGCGCGAAGATCCAGCGGGAATCCAGCCCGGCGTCATGCTGTCTCTGTGTGGCTGGGTTCCCGCCAAGAACATGCGGGAATGACGAAAGTGTCAACTACCCGATGAAGGATGCCCTCAATTCTCTTCCTCGATGGTGACGGAAACCGGTCCGTGCAGGGTGCCCTCTCCAGACGAGCTGATGTCCTCGAGCATATAGGAATAGGTCACCTTGTGGAGGACATCCGTGTCTACGTACCGGTAGCTCGCGCCATGGAGCGGATCTCCCCCGGATGGAATGATCCCCGAGGTGATCGGGGAGTAGCTCATCTCCCCATCGGCCTTCCTCAAGACATTGAATCCCACCGTATCGAGCTCCGCCAAAGTTACCCATTCTATCAAGACACGGTCATCGAGCACCCTTGCCGTGAAGGATGATAGCTCGGCCAGCGTTGAGACCGTGTATTCGAAGGCCCCGATGTCCATCCTGAGCGAGTGGCCTCCGTTCCGGACACGCTCGACTCCCCGCTGGTCGCTTGCGCTCCCCGCCGAGAGGGAGGGGTCCGCCGCGTCGATGGCGGGGCTTCCGGAAAGGAGGGCGTGGGTCCTGGTGAAGCCTCCGTTGTTTGCAAGGACGGAAAGGCGCGGATCGAGGCTGAGCGAGCTATCCGAATAAAAGAGATCACCCGCCGCTCCGCCGGCCGGCTGCAGGATAAGGCCGCCAATGTTTCCAACCAGGTTGTAGCCTCGGGATTCCATTGTGCCCAGGCAGTCCGGACCGGATTTGCCCGATGAAACGGTGTTGCGGGCAAGGATCGTGTTCTTCATCCGTACCGGTGACGACGATTCCGCATTGATGCCTCCTCCATCGCCGGCGGGGGAAGAGCCGTTAAAGACCGCGCTGTTGAAGCACACGGTGCATTGGTCGAGCGCCAGGTTGCCCGCCGCCCCGACATATATGCCCGCGCCCCCGCCCTCCGCGGTGTTGCCGCTCACGGTGGAGGTGGTGAGGGTGAGCGAGCCGGTTGCGGCGATGCCTCCTCCGTCGGTCGCCGAGCTGTTGTGGCTTACGGTACACTTATCGAGGCTCAGGGCGCCTTCGGAATAGATGCCTCCGCCGCCCTGCTCCGAGCAGTTTTCGGTTATGGCGCACCGGCTGAGGGTGAGGGTCGAGCCGCTCCCCTGGTGGATTCCGGCCCCGTTTCCAAGATATGGGGAGCCCTCCGAGGCGCTCGTCTTTCCCTTCGAGACCGTCAGGGCCGAAAGGCTTACCTCGCTCGCTCCCGTGATGGCAAGGACGCGGCCGCACTGGGTACAAAAAGAGCATCCGCCGGCGTTTCCGCTTATCGTCAACTTGTCCGCTCCGGTACCGGTGATGGTGAGGTTCTTGTTGTCGATATCGAGCGGCCCGGAGGTGAGCGGGATCGTGTGCGGATTGTTGTTGCCGTCTGGAAAGTCAAAGACGATCACATCGCCCGAGCAGGAGTTGTCGACGGCATCCCTCAAGGAGTCAGCGCCGCTGTCGTTTATATTGACGACGGTCCACGTGGTGGCGCCAGGCGTCATGGCCTCGGCCGTTCCCGGCGCTCCGTCCGTCTTGTAGTTCCTGCCGCTTCCCGAATTGGTGTACGGGAATATCTTGAAATAGTACCTGGTATTGGAGCCGAGCCCCGTCCATGTGCAACTACCCGTTCCTTGCGGGACGTTCTTCACTCCTCTTCCATCCGAGAGGTCGGTATCGTCCGCCTGCGGCGTGCCGTCGATGGGAGCGCCGAAGGTGCCGGTATCGTTGCACATGACGAGGTAGCCGTCCGGAAGGACGGTTCCCGTGGAGTCGGTCCACGCGAGAGTCAGGCTGGAGCAATGCCCCGCCGCGCCGAGCCCGGTGGGATGATTGGTCGGCTCTTCCTTGACGGCGGTATAGTTTTCGTTGGTCTGGTCGGCCGTGATGGTCTCGTACGATCTGCTTGAAGGTGTGAACGTATATCCCGTGAGGGACGGAGTTACCGTGCCCGACCAGTTGGGGGGAACGCCAATGGAGTAGCTCCCGCCCGCGCCGGAGGTGACCGTCTTTGGCCCGCCGTCGTCGTAGCTCAGCATGACCCCCGGGAGAGTCGCCGTACCCGAGATGGCGGGGTTGACGGCAAAGGTCGCCGTCACCGCGATGTTTGCCGTGACATTGGTGTCCGTGCGCGGATTGGCCGTCGAGCCGTCGCTCCACTGCACGAAGTGATACCCGCCTTCCGGCACCGCCGTCACCGCCGTGCCGCTGCCGCCATGGTTGACCGCCTGGGAGCCCGCTCCCGTGATCGAGCCGTTGGCTCCGGCCGTGTAGGTAAGGGTGTAGCTGTTTATGGCAAAGGTCGCCGTCACACTGATATTACCGGTAACGTTGGTATCCGTGCGCGGATTGCCCGTCGAGCCGTCGCTCCACTGCACGAAGTGATACCCGCCTTCCGGCGCCGCCGTCACCGCCGTGCCTCTGCCGCCATGGTTGACCGTCTGGGGGCTCGCTCCCGTGATCGAGCCGTTGGCTCCGGCCGTGTAGGTAAGGGTGTAGCTGTTTATGGCAAAGGTCGCCGTTACCGTGCAATCCGCCATGACCGGCCCGGTGGTGTAGGTGTAGCCGGCAACCGCATTGCCGCTGCCGGTGTAGGCCGCGCCGTTGCACCCGCTCACCGAGGCGACGTGATTGCCCGTTGCGGCGTTGAATGTGAAATCGGCGTAGTAGCCGTAGAGGACGGTTTTCGGAGATGGGGTCGATCCATCCAGGCTGCCGCCCGCTCCCACCCTTGCCCTCACGGTGAAGAGAGCCTCCTGGATCTCGTAGGCGCCCATGTCCACCCTGGTACCCTCTATGCGGGGATTGCCGTCCCGGTCGGTGGCGACGCCGGCGGGGATGTCCGTGTCGTTGCCGGTGTCCTTGCAGGGAGAAGCCGCTTGCAGGCGGTAGTTGGAGCCGGCCGCGGATATAAACCCGGGGTCCGCGCCGATGTTTCCGCCGCCGTCCGTTCCCAGGCTGGAGACCCAGCCCGCCCCGGAGCCTCCGCATCCCTGCACGTCGCTCGTGCCGAAGGTGACGCTGCCGGCGGATATATAGACTTCGGGACCGGATGAGGAAGCGCTGTCACCCCACAAGACGCTGTTTGCAACCTCCGCACTGCCGCCGCCAATATAGATGCCCCCGCCCGTTCTTCCCGAGTTGCCGGCGAGCGTGCAGTTGGTGAGGCTCAGTATGCCGCTCCGATTGTTGATGCCGCCGCCCTCACGGTCGGCCGAGTTGCCCGAGAGCACGCAGTTGGTCATGGTAAGAGAAAAGATCTCACTCCTGTTATAGAGGCCGCCTCCTTGTTCGGTGGCCGAGTTGGCCGAGAGCGTGCAGTTGGTGAGGATCAGCGTGGCGCTCCGGTTGGCGATGGCTCCGCCATACACGGCATGGTTGCCCGAGAACGTGCAATTGATCAGGGTCAGGGTGCCCTGTTGGTGGTAAACGCCTCCGCCATCGTCGGCTGAGCCATACCCGGCGGTGACGGTGAAGCCGTCCAGCGTGGCCTGGTCCGCCCCGGTGACGACGTGGTAGGCGTTGGTGGTGTTGCCCGTCACCGTCGAAGGGTTGGTGACGATGGGCTGCTGAGTGTCATTCTTGTCAAGGTCTCCGCTGAGCACGGTGAGATTGTCCGCCGGGTCGCGCTCGCCGCGTCGGGATTCACTGCCCGCAAAGCCGCCGTAGACCGCAACGCCCGGCTTGAGTGCGAAGGTCGAGCTTCTGTTGTTGTCGGTCTTTCCAACCCCCTCGTCGGGGTAGTAGACGCCTTTGGCCACCCAGATCTCGCTGCCGGATGCGGCTGCCGTCAGGGCGTCCGGCAACGACCGGTAGGCCGTGGACCACGACGAGCCGTCGGGGCTGCCCGCCGGGCTTTCCGCGTTCACGTAAATGAGCGCGCCGGCGGCAAACGCGGCCGTGACCGTGCAGTCGGCGCTGATCGGCCCCGTGGTGTAGGTGTAAGTGGTGACGGAATTGTCGTCGGCGGCGAAGGCCGTGCCGCAGTCGCCGCTCACCGAGGCGACGTGATAGCCCGTTGCGGCGTTGAATGTGAAATTGGCGGAGCTGCCGTAGCTCACGGTTTGCGGCGATGGAGTCGATCCGTCCAGGCTGCCGCCCGTTCCCGCCGTTGCCGTAACGCTATATTGGTTGAGCGCGAACTGCGCCGTCACCGCGATGTTTGCCGTGACATTGGTGTCCGTGCGCGGATTGGCCGTCGAGCCGTCGCTCCACTGGATGAAATGATAGCCGGTGTTGGGGAGGGCCGTAACCTGCGCTCCGTTTCCCCCATGGTTTACCGTTTGAGGGCTGGTCCCCGAGATGGAGCCGCCGGTCCCGGCAGTGTAGGCGAGGGTGTAGGTGTTGATGGCAAACTGTGCCTCCACGTCGATGTCGGCCGTGACATTGGTGTCCGTGCGCGGATTGGCGGTGGAGCCGTCGCTCCACCGGACGAAATGACGGCCGGTGTTGGGGACGGCCGTGACCGCCGTGCCGTCCTGCCCATGGCTCACGGACTGCGAGGTGTCTCCCGATACGGTGCCGATGCCAAACTGCCCGCGGTAGCGCAGGGAGTAGGTGTTGACGGCAAACGAGGCCGAAACCGTGCAGTTCTCGGTGATCGGCCCGGTGGTGTAGGAGTACGTGGTAACGGAATTGCCGCTGTTGGTATAGGCCGTGCCGCCGCAGCCGCTCACCGAGGTGACGTGATGGCCCGTTGCGGCGTTGAATATGAAATGGGCGGAGTGGCCGAAGCTGACGGTTTTCGGCGATGGAGTCGAGGGGTCCAGGCTGCCGCCCGTTCCCGCCGTTGCCGTTACGCTGGGGGATTCCCCGGCCTCATGGGCGCCCATGTCCACGGTACCGTTGACGATGCGCGGCCCGTGTCCGAGATCGTACGGCGTGAGCTCGCTTGTATTGCCGTCTCCGTCCTGGTCGGAAAGATCCTGGGCAACATGGTCAAGGCTTCCGGCGTTGACGGCCGGCGAGTCTCCCAACAAGCGCAGATCCCCATTCGCGGCATCCACGAACGGCGACTCCTCGCCGTCGAGGTTACCCTCGCCGCCGTATCCGCCCCGCACCAGGCTGTAGGCGACCGTGGGCGAAGAACTGTCGTTATGGATTTCACCTCCGTCATTTCCCCAAAGGATGCAGTTGAAAACCTGCATATCGGCGATGCTCGAGTTGTAGATTCCACCGCCGGAGGAGGAGGCGGAGTTCCCGTTGAAGGTCACGTTGGAAAGAGTCGGTCCGACGGGGCCGTCGTTGAACATCCCGCCGCCCGAGGACGCGGTGTTTCCACTGAAGATCGCATTGGAGAGCGTTGGACTGCCGCCGCCGAAGTTGAACATCCCGCCGCCCGAAGATGCGGAGTTGTTCCGGAAGGTCAGGTTGGAAAGCGTCTGGGAGCCGGCGAAACTGAACAATCCTCCTCCCTGGCTGTTGGGGCCTGGCCCGTTGGCGTTTCCCCCCGTGATCACGAAGCCGTCCAGGATCGCGGTATTAAGCGTCCCGACGGCGGTGACAACGTGGTGGCTGTTGTCGGACTGGTTTCCCTGGGTACCGATGTCACCGCTCAGAATGGTCGGATTGGCGGCCCAGTTTCGGTCGCCCAGCGCGGTCTCGCTTCCCGTGAAACCGCCGTAGAGAGTCACGCCGGTTTTGAGCTGAAACGTGGCGGTGCGGTCCGCGCCCGAGGTCGGCTTGTATGTTCCTTTCTCCACCCAGATTTCATCGCCGGGAGCAGATAGAGGCAACGCTTCCTGCAAATCAGCGTGTATGAATTTGCATGCACGGTTTGTCGGCACCCAATCGTTTCCCACGCAGCGAACGAAAGCGTGCTCATAGGCGCCCATGTCCACGGATGATCCGTTGATGCGAGATCTGCCCGCCAGATCGTAGGGCACGGGCTCGCTTGTGTTGCCGTCTCCATCCAGGTCGGCGAAATCCCGGGCGACCAGGGAGCTGTTTCCCGAGTCGATGGCGGGAGAGCCGGCCCGCAAACGCAGGTTTCCGTCAACGAAGAGTGGATCCGCATCGATGTTGCCCACGCCGGCGTAACCCCCTTGAACCAGGCTGTAGGTAACTGTGGGCGAAGAGCCGTTTTCGTTATGGATTTCATCTCTGTCTCCCCAAAAGATGCAGTTAGAGAGCGTCGGGCTGCTGCCCCAAAAATTGGACATCCCGCCACCTTGACCGTCCATTGCAGTGTTTCCACTGACAGTGACATTGGAGAGCGTCGGGCTGCTGCTATGATTGGACATCCCGCCACCAGTAATTGCCGTGTTTCCACTGAAAATGACATTGGAGAGCGTCGGGCTGCTGCTACGATTATACATCCCACCACCATTAACTGCTCTGTTTCCACCAAAAGTGACATTGGAGAGCGTCGGGCTGCTGTAATAATTGCACATCCCGCCACCCACACTTGTTGTATTTCCACCAAAAGTGACATTGGAGAGCGTCGGGCTGCTGTAATAATTGCACATCCCGCCACCCACACTTGTTGTATTTCCACTGAAAGTGACATTGGAGAGCGTCGGGCTGCTGCTATGATTGTACATCCCGCCACCGCCGATTCCGATATCGTTCAGGTCGCTTCCCTCTGCTTTGTTATTATTGAAGATCAGGTTGGAAAGCGTAGGACTGCCACCATAGTTGTACATACCTCCGCCCAGACTGTTGGAGTCTGACCCGTTTGCCTTCCCCCCCGTGATCACAAAGCCGTCCAGGATCGAGGTTCCATCCGTACCACTGCCGGAAACGACATGGTAGCTGTTGTCTGACTGGTCGCCCTGGGTACCGATGTCACCGCTCAGAATGGTGGGATGGGTCTCCCAGTTGCGCTCACTCCGCGTGGTCTCGCTTCCCGTGAAGCCGCCGTAGATCGCCACGCCGGTTTTGAGCTTAAACGTGGCGGTGCGGCTCGTGCCGGTGGTCGGCTTGTACGTCCCTTGCGCCACCCAGATTTCAGAGCCCGCACCGGCTTCGAGCAGTGCCAATTTCAGGTCGGCGTATTTGCGATCACAGGCCGAATTCCCCGTCCACACGGTTATATCGGTTCCAACGCAAAGAACGGAATTTTCATATGTTCTGTACGGGTATTCATAAGCACCCATGTCCACCGAGGGGCCGGCGATTCGCCATGTTCTCCCAAGGTCCATGGGCGCGGTCTCGTTGGTGATGCCGTTTCCGTCCATGTCGGTAAAATCTCGGGCAACGAGGGAATTGCTCCCTGCGTCGATGGCGGGCGAGTCGAACATTAAATACAGGTTCCCGTTTGCCTCATCTCTGAACAGGGGGTCTTCATCCATGATGTGATCCCCGCCGTCGTATCCCCCCTCCACCAGGCTGTAGGCTATATAAGGCGAGGATCCATAATCATAGATTTCCTCCGTCCCGAAATCTCCCCAAAGGATGCTGTTAACGATCGTCGGACTGCTGGAGTAGTTGAATATCCCGGCGCCGGCGCCGTAGGATGACTCGTTTCGGCTGAAAGTCACATTGTAGAGCGTCGGACTGCTGTTCAAGTTGAGCATCCCGCCACCTCCTTGGGTGGAGGTGTTCCCGAAGAAGACCGTGTTGGTAAGGGTCGGGCTGCTGTCTGAGTTGTACATCCCGCCGCCTCCCTGGGTGGAGGTGTTCCCCCTGAAGATCACGTTGGAAAGGGTCGGACTGCCGCCTGAGTTGTACATCCCGCCGCCCCAGCCATCGGAGCCTGACCCGTTGGCTTTTCCTCCCGTGATCACGAAGCAGTCCAGGATAGCGCTCCAATCCGTGCCGCTGCCGGTGACGACGTGATAGCTGTTGTCGGACGCATCGCCCGAAGCGCCGATGTCGCCGCTGAGAATGGTATCATGTGCCAACCAGTTTCGTGATTGCCGGTCCGTATCCCCTCCCGAAAAACCGCCGTAGAGAGCCACGCCGCTCTTGAGCTGAAACGTCTCACTGCGGTTCGTGCCGACAGTCGGCTTGTATGTTCCTTTCGTCACCCAGATTTCATCGCCCGGGACGGACATCTGCATAGCCCTCTGCAAATCGTTACCGTATGTGAAGGTGCAGGCATCGGTGCGATACCAGTCGCCCACGCAGTGAATGAACGCCTGCGCCGCCCGAGGCGTCAATGCACCGAGCGCAAGCAGCAGGAAGCCCGTCACCAACCAATGTTTCTTTTCCCAGATCTTCAGTACCATTTCAGAGTCCTCCTGTCTGTTTCAGCGCCGATGGTTAAAGACCGTCGATTCCTAAAGCTCTTGCAGCTCTCGGCCCGGTTGCGGCCCTGAACGATTTCGGGCAGGGTGATGAATGGATTTGCTCTTCCACATGGGCCTTTGCCCTATCTTTCGAGCGTACCAAGACAATCGGCGGTCAAGGCAATCCTTGCTCTCGCGCTCGGGCTCACCGCCACCATTCCCTCTGCGCTGGAGGAACAAGAAGAAGCTCTCTCCCGATGTGGACCGTGCTGCGTACAGCCAGTAGATCTATAGGGCAACTATCGTGCCGGGATGCGGAAGGAAGGTTGGTTTGGGATAACGTATTGCATATAATATAAAAAAGCCATCATGGGCGCAGGTGGGTATGTGTGGGAGGAGTGTGACCTGCCACGCTTGTGTGGCGCCACGCAAGCGTGGCAGGTCACACCTTTTCGGGGTTGTTGCCCAATGGCTGCTTCCCGAGCTTGCGGTACACCGTCCGCCGGTAGATCCCCAGCAGCCGGGCGGCTTTGGCCTTGTTGCCGCCGGCTTTCTCCAGGGTGCGGCGTGTGGCATCCATTTCGTCGGCACCATCGGCGCCGGCGAGCACACTCGGGACGGTGGCCGATTCGAGCTTGCCGGGCAGGCCCGCTTCGGTGATTCTGCCGGTCCTGGTGAAGATGCAACCGTTTTCCAGGACATGGCGAAGCTCGCGGACGTTGCCCGAATCAGCTCAGCTCCGTGAGATCAGGAAATTGAGAATCTCGTGATCTCAACAATGTAAAAAGAGCATGGATGTGCTGAGTAAATTGGAGAGTGCTGGATGTGAGGACTGTCGTGTTTGAAGGGGCACTATCCTCTTGACATGGTGTGGATTTACGTTAAGGTCAATCTGTCGGACAATACTTAAAGAATTTGAGCGTTTTTATGCGATATTGATGACACTTAACAAGGACACCATGGCGGGCATACGATGAGACAATATGAGAAAACGCATCCGTGGCTTACCTTCACGCTTGATACCAGAAGTCTGGATTTTTCTGTATGGATTTTGTTAGGAGAAGCGCAGTCGAAATGTGAGCATATTGCAGGAGTTCCTCTACGGCCAAACGTGGCAGAGGAGCTCCACAGGGTCTACTTGGCCAAAGGTGTGTTGGCTACGACTGCCATTGAAGGCAACACTCTCACAGAGTCAGAGGTTTTGCAGCATTTAGCCGGCAAATTGAAATTACCTCCATCAAAGGATTACTTGACACAGGAGATTGATAATATAATAGAAGCGTGTGGTCTTGTAGCTGATCAAATTATATTGCGTGATGAATACGAAATCACTCTGGATAAGATAAAAACATATAATAAACTAGTTCTAAAGGGGTTATCGCTTAATGAGGACGTTGTTCCCGGAGAGATAAGGCAGTTTTCTGTAGGTGTCGGAAGCTACAGGGCAGCCCCAGCCGAAGACTGTGAATATTTAATAGGGAAACTATGCGAATGGCTTAATGGCACAAAATTACCACCTGAAAACAGGATGGCTTTTGGTATAATAAAGGCGATTGTAGCTCACTTATATTTTGTATGGATTCATCCGTTTGGCGATGGTAATGGAAGAACTGCCAGGCTGATTGAATTTCAAGCTCTCTTGGAGCTTGGGATTCCTTCTCCTGCTGCACATCTACTTAGTAATCACTATAATCAAACCAGGTCAGAATATTACCGTCAACTAGATATGACGAGTAAGACGAATGGGGACATGAGTCATTTTATTAAGTATGCCCTTCATGGCTTTGTTGATCAACTTAGGAGCCAGATTGATATTATTAGGGATCAACAGTGGGATGTGGCCTGGAGGAATTTTGTTCATGAGAAATTTAAAGATGAATCTTCAGAATCTGCGACGAGGCAAAGATATTTAGCATTAGACTTATCTAAGTATAATGAACCAGTTCGATTATCAAAAATTCCCGAGATAAGTCCAAGGCTGGCGGCTGCTTATGCTACCAAGACCAGAAAGACCCTATCTAGGGACATAAATAAGCTTAGGATAATGGGGCTTGTAAGGGTTACTAAAAAGGGAATCCTGGCGAATTGTGAAATTATCTTAGCCTTTTTACCTTCGCGTAGATTTGTGGATCAAGACAACCTGGAAGTGAGAGATTGAAATGGGTGCAGATCTTTTGGAGCAACGGTCAAGTCCGAGAGCCTGACGGCGTAAACCCAGGCCGCGCAAAGAATCGCAGCCTACTGAACATTACTCCAAAAGATCTGCTTTCCTCCTCTCCTGT
>Ga0074199_1002350_pt1 | contig 11748 bp, 9 predicted proteins | sample EPASupsiteSAE347_FD_64528 | JGI IMG/M metagenome (GOLD analysis project Ga0074199, IMG submission 64528) | Bioremediated contaminated groundwater from EPA Superfund site, New Mexico - Sample SAE3-47 | ecosystem: Environmental > Aquatic > Deep subsurface > Groundwater > Contaminated ...
TTTCCCGTGCGCCGTTTATCTGGGCCCAGACCGGCTCCGGGGGCATGACCGGCTCCTTGGGTCCGGTGACCACCCCGGCCTCGCGCAGGCCGCCCAAAACATGGAACCAAGCGCAGCGGATATTTTCCTTGATGATGAGCTGGCGCAGACCATCGAGAAAATCATCCCCTTCGTCAAAGCGTACGGTAAGGACCCGTTTGATCGAACCGGTGCGGTATTCCATAGGGGTATTCCTTAGTCTTCGGTTGTTGGCGGGGAATTTTCGGAAAACTGCTGGCGCTCCATGGCGGCGTGCAGTTGCCGGAAGAGCTCCCGGCGATGGACCGGCTTGCGGGTGGCTGCATAGCGCAGGGCCGATTTTTTCAGGGCATCGAGATCCAAGGCGGGAAACCTGCGGCCAGCCGCGGCAATGGTCTCGGACTGCCAGCTTTCCGTGAGGTGTTCGTGGTTGTGCCACGCCTCTTCCCGCGCTGCCAGCACTTCGGTTATGATATCCTCGCGCAGCCGCTCCAGCTCGTGAAATTCCCCGGTCTGTTTCAGGTGGGAGCCCTTGCGCTCGGCGAGGAAGGCGAGAATGTCATCGGTGCCGCTCTCCCGCAGCATGCTGGCGATGTATTTGATTTGCCGTTTGAGGGCGGGGCCTTTGAGGTCGCGGAAGTTGTGCAATTCTGTTTTCAGCAGGTCGTCTGCGGGCAATTTTTTGATGTGGGCCGGAGAGAGGGCCATCAGTTCCTTGGCGATCTCCTCGATGTTCTTGGCCTGCCGTTTCTTTTCCGAGCGGCTCACATAGATTTCTTGCGGGTCGGTCTCTCTGCTGCTTGATTTTTTAGTTGCCATGCAAGTTCCCGCTACAGTAGTATTTCGCGTAACTGTCCAGCAGCACCGCATCTGCGTTGTCATCGGCCTGCTCGTGTGCACTAGCACACTTCGTAGGTCTCTTCCTAGCATCTGCGGCGCTGCTGAACAGTTACAGATCGGCGGTTTGCCTTAGTTTCGGTTAATACGCCGGACAGTTTTACGGATGTATTTATCTTCCTGGGACAGTATCATTGCCCGCAAGTTTTATAAACAAAAAAGGGGACCCACCATGCAATCCCAATCCTTTACCGTCACCCAGCCCACCCGGATCCGTTTCGGGGTGGATGCGATCAACGACCTCCCCGCCCTGGTGAAAGAACTCGGCGGCAGCAAGGTTTTCCTGGTGGTTGACCCGGGCCTTGTCAAAGCCGGGCTGGTGGAGCGGATCACCGCGCCGTTAACCAAGGCCAAGATTGGCTTTGAACTCTACGATCAGATTGATCCCGAGCCGGGTTTGAAGCTGGCCGACAACGGCCTCAAGCTGGCGAAAAAGGCCAAGTGCGACTGCGTGGTCGGCGCGGGCGGCGGTTCGGCCATGGATGTGGCCAAGGCGGTCAGCATCCTGCTTACCAACGGCGGCAAGGCCGAGGACTATCTGGGGCTGGGCAAGATCAAGAAAGCCGGGGTGCCGAAGATCATGATCCCCACCAGCGCCGGGACCGGTGCCGAGGTCACCTTTACCGCCGTGTTCATCAACGAAAAGACCAAGTCCAAGGGCGGGATGAACGGCGATCCGTTGTATCCCGAGGCGGCCATTCTCGATCCGGCCCTCACCGTTTCCCTGCCCCCGCACATCACCGCCACCACCGGGGTGGACGCCCTGACCCATGCCCTGGAGGCCTTTGTCTCCACCCAGGCCCATGCCATCTCCGACATGTATGCCCTGGAGGCCATCGAGCTGATCAGCTCCAACCTGACCAAGGCCTATGCCCACGGGGGCAACATGGAGGCCCGCTTCAACATGCTCCTCGGCAGCCTGCTGGCCGGCAAGGCCCTGGCCACGGCCGGGGTCGGCCTGGTCCACGCCATGGCTTACCCGCTGGGCGGCATGTTCGGCATCCCCCACGGGTTGGCCAACGCGGTGCTGCTCCCCTATGTGATGGCCTACAACCTCATCGGCAATCCCGGCAGGTTCGCCATGCTCGCCGAGGTGATGGGCGCCAAGGTCGATGGCTTGCCCGAGCGCGAGGCAGCCGAGGCCGGGGTGGAATTCGTCTACCGGATGAATCAGGATCTCGGTATTCCGGCAAGCCTTGCCGAGTTGAAGATCCCTGCCAAGAAGATCCCGGAGATGGCCAAGATCGCCCTCACCGTGACCCGCCCCGTGGAGAACAACCCGCGCAAGCCCTCCCTGGAGGATGTGATCCGGGTCTATGAAACGGCCATGGAAGGGTGGGGATGAGAAGGGACAGGTAAAAGGTGAAAGGTAAAAGGCGTTACGCAACTGCTGCGAAAATATAGGAGTAAATCATGCCCGGTTTTGAGATATTTGGCGAGGAAGAGAAAAAAGAGATTTTGGAAGTGCTGGACACCGGGGTGCTGTTTCGCTACGAGTTCCCCAACGAGCGTAAAGGGGTGTACAAGGTCCGCACCTTTGAGGAGAAGTTTGCCGCCTATTGCGGGGTGAAACACGGCCAGGCCGTCACCTCCGGCACCGCGGCGCTGAAAGTTGCCATGGCTGCGCTGGGCATCGGGCCCGGAGACGAGGTCATCACCCAGGGCTTCACCTTTGTCGCCACCTGGGAAGCGATTCTGGACATCGGGGCCATCGCGGTTTTTGCCGAGGTGGACGAAACCCTGAACATGGACCCGGTTGACCTGGAAAAGAAGATCACCCCTAAAACCAAGCTGATCATCCCGGTGCACATGATGGGCGCGGCCGCCCGCATCGAGGAGATCAAGGGTATAGCCGACAAGCACGGCATTCCTGTGCTCGAAGACACGGCCCAGGCGGCCGGAGCCAGCCTGAATGGCAGGCGGCTCGGCTCCTTCGGGGCTTGCGGCACCTTCTCCTTCGATCCGGTCAAGACCATGACCACCGGCGAAGGCGGGATGATTATCACCAACGACGAAAAGCTTTGGCGGGACATGAGCGAGTACCACGACCACGGCCATGACCATGTTCAGAACCCCGGCGGCCGGGGCGGCGAGGGCCGCAGCTTCATCGGCTTCAACTACCGGATGATGGAGCTGCAGGGCGCCATCGGCCTGGCCCAGCTGGCCAAGCTCGACGGTATCGTCGCAGCCCAGCAGCAGAACAAAAAGGCGATGAAAGCCCTTGTCGCCAAGCTGCCCGGCGTGACCTTCCGGACCATCCTCGACGAGAAGGGCGATAACGCCTCCTTCCTCGCCTTTTTCCTGCCGGACAAGGACAAGACTCAGAAGGTGAAAAAGGTTCTGGCTGAAAACGGGGCCGGGGCCATCTGCTTTGCCGAGAACACCTGGCATTACTATCCCAAGTGGGAGCATCTGCTGGCCGGCGCCACCCTGGCCAAGTCAGGCTGGCCTTTTGCGGAGCCGGGCGGCAAAAAACGGGTGGTGTACGACGCGAATCTGTTGCCCAAATCCGCAGGGATCATGGATCGGTTGCTTGTATATCCGGTGCCGGTCAAAGCGCTTTCCGCGGAGCGGCTTGCGCAGATCGGGGCTGCGGTGGAAAAGGCAGCGGCCGCTCTTTCCTGAGCAGTTTTTTTGTGTGACAAACCCGTCCTCCCAGGGTTGAAGTCTGAGAGGACGGGTAGACAGACAATGACCCGTTGTGGGGGTGTGCGCGAGATCGCCGTTCGCGAGACCCTGAACTGCCTGAGCGTTCTCAAGCGGATTGGAGAAGGAGGTGTCGCCCAGTCAAACGGGATAATCCATTTAAGCACCCGGGGGGATCTCCACCGAGCTGTAACTTCACCGGAATTTGATTGTTATCGCTCCCGGACCGGGAGCAGCCAAGGCTTATCAGCCGCAGCTTCTGGCGGTCCTGGGATCCCAGGTATCATAGGCCGTGCTGTACAGGTAATCATTCACATATGTCAATTCTTCGGCGGAAAGCTTGGCCCAGGCACCCTCCTGGGCGCAGCGCACGTTTTTCCTGAAAAATACGATGTTCCAGCCTCGCATGGTCCGTGAATCCTCATTCATGTACTGGGCGCCTTTGTCGTTCCCTCTGTAATGACAACTCTTGCAATTGCTTTTATACAATTTATGCCCATCAAAGGTATTTTTAAACTCCATGGCGCGACTGGTCTGGGTCGCCGGATCAAACCGGTAGACTGTCTCTCCGGCAAAAACATGAGCATGCGATAGTAATATCAGATATGCCACCATCACAACAATGACTGCGATCTTTTCTTTCATCCTTCTACCTCCTGTTTTGCGTTTGGGACAATCCAGACGACAGGTGATGTTTACTGCTCAAAACACCTCCTGCTCCTCTGGCCGACTAACTGTGAACGGGCACATAATGACCACGCAAAAAAATGCCGCGATGTGGTGTTTTTTTTTGACCACCTTTTTTTCCTTTTTGTTGATTGTGGTGATCCCGCGCCAATAAACGATGAAGCCATTTGCAAGACAAGAAATGAATGTTCATTTCTTGTCTTGCTCCAGCATTCCTTTTTGTGGGGTTTCTGCCGGGCCCTTGGTTCCATACGAATTATTGCAGTTTGTTATTACACGGGGTGTGAAAGATTTCAAGAATAAAATGAACATTCATTCTTGTCCGGGGCGAAAAAAAATGCTTACGGCTTTACTGCGCGCCAGGCTGATTCCCACATTTCGTCAAGCAGGCTGGGGAGCGGTTCCTGTACCATGCCTATCAGCCGGAGCTGGATGAGTCGTGTCATGCCGCCAAAGAGACTCGGTCCGGCAACCACCAGGGCGAGGGGTCTGATCTCTCCGTTTTCGATGCCTTCCTGAATGGTCTGACGGATCAGTGTCAGTGCTTTTCCGGCACAAATGGATACAGCCGAGGGCATGATCTCTTTGTGTCTTGCAAAGATTATGAAATCAACAAGTTCAGGGAAATCTTCGGTGAGTTGGAAATAATAAGCCATGATTGCGCGACAGCGGTCATGCGTATTGCTATTTTGGGCAATTATTTTTTCGACGTTTGCAAAAATATCTTCAGAGATTTCCTGATACAGCGTGTGCGCTATTTCTTCTTTATTTTTGAAGTAACGGTAGACAAGTCCGATGCTGACATCCGCCTGTTCACGGATATCATGGACGGAGGTTTTGAAATACCCCTTACTGTGAAAAAGCTTCAGAGCCGTGTGAAGGATCCTGTCGCGTCTGTTTTTTGAACTGGTCTTGTAAAAACTCATGGGCTGAACCTGATTGTGTTAAGATCGCTGCACATTCAGATTTCTAAATAATATTCAGGGGGATGTCAATCTTCATCCCCCCGCTGCCCCTGATTTTATGGCCGCACCGCCCGGATGTACCCCCTGGTGCCCGGTGCGTACTGCCGTTCAGGATCGCACTGGTCGGAGATCGCCCAGGCCCCGGCCTTGCCCTCGCCGTCTTTCTCGCCGGACCAGTAGTTCCCCTCTCGGTTCAGGATGCAATCGCCATTCTGGAACAGGTCGAAGAGGTAGTTGAGGTCGTAGAGTTCGTAGACGGTGGGCAGCCGCCAGTCGCTGTACCCTCCAAGATTCAGGGTGCGGACGTACTCTTGTGCATCCTTCAGGCTGGTGGTCATTTTGCTTTTTTCAATCTGCCACATCTGGCCGGAGACCGTGTCCTGGCAGACGCCGTTGCCAAGATTCTGGAAACGCGGTTGTTGGGAAGACTTTCCAGCGCAGCCCTGGATGGAGAGAAGGAGTAGTGTCAGAAGAACCAAAGCGATACGTGGATGTTTCATGCCAGACCTCCTGTGGTCTTGTTGCGGGAAGAAAGGCCTTACGCCCTTCCCGGGGGTGGGTTTTTTGAAAAAGGAAATCATCGCCCCAGTAAGCCTGTGATGGCAACAAGGAAATCGTTGAGTTCCTCTTTGTCTTTGCTGACCCGGGACATCATGATCGCACCCTCCAAGGTTGCCACCACGGTTTTTGCAAGGAGCCTGGGGTTGGTGGCAGGGAGCAGCAGCCCTGTTTCCCTGGCTTCATCGAGATGCTCTGTCAGCAGTCCGGTCCAGCGGTTGAAAACCTCTCGGATGACACCGGAGAATTTTTGGTTGCTGTCAGCCATCTCCAGCGCGGTATTGCCGAACAGGCAGCCGCCGACAAAGTTGTTTTTCTCCTGTTCCGCACAGATCGCCTTGCAGGAATTGATGATTTTTTCAACGGGATCGCGGCCGGATAGAGCCTTTGCCAGAAAAGAAAAAAATTCCTCCTTGGCATCCTCGAGCACCGCGAGACCGAGATCCTCCTTGCTGGCGAAGTGGTAGTACAGATTGCCTTTCTTGACCCCGGTGGCCTCGATGACCGCGCTGATGCTGGTGTTGTGGAAGCCTTGGGCCACAAGGATCTTCCGGGTTACCTTCAGGATATGGTCGCGGGTTTTTTCGCCTTTGCTGATTGTGGGCATTGGGTTCTCGCTTGCTTGAAATAAACTGACCGTTTGGTACAAACTATCCTGTCCGCTGTCCATGGTCAAGGGCAATCTTTCCGTTTTCTTTCCCTGCGGGGATTTTCGATGCGGTACAATGGAATGGGACCATACGCCGGAGGATTGCCATGGGAAGTTCGGCACGTTTTTTTCTGTTCGCTGTCTGGTGCGGCTGCCTGATCGTTATGGGGGGCGCGGCCAATGGCGCGCTGCCAGGCGGTCCGGAGGTGTGGCAACCGGAGACCGTTTCTCTGCCGGTTTTCGGGACAATCCGGCTTGCCGATTTTTCCCTGCCCGCCCTGGCCATGCTCCTTGGCCTGGCGGACGGCTTCAACCCTTGCGCCATGTGGGCCCTGCTCTATCTTCTTTCCCTGCTGGTTTCCCTTCGGGATCGGCGCAAGATCTGGCTGCTGGTGGGCTCCTTTGTCCTGGCCTCGGGCGTGCTCTATTTCCTCTTCATGACCGCCTGGCTCAATGTTTTTCTCCTGCTCGGCTACCTGCGGCCGCTGACCTTGGCCATCGGCGCGGGCGCCGTGGTCATCGGCGTCGCGGATTTGCGCGCCTTTGTGTTGACCCGTGGGGCTCCGGTCTGTCCGGTCGGCAGTGCCGGCTTCAAGAAACGGACCATGGGCCGGATGGAGCGGCTGGTGGCGGCCCCGCTTTCCCTCGTTTCCTTCCTGGGGGTTGTCGCCCTGGCCTTTACGGTCAACGCCATCGAGTTCGCCTGCTCCGCCGGGCTGCCCGCCATTTTCACCCACACCCTCTCCCTGCGGCAGCTCTCCGTGTCTCAGTATTACGGGTATATCCTGCTCTATGATTTCTTCTTCATGTTGGACGACTTGCTGATCTTCAGTCTCGCCGCCTTTACCCTGCGCACAACCATGGCTGGCGGCTACGTGCGATACGGCAAGCTGGCTGGCGGCCTTGTCCTGATAGGGTTGGGGCTGGTAATGCTTCTGGCGCCGGAGATGCTGCGCTGAGGGGGGGAGGTGTCTTGGGGAAAAAGGTTTTCAATGTCTTCCGCTGTTTTTTTGTAACGATTATCTCGTTGTTTTTTTGGATTGGCACAGGGGTGATAATGTGCCAGACTGACAAAGGGAGTGAGCGGCAGGGGTATCCGTTGCGAGGTTGTTTGGTGTCGGGGTAACGCTTTGTTTTAATGGTTTTTTTCGACCAGAGGAGGGGGAATGAAGATACGGACGAGATGTGCGGTGGCCGGGTTGGTTTTGTTGGCGGGAGGAGGCTTGGCCTATGCCCAGGCGGGCAAGAGCAAGCCGCCGGTGTCTCAGGCCTGGCTTGATGTGGCGACCTACTCCGGCATGGGGATGATGGGAATGGGCGGGGGCATGAACCCCATGTCCATGCTGGGCGGGGCCTTCGGGGGCGGTGGCCGGAACAATTTCGGCAACACCATGACGGGCAAGACCGGTTCCTGGCTTGATGTCACCCTCTTCACCCGCAATAATCCGAACCTGGCCGAGGCGACCCAATCCGTGCCCGTAGGCAGCAAACTGGCCCCGGAACTCAAGTTGGTTTCGCCCAAGACCCAGAAGGCGCCATCCACATCGGATGACGAGGTGGTCCGGGAAGAGTTCGAGCCTCCCAAGGGCAAGATCTACCTCTACTGGGGCTGCGGCGATTCGGTGCGTCCGGGTCAACCCCAGGTGTTGGACATGTCCAAGGCCAGCCCGGCTGATTACCAGAAATTTTTTGTTGGCCGCCGCGCGACCCAGCGCGGCGCGCATCTGGCCGATGGCCGCCCTGCGTGGCCGAACGAGCAGGATGCGCGTTTGGTTCCGGAAGGCGCCAGCCTGATAGGGGAGCATGTTTTCAAGGGTCAGGGGGTGCCGGAGGGGTTCAAGTTTGCCTTGAGTCAGGCCCAGGATATCATGCCCCCCCTGGAACTCAATCAACGTAATAAGGATGGGGCGACCCAGCTGGAGTGGAAGGGGATTCCCACGGCGCGCGCCTATTTCATCTCGGCCATGGGAGCCCGTGGCAACAACGAGATGGTGTTCTGGAGTTCCAGCGAAGTGGTGGAGAATGGAACCGGCCTGGTGGATTACCAGACCAACGCCGCGGTGGATCGCTGGTTGAAGGAGAAGGCCCTGCTCTCCCCCGATGCCCGGAACTGCACGGTGCCCAAGGGGATCTTCGGCGACGGCGCCATGCTGCGCATGATCGCCTACGGCACGGAATTGAACCTGGCCCACCCCCCCAAGCCGGCCAATCCGAATCTGGTTTGGGAGCCGCAATGGGCTGTCAAGGTGAGGCTGAAGTCGGTGGCCAACGCGATGCTGGGGATGGGGTCCATGGGAGAGGGTGCTTCCGGACAGCCACGCCAGGGGAACACGGACCAGCCCCAAGGCAAGGGCGCTCTGGACGGTGTCGGCCAGGGACTGGATAAACTCAAGGGGGTGTTCGGGTTCTAGGTATTTGCGCCCCGGCGTGATGGCCCGGGGCGCAACCACTCTCAAGCGTCTGGCTCTTCACTCTCCCGGCTGGTCCAACACCTGCCGCAACACCCTGGCCAGTTCATCGCGCAGCACCGGTTTCATCAGCAGCCGGCGGATACCCAGGGCCCAAGCCTTTTCCTCGTTGATGATCTCGCTGAAGCCGGTGCAGAGAATGATCGGCAGTCCGGGCCTGATGGCCAGCAGCTGCTGGGACAGCTCGGCCCCATTGAGGTGCGGCATGGTCATATCGGTGATCACCAGATCAAAGGTTGCCGGTTGCGCTTCAAACTGTTTCAGGGCCTGGCGTGAGTCGATGCAGGTGCTCACCCGGTAGCCGAGCCCCCCCAAGGTTTTCTGCATCAGCTCGGCAACCACTGTTTCGTCATCCACCACCAGGATATGCTCATTCCCCCTGGGCAGAGGGGCAGCGGTTGCCGCAGTCTGACCCATCCCCTTATTTTCCATGCACTTGGGGAGGTAGACATGGAAGGTGGTTCCCTTGTCCGGTTCGCTGTAGACCGTGATATGGCCGCCAAGGGAGGTGACGATGCCATGCACCATGGAGAGCCCCAAGCCCGTTCCTTCCCCCTTGGCCTTGGTGGTGAAGTAGGGCTCAAAGATTCTTTCCAGAAGAGAGTGCGGCATGCCGCAGCCGGTGTCGCTCACCTCCAGCCGCAGATAGGTTCCGGGTTTGAGGTGCAGCTCGGTGACATAGTCATCGGCGCTGATTTCCACTTCCGTCAGGGAAACACCGAGGGTGCCGCCGGTTTCCCGCATGGCATGGTAGGCATTGGTGCAAAGATTCATGATTACCTGGTGGATCATGGTCGGGTCGGCCAGCACCATGGCCTCGGTGGCGATATTCTGCTTGATCTCGATGGTGGTGGGCAGGGAGGAGCGCAGCAGTTTGAGCGCTTCCTTGATCACGATCTGGATTTTAAGCGGGCTGCGTTCCTGGTCGGTCTGGCGGCTGAAGGTGAGGATCTGTTTGACCAGATCCCGCGCCCGTCTGCCGGCCTTGAGTATCTCCCTGGCCGGCTCGACCAGGGGGCTGCCGGCAGGGAGGCTTTCGCTGATGATCTCCGAGTACCCCAGCACCGGGGTAAGGATGTTGTTGAAATCATGGGCAATGCCGCCGGCCAGGGTGCCGATGGCCTCCATTTTTTGGGCCTGACGCAACTGCTGCTCCAGCGCCTTCAGTTCGGTAACGTCCCTGGAGATATAGATGATGCTCAGCAGTTCGTTGTCCTGGTCGCAAACCGGTGCGGCGGAAACCGAGAAGGTCCGGCCCAGCCCTTCATGCACGATTTCGGCGGTATGAGTTGTCGCATCCCTGGCGGTGAGCACCGCCGGGCAGCCGTCACAGGGCTGGGTTCCGCCATGGAATACCTCATAGCAGAATTTCCCCGCCAATTCCTCGGCCGTAAAGCCGAGCACTTCGCAGGCCTTGCGGTTGGCCCGGAGGATGCGGTGGCTGGTATCCTGGATGGTGGCGATGTCGCCAATGGCGGCAAAGGTGCGCTCCCACTCCTCCTTGGCCTTGCGGATATCTTCCCCCGCCTGCTTTTGCAGGGTGATATTGGTGGCAATCTCCATCCGCACCAGCCTGCCGTCATGCCAGCGGATCGCCTGGTCCCGGCAATCAAACCATTGGCGGGTTATGGTGTTCTGGAACTCCCAGGCATACACCCCGGTTGGAGCGCCGTTGGCGGACAATAATTTGGCGTTGGTGCAGAAGGCGCAGGGCCCGTTCTGGTCCGTCTGGAGGATCTGCCAGCATTTCTTGCCCGCGATGTTCCCAAAGATGTTGCGGCCGTATTTATTCATAAACAATAAATCGTAGGTCTCCATATCCGCCACATAAACAAGGGCGTCCAGGCCGTCGAGGATGATCCGCAACCGCTCCTCGCTCCGCGTCAGCCGCGCTTCCGCCTCCTTGCGTTCGGTGATATCGGTGATGGTGCCTACATGGCCGACCGGCAGGCCCTTGCTGTTCAGTTCCGCCTTGGCCTGGCCTAAAACCCAGGTGATCATGCCGTCTGGCCTCAGAAAGCGGTATTCGTCACTGAATTTTTGCTGCTCGCGGGCCGCCTGCTCCCACTTCCTGCCAACCCGTTCCCGGTCTTCCGGGTGGAGTGTTTTTGTCCACCCATCCCCCAAGGCCTCTTGCAGGGAAAGTCCGGCAATCTCCGACCAGCGATCGTTGACATAGAGGCAGCGGCCAACGGCATCGGTACGGAAGATGCCCACCGGCGCCAATTCGGCCAGGGAGGTATATTGCTCCCGTAATTGATTGGTCTCGGCGTTGGCCTGGTGCAGCCGCAAAAAAGGTTCCCGGATACTGACCACGAAAACCGCCCGGTAGATCAGGGCAAAGGCCACGATCTTGTATATGTGCCCCAACAGGTTGAAGATGTCGCTGACATCGGTATAGAGGGTGAACGTAAGTTCGCTGAGGATGGTGACCACGGCGGCGCCGGAAAGGTAGTCAGCCTGCAGGGCTTTATGGTCACGCCATGCCTGCGCCAGAAACAGCACCGCCGGGAGAAACAGCAGGCCCATGACCCCGTATTCCACCCCGATCTTGAACGGCGTCAGCCCCTGGCCTTCGATGAAGGTGCGCGGCCACGCCTGCGGCTGGTAGAGCGCCAGCCAGAAAATAAGCACGACGACAGAGAGATTGCCGGCCAGCAGCCAGTAACGGCGCTGCGGGTGGCGCAGTGGAGTCCAGGGCAAAAAGACGATGGCAATCATGGTCAAGGCAAAGAGCAGGCGGCCGGTGAGCCAGAAGTTGATTGCTTTCTCGGGACCGGCAGGAGTGACAAAGTCCGGCATGCCCTTGAAGGAGAGCATGTGTCCGAAGTCGAGGAGGCCAACGGCGAGCAGGCCGCAG
>Ga0074199_1002352_pt1 | contig 11711 bp, 6 predicted proteins | sample EPASupsiteSAE347_FD_64528 | JGI IMG/M metagenome (GOLD analysis project Ga0074199, IMG submission 64528) | Bioremediated contaminated groundwater from EPA Superfund site, New Mexico - Sample SAE3-47 | ecosystem: Environmental > Aquatic > Deep subsurface > Groundwater > Contaminated ...
GTAAGGAAGCCCCTCTTCAATCTTAAATTGAATCGAAATTTTTGAGGATGAATACCGCAAGTTGATCATTTCAAAAACTTTCGTGAAAAGCTCTCTTAAATTAAGTTTTGAGAATTTTGGGGGAGAAGGTTTTGCAAAAGAAAGCAACTCGCTGACGAAATTTGTTCCTCGTTCAATGGTTTCTTCCATTAGATTGAAATGCTTCAAGATCTTTTCATCGCAGTCCGGCAACACCATTCTGAGATAAGTGAGCGAACCTTTCAACATCCCCAATTGGGTATTCATCTCATGAGAAATACCTGCCCCCATCTGGCCGATGGTTTTTAGTTTTTCACCCTGCAAAATTTTATTTTCCAAAAACCGGATTTCCCGCAGGCTTTGGATGGCAAAGAGATAACAAAAGGGAACGCCATCCCGAGAAACCAGTCGCGTCACCGAAAGATTTACCGGAACAAGCGAACCGTCAATGGAAACCATTTCCCTTTCAACATTTTTTAAAATGGTAAATTCAACTGTTTCCTTGGAATCCGTCAGCGCCTTCCAGATGGGAAGAAAATCCTCGGGTTTAAAAAGCTTGGCGACGTTTTTCTCGGGCATATCGGAAAGGGAACTCTTAAAAATATTTCCGGCGGCTTTGTTGAAAACCATTATTTTTCCGTTTAGTTCCGTGGCGATTATTCCGGTTGTGGTATTCTCGATAATCGCGGCCATATTTTCGTTGATTTTCCAGATGGTATCATGCGCATCCGTTAATTCCCTGGTTTTTTGCTCAACCCTCTCTTCCAGGGTTTGGTTCCAGTTTTCCAGTTCTTTGTACAAGCGGGAATTATGGAAAATAAGGGACAAGGTGTCGACGAACCGTTGGTACTTTTCAACATCCTCCAAGGTTATTTTTTTTGCCGGGTCCCAATTTATGAGCCCAATCCAGCCTATCGCCTCATCACCGACAATTAAAGGTAAAATGACAAAAGACTTGTATTTTCCAATCTCAATGATTTCAGGATCGACCCTTGGGTCGGTTGCGCAATCGTAGCAAACCATCGGTTTTTTCTGAATAACACATTGAAATCCTATATCATCGGATTTGAGTACCCTACTCATTTTTCTTACTTCAGCGAGGGAAATCCCAGAAACCCATTGGGCTTCCATTAATCTCGTTTTTTTATTCGCGAATGCAATGGCGATTCTATCAACATTCAGAAAGGAAACCGTATCGTCGATGATTGTTTGAATAATTTCATCGATTTTAATTTTTCCGGGAATTTTTTTTATAATACCGCTTAAAACGCGAATCTCTTCCAAGGCCAACTCAAGTTGTTTTTGCGGGTCTAGTTGCGGCTCCAATGGAAAACCCCTTTCCAGGTCAGGATTTCATATGAACTTCTGAATGGCTTTGATTCTTTCTTTGATCGGAGACAACTCATTTCTATCGACTATCACGTCGAGAACCGCGGGTTTATTGGAACGGAGGGCTTCCTGCAAAGCGGGGCCGATTTCCTCGGGTTTCTCTACCCGAAACCCCAAAGCTCCGAAGCCTTGAGCAACCTGGGCAATATTAACCGGTTTAAACTGGCAGCACTCGAAACCCGGCTTTTTTTGCAACACCTCCCCCTGATAAATCATATTGAGTCGGGAATCGTTGAATACAATCCAAATTACCGGAATATCGTAATTCACCGCGGTTGCGACTTCCATTCCATGCATGAAAAAACATCCATCTCCGACTAAAGCAATTACCGGACGATCCGGGGCGGCGAGTTTTCCTCCGATGGCGCCGGCAACGGCGTAACCCATGGAAGCCAACCTTAAAGAAGAAATGAAAGTTCCCGGCTCGAAAATCTTCAAGTAATGAACGGCCCAAAGCATATGGTTTCCGGTGTCAATAAAGAAAATCCCATTTTTCGGAACGTTTTTTCGAATATCGTTGATGAGCCTCTGAGGTTTAATGGGAATTGCGTTTGATTCCATTTTTTCGGGCTCATCCATTTGCGGATGCTTTTCCTTGAACCTTAAAACGTCCGATTGCGATCTTTCCAGAACGTACGCATTTTTTTTAATTTCCCGATGAAGTTCATACCAAAGCTCTTTCAGGATGGTTTTGGCGTCTCCAACCAAGCCGATATTCGCCGGATAGTTTTTTCCGATTTGGTTCGGATCGATGTCGATTTGTATAAGGAACTTTTGCCCTTTCAAGTTTGTATCCCATCCGTTTGTTCCCCATTCATCGAAACTGGTGCCGACCGACAAAAGAAGATCGGCTTTTCCTTCGGGGAGGATTGCAGCGGAAGCGCAGGGGATTCCGGCAAGACCGAAAACTCCTAAGGAAAGCGCGTGATCTTCAGGGAAAGCTCCCTTCGCTTTTGGAGTGGTAATGACCGGAATTGTGAGAAATTCGGCAATTTCTTTTATTTCCGGCGTTGCTCCGGAAAGAATTGCTCCTCGCCCCAGAAAAAAGAGAGGATGTTTTGCTTTCAACAAAGCCTTCGCGGCCTCTTTCACCTTGTTGCGGTCGAAATAAGCCGCATCAACTTTATATAACCGCAAAAGACTTTCTTCTTCAGAAACCTCTCTTCTCATAACATCAACCGGGAGATTGAGATGAACCGGCCCCATCCGGGGGTGGAGAGCAGATCGCAGGGCGCTTCTGATGATGAATGAAAGATTTTCGTGAGAAAAAACCATCACGCTGCTTTTGCAAACCGACTTAAGCAATTCGGCGGAAGAAAAAGAACGGTTTTCGCCGGTGCATTCCTGGCTGGCGCCTTTTCCAAAGGCTGAAATGGGAACCTGCGCCGTTAAAACCAAGACCGGAATGGATTCCTGAAAACTGCTCGCTACTCCGGTGATGAGGTTTGTCGTTCCCGGGCCGGTAGTCCCGCAGCATACTCCGAGTTTTCCGGAAACCCGTGCATATCCGTCCGCCATGTAAGCAGCTCCACACTCATGCTTCGTTATAATGGGCTTGATTTTTGAATCAGGCTTGGCCATGGCATGATAAATCGGCATTAACGGCGACCCCGGAACCCCGAAAATAAATCTTACACCTTCCGCCTCAAGGTGTTTCATGAGAAGTTCGTTGGCTTTCATGTTTCCTTAATCTTTTGGAGGCGGGCCGGAATATTCAACGTCTTGACAGGAAAGCGGAAAAATGGGGCTCTTCCCGTAGGCATGTTCGTGAAAAACCCCTAAAAAGTTAATAATCGGAAGAAAATTGCTAAAAGTGGTTACTTCTTGTCGGGTAAACCCTATATCCTTGAAGAGCGGACCAATCAATCCGCCATAGTTCATGATCAATTTTTTTTCCTCTCCAAGGATCTTTTCAATTTCAAGGGCTAAACTCAGCCATTTGCCATTCCCAAAACCAAGATTTTGGGCGGCCTTCAAAACAGCGGGAACCCGCTCATCGGTTTTGAAAACCGGACGACCGTAGCCATAGGCTGTCTTTCCACTTTTCAACCATTCCTGTAAGAAAGGTCTAAGGGCTACGCCCTTATCCAAGGCATTTTGTATTTCATCAAGAAAACAAGTCGCATTGGATATTGCGAATACACCCAACATGGTTGATTCAAATCCCAGAATTCCAGCCGAAAGCGCGGCGCCGCAATTAGCCCCGGAAGCTCCGGCCAAAGCAACGGCAGCGATCGGCCAAATTCGAATATCGGGATAGTTCAAACCGACAATGATACATTTGAGGAGATCGGAAACCCGTTTCTCCGGAAGCCGATGTTTGATGAAGAGGTATATCGCCTGTCCTAAATCAACAGTTTGTACAAGTTCCTTTAAAATATCATACCCGCAAACGATGATGCGCAGGTCTTCGGTCATGATTCCGAGCTTTGAAGAAGCCTTTCGATGCCATTTTCCCAATTCAGGCAGGGAAAAGGACGCGGCATTTATCATATGAGGCTCCTCGGGAAAAGGTTGAAGAGTTGTCGGTTTATTATTTTTGTTCATTTCGTTTCCCTCGAAGAAGAAGTCGGCCCGTTATATGAAAAACCTTCCTCGCCGAAAAAGGCGGGAAATTCTTTGTAGCCCAGTTCCCATTGTTCAAGGGCAAAGGCGATATAAGCGGGACCGGAAGAAAAAAGGAAAAGAAGAGAGCCTTGAACAGGCGTAAGCCCGATATCAAGGAAACCCGCGGCTATGATTCCTTCCAGAAGGACGGGATTTTCCTTCCCGGCCGACTTTTGAAGAAATTCAGAATACTTCCCCCAATATTTTTTAGCGGTCAGAAATTCAACGGCCGCGATTGCTCTTTGGTCAGGGGCTCCAAAGTGCATTCCCAAACCTGAAAATGGAGCAAAATCCGGCAAATCGGTTTTATCTTGAAAGGCTTTCGTGAGATTGTCCATTACTTTTTCTATCCAGCGGCCTCCTCGATTTTCACCGCTTCTTGCCAACAACCCGACTAAAAGGGAATTTATGGGGGGGCCTTTTGCGACCGCGCAATTCATTGCGGCTCTTGTCGATTCATCCCGAATTCCCGGATTGGCCCCTAAATTAAGCAGGACATCAAACCATTTCCGTTGTTTTGGGGATGCCTTTTTTCCGGTAACGGTAAAAAAAGAAAGTTCAGTAAATGTATGGTTTGACACAACATTTCGAAAATAATTTTCACCATATAGATAAGATTCTTTCGGAGCAAATGGGTTTGCTTCCAAGCTTTTCTCATGCCAAATAGCGGTCTTGATTTTTTTTGTCATTCCTATACCTCAACTTACATTTTTAAAATACAGAATATCAAAAAACCGATACTATAGCAAATGCACCGCGGCAATACCAGGGCAAACGGGAACTTTTGTACATCGACGTATTTCGCATGGACTGACCGTGGGTAGGCGACCTTGCGTACCTTGAAAAATTGTGAGACCCGCATTAAATTTTTTTGCGTACATTTGCTGGTATTGCCCTTTTGCGCTTAAATTCAGATTTTTTTGTTCCCGTTTGCCCTGCGGCAATACCAGGGCAATTGCATTATAATTTTTGTAGGGCGGATTAGGCGCACTTTTGCCGTAATCCGCCGGGTCGGCTGATTGAGGGTGTAAAAGTGGCAAAGAAGGTCAAGACAATATTCTTTGAATGGCATCTGCTTGGGAAGAATACATGGGAGCTATAAACGATCTGGTTACTTCAAATAAACTGCAAACCGAGGGAGGGACGCAACAAAAACCAATGTTTATTTTGAGTTCTTTGGCAAGGCGGGCAAGAGTGTGTAAGTACCCCAGTCCTGTTGAGTCTACATATTCAACGGATTCAAAATTAAACAAAATCGTTTTAGAAAACGGAATAGCATTTGCGGCAATTTCGTTAAAAAGTTTGGAAACATGGAGCTTAATTTTGCCCAATGAATACATATCAATTTCCTTGTCAAATGAAAAATAATGAATATTTTCAGAGATTTCTTGGATTTTTAATTGTTCAGATGGTGAAATTCTGTGAAAAATAGCTGTAATACAATTCCCTTTTTCATTAGAAAACAACTTGGGGGTTATTCTTTTAATAAGAAAAAGGCCTTTTCCGCTAGGGAGTGAATTTTCAAATGGATTCTCTTTTTCAATTTTTTTTATCCACGCCGCCATATCAAACCCATCGCCAGGATCTTCAACTAAAGCTTTGATCGAGTCATAATCGGAGGAAATCTCAAGTTTAACCTTTGTATGGAGGTCGGTATTTCTTTTGCATCCATGAATAATACCGTTTAATACTATTTCCTTTATTGCAAAGATTGTTTGGTGAATTCGATTGATATTCCATTTATGATGCAACAATTGTGGAAGTATAAATTTCTCCAATTTCGTAAAAGCGGCTTCCTTCCCTTCAATTGTAACAATAAATTCTAAGACAAATTCAGATTCAACCGGATAGACTACGGGCGATTTCCCAATTTCTGGATTGTGTGGTTTATTAGCGGCAGCTGTTAATTCATTTGGAGAAAGGGGTATTCTTACCGATTTTTGCCTCAACATTTTTACCATTAACGGCTTTCTATTTTTAAAACCAACCTTTCTTGCGTTTACTAATACTTCTTTTCCCAAAAGGTTTTCCCCTAAGGAAAAATTAGTAGATCCATTGATGTCTGTTTCTTTTTTCATTGGTTCATCAATAACAACAATTACTTCGGCATTTGGAATTAAAATTGTCTCATCTTCAGATTGGTGAACGATCACATATAGTAATGCCGGCTCAGAAGGTTTTCTATTTGGAAAGGCAACCGCCAAAATCTTTTGGATAAGCAAACATAGGAATAATATGAGAACACATAAAATTCCAAATGACTGGAAAGAGTCCGGTTTTAGCAAACTATCAAAACTACCCTTAGAGAACACCCACACAACTACGACTAGGCATGTAAGAATGAGAAATGCACAAAAGGCCAACCGACCTTTGAATTTTTTAGCTAAGTCGAATAGCCATTTATAAAAGTTTTCCATAAAATGCCTCCACACAAGGGCTTATTTCTAGAAGTCTAAAACGGTATCGCAAAACGATTGATCACACAAGGATTTTTTTAGTGCGATGTGAAAACCCACCACCTCTGGTGGTGGATAGCCGATTTTAACCGATTTTGTTTACTGCTTTTTCATCGCTATATACATTATTGATAGCTGCAAAATGAAAGCCGGTTTTAGGGTACCCGAAAAAGCGCGCCATCCGGGCGCATTTCGGGTATCTACGCCATCCGTGGACGATATAGGGCGGATTAGGCGCTGGCGCCGTAATCCGCCAAGCTTGAGGAGTTTTCGAAAGGCAGGACTCAATAATGAAATCTGTCGATTTGAATCCGCCCAAATGGAAAGCCTTCGCGACCGTTTTAAATAGTCCTAGCTCGCCGGCATTCGGTGTTCATCTTTATTGGGGTTATTTTCTGGTAAAAATGTTAATTCTCATTTGACTTCGGAAATTGCAGACCATCTCTTCATAGTCGGGTCCATAAATGTCTTTCAGTCGTGCTCTGAGGGTGGTGACCGCTCTGTGGTTTATGTCAGGATCTATACTAACGAGGTTTGAATCGGTGCGGTTGCTTACCTCAAACAGGAAACCGCGCATTGAATATTTCGCCGGAATTCTGAGGCAAGGATCCGTAAGAATCTCCTTTGAAAAATAATTTTGAAGATACTCCGCAAAAACCTTGCCTTTTGGGCCGACGTGCGAGGGCCTGACGACGCCCTGTTTCTCAAGAGAATCATAGTAAAGTTCCCAGACATTGCCTATCCAGTTCCCCTCCATATCTTCAGGAACGATTTCCATTCCCCCGGCTATAAATTTGCCGTCGATTTTCAGTATGCGAAGTATTTCCGCGATAACCTTCTCATAATCACTGATAAGATGGATCAGTGCGAAGCAAGTACATACATCGGCGGTGCCGCTGATCATAGGCACTGCAAAAGCGCTTCCCTTGATTAAAATGGCATTTTTCTCTTTTCCTGCGGCGGACAGCTTTTGATGATACTTTTGCAGCATCGAAAAAGAAATATCAATTCCAACGACCGGAATGTCATACTTGATTGCAAAGCCATAAGAATTCCGGCCCGTGCCGCAACCCATATCCAATACGACATGATTCCTTCTTACAATACCCCTTTCAACCAGAAAATCGAAAAAGGAGTCGGGAATAACTTCCCGGGTTTCATCATAATGCTCGGCTATATGGTCATAAACTTCGTTTTCGGAGGCGACATCGACGTAGATCCCGCCCTGTCTGCCAAACTCTTCAAGCCTTTTGGTTAGAATTCTGTCCCAGTTCATTTTTCACTCTCCTGGTATATTATCGATTTCGTAAACAGTAGATTTCCGGGAAATAAATTCCGGTGCGGTTACAACGTCCTACCGCCCCAAGCCCACACAACGCGGCCAAGCACGGAGAAGTCTTCCGAATGCTTGAGAGGATGAACGATAAAAGGTTTATAGGAGGGGTTGTCGTTGTAAACCCTGATATTTCCACCCGGTAAAGGTTGCAGCCTTTTTATGAAATTCTCGTCATTGACGCGTATGAAATAAATACCGTCTCGGGTGACTTTCGTTTCCCGTTTATCTATGAGCGTGATTTCGCCCTCAACCAAAGTCGGAGACATATATTCGCCATGGAATCGCAATAGACACATGTCTTGCGGTTCCGCTTTAAATTCGCACTTCAGCCAAGATTTTCTGAATCTCAACATCTCAAAGACTTGCCTCTCACTGGCAAGAGCGCGGTTATTATCCGCGGAATCAAAAAAAGGCATTTCGCAGTAATCTTCCGTAGAAGTAATGGACTCTCCAAAGCCTTTTCCCTGAAAAGACTCGGTGTCCGAATTGTAAATGGATTTCAGTTGATGATCGCCTCCGCGCATATTTCCGGTTCCGGAAACAAGCCATTCAATATTTACTTTAGAGGCATCGGCGATGGAAATGAGCCGTGGGCGGCTTGGTTCCGATTCTCCAGCGAGATATTTTCCGATCACGGCGCCCGACAGATTTGCCAGTCGCGCCAGTTTTGCGGCGCTGCCCAATTCGTTGATGATTTGTTTGATTCTATCTATAAATGATTGTTTATCGCAATCACGTTTGTGCGGTGTCAAGTTATGTTTTTTCATCAGCTGTTCCTTGATTTGTTTAGCATAGCCGGAATGTGGTGTAAGTGCGTCGTCATCAAAGCTGAAAATCGTATAGGCTTATGGTTTTCATTGGAAATATAAACGAATATTGACTTTTTATTTGACATTATAAACATTCGTTTGCTATAGTGGCTGCATGAGATCATCAGGTCTTACCCCAATGGCTTTCAGAGGCTTTTCTTTTACGATTTCGCGTAACCATCGAATTTGTATTCCATTCTTGTTCTCGACATTCATGAATGCCTGGTTCTACAAACATATAGATTCGGGTCATGATTTATATGATTACCAAGCAAAATCAAAACCGTTCGAACGCAAATAGACAATCAAAGCTAAGCCAATACGGCTCGGGAACCTCTCATGCCGGTTGGCTCGATTCCAATATTTCAGAATACCACTTAAACAATACAGATGCAAAATTTTTGAATTAGCCGGAGCAAATGCGTGAAATTGATTATATCTTTGCCGAGAGCCGATTGTAGGGGGGATTAGCGAGCCATTGTTGAAGCAGAATTCACTTTGAAGCGAATAAAATTTGTTCTATTTTCCGTGTGTTTGCCTTGTCGAATTAGCGTGGAAAATTTGCTGTTGTGCGTGATCTGACGCCTATCATAAGTCGCATTGTAGTCACATTGTAGGGGGGATTAGCGAGCCATCGCCGAAGCGTAATCCACCGTGAATTGAATAAAATGTTCTAGGAGGATGACATGAGAAATCGTATAGCCATTGTGGTCTGTATTTTTTTCCTAATTGTAATCGCCTTTCAATTTGGCTGTCGAACATCCGGCGATTATTCCAGCACCGGAGCAAGTTCTACACCGGCACAGGGCGTAACAATCACCGGAAACATCGTTGTAAATGAAATAGAGACAGGAAATCTTGCCGATATTCGCATGGCAGTTGCCTCCGGAAGCATTGTTTCGTTTTCATCGTTCATCGCGAATCTAATCGACGGAAGCGGAAACGTAATAAAGAGCGTCGCCGTTGTCGATCGCTCGTTTGTATTTACCGATGTAACGCCCGCGAATAATCTGAGGATAGAGGTAGTCAATTCAGACCCAGCGAACCGAAAAATTCGCTTTCTTCATTTCCTGGATACTTTGACCTCCAACGTGAACATCGAAATCAGCATTGAATCAACCGTCATCGGGCTAATCATTGAAAAAGCAACCGCCATTTTAAGCGTTGAGATGGTGAAGAAGTATCCCGAACAAATCGAATCCGTAGAAACCGAACTAAAAAAATATCTGAGTTTGGAAATTACATCGGGAACCAAAATAGAACAAATTCCAGCAGTGGCTGAAGCGGTAGAAAAGGCCGTAGCCGTTATATCCTCAACATTTACTACACCCATCGCAAGTTCAACCATAAATGCCCCAATTAATATTGCTGTCACGACTGGCGACCGACAAAATTCGATCGCCTGGAACCCCGTTGATGGTGCGACATCCTACAACTTGTACTGGTCCATGACGTACGGAGTCACCAAATCTAGTGGCGCTAAGATTTCCGGCATTATAAGTCCGTACGTTCACTCGACGCTGACAAACGGTACAACCTATTATTATGTTGTCACCGCGGTAAATTCAGCCGGAGAATCTGTTGAGTCCTCGCAAGCCTTCGGGACGCCTCACCTTCCCGGACAACAGCCTGATATCATTGTAAAAGGTAATAACGCGAGCATTTCCAATGGCGACATGACGCCGGACCCGGTCGACGGCACTGATTTCGGAACCGCAAGCATCGGGGCTTTCGTAATTCGAACGTTTTATATTGAGAACACTGGAAGCGCGGCTCTGACGGTGTCAAGCGTCACGATTTCGGGTACAAATTCTGATGAGTTTACTGTTTCAACACCGCCTTCACCCTCGATAACGGGTGGCACTTCATCATCATTCCAGGTAAAATTCACTCCAAGCGGGGTTGGAACCCGAGTTGTAACGGTTAATATAATTAACGATGTTGTCCAAAAAAGTCCCTACACATTTCTAATTCAAGGTGTCGGCAAAATTGAGCCTTTGACGATTTCCGACGTTCGAGGAATTCAAACAACTTTAAGAGGGGCAACGATTTCCTGGATGACGAATCGTGAATCGACTTCGCTGGTTGAATATGGCGAAACTGAAAACTACGGTTTCCCTACGGCGACGGATACGGCGAAGGTAAAAAGCCATATCGGTACACTGGCGGGCCTATCCGGCCCAAAGATATATTGCTTCCGGGTGAGCTCGGTTGATGCGTATGGATTGCTGGCCGTGGCCACCGGGTCATTTACTTTCATCCCCTGGGATCCGGATATTAAGGTGACGGGAAATGGAATACCAATTTCTAACGGAAGTACCAGTCCTGACTCCCAGAATGGAACGGATTTCGGCGAGGCATCTTATTTGCCGACATCTTCTTCCGTAACCAAAACCTTCTCAATCGGGAATGTCGGCAGCGGGACTCTAATTTTTTCTGGTATAGTCGTCTCAGGGGGCAATTCCTCCGATTTCGAAGTGGTTTCAAAACCATCCTCAATTCCTAAAAATTCAACCGGCACCATTGAGGTGAAATTTACGCCAACCGCCGCCGGAACCCGGACTGCTTCAATAATAATAACAAGTAATGACCCCGATGAAAGCACATTCCAATTCGCCGTTAAAGGAGTCGGTAAAACCGAGCCTTTGACGATTTCCGACGTTCGAGGAACTCAAACAACTTTCAGAGGGGCAACGATTTCCTGGACGACGAATCGTGAATCGACTTCACTGGTTGAATATGGCGATACTGAAAACTACGGTTCGATCACGGCAACGGACGCCGTGAAGGTCAAAAACCATGTCGTTACCCTGGCGGGTCTGATCAGTCTGACCGGCCCAAAGATATATTACTTCCGGGTGAGCTCGGTTGATGCGTATGGATTGCCGGCCGTGGCCACCGGGTCATTTACTTTCATCCCCTGGTATCCGGATATTAAGGTGACGGGAAATGGAATACCAATTTCTAACGGAAGTACCAGTCCCGACTCCCAGAATGGAACGGATTTCGGCGAGGCATTTTATTTGCCGACATCTTCTTCCGTAACCAAAACTTTCTCAATCGGGAATGTCGGCAGCGGGACTCTGATTTTGGGTG
>Ga0074199_1002353_pt1 | contig 11710 bp, 9 predicted proteins | sample EPASupsiteSAE347_FD_64528 | JGI IMG/M metagenome (GOLD analysis project Ga0074199, IMG submission 64528) | Bioremediated contaminated groundwater from EPA Superfund site, New Mexico - Sample SAE3-47 | ecosystem: Environmental > Aquatic > Deep subsurface > Groundwater > Contaminated ...
GAGGACACCGCCCCGGTGCCGCAGGCCAAGGTTTCCCCTTCGACCCCGCGCTCGTAGGTGCGGACGATCAGGCCGTTGCTCCCCTGCTTTTGCACGAAATTGACATTGGTTCCGGCGGGCTGAAAATGCTCGTGGAAGCGGATGAGCCTGCCCCATTCCAGCACCGGCGCCTGTTGGATGTCCTCCATGAAGAGCACGGCGTGGGGCACCCCGGTGTTGAGGCTGTGCACCACCTGCTCCTCTCCGTTGACCAAGAGCTTCTCGTGCAGCCGGAGTCCGTTGGGCGCGGTCATCTTGAGCTTGACCGACTGGCCCGTGATCTCGGCCTCGATGATTCCGGCCACGGTCTCAAAGCGCATCCGCGCAGGGGCTATGCCCAAGGCAAAGGCAAAACGGGCGGCGCAACGGGCGCCGTTGCCGCACATCTCGGCCCAGCTGCCGTCACCGTTCAAGAACTGCCAGCGGAAATCCGCGTTCTCGCTCTTCTCGATGAAGATCAGGCCGTCCGCGCCCACGGAAACACGGCGCTCGCACACCGCCTTGGCAAAGGAGGGCATCTCTTCCCTGCTCAGAAACGGGGTGCGGTGGTCAATGAGGATAAAGTCATTGCCGGTGCCGCTCATCTTGGTGAACCCGATGGGAAACTGCATGGTCATGCGCCCTTCCCGAGGAATTCAGGGATGCTTTCCCCCTGAATCAGGGTTTCGTAGGTTTCCCTGGCCCGGATCACATGGAATGTGTCGCCATGCACCAGAACCTCGGCCACCCGGGGCCGGGAGTTGTAGTTGGAGGACATGGAAAATCCGTAGGCCCCGGCGCTCATCACGGCAAGGAGATCGCCGGCTTCCACATTGGGCATGGATCGTTCCCTGGCAAGGAAATCGCCGGTTTCGCAGATCGGCCCCACCACGTCGGCCACGGCCTGCTCCCGGCCGGGTTGTTCCACGGCCTGGATGTGATGGAAGGCGTCGTAGAGGCTGGGCCGGGCCAGGTCGTTCATCCCGGCATCGACGATGATGAATTTCTTGAGCCCTTCCTTGGTGTAGAGCACCTTGGTGATCAGCGCCCCGGCGTTGCCAACCAAAACCCGGCCCGGTTCGAGAACCAGGGTGCAGTCAAGGCCTGCCAGCTCCTGCTTGATGGCCTGGGCATACTCCGCGGGCTCTGGCGGTTCCTCGCTGTTGTAGCGGATGCCCAAGCCTCCGCCCAGGTCAAGATGGGTGATCTGTATCCCCTGCTCACCAAGCTGCCCGATGAATCGTTTCACCTTGGCCAGGGATTCGACAAAGGGCGAAACCAAAGTGAGCTGCGAGCCGATATGGCAGCTGACCCCCTTGATTTCGATATTGGGCAGCTTGTTGGCCGCAAGATAGACCCGCAGCGCGTCACCGATGGGGATGCCGAACTTGTTCTTGGCCAGGCCGGTTGAGATATAGGCATGGGTCTTTGGGTCCACGTCCGGGTTCACCCGGAAGGAGACCGGAGCCTTGAGCCCCATCCCCGCCGCCACCGTCTGGATCTGGGCCAGTTCCTGCTCGGATTCCACATTGAGCATGAGGATGCCTGCCGAGAGGGCGTCCCGGATCTCCGCCGCGCTCTTGCCCACCCCCGAATAGACGATCTTTTTGGGATCGACCCCAGCGGTGCGGGCCCGGAACAGTTCACCGCCGGAAACGATGTCCGTGCCGCCGCCAAGGCTGGCAAAAAGGCGGAGGATGGCGATGTTGGCGCAGGACTTCGCGGCAAAGCAGGTGATATGGGGGATGTCGGCAAAGGCGCGGTCAAAGGCGGCAAAATGGCGGGTCAGGGTGGCGGAGCTGTAGAGATAAAAAGGGGTGCCCACCGCTGCTGCCACTGCTGGCACGGCAACGTCCTCGCAATGCAGGGTGTCGTTTTTATACTGAAAATCATGCATGGTTCGTTATACCGTCATTTCTTTGGCCACGAAACCCACGAAAGGGTTTCTATGGATTATCAATCTTATCATCTGATCGGTCAGTTTCTGTAGTCCCTAACTCCACCATTCCACAAAAGGGCTTTCCCCTTTTTCGTGTTCTTTCGTGGGGTTCATGGCAAAAAAAAAATCAATCTTTCTACTCCGCCACCTCGTAGGTGGCTTCCATGGAGGAGGTGCTTTCGTTGGCAGGCTTGGCCTGGTCAAAGGCGGTGACCGAGTAATACCAGAGTCCTCTTTCCTTGGGCGGCTTTGCATCCTGAAAAGAAAGGCCTGCCCCGCCAACCTCGCCGATGCGTTCCGGCGTGGGGTTCTGGGCCGAGCGGCGGTAGATGCGAAAACCTGCCAGGTCGGGTTCGGCAACGGTCTCCCAGATAATCTTGACCCCGGTGCCGGTGGACACGGCCCTTACCTTCTGGGGCGGGGCCGGAGGCGTGAGATCGCGCGGCGTTGCACTCAGAGGCTCACTGGTCATCCCTGCCGCCGTGGTTCCCGCATGCAGCCGCATGGCCCGTACTTTGTAGACATAGACCTTGCTGTTGCGCAACCCTTTGTCCGTATAGGCCAACCCCTGAATCAGCTCGCCCGGCATCTCGCTAAACGTTTCGCCGTTGTCGGTGGAGCGGGAAATCTGATAGCGAATGGGATCGGATACCGGCGTCCCATCGAGCAGCCCTGTGGGCGCTTGCCAGCGCAGGGTAATGGTTTTATCCCCTTCCTCGGCCATGAAATTCGTGGGGGCCAGGAGCGGGGTATCCCAGACAACCGAAACGGTGTTCGAGTCATCGCTGCTGACGAACCAGCCCGCCTTGCTGCGCACCCGGTAGACATAGCGGTGGTTGGGCCTGAGCAGGGTTTCCTCGTAGGAAACCTTGCCCTTGTCGCTGCTCTCCGCCTCAATCTCAATGGAAGGGCCAAAGGGGACGGGACAATCGGCACAATAATCCTTTATGGGGATAACCGCCCGTAACAGCTCAAATTTTTCAATCCGGTACGGCAGCCGGTCGCCCTGTACGGTCGCCCGGGGATAGGACCAGCTGAGCGTCACCCCTTTTTCGTCAAGCTGGTAGCTCAAGTCACTGATGGGTGCGGGCAGCACCGTATCGGGCGGCACGGGCCGGGTCTTCTTGCCGCAACCGGACATGGCGATGAGCGCGATCAGGGCGAGGGCAAGAATGCGCAGCCGGACAGCTTCAACCTTCATGCCGTGATCCCCATTTCTTTTTCCGCCCGCTTCAAGGCCTTGGCCACCATCTTGCCCGAGGTGCCGCCCAGGGAGACCCTGCTCGCAACCGAGCCCTCGATGGAGAGGACCTTGAAAACATCTTCCTCGATGACCTCGGAGAATTTCCGCAGCTCCTTTACGGTCAACTCGGTGAGTTCCTTGCCCTTGCTTATGCAAAAGGCCACGGTGCGGCCGACAATGGCGTGGGCCTGGCGGAAGGGGATGTTCTTCAACACCAGATAATCCGCCAGGTCGGTGGCGGTCATGTAGCCGCCGCCAAGGCCTTTGGCCAGCCGCGCTTCGTTGAATTTCAGGTTGCCGAGCAGCTGGGCCATGATTGCCACGGACTGGGAAACCGTATCCACCGTGTCGAAAAGCGGCTCCTTGTCTTCCTGCAGGTCGCGGTTGTAGGTCATGGGCAGACCCTTGAGCAGCATCAGCAGGCTCATGAGATTGCCCACCACCCTTCCGCTCTTGCCCCGGATCAGCTCGGGGATGTCCGGGTTTTTCTTTTGGGGCATGATGGAGCTGCCGGTGCAGAAGCTGTCCGCCAGGGTCACGAAGGAAAACTCCTCGGTGGTCCAGAGGACCAGTTCCTCGGAAAGGCGGCTCAAGTGAATCTGGACCAGGCTGGCCGCACTCATGAATTCGATGATGAAATCGCGGTCCCCCACCGTGTCCATGCTGTTGGCGGTGACCTTGGGGAAATCCAGCTCCTTGGCGACAAACTCCCGGTCGATGGGCAACCCGGTGCCAGCCAGGGCTGCGGCGCCCAGGGGCATGACATTGATCCGTTTCAAGGCATCGGTGAACCGCTCCCGGTCCCGGCCGAACATCTCGTAATAGGCCAGCATGTGGTGCGCCACCAGCACCGGCTGGGCCCGCTGCAAGTGGGTGTAGCCCGGCATCACCGCATGCTGGTATTTGCGGGCCAGCACCACAAAGGCTTTTTGCAGCCCGGTGAGCAGCTCGATGAGGTTGCGGCATTCCTCCCGGAGATAGAGGCGGACATCCAGGGCCACCTGATCGTTGCGGCTCCGGGCGGTGTGCAGCTTTTCCCCGGCCGGGCCGATCTTTTCCACCAGGGCTTTTTCGATGTTCATGTGCACATCTTCAAGCTCCGGCCTGAAGACAAACGTCCCATTTTCGATTTCCCGTTCGATCTGGCCAAGGCCTTTGACGATCTGGTCCCGCTCCTTGGCGCTGATCAACCCCTGCTTGGCCAGCATCTTGGCGTGCGCCCGGCTCCCGGCGATGTCATGCCTGTACAGCCTGGCGTCGTAGTGGATGGAGGCGGTGAAGGCCGCAACCGCAGCGGCGGTCTTTTCCGCGAACCTGCCGCCCCACAGTGCCGGGTTATGGGTGTTTCCTGCCGAAGACATAAGCGGTGCCTGGGTTAGTTTTGATACACTTTTCAGTTTTTTGTCATTCCGGCGAAAGCCGGAATCCAGTATTTTCGGTTTGCTGCAACTTCCTGGACCCCGGCTTCCGCCGGGGTGACGGCTTTTTTTGAGCTATCAGTTTTTGAGTCCCTTTTTCATCACCAATGCCTGTATCTTCAAGCGCAAGGCATTGAGACGGATAAAGCCGCCGGCATCCGATTGGGTGTAAACGGCGTCTTCCTCAAAAGTGGCAAAGCTTTCCTGATACAACGACTGGTCGGACTTGCGGCCCACCGGGATGCAGTTGCCCTTGATCAGCTTGAGCCGCACCACGCCGTTCACGGTTTCCTGCGCATTGTCCATGGTCTTTTGCAGCAGTTTCATCTCCGGCGAGAACCAGAAGCCGTTGTAGATCAGCTCGGCATAGCGGGGGATCAGGCTGTCGCGGATCTTCATGACCTCGCGGTCCAGGGTGATGGTCTCCAGATCCCGGTGCGCCGCGCGCAATATGGTGCCGCCCGGGGTTTCGTACACCCCTCGGGATTTCATGCCCACGAAGCGGTTCTCCACCATGTCCAACCGGCCGATGCCGTTGGCCCCGCCCAGGGTGTTCAACCGGGCCAGCATGGCAGCGGGGCTGAGCCGTTCGCCGTTGATGGCCACCGGGTTGCCGCCCGCAAACTCCATCTCGATATAGGTCGCTTTGTCCGGGGCCTTTTCCGGGGAGACGGACAGCTTGAACATGGACTCCTCCGGCTCGTTCCACGGATCCTCCAGGATGCCGCCCTCAAAGCTGATGTGCAGCAGATTCTCGTCGGAGCTGTAGGGCTTCTCCTTGGTAACGGGCACGGGGATACCGTGTTTTTTCGCATAGGCCATGAGCTTGGTCCGGGAGTTGAGATCCCAGATCCGCCAGGGGGCGATAATGGTCAATTTCGGGTTCAAGGCCAGGTAGGTCAGCTCGAAGCGGACCTGATCGTTGCCCTTGCCGGTGGCGCCGTGGCTTACCGCGTCGGCCCCTTCCGCCTCGGCGATCCGCACCTGTTCCCGGGCGATGACCGGCCGGGCCAGGGAGGTGCCCAAGAGGTAGGAGCCCTCATAGATGGCGTTGGCCCTAAAGGCCGGAAAGACGTAGTCGCGGACAAACTCCTCGCGCAGATCGGAGATGATCACCTTTTCGGCGCCGGTGGCCAACCCCTTGGCCCGGACCTTGTCCCAATCCTCCTCCTGGCCTACATCGGCGGCAAAGGCCACCACCGGAACCTGATACTCTTCCCGCAGCCACTTGAGGATAACCGAGGTGTCCAGCCCGCCGGAATAGGCGAGAACGATCTTGTTTATGTTGGCAGCCATTGGCCGTGTTCTCCTGGTGTACGTGTATGTCGGTTTTGAGGCCTGTTTTCAGGCCAGATGCATGGCCAGAATGGCCTTGTGGATATGGAGCTTGTTCTCCGCCTGGTCAAAGGCGACGCATTGCGGACCCTCCAGCACCTCCTCGGAGATCTCCTCGTCGCGGTGGGCAGGCAGGCAATGGAGAACAATGGCTCCCGGCCTGGCTTGCGCCACCAGGGCCGCGTTCACCTGATACGGCCGGAAGACCCCGATCCGTGCCTCCTGCTCGGACTCCTGGCCCATGCTGGCCCAGACGTCGGTATTGAGCACATCCGCTTCCCGCACCGCCTCGGCCGGGTCGCGCACCACCCGGATGGGCTGGCTCGCTTCGGCTTGAGCCTTGGCGAGAATGGCCGGGTTGGGATCATACCCCGCCGGGCAGGCCAGGGTCAGGGCAAAGCCGAAACGGGCCGCCGCCTGAATCCAGGAGTTGGCCATGTTGTTGCCGTCTCCCAGCCAGGCGACATGGAGTTTTTCCACCGGACCCTTGTGCTCGATCACGGTCATGATGTCGCTCAGCACCTGGCAGGGATGGTGCAGGTCGGTGAGGGCATTGATCACCGGCACCGAGGAGTAGCCGGCCAGCTCGTCGACAATGGCCTGGCCATAGGTGCGGACCACCATGCCGTCCACATAGCGGGCCATGACCCGGGCCATGTCCTTGAGGGGCTCGTTGCGGGCCAGCTGGGTATCCCGGCCGGAGAGATAGATCACCTGGCCGCCCAACCCATACATGGCCGACTCAAAGGAGACCCTGGTCCGGGTGGAGGGCTTTTCAAAGATGAGGGCCACGGTTTTTCCGGCCAGGTGCTGGTGGCGGATTCCTGCCTTGGCTTCTTTCTTAAGCAGCAGGGCCTTTTCGATGTAGGCGCCAAGCTGTTCCTTGCTGAAGTCCTGTAATGCCAGTAGATGCTGTGTCATGGTTTCGTTCTCTCTGTCAGCCTCCCCCTCGCGGCACCGGGGAAAGATCTTTCCTTCTGTTCAGGGCGTCCTGCCACCACCACGGCGCGGGGCAGAATCCAGGAGACCGGCTCAAAAAAATGTCAGTCCAACCATTGCCAGAGGGTGACGGACACTGTCTCCCTCTGGTTGGGCCAAACTACAAGTCATACAAAAAAACTTTTTTTTTGCAAAGGGATTTTTCGTCGAAAAAATATGGGGCTACCGGCCCAGCTCGGCAAAGACTTCGTCCAGTGCCTGGATCAGCCGGTCTATCTCGGCGCGGCTGATGATAAGCGGCGGCAGGCAGCGCAGCACCTTGCCCCCGGCAAAGTTCAGGAGCACCCCTTTTTCAAAGAGGAGGTTGACCATGGCCGGCCCCTTGTCAAGCCACGGTTCGGTCAGGGGCAGCCCCTGGATCAGGCCGAGCCCCCGGGCGGGGGTTGCCATGGCCGGATACCGGGCGGCGAGTGCGCTGAGTTGTTCGGCCAGATAAGCGCCTTTTGCCCGGACCTCGGCGAGAAATCCGTCTTCCAGCATGATCCGCAAGGTGGCGACCGCGGCGGCGCAGACCACCGGGTTGCCGCCGAAGGTCGAGGCGTGGCTGCCCGGCTCGAACGCCTTGGCCACCGGTTCCGTGGCCAGCATGGCGCCGATGGGCAAGCCGTTGCCCAACGCCTTGGCCAGGGTGAGGATGTCGGGGGTTACCCCGCACTGCTCGTAGGCAAAGAGGGTGCCGGTTCTGCCCATGCCCACCTGAATCTCGTCAAAGATCAGGAGCAGGTTGTGCTTGTCGCAGAGCTGGCGGATACCGGCCAGGTATTCCTTGGCCAGCGGGCGCACCCCCCCCTCTCCCTGCAAGGGCTCGCAGAGAATGGCGCAGGTCTCCGGGCCAATCATCGCCTCCAGGGCATTGAGATCGCCGAAGGGCGCATGGCGGAACCCCTGGGGCAGCGGTTCGAACCCCTTGTGGAATTTCTCCTGGCCCGTGGCTGCCACGGTGGCCAGGGTCCGGCCATGAAAAGAGCCGGCCAGGGAGATGATCTCGTATTTTCCGGCAGGGCTTGCCTTGCGCGCCAGCTTGATCGCCGCCTCGTTGGCCTCGGCCCCGGAGTTGCACAGAAACACCCGGTCAGCAAAGGAATAGCTGATCAGCAGCCCGGCCAGCTCGGTTTGCGGCATGGTGTGGTAGAGGTTGGAGACATGCACCAGGGTGGAGGCCTGGCGGCAGATCGCCTCGGTGATCGCCGGATGGCAGTGGCCCAGGCTGCAGACCGCGATGCCGGCGAGGCAATCCAGATATTCCTTGCCGTCGGCGTCCTTGAGCAGGCAGCCCCGCCCCTCGACCATCACCGCCGGATACCGGCCATAGGTGGTCATGAAAGAACCATTGCTTTTTTCGATCCATTCCGCATTCGTCATCATACCACCTAATAACTGAGACAAGGATGAAGCGCTGACGTATCGCGCTTGTGCTCCCTGGTTGTAAGCGGTTGCAGGGTGCTGCAGATCCGCGAAAGAGGCCTGTCCGCCATGCATCAGGTATGCGGACAGGCCGATGACAAAGGAGATGTGGTGCCCTGTGACCGCTTACACCACCTCCGTTCCCACGCCCTGCTGGGTAAACATCTCCAATAAAATAGCATGCTCCACCCTCCCGTCGATGATGTGCGCCTTGCCCACCCCGGCCCGGACTACTTCCTGGCAGCACCGGATCTTGGGAATCATGCCGCCCACGATGGTGGAGTCCTTGATAAAGGCGTCGGCGGCATCGCAGCTCATGGAGGAAATCAGGTTCTTTTCCTTGTCCAGCACCCCGGCCACGTCGGTGAGCAGGATCAGCTTTTCCGCCTTCAGATGCCGGGCAATGGCGCCGGCCACCAGATCGGCGTTGATGTTGTAGGCGCGGCCGTCCTCGCCCACCCCCACCGGCGCGATGACCGGGATGAAGTCCTGGGCGTCCAGGACTTCCAGCACGCCCGGGTTCACCTCGGTCACCTCGCCCACCTGGCCGAGATCAATAATCTCCGGCGGCGCGTTTTCAGCCATCTCCTTGACGATCTTCATCTTACGGGCCTTGATCAGATCGCCGTCCCGGCCGGAAAGACCGACGGCCTTGCCGCCGTGCAGATTGATCAGGCTGACGATCTCCTTGTTCACCCGCCCCACCAGCACCATCTCCACCACGTCCATGGTTTCGCCGTCGGTGACCCGCATGCCGTGGATGTAGTCGGACTTGATGCCCATCCTGCCGAGAACCTGATTGATCTGCGGTCCGCCGCCATGCACCACCACGGGGTTGATGCCGACGTACTTCATCAGGATGATGTCGAGGGCGAAGTTCTTTTTCAGTTCTTCGTCCACCATGGCATGGCCGCCGTATTTGATGACCACTGTCTTGCCGGCGAATTTCTTGATATACGGCAAGGACTCAATGAGGATTTTGGCTTTTTCGATACCTTTTTGCATGGCCGTCTGTTTGTAATGGTTGAATGTCCGGGGGGCTGATCTTTCCGGAAAAAATCAGTCGCATTGTCTTGATAGTACGCAAGATATATACCGTCAGCCGCAATCTGTAAAGAAGATAGGCGGGCAAAAAACAGGCGGTCTCTTCCGGCAAAGCGATTGCCGATAACCCTCGATGCTGGTATCTTTAATTTTCAGAGTCCATCAGCTTTATAAGGAAACTAAAAATAATGAAACCCTTGCTCCGTTTTTTGTGTGGAATTGTCTTCCTGTCTCCCTTCCTGGCAGCCAGCCTCGGGTTGGCCGCGCCAGCCTCCGCCGGCGGGAAAGCGCCGATCCATATCGAGGCGGACCGGATGGTTTCGCTCAAAAATGACAACGCGGTTCTTTTTACCGGCAACGTCGATGCCAGGCAGGGTCAGATGGTGATCCGGGCCGCGGAGATGACGGTGTATTATCTCTCCAACGAGGAAAAAGCCAAGCTGCCGCAAAGCGAGGAGCGCAGCCTCAAGAAGCTGTTTGCCTCGGGCAATGTGGAGATCCAGAATGACGGCATGACCGGCACCGGCGACAAGATGGAGTATTACGAAGCCGAGCGGAAGATGATTCTCATCGGCAACAGCAAGGTCTGGCAGGACAACAACCTCGTTACCGGCCACACCGTTGTCGTTTTCCTCGACCAGGGCAAGAGCATCGTCGAACGGGGCGAGAAGAAAGGCGAGCGGGTCAAGGCCTTTTTCTATCCAGGCGGCGAAGGGCCGCAGAGCGGTCCGCAACAATGAATACGGAGGCGCGCTTGTCTGTTCTAGAAACAAAAGAGATTGTCAAACGCTATAAAAACCGGACGGTGGTCGACGGGATCAGCCTTCGGGTCGAAACCGGCACGGTGGTCGGGTTGCTCGGGCCAAACGGGGCCGGGAAAACCACCACTTTCTACGCCATTGCCGGTTTTGTCCGGCCGGATGCAGGCGTCATCCTGCTCGATGGCGAGGATATCACCGGGTTGCCCATCCACCAGCGGGCGGTCAAGGGACTCTCTTATCTGCCCCAGGAATCCTCGGTGTTTAAAAAGCTCACCGTGGAAGAAAATGTCCGGATCATCCTGGAGCCGTTTGGTCTTGCCAAGGCAGAGATCAACAACAGGGTCGGCCAGCTCATGGAAGACCTGAAGATCAGCCATCTGGCCGGCAACCGGGGGCATTCGCTTTCCGGGGGCGAACGCCGCCGGGTGGAGATCATGCGGGCCCTGGCCACCAATCCGCATTTTATTCTGCTGGACGAGCCCTTTGCCGGGATCGATCCGTTGTCGGTGGCCGATCTCCAGCAGATCATCGGCAATCTGAAAAACCGCGGCCTGGGGGTGCTCATCTCCGACCACAATGTCCGGGAAACCCTTTCCGTCTGTGACCAGGCCTATATTGTCAATCAGGGGAAGATTCTGATCCATGGCGGCGCCGAAGAGATTGTGGGCAGCGCGGAAGCCCGCCGGATGTACCTTGGTGAAAACTTCACTCTGTAACCCATCGTAACAAAACAACTTTATTGCCTGGCAACTACCGTGGTTCCTCCTGGCGGCCAAATTCTTCTTGCAAAAACCTTGCCGTCATGGAGTATTATACTGACACAAGGGCCGCGCAATCCCGCGTTGCACCCTGTGTGTCTTTTGCAGTAAAGGATTTTGGCGAACATGGCTCTTGAACTAAGACAGCAACTGAAACTCAGCCAGCAACTGGTGATGACCCCCCAATTGCAACAGGCGATCAAGTTGCTGCAGCTCTCCCGGCTTGAGCTTGCCGAAACAATCCAGCAGGAAATCGAGATCAACCCCGTGCTGGAAGAGGCGACCGAGAGCCCGGAGCAAGGGGAGGCAGAGCAGGAAGGGCATGGCCACGAGGCGTTGGACCTCCCGGTGCCGGAACCGGAAAGGACCACCGAGGTCCAGATGGAAAGCGACTCCTCCCTAAGGGAAATAGACTGGGAAAATTACAGCAACGAATACGAAAGCGGTTTTTCCAGCCGGGGCAAGGATGATAACGATCTGCCCTCCCGCCTTGATATCCTGACGGCCAAACCGGACCTTCACTCCCATCTTTCCTGGCAGCTGACCTTTTCCCATCTCACCGAGGAGGAAATGGAGGTCGGGCATTTCGTCATCGGCAACCTTGACCGGGATGGATTCCTTGAAGTGACGGAGGCGGAGATTGCCGAGGGCACGGGCTGTGACCCGGAGATGGCCCACCGGCTGATCGGGGTTGTCCAGGAGATGGACCCGGCCGGGGTCGGGGCCAGGGATCTCAAGGATTGCCTGTTGCTGCAGCTTGGGAGGTTGGGGCTCGGAACTTCCCTGGCCGC
>Ga0074199_1002356_pt1 | contig 11709 bp, 10 predicted proteins | sample EPASupsiteSAE347_FD_64528 | JGI IMG/M metagenome (GOLD analysis project Ga0074199, IMG submission 64528) | Bioremediated contaminated groundwater from EPA Superfund site, New Mexico - Sample SAE3-47 | ecosystem: Environmental > Aquatic > Deep subsurface > Groundwater > Contaminated ...
GGGCGGGGGTTACGGCCGGGGACGCGAGGGTGGTCCCTCGCGTCGGAGGGTCCTGCACTGCGGCGATATTACCGGCCGGGAAGTCGAGCAGATTTTGCTCGACCGTATCCGCGCCGAGCCGACGGCTACCATCCTGGAACATTGCGTGGTCATTGATCTCATCACGACCGGCTGGCTGGGCGCGGCTGGGCCGAACCGGTGCGGGGGCGGGGATTTTCTTAATACACAGACGGGTGCGATCGCGGCCTTTCGCGCGCCTTTCACGGTGTTGGCCACGGGCGGGGGCGGCAAGGTGTATTTATATACCACCAATCCCGATATCGCCACGGGCGACGGCGTGGCCCTGGCTTGGCGCGCGGGCGCGCCGATCAAGAACCTGGAATTCATCCAATTTCATCCCACCTGCCTGTATCACCCGGAAGCCAAGTCTTTTCTCATCAGCGAAGCGGTGCGCGGTGAGGGCGCCGTGCTGGTCAATGCGCACGGCGAATCGTTCATGGAGCGGTATGACCCGCGCGGGTCGTTGGCGCCGCGTGATATCGTGGCGCGCGCCATAGATCACGAGATGAAGGTCAGCGGCGCGCGCTGTGTCTATCTCGATATCCGGAACCAACCGGTCGAATTCCTCAAGAAACGCTTCCCAAATATTTATATGACCTGCGCCCGGTTTGGAATTAACATGGACTCCGACCTGATCCCGGTGGTGCCGGCGGCGCATTATTTCTGCGGCGGGGTGGAGGCTTCGGTAGATGGGACCACGCCCCTGCCGGGACTCTATGCCTGTGGGGAAGTGGCCTGCACGGGCCTGCACGGCGCCAACCGGCTGGCCAGCAACTCGCTTTTGGAGGCGCTGGTCTGCGCGCATGCCATGGCGGAAACCGTCGGCGCTTTGCCCCGCGACCGACTGTCGCTTTCAATCCCCGCCTGGCAGTCGGGAACGGCGGTGCCCAGCGACGAAGCCATTGTCATCGAGCACAACTGGAACGAAGTGCGCACTTGCATGTGGGATTACGTGGGTATCGTGCGCACCAACAAGCGCCTGGAGCGCGCCCGCCGGCGCATCGGCAACTTGCGCCGTGAGATTCAGCAATATTATTTCGATTATCTCGTCACCCGCGACCTGCTGGAACTGCGCAACATCGCCGCCGTGGGCGAACTGATTGTCCGCTCGGCCATCCAGCGGCACGAGAGCCGTGGCCTGCATTACACCCTCGACTACCCGCAGAAGGACCCTGCCGTAGGGGACACCGTGATCCACGATCCCCCGGGCGGCCGCATTCCGGACAACGGTTGATTCCGATCCGCACCTAAGGATGTGCGATCTTACCATGAATCCCGCGAAAACCGCGCAACCGTACGGCAACGGAGGCCCGTCGCCCTCCATAAACATGATCGCGATTTACAAGAGGATTCTCTTGGAGTGCGGGCGTAGTGCAAAAAGCGTGTTCGCAAAATAGTCCGCCGGTCATAGGCGGGGATTTGGGAGCATTCTTTCCGGTTGATTTTGACGCCGGGAAATGCTTGTATCCACACAGATATCTTGAATCCCTGCAACCAAACGACGAGGCGCGACGATGAAGCTGATTCATAAAACGATTCCCAAGCAGTTTTTAACGGCAATTCCGGAAGGCATCAAATTCGTTAAACGGCATGGCCAGGACTTTCTCGTCGCCGAGAAGATTTACTGCCCCAATGGGCACAGCCTCATGGCCGATGTGGTGCGCATCCACGGCGAGCCCTCCATCAGTATTCGCATGCAGGTCGGCCAAAGCGAAGGAATTATCTTCATTGATGCATTTTGGGGGGGGCATGCCAAACTCTATAACTTCATACCGGATATTGCGTCCTCGGGACCGATCATCAAGGCGTTCTGCCCTGTCTGTGGCGTGGACTTGATCGTGGACGACCCCTGCTCCCAGGCAGGCTGCAAGTCCAACCGGGCCATTATGTTTACCTTGCAGGGCAAGGTGAATAAAATATATGTCTGCGCCAAACTGGGCTGCCCGGGCCATCGGATGGAGGTCGTAAATCTATTGCCCCGGGTCCTGGAACAAGTTAGTGAAATCAATTATATTGGCGCCCAGGCTGACGACATTTTCATGGAGATCTGAACGGTCCATGTCCAGAAATCGTGCGCAACTTAAGACCGAGCCGTGCAAGACAAGCCGTCTTTGTGCGGACGGTCATGGCAAGGAACCCGCCCATCCGATGCGGCGGATTCTTGTTATTAATCCGGGTTCCACTTCCACCAAGCTCTCCGTTTTTGAAGATGAGCGGGAATGCGTTCAGGCTACCATCGCTCACCCGGCGGCGGACCTCAAACCGTTCAAGCGCATCATGGATCAGATCGAATTCCGGACGCTCCTGGTCCGGAATTTCCTCCACGAGAATCACGTGGATATCGGAAAGATTAACGCCGTTATCGGCCGGGGGGGGCTGCTGAAACCGATTCGAAGCGGGGTTTACCGGATCAACACCGCCATGCTGGAGGATCTCGGCTCCGGCCGTTTCGGGGAACACGCCAGCAACCTGGGCGGCGTTCTTGCCCACCGTCTGGCCCAGGAGGCGGGTTGTCCCGCGTTCATCGCCGATCCGGTGGTCGTGGACGAAATGGACGCGATTGCGCGCCTATCCGGCCTGCCGGGGATAGAACGCAAAAGCATCTTTCATGCGCTCAATCAGAAATCGGTGGCCTGGGAAATTGCCCGCAAGATCGGCAAACCCTACGCGGCGTGCAATTTTATCGTGGCCCATATGGGCGGCGGAATCTCTGTCGGCGCCCATTGCCGGGGATGCGTTATCGATGTGAACAACGCCCTCGATGGGGATGGCCCGTTTGCGCCTGAACGGACCGGGGGACTGCCCGCGGGGCAATTGGTCGAGATGTGTTTCAGCGGCCAATACACCCTGGCCGAGATGAAACGAAAACTGACGGGGATGGGCGGACTCGTTGCCTATCGGGGATCGCACAGTTTTACGAACCTGAAGAAAGCCGTGCTGGCCGGGGATGCTCAGGCCCAGCTCATTTACGAGGCGATGGCTTACCAGGTCAGCAAGGAAATCGCCATGCATGGGGCCACGCTCAAAGGCGACGTGGACCGGATCATTCTGACCGGAGGCCTTGCCCGCGATGAGACCTTTGTCGGCAAAATCAAGGAGCGGGTCTGCCATCTGGCCGTCGTGGAGGTGATTCCGGGGGAACGGGAAATGGCTTCGCTGGCGCAGGCGGCTTGGATGGTTTTGCGGCAAATGGAGCCGGAAAAGGAATATAACGGATGAAACTGAAAGATTTTACAACCCCCCTTCCGGATGCAGAGCGCAAGACCGTTGTTGTCCCCATTGCCAACGATCCGGATATTATCCGGTGCATCGCCCAGGCCATGGAGAAAAAAATCGCCAACTTCATACTGCTCGGCGAAGAAAATAAGATCCGTGACGTTGCCCGGCAACAAGGCGTTAGTATTTCCCAGGCCAGGTTTATTGCGGAAACCGATGAACATCGGGCTTGCTGTAAAGCCGCCGAACTGGTTCGTGACGGCGAAGCCCAAGCCCTTATGAAGGGCCTGGTGCAATCGTCGAGTTTCATCAGCGCGATTCTAAACAAGGAATACGGCCTGATTCCGCCCGGCAAACTGATCAGTTGCGTCGCGATCTTCGAGATTCCCTCCTATCATAAACTGCTTATGATCACCGATCCCGGGGTGAACATCAGCCCCACCTTTGAAGGCAAGGTCCGGATCCTGCAGAATGCCGTTGAACTGGCCGGTAAAATGGGCATCGCGCGCCCTAAAGTCGCCTGCGTATCCGCCGTCGAAAAAACCACCCCGAAAATGCCCAGCACCAACGAAGCGCAACAATTGCAAGAGATGGGCCGGCAGGGCGTTTTTGGCGATGCCCAAGTCGGAGGCCCCTTCGGCTTCGATGTGGCGATTTCGCGAAGAGCCGCTGGGATCAAAGGGGTGGTCAGCGATGTCGCCGGGGATCCCGATATTGTGTTGCTTCCGGAGATCATTGCCGCCAATGTGCTTTATAAATGCCTCGTCTGGTTGGCTCAGGCATCCGGCGCCAGTATTGTGGTGGGCGCCAAGGTCCCGATTGTACTGCCATCCCGTTCGGATTCGGAAGAGTCCAAATTTTATTCCGTCGCGTTAGCGGTCCACGTGGCATCGCAGGGATAGACCCGGGACTGCGAACTTGCATCGGCTGAATACAAAAGGTATGCTTCCCCCTGTTTGGAATTTGGAATTTGGAATTTAGGGGCATCCTGCTGGGGAGGGGATTGTGGACAGCCAGGCAAAACAATTAAACGAAAAAATCGCGACCGCCTGTCCGGCCGTGATGGACCTGTTGTCCCGGAAGGGGCGGGAGATCTATTTTCCGAAGTTGGGTATCCTGTCGCAATCGGCCGAGGCCCAGGGCAAAGCCATCAATGCCACCATCGGTATTGCGCTGGAGGAAAATGGCGCTCCCATGAACCTGGCCTGTGTCATGAGCCGGGTGCAGTTGCCGCCGGGCCATGCCGTGTCCTATGCGCCCAGTCCGGGCCGGCCGGATATCCGCAAGCAATGGAAAACCATGCTGGGTAAAAAGAATCCCGGCCTGGCCGGCAAGGCGTTCAGTCTGCCGGTGGTGACCAGCGCGCTTACGCACGGACTGAGCATGTGCGGTTACCTGTTCTGCGATCCCGGCGACACGATTATTCTGGCCGATCTTTTCTGGGAAAATTACGAGCTTGTTTTTGCGCGTGCCTGCGGCGCCCGCCTGGATCCGTTTCCGATGTTCACCGCGCAAGGGGGATTTAACGTCGAGGGATTGCGCGCCCGGCTGATGGCCGGCCAGATTGGTAAAAAAATTGTGTGCCTCAATTTTCCCAACAATCCCACCGGCTACACCCCGGCAATTGAGGAAGCGCATGCCATAACGACGGTCCTGCGCGAAGCCGCGGAACGCGGGAACAAGCTGGTGGTGCTCGTGGATGACGCCTATTTCGGGCTCGTATATGAACCGGGCGTGTTTCCGGAATCCATCTTCAGCCTGCTATGCGACTTGCATCCCAACCTCCTGGCCGTAAAACTGGATGGCCCGACAAAGGAGGATTATGTCTGGGGATTCCGGGTGGGTTTCATCACCTATGGGATCCGCGGAGGCACACCCGCCGTTTACGAAGCCCTCGAAGCCAAAACAGGCGGGGCCATCCGGGGCAATATTTCCAATGCCGCCAATGTAAGCCAGTCCCTGCTCATGAGCGCCTACAGTGACGGCGCATATGAAACTGAGAAACGAAACAAATACGAGCTCCTGCGGGCGCGTTATGAACGGGTCAAACAAATATTGGCGGCGCATCCTGAATATAAGGAGAATTTTACGGCCCTGCCGTTCAATTCGGGATATTTCATGTGTGTGCGCCTCGCTCACGCGGACCCGGAACAGGTGCGCCAGAAACTTCTGGCGGATTATTCCACCGGCGTGATCGCCATGAGCGGCATCATCCGCCTGGCCTTTTCCGCCGTGCCCCTGGAGAAGTTGCCGGTATTGTTCGATAATCTGTTCCGGGCGGCCCGGGACGTGAAAAAATAAGGATGGCTGGTCATGGCCTATGAAGTCCTCGCGCGCAAATGGCGGCCCAGGCAGTTTCAGGATGTTGTCGGTCAGGATCATGTCGTTCAGACGCTGGCCAACGCCATCCGGATGAATCGCGTGGCGCATGCTTATCTTTTCGTGGGTCCGCGCGGTATCGGCAAAACCTCCATCGCACGCATTTTCGCCAAGGCCCTGAACTGCAAGGAAGGCATGACGCCCGCGCCCTGCGACCATTGCGACGCATGCAATGAAATCACGGCCGGCTCCAGCCTCGATGTGCATGAACTTGATGCCGCCTCCAATCGCGGCATTGACGAGATTCGCGCCTTGCGGGACACCATCAAATACATGCCGACCCAGCGCTTCAAGATTTACATCATTGACGAAGTCCACATGCTCACCATGGAGGCTTTCAATGCCCTGTTGAAAACCCTCGAGGAGCCGCCGGCGCATATCAAGTTTTTCATGGCCACCACCGAGCCGCAAAAAATACCGGCCACGATCCTTTCACGCTGCCAGCGGTTCGATTTGCGCCGCATCCCAACCGGCCTGCTGATCGAGCGTCTGCGCCTGATTGGCCAAAAGGAGGGCGTGACGATTGATGAAGACGCCATGCTGGCCGTGGCCCGGGCGGCGGAAGGGGGCCTGCGCGACGCCGAATCCGCCCTGGACCAGCTGATCTCGTTCCAGGGCAAGGACATCCATGAACAGGATGTGCTCGCAGTGTTCGGCCTGGTTTCGCGTCAGGCCCTGGAATCCCTGTCAACCGCCCTGCTCAAGGGCGACATCACCGGCGTTATCCAGCAGGTGGAAGAATTGGATAAAAACGGGAAGGATATGCAGAGGCTCCTGCAGGAACTCCTGGAACACAGCCGCAACCTGCTCGTGTACCTGCAGACGGGCGAAGCCATGGCCGCGCTGGACTTGACCCCAGTCCAGGTGGCCGTGCTAAAGACCCAGGCGGCGCTGACACACGTTGACCGGCTTTTGCGCATCACGGATATATTGATGGAAACCATGGACCGTCTGCCGTATGCGCTCTCCAAGAAAACACTGCTGGAAACCGCGTTAATTCGTTGTTCGCGCGCCGCAGTCGTTGTTTCGCTGGATGAAATCCTGCAGCGGCTCGAAGCGTTAAAACAGGGCCTGGCTGATGGCGGTAAGGGTGAAATGGCGCGACGCGAGGTCGCGCCCTACTCGCCTGGGCGTAGCGCTCCGGCGGAGCCTGGCGTAGGGCCTCAGCTTGCTGAGGCCATTGGGATCGACGCCCCCCCATTAACTGACCCATTACCCGGCCAGGCGGCGGAGCTTGCCCCGGCCCCCCATGCGAAGCATGACGCCGAACCAAAGGACGCAACAGCCATCGGCGATGAACTGGCGCATTTGATAAAGGTTTGGCCGGAGCTTGTCGAAAAGGTCGGGAAAACGGTCTCGCTGGCCAAAGGTTGTCTCATGGATGCGCGGCCATTGGCCGTGGCAGGCGACCGCGTAACGATCGGCTTCGATCCGGAATTTGCGGAGCGCATGGAGCAAGCCGGCCTGCCGCGAACCCGCGCCGCCCTGCAGAAAAACCTTGGCGATGTGTTAAGACGACCCATTACCGTGGACTTCAAACTGCTGGCCGAGCGTTCGACGCCCTCGGAGGCGATGCCTGAGGCAACAGACCAAGGTCCGGCCGGCCCGCCTGCAATCCGTCATCTGACGGATAGCACTGCCTGTCCGCAGTCGCTACGCGATAGCATTGCGGGCGGGCGGGCAGGCAAGCCCTCCCTTCAACAGAAACAAAAATGGTTCAAAGATCCGGCCGTGCAAAAGACGCTGGATATGTTCAACGGTGACATTAAGGAAGTAAGGGAATAGTGGCAGCACGTGAAGTGTGGAGCGGTGAGCGTGAAGCGTGCGGAAGACGGAAGATGGAGGATGCAAGCATATGACGAATATTCTGAAGATGATCAAAGATGCGGCGGGGATGCAAAATAACATGAAGAAACTGCAAACTCAACTGCGGGCCAAGACGGTCGAATTTTCAAGCGGCAACGGTATGGTTGCCGTCACGGCCCGCGGCGACGCCTCGATTGCCGCCATCCGCATTGACCCCCGCGCCATGGATGCAGCCCATCCAGCCGCTCTGGAAAAGCTGGTGCTGACGGCCGTCGAGGGCGCGCTGGAAGCGGCCAAAAAAATGAGCGCCGATAACATGAAGGCAATGATGGCTGATATGGGCCTGCCGAATATTCCGGGATTGGGGCTATAGCCTGAATGATTAGGAATATGGCGCGCCCGATCTGAGTTTATGAAAACATTCCCATCCCTTGATAAAGCGATCGCCTGTTTCAGCAAACTGCCGGGCATTGGTCGGCGCTCGGCGGAACGCATGGCCATGAAACTGGTGAGCGATCAGACCGGTCTCCTCAAGGATCTGATCACAACCCTGCAGGGGGTTGCCGAGCAAATTGGGTGCTGTTCGCGGTGTGGGGCGCTGACCTCCCGCGACCAGGATCCCTGCCGGTTTTGCACCGATGCCACCCGGGATGGCGCCGTGCTGTGCGTGGTGGAAGAGCCGGCCGATGTCCTGCAGATTGAGAATGCGGGCGGGTATCGCGGGCGGTATCATGTGCTCAGGGGAAAACTGTCGCCCATGCAAGGCATCGGAACCGACCAACTACGTCTGGAAACGCTTACGTTGCGCTTGAAATCGGAACCGATTAAGGAAGTGATTTTAGCGCTCAATGCGGACGTGGAAAGCGATGCTACGGCGAGCATGATTCGCGATCTCCTCGCTGGGCACGCCGTCAAATTGACGCGGCCCGCCATGGGTATTCCCGCGGGTAGTGGCATCGCCTATTCGGATGCCGTCACTTTGGCGCGCGCCATTGGCAGCAGGCAACCATTCTGATGAGTAAGGGAGTATGGGGGTATGTGCGTTTGGGTGTATGGAAGTGAACGTTGTTGTCAGAACTCCCATACTCCCTTACACCGATACGCCCATACTAAATATGAACTGGAATTCTGCAAAATAGCCGGGAAAGATGATTTCTGATTGTAGCCGGGGTCGTTGACCCCGGAAGTTCCGACGTCAGCGACGTCGGCTACAGAAATCCCGATAATTTTGCAGAACTCTATAATATGAACGCAACCTTTGAAAACCGATTGGCCGAAGTCCGCCGCCGGATTAAGGCCGCCTGTGAACGCTCGGGCCGCCGCCCGGAAGAAGTGCGCATACTGGCGGTTTCCAAAACATACGGCCCGGATTGCATCCGGGAAGCCGTCGCCTGCGGCTTGACGTTTTTCGGTGAAAGCCGCGTGCAGGAAGCCAAGCAGAAAATCCCCTTATGTCCGACGGCTTTGACCTGGCATCTGGTCGGTCATCTGCAGACGAATAAAGTCAAGGATGCCGTGAATCTGTTTGGCTTGATCCAGGCGGTGGATTCGCTGAAACTGCTTCTGGCCATCGAGACGGCCGCTGAGGCGGCCGGACGCGTCATGCCGGTGTTTTTGGAAGTCAATGTTTCGGGCGAAAGCAGCAAATACGGACTTGCCCCGGCGGCCATTCCGGACGTATTAAAGGCGGCTAATGGCCTGCGGCGGGTGGATATCCAGGGACTATTGACCATTCCGCCGCTGGCGGAGGATCCGGAGCATGCGCGCCCCTATTTCCGCAACCTGCGCGAACTCCGTGACCGCTGGCGGCAGGAAACGGGCTTCGAACTGCGCGAGTTGTCCATGGGCATGTCCCATGATTTCGAGGTTGCCGTAGAGGAAGGCGCCACGTGGATCCGGGTGGGCACAATTTTATTCGGTAAAAGGAATACGCCATGAACGCGCCTCTTTCACAAGAATGGATACTGACCTTTGTCGGCGCCGGTAATATGGCCGAAGCCCTTGTGCACGGAATTGTCCGCGCCAAGCTTCTGCCATCCCAGCGCCTGCGGGTGACGGATACGGAACGGCGCCGTCTGGATCATTTTCAGGCCACCTTTGACGTTGCAGGGTTCGAGCGCAATGCGGACGGCATCCGGGGGGCACAAGTCGTCGTGCTGGCGGTCAAGCCGCAGGTCATGGCGGAAGCGGCGCCGGAGATCGGAGCCGCGCTTGACCCGGGAGCGTTGGTCGTCAGTATTGCGGCCGGCATTTCCACGCGCTGGCTTGAACAGCGCTTGCCCAAGGGAACGCGGGTTGTGCGCGTGATGCCCAACATGCCGGCCCTGGCGGGAGCGGGTGTTTCGGTGTATTGTCCGGGTAGCCGGGCAACCGAAGACGATGCGCGGCTGGTGGAATCCCTGTTTCAATCGGTCGGTGTGGTAGTCCGGCTGGATGAGAAGCATTTGGATGCGGTAACCGCCTTGAGCGGAAGCGGGCCGGCCTACGTGTTTTTCCTGGCCGAGTTCATGATGCAGGCCGGCTATGAAATGGGGCTGGACCACACAACGGCCAAGACATTGACGCTGGGCACAATCCGCGGCGCAGCGCGGCTGCTGGAAGAGATGGAGCAAGAGCCCGAGGAATTACGGCAGCGGGTCACATCCAAGGGCGGCACCACGGCGGCGGCCATGGACGTGCTCGAAACCGGCCGCGTGAAGGAAATATTTATCAAAGCCATCCGGGCGGCGCAAAAACGATCGCGGGAATTGTCGGGATGAATGGGGAATTGGCAATTATCCATTGATGAAGGACATAATGTGGTTTTGTAGCCGCGGCGGTGACGCCGCGGACCGCATCGTTATCCCCCTTCGTCTGGGAGGCTCCGGGGGACACGCCGGTGCGGCTACGGAAAACAAAATGAGCTTGCAAACATGTCTCCGTTTTATCGGTTTGGGATTTGTGCTTTGGGCACTGGGCGCCCTGCCGGCGGGGACGGATGTAGCCGCGGCGGTGACGCCGCGGACCGCACCGTCACCGGTGCGGCTACCGGTGTCGGCGCCGGCCCATGTTGCGACCAATCGCCCGGTCCTGTGGTTCCCGGTCGGGGAACAGATGTTTTATAAAGTCCAGTGGGGCGTCTTGATTGTGGCCAACACCCAGGTTACCAGCGAATACATCGAGGAAGATGGGCGCGAATTGCTGGCCATCCGGGTGACGACCCGCACCAAAAGCATCCTGTCCACATTTTATCCCGTGGACGATTTCATCGAAAGCGTGGTTGACCCAGTCACCTTTCTGCCGGTGCGTTTCACCAAGCGGCTCAGCGAAGGACGCTACCGCCTGCACGAAATCACCACCTTCGATCACAAGGCCCGCATGGCGCATTGGCGGCACCTGCTGAAAAACGACAGCAAGGATTTTGCCATCGATGCCGACACGCGCGACCTGATCAGTTACATGTTCTACATGCGCTCGCAGAAATTCGAACCGGGCAAGCATTATGATTTTCGCGTCATGGCGGACGAAAAACTCTACGATCTCATGGTGGAGGCCCGCGATATCGAAAGATTGGATATCGGCAATTACACCAAAATCCGTACTTTGAAACTCGACCCCGAGGCCAAGTTCCACGGCTTGTTTGTCCGCGTCGGCAAATTGGAAGTCTGGATTTCGGATGACGAGCGCTGTGTGTGTGTCCGTGCCACGGCCCAAGCGCCGATAATCGGCACCATCCGGTTGCTGATTGACCGGGTTGAGGGTCCCGGCGACGATTACTGGACGCACCCGGGCAATACCAATTACCCGCAAATAGCGCGCAATCCCGTGGAGGGCCCCAAAAAGTGAAAAATGATATTCAATGGGCGCGCGCGCTGGTGGGGCGGTTTGCCCGGCAGAAAATTCTGGTGGTCGGCGATATGATGCTGGACCGCTATATTTACGGCACGGTGAACCGCATTTCACCCGAGGCCCCTGTGCCGGTGGTGCGGGTCACAGACGAGAAAAACATGCCCGGCGGCGGCGCCAACGTGGCGCGCAATGTGCGCGCCCTGGGTGGACGCGTGTTTGTACGCGGAGTTGTGGGGCGCGATGCAACCGGCGACGATTTATTGCATGTCCTGAAAGAAGACCGCGTTTGCACACAGGGCGTGCTTCGCTATGCCGGCGTGCATACGACCGTAAAAACGCGCATCCTGGCCGAGCGCCAGCAGGTTGTGCGCGTGGATTGGGAGGATCGGCTCCTTCTGCCGGCCAAGGTTCGGCGCGCTT
>Ga0074199_1002361_pt1 | contig 11640 bp, 10 predicted proteins | sample EPASupsiteSAE347_FD_64528 | JGI IMG/M metagenome (GOLD analysis project Ga0074199, IMG submission 64528) | Bioremediated contaminated groundwater from EPA Superfund site, New Mexico - Sample SAE3-47 | ecosystem: Environmental > Aquatic > Deep subsurface > Groundwater > Contaminated ...
ACTCCCTTTTTTGAGAAAAACGTATTAATGCAAAATTATATTCTTTTGCATAAAAATTTCATCTATTTTTTCTCATAGGGAGATGTGGGTAATGCATAGTCAGCATGAACGGAAAGGGGAAATTGTTTCACATATGGTGCTCAGCATTAACGGGGGGGCGCGTTTATACTCAGCACGATGCTTCGATTTTATACTCAGCGCAAAGCGCTCATCTCGCCTCCGATTGTCCTGAGTGATTTTGCGTAGCAAAATTGTATCGAAGGATTCTTTAAATTTTTTTTTTGATTAAGCTGTACTACAGGAGATATATCATGATAAAAAAAACGGCTTTGGTGTTACTTGTTTTTATAGGTATTGCTGCTATTTTTACCAGTTGGTTTTATTTTAAAACACGTTCCTGTTCGCTTAATCTTAAACAACTTGAATCCAAAAAAAATATTATTCCGCTTGCGATAATTGGTTCCGGTCCTGCTGGGTTAAGTGCTGGGTTGTATGGTGTGCGTCTTGGGTTACACACGGTGATATTTGAGGGGTCTTGCCCTGGCGGCCAGCTGACAGAGACGGGGCTGGTTGAGAACTGGCCTGCTGTTGGGCGAGAAAAAGGGCCGGTGATTATGAACAATATGCGTACGTACGTACAGTCACTCGGTGCGTATTTGTTGCCTGACGCTATTAGGTCGCTTGCCACTGACTGTTGGCCATATAAACTGGTGACGGACGACAATCAGGTTTTTTATGCACTCAGTGTGATTATTGCAACGGGCTCTGCACCACGAGCATTAAATATTCCTGGTGAGCGTGAATATTGGGGTAAGGGTGTTACGACATGTGCGCTCTGTGACGCGCCCTTTTATAAAAACAAAGATGTTGTTATTGTTGGTGCTGGTGATAGTGCTTGTGAGCAGGCGCTTCAGCTTGCTCCGTATGCCCGCACGATTACGCTTCTTGTTCGTTCTGATCGTATGCGTGCATCAGCACACATGCAACAACAAGTTCGTTCACTTGCTCATGCGCGTGTTTTGTTTGGTAAAGAAATTAAACAGATTATTGGTGATAATAACCATCTTACTCAGGTGGTTATTGGTGATCATGCGTCAGCAAATACCGAAACGATTGCCGTTAGCGGTTTGTTTTTGGCTATAGGGCATGAACCGCGCAGTGCGTTGGTTAAAGGCAAGTTAGCACTCCGTGCTGATGGCTCTATAAACGTTGTGGGTCGTACGCAACGTACGAGCGTGCCCGGTATTTTTGCTGCTGGTGATGTTGAAGATATGCTCTATCGTCAGGCAGGTGTCGCCGCAGGTTCAGGTATTAAGGCAGCTATCGAAGCAGCAAAATTTTTATACGAGCTTGGTTGGAATACGACGAGCGCGCGCCGTGTTGATGAACAGCTCTTTCGGCCAGTTGCGGCGAGTCTGGCACGTAAAGATCTGGTGAAAGTGATACCGTCAGTTGCTGAGTTTAGGCATATTATTGCGCATGCAAAGCGGCCGGTGTTAATTGATTTTTATGCTGATCATTGTATTTCATGTACGCGTATGTTGCCAACGTATCACGCGCTCGCACAAGAATTTGAAGGTAAAGTTGATTTTTATCAAGTCGATACGATGGCTGTGAGTGACCTTGAAAAGCTTTTGAAGGTCGAAAGTATACCTTGTTTTATTGTTTTTGATAAGGGTCTACAGGTTGCGCGTACCCATTCCTTTATGAGTAAACAAGAAATGCGTGATTTTGTTGTTCAGTTTATCATAAAGTAACCAACTATTGTGCGTGCTCGACAAAGAGCATAGAGTTAAAGAAGAGAATGGTGGAAATAGCTATGCAAAAGATATTCCGTGGTATAATTATGAGTACTTGTTTGTTAAGTACGTTGCATGCTTCGTGGTGGCCATGGCATTGGTGGCGCCATCAACCGCTGATACTCAATTCTTCCAGTGCAATGTTGAGCGGTTCTTTGGGTGCAATTGAAGATGAGCTTGCGTTGTATGAGCAGTGGCGAGCGCGCTCAACTGAAGAGCCGATTACTTTTTATTCACAATACGAAGAAGAATCAAATGAACATATTGCGCGACGTGGGGTGCTCATTACGCGTTCTGATGCACGCGCTACCGTACTTGTTATGCATGGCTACACTTCAAGCAAAATCGATATGGGTATTTTGCGCTTATTGTTCTCGCCCTATAATTTATTGCTTTTTGATTTTCGTGCGCATGGCGAATCGAGCTCGGGACAATCCAGTACGCTCGGTTGTGATGAAGTGTATGATGTTTTTGCAGCTGTTGATTTTTTACGTTCGCATGCACGCACAAAAGATTTACCTATTATTGCGTATGGTTTTTCGATGGGTGCGGTGACAGCTATAGAAGCACAATCGCGTGATCACCATTTGTTTAATGCGATGATTCTTGATTGTCCTTTTGATTCTACTGATGCGTTGGTAAAACGTGGGCTTGATGCTTTTTTGGGCAAAATACATATTCCATTTACTGGCATAGAATTTGATTTTCCTGGTCGCGCGTTTATTGAGCATCATGCGATGGATCGTTTTGTGCGTCCTGTTTTGCTTTTTTTCCTCAAGCTTTTTGCTGGTATGGACGCCACGCGTGTACCGACTATGCCCAAGCGGGTAAATGCGGTTCTTTCAGCGCGTAAAATTAAGGTGCCAGTTTTTATGATTGGTTGTTATGCTGATAACCGTGTGCCTGTTGATGCTTTTGTACGGGTATATCAGAGCTTTGGTGACTATAAACGCTTGTGGATAACGCGTGGTGCACGTCATTTTGGTTCACTTTTTAACAACCCTGAGCTGTATCAACAAATGATTGTAAATTTTACCGAGAAGGTGCTCAACGATCGGGTGCGTAAAGAAACGCGTGATCGAGTTATAATGGATATGTCCGTGCAAGAGTTGCAGAATATGCATCGTCGTTCGTATAAGCACGATATCGATGAAAGTGTTTTGTTTACGTTATATCCACCGAAAAAAAAGTTAAACTGAAATCATGCCGGATAGACGGCTTCCCGACAAAAAGTGAGCGTGCAGGTGAAATACACACTGGCCAACTTCTGGCCCGTTGCTGATAACGAGCTTGAAGGGACAGTTACTATGTGCGTGTGAAAGCTGTTGCGCCATTTGTATAATTTCGCTCCCAAGCGCACGATCATGTTCGTTAAATGCGCGTATATCAATAACATGTTTTTTAGGGATGATCAGATAGTGAATAGGCGCCTTTGGTGTGATATCTTCTATGACAATAAGCGTATCGTTTTGGGCTATTATCTTTGCCGGTAGCGTGCCGGCTATTATTTTACAAAAAACACAGTCATGCATGATTATTTCCTCTGTGGCTTTTTTTATCGTTTTTTTTCTGCTTTCCATTTATTCTAAATAGTTTACGCGGTCTAACCTCTCCATTTATTCTAAATAGTTTGCGCAGCCCTCTCTTTCCGTTCATTCTGAGTGTTTTTGCGTAAGCAAAAATGTATCGAAGAATGGGCCCTCCCTTAGTTGTTATCGTAAAGTGTACCGAGTTATACGCAAAAGCCAACAGCCAAGCGGGTCCCGCCTTCCTTCAGAAACTCATTATTGCATGTTTGAATTTAATTGTGCTACGCTCAAAGAAAAAGCGGGGGGCGTATGAACACAAAAATAATACTGGTGATAGGAATGGCTGTTTTTTGTGCCCGGTTATTGGCAGATGCGTATCGGGCGTCGCCAGCACAGTATCGTGTGGTAAAAGATGCCGCGCGATTTTATAGTTTTATAGAGCCGCGCCTTGAAGATGAAGTGTCATTGGCGGTTGTTCTTTTTTATAACAGCGCTGAAGGTGCTGATATTCCGCGTGATGCTGATCGTGATGTGCGCAAAAAAGCGCAAGATTTCCGGTCTTTTATCAAGAAGACGGTTAAGCAACAACTTGATGAATTTAAGCGTGCGAGCCGCGCATTTCAAGAAATCGATTTTTTGAGCGTTGATTGCTCTCGCGTTGAAAATAAACAGCTTGTTGATCGTTATCTTATCAAATATTCTCCTGAGGTGCGGCTGTTTAAAAGTGGTAAGCCTGTGCGGGCTGATGGTAAATTTGTTGCGCTTAAAGGCGATTTTGCACAAAGTATGATTATTAATGAGTCGCAGATTAACGCGTTTGTTCAAAAACATTTTGCGCTTGATATTAAAACAATTTTAGCAGGCAAAGCCAAAGCAAAGCGAGAGCTTGATATTGCGCGTGCATCAGCGCCACGGTATACCAACTTTTCATTTGGCTATGGGCCATACTGGGGTTACGGACCATATTGGGGTGGATACTGGGGGCCCGGCTTTGGTTGGGGTTTGGGTTGGGGTGGCCGTTGTGGCTATGGCCGTTGTTGGTAATACTGTTTTTTTTAAATTTTCGTACTAATCTTAACATATAATAAAATACTAACCGTACGAAAGTATAGTATGAAACTTTCTCTCGCGCCTCAAGGCAAGAAGTTCTTGCAGGTATCGGCAGATGCCTATGCGCAGTTTCTCTCTGCTGATTATAATGTTGCTGATACACGGGCATTTACCGCCCTTTTTCCGGCGCTATCAGTATATCTTAAAAAACATGAATTTAAAGCACGTTCTGCTGATATAGTTGGCATACCAGTGCAACATGATGACCGGTTAGTGCACTTGATATTCGCAGGCGTTGGTGAGTTTGATGATAAAGTGCGTGCCGTCGAATCCTATCGCCGTGCATTGGCGCGCGCCATTCGCTATGCGCAGCAGAATACTGTTGCGTCACTCGCGATCCAGTTGCCTGATGCAAAACATTTGGGTGTAACGCCTGACTATCTTCTTGAACAAACAGCTATTATTGCACATATGACCGATTATGTTTTTGATACGTTTAAGGAGGCTTCAAAAACGCGTGTTGCGCTTGAACTAATGTTGGTTGGGACGCAAGATAACGAAGCTGCGCGGTCAGCGCTTGAACGAGGGACTATTATTGCGCAGGCGGTTAACGATGCGCGTCAATGGGTTAATTTACCTGCTAATATTATGCGTCCAGATGAGCTTGCTTCACAGGCTCGGCAGATTGCACAGGCGTATGATCTCAGTTGCCGTGTTTTTAGTGAAAAAGAGATTCAAAAAATGGGTATGGGCGGTTTGGCTGCCGTTGCCAGTGGTTCAGAACAAGATTGCTGTTTGGTTACGCTTGAATATAGAACGACCAAAAAGAACGCACCAACTATAGGGCTTGTTGGCAAGGGGATTACGTTTGATTCGGGCGGCTTAGATTTAAAGCCTGCAAGTAATATGGAAATTCAAAAAGTAGACATGTCTGGAGCCGCTGCTGTTATAGCGACGATGAAGGCACTTGCGCAACTCAAACCTGCAGTTAATGTAATTGCGGTTGCACCGATTGCTGAAAATCTGCCAAGCGGTGTGGCGACCAAACCGGGTGATATTGTGCGTATGTATAATGGCAAAACCGTTGAAATTAAAAATACCGATGCTGAAGGGCGCCTCATCTTGGCTGATGCACTTGCGTATCTGGTCAAAAAGTATGGACCGGATGCATTAATTGACCTTGCCACGCTTACCGCTGCATGTGAGCATGCGCTCGGTTTATTTTTTAGTGGTGTGTTCAGCGTGCACGATAAGCTGAAAAAACAGTTAATTACGGCGGCTGAACAGGCTGGCGAGCCGGTATGGCAACTACCACTTACCGATGATTATAAAAAAGCAATGGCGAGCGAAGTTGCCGATTTATGCAACATTGCTCAACCGAAATACCGAGCCGGTGCGACGATGGCTGCGATATTTTTACAACACTTTGTTGGCGAAACGCCATGGGTACATGTGGATATAGCTGGTACGGCGTTTGATGTGCCGGATATTCCGTATCATAGACGCGAAATGGCTACTGGTGTTGGGGTTCGGTTGCTTGTGCAGCTAGTTAGTGATTGGGATAAGTAGCTACAAAACTGTTGGCAAAAAATCAACAACTGTATCAATTTGTTCATCCGGAGTTTTTTCTTCAGGTTTACATTTTGGTGTTGTGCCCATCATGCTATATATACAGAAGAGAACAAAAACGAGCATCCCATATTTTTTCATAACACCCCCTGTCCCTTAATCTCAAAATAGCGTATGTTAATATAAAAACGCAATAAAAAACAAACATATGGATATTAAATCGCAGGTTTGGGGTATTTGGGGTTATGGGATTGGTGGTCGTGCACTTGTGCAATTTTTGCATGTGCGTGGTGCTCCGGTAGTGGTATACGATAAAAAAGAGCTTTCTGCGTCAGATAAACTATTTTTATCTACACATGGTATAGCGCTTTGCGCGTCGCTTGAAGATTTTTTTGCACGTAGTACGTGTATTGTTCCCAGTGCAGGTGTGGACCTCAAATCACATACATCTGTACTGCCTAAAATCGTATGCGAACTTGATTTTTTTGCGCGCTTTTTTAAAAAGCCAATTATTGCGATTACTGGTACGTTGGGTAAAACAACGGTTACTACGTTGGTTGCGCGTATGCTCGAGCGTGCTGGGTTGCGGGTTACCGTAGGTGGCAATATCGGGGTGGGACTTTGTTCGCTTATCGACCAACAAGATCACGTTGATTATGCGGTTATTGAAGTTTCAAGCTTTCAACTTGAATATACCACATACTTCGCTCCCGAAGTTGCGGTCTGGACCAATTTTTTTCCTAATCATCTTGATCGTCATGCAACGCAGGAAGAATATTTTGTTGCGAAAGCTCAGCTGATCAAACGCCAAGCTGGTAGTGCCTGCTCAATTGTACCGCATGAATTTCTTGAGCAGATTAAAGCGCATGCGCTCTATCAGCATGACTGGTTAACGATTGAATCAGAAATTCCTGATGATATAGCGTCTTTTATTGTATGCCAGCCTGGTATTGCAGCTAACTGGTATGTTGTGGCTTTAGTGCTGCGATCGTTAAAAATTAATTTAGAAATTCTTAAAGAGCCATACGCATGTGCAATTGAACATCGCGTTGAATTAGTACGCGTTATTAATGGGCGTTCTTTTTACAACGACTCAAAAGCAACGGTTGCGCAAGCGACGCTGGCTGCTCTTGCGCGCTTTAAATCACAAAATCTTATCTTGTTATTAGGGGGGTTGAGTAAGGGTGTTAATCGTGAACCACTCGTGCAAACCATTGCACATAAAGTTAAAATGGTAATTTGTTTCGGCGCTGAGGCGCAGCAATTGGCGCTGTGGTGTGTGCAAAATTCCATTAGTCATAAAACAGCTTCCCAGCTGGATGAAGCGGTGAAAATGGGGTATACTCATAGTGAGCCGGGCGATGTGATTTTATTGTCGCCGGCGGGTTCAAGTTTTGATCTGTTTAATAATTATCAAGAGCGCGGTGCGATATTTAAACAACTCGTGCACGCGTTATGAGGGGTTAGCATGACAGTACGAACCTATGTAGTGGGTTTTTTTCTGGTAGTGGGGTGGTTCTGTTCGGTGTGTGGTTGTTATAATTATGACGCGGTAGATAATAAACGATCTGTTATACCCGTTTTGATTATCGGTAGCGGTCCGGCGGGCTACGCAGCAGCTGTCCACTGTGCACGTGCTGGGTTTGAAACCGTTGTTCTAGCAGGTTCGTTGCCAGGGGGACAACTTACCGAGACGGGACTGGTTGAAAATTGGCCTGGCATCAAAAAAGCAAGCGGTAATGCTATTATGGATCAACAGCGTGAGCAGGTGCTGGAGGCAGGAGCAAAAATTGCTCAGGAGAGCGCCGAGGCGATTGATGTAACACACTGGCCATTCACCGTTACTACTGATATGGGGACGCATTATCGTGCACTTGTGTTGATTATTGCAACCGGCTCGGAGCCGATTACTCTCGGTATTCCTGGCGAACGCGAGCAGTGGGGCAATGGGGTGAGTGTGTGTGCTGTTTGTGATGCGCGCTTTTTTACGGGCAAAGATGTCGTAGTCGTTGGTGGTGGTGACAGTGCGGCAGAACAAGCACTGCAACTTGCGGTACGTAGTCATGTTTCGGTATTAGTGCGTGGTGCTGCGATGCGTGCCAGTTGGGCTCTGCAGCAAAGATTAAAACGATCGGGTATTACGGTTGAATATCACAAAGAGCTATCACAAATTTTTGGGGATGAGCATGGGGTACATCACATGGATGTTTACGATAACAAATCTCACACTCATGAATCGCGTGCAATAGATGGCGTATTTTTGGCTATCGGGCATACACCGCGTAGTGAATTGATCTCTAGCCAAATTAATTGTGATGCGCATGGATATATAACACTTAAGGGCCGCTCGCAGGCAACATCGGTTCCCGGTGTTTTTGCTGCGGGTGAAGTTGCTGATCCTGATTACAAACAAGCGGCTGTTGCTGCGGGTGACGGTGCCAAAGCGGGACGTGATGCTGAGCGCTTTTTGTGTGCACAAGGCCTGACTCCTCAAGAGTTGGCGTTGTATCAGATGCGCGAACGAGCAAAGGAAGATCCTGTAGCGGTTGACGAGCCTGAGATGGTATATAAGTAATTTGTAATAAAAAAGAGAAGGGGAGTAATGCAGCTGCGCCATGAATTTCCGCGCCAAGCGCGGTTTTTGATTCTCATCGTTGCGATTCTCGTTATTGTTGGTCTCGTTTTTATTTACTCTTCAAGTTCGGTGTATGCGCTCGCGTATGCGCAAGATGCAGCGTTTTTTGTCAAAAAGCAGTTGGTGGGTGCTGTACTTGGGCTTATTGCGGCGTTAATTTGTTCGTGTATTCCAGCGCGTTTTTTTTATCGCATCTCGCCGTATTTTTTTTTGGTAACGGTATGCGCAACGGTGTTGACACTGGTGCCAGGATTTGCTCACCGCATGCATGGTTCAAGTCGGTGGGTACGTGTTTTAGGGTTTAGTTTTCAGCCAAGCGAACTGCTTAAATGGGCGGTGATTTTGTATATTGCTTACTTGTTATCACGCAAAGAATACATGGTCAAAAAGCCATATCGGCGCTATGCGCCTATTCTGCTTGTGCTTGCGTTTGTGAGCGCTCTGTTGTTAAAGCAGCCGGATTTTGGGTTGATGGTAACGTTGGGTGCGACCATTATAGCACTCTTTTTTATTGCGTATCCTGATTGGAAGTATGTAGTTGCTCTGGTGGGTGCTGCGTTGCCGGTATTGGGTTTTTTGATTTATTTAGAGCCGTATCGGTTAAAACGTATTTTAATTTTTCTCAATCCATGGAGTGATCCACAGGGTGCTGGTTTTCAAATTATACAGTCACTTATCGCAGTTGGCTCAGGAGGGCTTTTTGGTGTTGGGATTTCTCATTCGCGCCAGAAGTTCTTTTATTTGCCGATGCAACATACTGACTTTATTTTCTCCATTATAGCCGAAGAAACTGGTTTTATTGGTTCGGTATTGTTGATACTGTTGTATATCTTATTTTTATATATGGGATTACGCTTGAGTTGGCAGGTGGAAGATTCTTTCGCACGATATGTTATTCAGGGATTTGTTTTGTTGGTAAGTATTCAGGCTATTATTAATATTGCCGTTGCTATTAGCTTGTTTCCTACAAAGGGTATAGGATTGCCCTTTGTTAGCTATGGCAACTCGTCACTGGTCTGCAGCCTCGCTATGCTTGGTGTTGTCGCAAGCTGCGCGCGTGAGTAGCTGTTTTACCACGGCCACCATGATGCTTTTGCCCGTTCTGTTTGTGTTGCATTTTCGCGCGTTCGCTGATGTTCTTTCATGCGTTCCAATTCTTCGATTAATGTTGGTATAGGTGGTTTACCATGTGCAGCCGTTTCTGCTGCAGTTTTTTCTACAAGCGTTGCGATGTCGCTTGCGCTCCAGTTGTTAGTGCGATCGACGAGCATTGCGATAAGCTCTTCGTTGTGATCAAGATGTTTTTCTGACAGATGATGTATGAAAATTGCTGCGCGTGCTTGGTGGGAAGGATAATTTATATGAATTTTGTAGTTAAATCGTCCCGACCGTACAAGCGTTTGATCTAGGCCTTCTGGAGGAGTATTGGTTGCAACGATGAGAATAACGCGATTGTATAGGACGTCAAATCCATTCAAGATTGAACGTAAATTAAATGCTATTGGTGCGATATAATCTGGTGCACGTTCGTGTGTTTGCAACAGTTCGTCGCACTCATCGATAAATAATATTGCTATGCTATTTTCGCTTTCGGCGGCTTTTTGTGCCTCAGAAAAACGTGCAGTCATAATACTGCTGGCATTTTGACGATCACTGAGAATGTCCGCTATTTTGGCAGTGAAAAATGGTACATCCAATGTTCCTGCGAGCGAGCGAGCCAAGTACGTTTTGCCGCATCCAGCAGGTCCGTAGAGTAAGATGCCATGCAGTGATGGTAGCTGCTTGTTTTGGATGCACATCTTAATGCTATGGACGATGGTATCTATTTCATGCGGATATCCTCCTGGTATAGTAGCTACTGTTTGTGACGATGATACGCGCATTGCTTTTTTTGATTGTTCTCTATAAGCGAGATATTCTTGTGCGATTGTGTGAGCGGTTGGTTCTTGTTCATAAAAATTAAGATGCCGTGTGCTATAAAAAGTAAGATACTGTTGTAATGGGTCAAAGCTCAGTGATTGTCCTTGTTGGCAGCAGGTTACCGTCTCTAGTTCATCAGCTGGCCCCGCGCCGCCCTCGGCACTTTCACCATCTTCAACGCGTGGCATAGAAAGTGTTTTGAGCTCTAATGTTGTTTTAAATTGATTTTTGCTCTTAAATGGTTCTTGGATTGTGTTTTCGTCGTTCATACCTGCAATGAAGAAGATTTGTGCTGATTGAAGTGATTCGATGGCGCTTTCCTGAATTTCTTCTACGAGTTGGTTTTGCTGAGCGTATCGTTTTTGTTGTTTGATGTGCATAATTGTTTTTATTTTTTGAAATGCTGCACGGGTTTGATTATAGATGCATTCAGAAAGGTGCGTTGCGACTTCATGATGTTCGGGATTGTTTAATAGTTCAAATGCTTCTATATAGATTAATGCTCCCGTGTGCTCGCACGCTTGTGCTGCGAGATTTGCGCGGTTTATGAGCCGATCTATTTCTGAAGGGTTATCAAGAAGATCTTGTGCATGAATAATAAAAATAGGTAGTCCGCTTTGTGATGCAAGATAGCGTACAAAGTTTTGTCGTGTATGTTTATTTGGGTTGGCAAGATAAAAGCTGCTTTGAGATTCGATTGCTAAAACTAACTGTTGATCTTGTAAATTTTTAGCCAGAAGGGCAACAAAAGGGCTTTCGCAGGAAATAACAGCAGGAGTTGTGTCAGGATGAATAGGCGTTATTGAGCGATAGGTTGTTATTGCTTTATATAGGCTGAATAACGAGAATGCTGTTGCTATGCCAGCAGTTACATATTGCAATATTGGTCTGTCGGTTTTGGCTGTATAGAGCATTCCAGAAAACAGACCTGAGATGCAAGAACATGTTGACCATGGAAGCGCCCCAAATAATTTTTGGTGATTTTCTGAGGCGTGAAAGTGTTGTCGTTGTGCAGATTTTGATGCGCGAATTATTTTTTTGGGTAACGATTTTATGGCAGGGGCACCTACTTCATGTATCATATAGCCTGCAGCTGTTTTATGTAATTGATCTCCCAAGTCGTCCCGTATTGTTTGTG
>Ga0074199_1002364_pt1 | contig 11633 bp, 13 predicted proteins | sample EPASupsiteSAE347_FD_64528 | JGI IMG/M metagenome (GOLD analysis project Ga0074199, IMG submission 64528) | Bioremediated contaminated groundwater from EPA Superfund site, New Mexico - Sample SAE3-47 | ecosystem: Environmental > Aquatic > Deep subsurface > Groundwater > Contaminated ...
TGCATAGAGAAAAGGACGGGAAGATGAGAGTGTCAAAATCCATAACGAGGAGGGTACATAGATGAATAGGAAAAAGTTATCTTTGTTGCTGCTGGGAAGTATTTTATTTGGGGTTGTCGGGGTGGCAAATATTGCCCAGGCCCTGGAATTGGGGGCCAGGGGATATTACTGGTTTCCCGCCTTTTCTGCTACGCAGCGGGTCGATACGTCATCCATGCAAGGGACGGAATTTGACGTAAAGAATGCCCTGGGCGTCAGCAACCAGTATTTCTGGTCCGGCGAGATCTATGGTGGTATCGGTAAGCATCACCTGAGTGCCATGTATACGCCCATGAAATATACAAGCGACACTACGCTGACCTCGGCGATTAATTTTGGCGGGACAAATTTCACGGCCAATACGGCGGTCAATTATAACCTTGATTTTTACATGATGGATGTAAAATACCTTTACGATATCATTAATATGGAAAACATTCTGGCAGGTTTTTCCGTGGGGCCCATGGTGCAGGTGAAATACGTTTCCGGATCTACGGAGCTGAAAGCACCGACAATTGCCGGACAGGATGTCAAGCAGAGCTTCAGCGCCCCGATCCCGATGGTCGGATTAGGAGCCCATATTGGTCTCATCGCCAATATTTTAGAGGCCCGGGCGCAGGTTACGGGGATGGGATATTCCGGCAATCTTGTCATCGAGGCTCTGGCGGATATTTCCGTGACCCCCTTCCCGTTTGTTGATATCCACGGGGGCTACAAATATATAGGATTGAAGATCGACAGGTTCGACTACTACATGGATGCCACGTTCAGCGGACCTTACGTAGCGCTAACGGTCGGCTTTTAAAGCCGTTATAGAAGGAATCATAGTTTTCTTTGGAAAGGAGCTTCATTATTATGATCAGATTGGTCTCTTTAGCGGTTTCATGCCTGATGTTGCTGGCGATACTCGGTTGTGGTTCCTATTACAAGATTACCGACCCGACATCGAAAAACGTCTACTATTCAAAAGATTTTGAAAAAACCAAAATGGGGGGGCTGTCATTTAAAGACGCCAAGACCGGGGCAATAGTTACCATCCAGAACTCGGAGATCAAAGAGATCTCCCGGGATACCTTCGACGAGGAGGTCAAGAAGTAAAAACAAGACCGATACCATCACGGGGACTTGCAATATAGGGAGAATTACCATGGGATGGTAAAGCTTAGCGGCGATGATGATAAGAAAAAAAAGAGGGGTTCCTTGTCGGGAACCCCTCTTCCGCTTTAATCAATTTTTCCCTCAGTGGTGCTCTTCCATCGCTCCGGCAATGTACATCATGGACAGGAGCATGAAGACGAGGGTCTGGATGAAAGAAATCAGGAGCTTGAGTACGAGGATGGGCAGCGGCACCAGGAGGGGAACGAGAATGAACAGAACGAAGAGGACGATGTGGCCGCCCTCGATATTTCCAAAGAGACGCATCGACAGTGATACGGGACGGGAAATATGGCTCACGATTTCAATGGGCAGCATCAGGGGCGTCAGCCACCAGATGGGTCCCAGAAACTGTTTGAAATACTTGAGGCCTTGAATCTTGACGCCTACGATATGGGTCAGGAAAAAGACGACGAGGGCCATGGCGACGGTTGTGTTCAGATTGGCGGTGGGAGAGTCCATCCCGGGAATCAGGCCGATCAGGTTTGAGGTGAGAATGAAAAAACCCAAGGTGGCGATGAGGGGGAAGAAACGCATCCCATGCGTCCCCATGGTATCGATCAACAGTTTCTGAATGGCACTGACGAAAACTTCCATGGTGTTCTGAAAGCCCCCCGGCGTCAATTGCAGCCGGCGCGTGGCGAGAAACGAAAAAAGGGCCAATAGGACCATTACAAACCACGTAGCGCTAATGTAAGTGGGAATACCTGGAAAGATTAACTGCAGGAAAGACAGAGTGTGCATCTTTTAATAGACCTCCTCAACGCAATTTTTTTTTGTTAATGCCGCGACGGCAGTTAAAACAATATTAATAATGACCGTGGAGAGGCCGACCAAAAGGCCGATTACATCCACGATCTGGCTGGAAACGATAAAGAAGAGGGCAACGGCCGTGACGCCGAAGCGAATGTAGTACTTGAACATGATCCGTGACTTTGCCCGATCATTGAGGTGTTGAAATACCTTCCTGATGTCTCGATAGAGCCAATGATAATTTACGATGCTGATTAGACCGCCAAGCAGGACGCCAAGGGTAAATTTTGAAGAAAATAGAACAGCGCTGACAAGGACAAAGATGCCAAGGATGACCCAGTTAACTATTTCAAGCCTTCGCTGGAGCGGGTCTTTTCCGGTGTGGTTCACTTTTTACACTCTTGATAATCGATTTATCATCCTGAAAAGATTTACTGATCAGGACATACAAATTCCTGAAGCCCCCGAAGACTCCCATGATGAAAAACAAGACTGTAAAGAAGAGGGAAGTGCCCATCTTCTTGTCCAGCCAATTGCCGACAAAGAGCCCCCCAAAGATCAAAAGGACAAAGGCGAAGCCGATACTGCTGGCGTACGCCATCTGAACGTATGCTTTTCTATCTTCCTTATCCATTGACGCAGCGCCTTCTATCACGGACGGGCAGTGAAGTCAACAAAAAATGGCATAGACTGTTCATTATCTTTTTGTAATGTCCGGGCAATTATTCATAGCGGCTTAAAAAATCTTTTTCGCCTCCGGTTAGATGGAGCGCTCTTAGCTCCTCTCGATCCCCTCCGCTTCGTACCAGGAGATGGTCTTCCTCAGGCCCTCACGGAAGTCGGTTGCGGCCCGGAAACCGATTTCCGTGAAGGCCTTGGCGGTATCAAGCATCCGGCGCGGCTGGCCGTCCGGCTGGGAGGAATCCCAGGCGATGCTTCCCGGGAAGCCGGTCAGTTCTACAATCAGTTCCACAAGATCACGGATGGATATTTCAAAGCCGGCGCCGATATTGACCGGTTCGGACTTGTTGTATCGTTCCGTGGCCAGGACAATGGCCGCTGCCGCATCTTCTACATAAAAGAATTCCCGGGTGGCCTGTCCGCTTCCCCAGACGATAATTTCCTTTTCACCACGTATCCTTGCATCGACGCACTTTTTGATCAGGGCGGGGATGACGTGGGAGGAGCGGGGATCGAAGTTGTCCCCCGGTCCGTAGAGGTTGACGGGAAGGAGAAATATGGAATTAAATCCGTACTGCTGGCGGTAGGCCTGGGACTGGACGAGCATCATCTTTTTGGCGAGACCGTAAGGGGCGTTGGTCTCTTCGGGATAGCCGTTCCAGAGATCGTTTTCTTTGAAGGGCACGGGGGTGAACTTCGGATAGGCGCAGATTGTTCCCAGAGCCACAAACTTTTCGATCTTGTGGAGATAACCCTCATGGATAAGCTGGACTCCCATCATGATATTATCATAGAAAAGGGACCCCGGGTTTTCGCGATTGAAACCGATTCCCCCCACTTTGGCAGCCAGATGGACAACGATATCCGGGCTGGTCTCTTCGTAGAGACGCCGGACATCGCCCAGGTCGATCAGATTGTATTCGGGCAGATCGGCGACGGTGATGTTTTCATGACCATGATCCCGGAATGCTTTGATGAGATGCTTGCCAAGAAAGCCCTTGCCGCCGGTAATGGTAATGCGCTTGTTTTTCATGGTTCCCTCATAGCATGCGATGGTTTCCCGTTACAAAGCCGGCGTTGCATAGGGTTTTTTCCTTCTCGGCGCTTTCCATATCGGCGGCGACCATCATGTCGATGAGGGCCTCAAAGCCGATCCGGGGTTGCCAGCCAAGCTGTTTATTTGCCTTTGAGGCGTCTCCCAGCAGGACGTCAACCTCGGTGGGGCGGAAATAACGCTTGTCGATAACCACATATTTTTCATAGTCCAGATCGAGTTTGCGGAAAACCTGGTGGGCAAATTCCCGGACGGAGTGGGTCTCTCCCGTAGCGATGACAAAATCACCGGGCCGCTCTTGTTGGAGCATCAGCCACATGGCCTCCACATAGTCCCCCGCAAAACCCCAGTCCCGTTTGGCTTCCATATTTCCCAGATAAAGCTTGTCCTGAAGACCGAGCTTGATCCGGGCCGCCGCCCGGGTGATCTTCCGGGTGACAAAGGTTTCTCCCCGCCGGGGTGACTCGTGATTGAAGAGGATGCCGTTGGCGGCGAATATCCCGTATGCATCGCGGTAGTTCTTTACGATATAATAGGCGTAAACCTTGGCGGCGGCGTAAGGGCTCTGGGGCTGAAAAAGGGTCGCCTCGCTCTGGGGCGGCGGGGCGGCTCCGAACATCTCACTCGATGAGGCCTGGTAGAAACGGGCTTTGACGCCGGACTTGCGGATGGCTTCGAGGAGACGCAGGGTTCCTAGGCCGGTAACATCTCCGGTATACTCTGCCATGTCGAAACTTACCCGGACATGGCTCTGAGCGCCGAGGTGGTAGATTTCATCGGGCCTGACGTCGTTGATGAGGTCCGTCAACTGCCCCGAGACGGCCAGGTCGCCGTAGTGGAGATAGACCTTGGCCTCGGGATCGTGAAAGTCCTTGTAGAGATGATCAATGCGATCCGTATTGAAAGTGCTGGCCCGGCGGATCAGACCGTGGATCTCATACCCCTTGCCGAGGAGAAACTCCGCCAAATATGATCCGTCCTGGCCGGTAATGCCCGTAATAAATGCCTTTTTCATGAAACGGTTTTGCCTCCTGCTTATGTTTTTATAGTCATCACTAACAAAATTTATTACAATTGGTAGTAGTCCCGGTACCAATCAACAAACCGTCGTATCCCTTCTCCGATCGAAGTTGCAGGCTTGAATCCCACGTCGGCCATGAGGTCGTCAACATCGGCACAGGTCGCCGGGACATCGCCCGGCTGCATGGGAAGGAGATTCAACCTTGCCTTTTTCCCCAGGCACTTCTCCAGGGTGGCGATGAAATCGAGGAGAGCCACGGGCTGGTTGTTACCGATATTGTAGATCTTATAAGGGGCGAAACTTGTCGCCGGATCGGGATGATCGCCCTCCCAGGCGGGATCGGGTGCGGGGGTCTTGTCCATGACGCGCACGATGCCTTCGACGATATCGTCGATATAAGTGAAATCACGCCGCATCCGTCCTTCGTTAAAGACATCGATGGACTCCCCGGCGAGGATGGCCCGGGTGAAAAGAAACAGTGCCATATCCGGCCGGCCCCAGGGGCCGTATACGGTGAAAAAGCGCAATCCCGTACTAGGTATTTTATAAAGGGCCGCATAGGCATGGGCCATCAGTTCATTGGCCTTTTTGGTCGCGGCGTAGAGGCTGACGGGGTGATCGACGTTGTCATGAATGGAAAAGGGCATGCTCGTGTTTGCCCCGTATACGGAACTCGATGATGCGAAGACAAGATGATCCACCTTTACAGACCGGCAACCTTCAAGGATGTTGAGGAATCCCGCCAGGTTGCTGTTCAGATAGGCATGGGGATTGGTCAGTGAATAGCGGACGCCGGCCTGGGCGGCCAAGTGGACCACCAGCCGGGGCTTTTCCCGGGCGAACAAAGATGAAAGCGCCTCTCCGTCGGCGATATCGAGGCGGATGAACCGGAAAGCATCATTCTCTTCGAGAATCTGTAAGCGTTTCTCCTTCAGGCGGATATCGTAGTAGGGATTGAGATTGTCAATGCCGAGGACGGTTTGGCCTGCCGCCAGCAGTCTGCGGGACAGGTGGAAGCCGATAAATCCGGCGGCGCCGGTGACGAGGATTTCGGACATATCAATTACAGTCTCCAGTACCGTATGTTCCGCTTTTCCGTGTCACGATTCCCCATGTCAGAGCCTTTGAAGAGGCCTTTGAGGTCGATGACCACCGGCGGCATCGTCTTGCACAGCCCGGCGATTTTCTCGATACCCAGCTTGAGATATTCGTCATGGGCCACGGCAACGATAACGGCGTCCATGTTCGCAATATCTTTAAGGGGCGTCAGGTTAAGGCCGTAATGGTCGTGGACCTCTTCCGGGATGGCAAGGGGGTCGTGGACGAGGACTTCAATGCCATAGCCCGCAAGTTCAGTTATGATATCTACTACTCGGGTATTACGGATATCGGGGATATTTTCCTTGAAGGTTAGTCCGAGAACGGCGACACGGGCCTTGCGCACCGCCTTGTCGGCAGCGATGAGGATTTTGACCGTTCGTTCGGCGATGTATTTCCCCATGCCGTCATTGATCCGGCGTCCGGCCAGGATCATTTCCGGGTGGTAACCCAGGCTTTCGGCCTTGTAGGTTAGATAGTAAGGATCGACGCCGATGCAATGGCCTCCGACCAGACCCGGACGGAAGGGGAGGAAATTCCACTTCGTACCTGCCGCTTCCAGGACCTCGAGGGTGTCTATTTCCAGGCGCTGAAAAATGATGGAAAGCTCGTTCATGAGGGCAATGTTGATGTCCCGCTGGGTATTCTCAATGACCTTGGCCGCTTCCGCCACCTTGATGGAGGAAGCTTCATAGATGCCCGCCTTGACGACTTTTCCATAGATTCCCTTGAGGAGTTCCAGTGTTTCCCCGTCGGAGCCGGAGACTATTTTAACGATGCTCTCCAGGGTGTGGACCTTGTCCCCGGGGTTGATCCGTTCCGGTGAATAGCCCGCGTAGAATTCCCGGCCAAAAGTTAATCCCGATTCCGCCGCCAGGATGGGAACGCATATCTCTTCCGTTACGCCCGGATAAACGGTTGATTCATAGACCACGCAGGAACCGGGGGTCAGATGTCTTCCGACCATGGTTGAGGCCCCGCGGATGGCGCTGAGATCGGGAATCCGGGAACCGTCGATGGGGGTGGGAACAGCCACGATGATCAGGCGGCATTCGGCAAGGCGACCCGGATCGCTTGTGAAGGTCACCGCCGCAGCCTTGAGCTGTTCAATGGTGATTTCAAGGGTCTGATCGAATCCTTGTCGCAGTTCCCTGATCCGGGAATCTTTGACATCGAAACCGATGACGGAAAAATGATGGGAAAGATGGACTGCAAGGGGCAGTCCGACATAGCCTAACCCGACTACGGCTATTTTCTCCGCATGGGCGGTGAAATTTTCAAGTTTCGGTCTCATGATCATAATAAATCTTTTCCTTACAGGTTTTCGAGGGTTGCAACGCAGGCTGCAAGGGTCTTTTCCATATCCTCATGGTTATGGGCCAGAGAAAGAAACCATGCCTCAAACTGGGACGGGGGCAGGCTGACGCCGTTTTTCAGCATCCCCCGAAAGAAGCGGGCAAACAGCTCCGTGTCCGCACGGCTTGCCGAGGCAAAGTCATTAACGGGGTCAGAGGTAAAAAATACGGTAAACATGGAGCCCATCCTATTGATAGTGACGGGAATCCCCTGACCGGCGAATAAGAGTTTCATCTCCTCGCAAAGACTGAAGGCAAGGCGATCCATGACTTCATAGTAATCCATGCTGTGCTGCAAAAGGGCCAGGGTGGCAATCCCGGCGGTCATGGCCAGGGGGTTCCCCGACAGGGTTCCCGCCTGATAAACCGGACCGAGAGGGGCCAACTGTTCCATGATGATCCGCTTACCTCCGACTGCCCCTACGGGAAGACCGCCGCCGATTATCTTTCCCATACAAGTCAGATCCGGATCGATGCCGGCGATTCCCTGGTAGCCCCCCCAAGTCAAACGGAACCCCGTAATGACCTCATCGAAAATCAGGAGACTGTCGTTGACCTCGGTAAGTGCCCGTAATATCTCAATAAAACCTGGGTTAGGCGCTACGACGCCCATATTGCCGGCCACCGGTTCCACAATTACCCCGGCAATTTCCCGCCCGTGGGCTTCAAAAACCTTGGTTATGGACATCTCATCGTTAAAAGGGACGGTGAGGGTCAATTCCGCGAGTTGCTTCGGGATGCCCGGGCTGCCGGGAATCCCCAGGGTGGCGACGCCGGATCCGGCTTTGACAAGCAGGGAATCGGCGTGCCCGTGATAACAGCCTTCAAATTTAACGATTTTCTCCCGGCCCGTAAAGGCACGGGCGAGGCGGATGGCCGTCATTACCGCTTCCGTCCCCGAACTCATCATGCGCACCATGTCCAGGGAAGGGAAGGCCTCGATGATCAGTTCGGCAAGACCAACTTCCAAGGCCGTCGGGGCGCCATAGCTTGTTCCTTTCCCGGCTTGTTCTTTAATGGCCTCGACAACCGCCGGATGGGCATGGCCCAGAATCAGAGGGCCCCAAGACATGACGTAGTCCACATATTCCCGGCCGTCGACATCGGTGATCCGCGCGCCGCGGGCTTCACGCATGAATACCGGCAGGCCTCCCACCGCCTTGAAGGCGCGTACGGGACTGTTGACGCCACCGGGGATAATTTTCTTTGCCTTCTCGAATAGCTGCTTCGACATTCCGTTCATGTAAAATACTCCATGGAGCTCTTTTTCAGCTCCTCCTCGCTCAAGAGGATCTGATAGTCCGGGATGTCAAGTCTGGCCGCGATACCCCGGATGAATGACTCCGGATCAGTGTCTTTCAGATGGACCATACAGAATAGATTATACCTTTCAAGGAAGAGAGGCGTCCTTTCATAGCAATGGGTAATTTCACGGAGCGACGCCATAGCCTTCCCGACTTCAACCGTTCGCTCTTCCGGGACCGCCCATACGACCATGGCATTTCTGGTGAAACCTATCTTCTGGTGCCGGACGATGGCGCTGAATTTCCGAATCCACCGCCGCTTCAAAAAATCACGAGTGATTTGCAGGACCTCCTCCTCCGTTGAATCGGTGGCATCGGCAATGTCCTGAAACGGGCGGCTTACGACGAAAATATCCCTCTGAAGGCGTTGGGCAATCCGCTTTTCCCTGTCTGAAATCATGGACCTCACATACGACGATCAAAGCATCGTGTTATCATTTAAGCCGCCTATATCATATTTCCAGGTGAATACAAAAGGAATTGACGCAAAATGGACATAACTGCCGATGAGACGCGGCGATGAAATGTGACCGGCCAGGGCGGAAAGGGTTTATTTCTCAGATCGCATCCGGACAAAGCAGCCGGGATATGAATCGGACAGCTTGAGCTTCGTCATGCTATGGGAAGCGTCTTTCGCACTCCCATAGTTACCGACCCATATCCTGTACCAGAGGCCATGTCCCGCGATATGGACCGTTTTCATCTGAACTTCGGGAACTCTCTTTTTAGCATCCTCCATAAAGGCAAGGGCGTCTTTTCTTTTGTTTTCAGGAAAGGCCTTGATCTGGATAACGTATTTTCCTTGATCGCGAGTATTTATCGAAGCAGGCACGGCTGTCGACTCCCTTGTTTGGGCTTCCGTTTTAATCGTTTCGGAGGGGGCGATGACGGTGGGAACATTTGGATTTCCGAAAGCGGGTTTCTTAATTGCTTCTAAAGCGGGCGGACTTAACCATGCAGTGCCGTTGAAATACGAAGTCTCTCCCGTCAGTTTGTTAATCCTGAGGGGATAGACTTTCTCCTTTAAGTTTATGGATTCATAGTAGTAAATTGTGGGCCAGAAGAAGATGGCAACCAGAGAGAGGAGGCCGAGGGAAAAAGACGCACCCATGGCCATAAAGAGAAGGCGATGTGGGTTTGCTTCTTTTTTTGGCAGGGGAAAATCACTGGTCCGTTCCGGCAGCCCCGGTTCTTGAGGAGCGGCAGTTCCTGTTTCTAATTGAGGTAACGGAGAAGATGAATCCCCCGGAAGATCAGTACTTGCGACCTTCCGATAAAGGGCTTCCAATTCCTGTTCAAGGTCGACATTTTCGTTCTCTTTTTTTCCCATAATACACCTACTTAAGCAACGATCCTTGATTGATATATTTTATGAAACCATTTATAATAACATCTTCTTCAAGGTGAAGGTAGCGGGCATATGATTTCAAGAAGCCGGTCATGTAAACCATCGGCAGGAAAAGCTCCCGGTTGTCTTCCTCAATAATGCGAAGCATTTCAATTCTTACTTTTGTTGCTGCGGCAATCTCTTCGAGAGTTATTTTAAGTTCGGTCCTTATTTCTTTCATGTCTCTTCCGGTAATGGTGTCCTGATTCAGGATATTTTGAATCACCGGGTTTTGTGAGGCGCAATGTTTTAGTTCCTCCGGATTTCTGATGGTCACCAGCCCTTGGACATGGGTTTTTTTAAAATCATACATCAAAGACGGATTCTTCTTATGATTGGAATATTTTCTTTCTTCTTCCATCTCTCCGTGTTCAATCAGATCGCGATCATATGCCTCCCTTGATTCAGGGTCGATCAGGATCAGATAAGCCTTTTCCAGCGTGGCAAGGATCTCCTTTCTTTCCTTTTCCGAAAAGAAAGAATAAGTGGCGATGGACTCATCATGATAAAGATCAAAGAGTTTTTTATAGGCGTGGCGGATTTCTGTCGGAGCTACGTCAGGATGAATCTCCAGTAATTCATAATGATTTTTCTCCTCGTAGAGTTTCATGGGTCCTTGTCTTGTCCTTTATTCATAATTGATCAGTGAAATTATGCGCCATGGCCAGATTTTTGTTTATTGACAAATGATTTTTGCAGCATTCCCTGAGATCAAGGGCGGTGCGGGTGTAGGGATAAAGATCTACGAAGGGAAGCTTTTTACAGACCGAATTATGGACGTGGTCATCAAAGCTGATGTTTCCTATAAAAGACATCTTCAGCGCAAGGTGTCTGGTGATAATTTTGCAAATCAATTCCCCTATGTTTGGGTTATCCTGCTTTCTCAACTGGTTGAGAATCAGCTTGAAATCCAGGGTATGCAGCGCCTTCTCCACAATATCACCCTTTTCCGGATCAAGTTCCTTGATAACGTGGAGGAGAACCTCCGGATTGCTGACGGTGGCATTACTATTTTGCCTCTCCGCTTCCTCGGCCAAGGTACGGAAATCATGCGCTTTAAGGACATGATGTATTTTGCGGAAATATGCGGAACGAATGAAACGATAGACATTTTCAATCGAAGTCGGTTCCGGAGTTGTTATAAAAATGCCCGAATCGGCGACCATAAAATAATCGATGGTATTAAAAGACGTTCCCGCGCCTATATCCAGGAGAATATAGTCGTAAGAGAGTCGGGCGATGTTTCGCAACAGTTTCATTTTCTGCTGGTGAGTCAGATTGGCGATGTCGAGGTTATTCATGGCGCCGCTTATGAGATAGAGGTTGGGAATTGATGTAGGTACGACAGTCTCGTCAAGGGTGCCAAGTCTTCTGGATAAAAAGTCTGAGATGCTCCTTTCAGGCTTGGAAATTCCGATAATGGTGTGAAGATTTGCCGCGCCAAAGTCAACGTCGATAAGAAGTGTTTTGTAGCCCTGCTTGGCGAGCAGAATACCGATATTACCGGCAATAAAGCTCTTTCCCGTTCCCCCCTTTCCACCGCCTATGGACCATATCTGTGACATATGAATGGGTCGACAAAAATACTTTTAGTAAGTGCTGATATTTTAATTGTTTGAGTCGAGTAGCGCTATTCTTCCGTATACAGCAAGTCGAGATGTTGTTTTTCTGTGGCGATAAATAACTCAACAGGTATCTATAGGCTCTGACCCCTTATTACTGATACATATCATTCTTCATAAGAAAATTACAAAGAAAACAACCCTGTTAATGTAAATGTGGCGGA
>Ga0074199_1002365_pt1 | contig 11628 bp, 7 predicted proteins | sample EPASupsiteSAE347_FD_64528 | JGI IMG/M metagenome (GOLD analysis project Ga0074199, IMG submission 64528) | Bioremediated contaminated groundwater from EPA Superfund site, New Mexico - Sample SAE3-47 | ecosystem: Environmental > Aquatic > Deep subsurface > Groundwater > Contaminated ...
CGCAATGTTCTTGGCAAAGCTGTTCATCTGCTGCACCCGGCGTGAGGAGAGGTCTTTGTAGGCCGCCACGGAATCTTTGTACTCCACGAACATAACGGAGTCGTCGGACCAGAGCAGAGCATCATACTCCACCACGGCGATGGAGTTCTTCTGGGCAACCACGTTGAAGAGGACGCCGCGACACCAGTTTATGTTGAGATGCAGCCTGAAATCCGCCTCCGTCAAGGGCGTATTCCTGGGCTTCAGAACATATGGATCGCTGGACAGTTCGATCATATGCCGCTCTTCTAGGCTCCTCTCCTCTAAAAGGATTTTTCCAAAGCAGCAAATATAATAAGCACAGGAAGAATTAGAATAATAAACCTATAAATAATATTTGTGATATAATATTAATAATCAAAATATTATATTCAAAGTAATATATTTATCTGGCCAAAGCATTTGGTCATTTGGTTTTAGCCTCTTGCCAGGTTCATAACCAGGTCGAATATGGTGGAGGGCCTCGCCAGCGCGACCTTCGCTCCCGAATAGGCTGCTTTCTTCAGAAAAGATCCGTCAGAGATAAGGGTTTTTCCGGACAGGCTCCGGCAGAGGCGGTCGACCTCATCATCCTTCAAGCCCTGCAATGTTTCCAGGGCTGCTCTTCCCATGCGGTACTCCCAGAAGAACTCCGAGTTCCACTGCCGCTCGTAGTCGGAGAGCGAACGGCAGGACACATCGCCTTCCGCCGTCGCTTCCGCCGCTACTGTGCCGCAGATGGTGCCCGCCCTCATGCCGTAGGCGAGGCCGCTCTGGCCCGCCGCTCCGCCTGTTACCATAAATGAATCGGCAACGATTTCGCCCGGCAGAACGCAGATAGGATCGCCTCCGCGCTTGACGGACAGGATCTTCATCTCCTCGATGTCCCTGTACTCCCCGGCCTTGTATGCCTTGAATTTCTGCAGGAAGGAGCGGAAGAACGACTGCACATTCTGCCCGTGGCCGCGCACAAAGACGCCGAGCGTCGCACGCTCGCCGCCAGCGGGCGAGAAGGTGGCCTTCCAGCCGGGAGCCATGCTGCCGATCCAGTACTGGAAGAACATTTCATCCCCGAGGCCGGGATGCTCGACCTCGGCCTCCATAGCCCAGGCGATGTCCTCAGGATGGCGCACAGGCTGCAAGCCGGCCCGGCGGGCAGGAACTGCTTTGATGCCGGAAGCGTCGACGACAACCCTGGCATCGATCTCCTCCGTGCCGGAGCCGGTCGTTACCGTCCTTCGGCTGCCGTCCAGCCTGGCGCTCTGTGCCTCGCCGGAGAGAAGCATAACCCCGGCCTTCTCGGCTAAGCCGCAGTAGTGCCGGTCAAACTTCTGCCGGTCGATGAAGTATCCGCTCGCCGGGACGGTAACGCCGTGCCCTGCCGGGCTGATGATGCGCATCCCGTCCAATTCCTTTTGTACGTAGCAGTCATCGATCAGCACCCCTGCGCGTGCAGCCATGCCTTCGAAAAGGGTGTTTGCGGTATGCGTTGGTTGATCCAGGTCCCTATCCATCAAGATCACGCCGGCACCTCCCTTCGCTGCCGCAGTAGCGGCGCACAGTCCCGCGGCGGAAGCTCCTATCACCAGCACATCGCACTTCATGGACGCAAGAGAAGTAAGCCGGATGAGATGAACCTTTCCGGCAGGCAAACGTCCTTTTAACGTCCTTTGGCCGCCGGGTCCCGAGAGATGCATTGCCGGAACTAAATTGGCAAATCACTGATGCATGGGTGCATGTTATAAACAATTCATAAAAATAGCTGCATCCATAAATGGATCGGTTCGTCGAAAGCCCCGTTTGTGATCAAATTTATAAACACAAAGTACATCCAACCAGGTCAAGACAGCGCGTAAGGCCGCCAGCGAAAAGCAAATGAAAGTAGAGAACTTAGAAAACAAAATATAAATATAACGCTATGTCTTACTAAACTGTATCGGTCAGGATTGGAGGAGATCTATGGATTACGTCAGGGTGGGTGGAGTCTGTCTGCTTCTCATGGTTTTAGCTGCGGCTCTGCCAATGGAGGTATTGGCTCAAACCCCGGATGCTGCGGATAGTTCCGGCACCGGGGCAAACGCTAATTCTGCAGGAGGAGCGTCATCAGTTATCAGTCAAAGCTTGCTCTCCGGGAGCAGTGCTCAAGGAGAGACGATCTCAGCGGAAAAGCTGGCAAAACGCAGCAGCGGGCTGAAGCCCCTGGCATCGTCGAAGAGCACCGCTGCAAGCAGCAGCACTCCGGCAAATACACAAAGCGAAACCGCTTCCGTGCCGGAGAATACGGCTAAATCAACCGCAAGCGAGACAACCGCCGCTGCCGATGCGACCAGCACGACAACAACCGAGACTGCCGCGGCTTCCGAGGCGGAAACAAGCGACAAGAGCGCATCGGCTGAGAGCCAAACTGCAAGCCAGACTGCAACCGAGACTGCAAGCCAGACAACGGAAGAGAGCGCCCGGACGGAAACCTCAACCGAAACGGCCACGGAGAGCACAGCCATAGCTTCGGAGAGCAAAGCCGAGTCTTCTGCAGCCACTGCAGATAGCGCTGCCGAAGCCGTCACGTCTTCGGAAAATCTGACCGCAACATCGTCAGAGAGCAATGCAACTGCAGAGTCTGTATCCCAAAATGAATCCGAGAGCACATCGGAATCCAAATCGTCCGAGTCCGAGTCTTCAGTAGATGCTGAAAATAATACCGACAGAATCTGGCGCGAGGGCATAAGCCCGTCGACATACACCTGGACGCCGCAGAGCTTTTCCGGATTTTTCTATGATATGAAGAACGACGTAGGAACTGAGAGGCTTACCATTAAACTGCAGGGCGACAGCAGATCTATCGAATCCGGGGATCTTATCTACAGCACAAGTGCTCAGGATACGGAATTCGAATTCGATGACTGGGGAAATTACCAGGTTATGGGCTTCATGGCTGACAAGTATTTTGCCGGCTACAGGATAAATGATCTTTTCAGTGAGGATCGAAGCCTGATAAACGACAACCAGTTGAGAAAAGTGCTGATAGATAGCGACGAAGAGAGCACCATCACCACCGGCTCGGTTCTGCCCTTGGAAGAAGGCTACGAACTGCTCATCAAGCAAATCGATATCGATGGGAATAAGGTCTATTTGGCTCTGGCCAAAGACGGCGAAGAAGTCGACAGCAAAGTGGTTTCTCCTGATAGCCTGAAAAGCGCTACCTACAAGTACGAGGTAGAGATCAGCGGAGAAGACACGCCGATAGTCATGGCCCATATCTCCAATGTCTTTGCCAGCACCGAGTCCGCCCTTGTGACCGTGGACGGCCTATTCCAGATTTCCGATGAATACGTCTCCGTCGAGGACGGCGATGATTACGATAAAATGAAGGTGTCGTCTGTCTCCGACCAAGGCGTAGAAATGGAAAACGATGATTCCTTAACGCTGCGCAAGGGAAGCACGGCAAAGATCTTCGGCAATGTCGGATTCGAGGTTGCCGATGCAGACGAGGTTCGTTTTGCTCCGGTAGTGCAAAGGACAGGAACCTATGACGTAAGAGGATCGGTGATCAACCCCTCCAAGACCAGCGATTTTACCTGGACTCCCTACAACTTCGAGGGATTTTACTATGACATCGATGATGATGTGGGAACGGAGTCTCTGCAGGCAAAGATCAGCGGCGGAACGAAGATCGAAGAGAAGGATTTGATCTACGAGACCAGTCCCCAATCGGTCAAGTTTGAGTTCAGTGATTGGGGCAGGTACGATGTCATCGGTTTCATGGCTGACAAGTACTTTGCCGGTTACAACAACGAGACCAAATTCACCGACGAGGCCAGCTCCATCAATGAAGGTGAGTTGAGAAAAGTCTTGATCGATAACGATGATAGCCAAACCATCGCCAGCGGATCGGCTCTCTCTTTGGAGGAGGGCTATGAACTGCGCATCAAGCAGGTTGATCTCAATGGAAATAAGGTCTATTTCGCCCTGGCCAAAGACGGTGAAGAGGTCGACAGCAAGGTCGTAACACCATCCTCCGATCCGGGGGACAAAGCATCAAACTACATGTATAAGGTGGATATCGGCTCCGAGAAAGATGTTCCTATCATCACCGCTCACGTGGAGAGCGTCTTCCGCAGCACTGAGTCGGATCTGGCCACGGTGGACGGAATATTCCAGATTTCCGACAGCGCTGAGTCTGTGGAAGAAGGAGAGGTCCACGGCAAGATGAAGGTCGAGTCGCTGGGCGATAGCGGCATAACCATGCGCAACGACGGGACCATAAGCCTCAGTCGGGACAGGACCATCGAGATAATGGAGAATCTAAAGATACAGGTTGCCGACAACGCAGATAGATTGATGGCACCGATTGCCACCAGGACGGGAGAAGGCAAGGAACTGACGATCAGCGTTCCCGCAGGCGTCATCAACAAGGCGGTCTCGATGAGCACCAAGTCAGGAACCGAGACCTTGAGCGGCGTGCAGATCTCAGTCGATGGCAACAGCATTGGAACTACCGACATCACTGGGTCCATCAGCTACACCCCCAAGAGCACCGGCACCTTTGATGTCGTTGCCAAGAGGAGCGGCTACGACGATGCCAAGGGCAGCCTGGTAGTCAGAACCGCGTCCGAGGCGGCGACCTATGCCGCGGTCGAGTCGGCCAACGAAACCCTGGCAAACCAGTTGACTCTCAATGCTCCATCAGAAGTTGCCAAAGGAGAGAACTTCCTGATAACCGTCGTGGAAGGCATAAACCAGACGCCCGTGGAAGGCGCTGACATACTCTTCAATGACGAGAGCATCGGAAACACCAGCGACCAGGGAATGCTCACCTATTCCGCCAATGCCACAGGCGAGTACAATCTGTTGGCCCAAAAAGATGGATACAAGGATGCAACCAGAAAGATCCTTGTGACCTCGTCTCTGAAGGTCTTGAGCCTGAATGTTCCGGAAAAGGCGAGCGCAGGCCAGGATCTGAAGATAGCGGCGACCATCAAGAACACCGGAAAGGAAGATGATTCCCGCAAGTTTGAACTGAAGGTGAACGACAGCGTGGTAGACAGCAAGAACCTGACCGTCAAGTCGGGCGAAAATGCCACGGCGAGCTTCAGCTACAAGCCCAAGGACCCGGGACTCTACAGGTTCAGCCTGGATGACCAGACCAAGACGGTGAATGTCGAGAAGGCTCAGAACAGCAACTGGCTGATCGCCTTGCTCATCATACTGCTCATCGCCTGTGGTGCCGGGTTCTACCTGTATCGCACGGGCGAGCTGGACAAGCTCAAGAAGCAACTGCAAGGGCGCATGTGAGCCCTTGTCTTTCTTTTTTAATTTTTATTATTTCACAAAATTGGAAATGTCTTTATCCGAAAATTTTGAGTTTAGAAAAATTGAGTTAAAAAATAAGTTTAAAAAATAAGTTTAAAAAATAAGTTTAAAAAATAAGTTTAAAAAATAAGTTTAAAAAATAAGTTTAAAAAAATGAGTTAGTTTAAATGGCAATGGGCCGGTTTACAATTATGACCCGCGTTGTGACCACTCCTGCCCCCTAAAGGGAGGGGTCTTCTGCCTGCTTTTCTATAACTTGCGACCTGGAATTCATTTTTTGATAATGTATTTATTTAGGAAGAGGACAATTGCTTATTGTCTAGCAGATCGAGATCCGACCAGTGTAGAATCGTAGACCATAGTGGTATCAGACAGATCTGAGATGTTTCAGACGAATCAAATGAATCTGAGAAAAATCGAATAACTGCCTCGTAGAGTGTTTACCAATGCCGAATAAAAAAGCCGCTGCCATAGGCGGGCTGGTCGCCGTCATCATCTTTGTTTGCTCCTATTATTTGGCATTGAGCGCCTACCAGAGCGAGAGCGAAGACCAGGTCACGCTATTTGTTGCGGGCGACACAAACAAATCCGATCGCGTGGATATGGTGGCAAATATTGTCTCGCTGGACCCGCAAAAAGAGGAGGCCAAGATTCGTCTTTCCTTTTATCCCGAAGGAAAACTCAGCGACGGCGGCTTGAGTTGCATTTATGATCTCAAGCTGATCGCGCCGGAAGCCGCGCGCTCCGACTCCACCAGGGTATTTTCGAGAGGCGTGCCGATTTCAGCCGTTGAGCTTTCTTATGTCATGGTGGGGCAGGTCAACGATTATCCCTTCGATGAGCATTCGATACAACTGATATTTGCGCTCAATCGGACCAATCCCGATCTCATTGTGCCTTCGGCGGTTCTCTTCCGGGGCAGTGTTCCCGGATTCAAGATCAGCCTGGAGCCGCTGTCGGAGCATCTTTCCGATCTTCCCGATGGTGTCAATGCCATGAAGATGACGGTGACGCGCTCCTGGACGGTCCGGGGTGCGGCGATGGCTGGAATCGTTGTGATGTGGGCCATCGGGATCGGCGTCTTTGCCCTAATAGTTCTCATGTTCTCTGGGTGGTACAATGTTCGTATGCCTGCCCTTTTTGCCGCACTCCTGTTTGGACTCTTCAGCTTTCGCAACTCTCTCCCAGGAACGCCGCCCATCGGCACTTACAGCGACTTTATAGCATTTTTATGGGTGCAGGGAATCGTGGCGCTGGCCCTTTTGGTTGCGATAATTGCTACGCTGAAAAATCGACCGACTTGAATGTGGCAAGAATGTTTTTGATTGAGCAAAGCCTCCTGATAGGATATGTGCGTCCTGATGATAAAATGAGTAACAAATCCTGATTATAAATTTGACTTTATTATTTTGGAATTAGCGAGGAACCGTTAATTCTTGGGGATAGTCTCATACTTTCATGAATCCGGATAGCGATCTCAATTTACCGATTTGATATCACAAATTTTCACAACAAATTTTATTAACAAATTTCATATTCAAGGTGCTTTCAGAATTCGGTTCGAGCCGCCCGGCAAGGTCGCTTGCTTTGATCCCAAAGAGCCTTTATATCTGATAAGAAGGTTTCTGGCATGGTAGAAATGCAGAAATGCAAATGATAATTGCCCCGGCGAAAGGGTAAAACGGCGAAGAGTCATATTTATACGGATACTAAGAAATAAACGTCAGTTGCTGCTAATTAGAGGCGTGAGATGACATGATCACAAGGGATGATGTGGAGCACATCGGCTGGCTTGCCAGCATCAAGGTTGAAGATACCGAAAAGGATGATTTCGTGAAGCAGTTCAACTCCATTCTGGATTACTTCCATCAATTGGACGAGGTCGACACGGAAGGAGTGGAGCCCACCTATCGCGTCGTGGATTTGGCCAACATCTTCCGGGAAGATGTGGCCCGTCCCTCTCTGTCTCAGGAAGATGCCCTGAAGAATGCACCGCGCAGCCTGGACGGCTACTTCAAGAGCCCGAGGATCGTGTGAATATGCTCGGCGAATTAAGAGAGCAACTCCGGTCCGGCTCCGCCGAGGATTACCTTTGCAAGCTGTTTGAGAAGGTCGAGAGGAGCAAACTGAACGGCTTCACGACTCTGGCCAAGGAGAGCGCCCTTCAGCAGGCCCGTGATTTCGACCGGGACAGGTCGCCCGGACAGGGTCAGGGGCTTTTGGCCGGTGTTCCCATCGCCATCAAGGAGTGCATCTCCACCAGGGGCATTCAGACCTGCTGCAGCTCACGCATCCTGCAGGGATACATTCCGCCCTACGATGCTCACGTCATTGAGCGGCTCAAAGCGGAGGGGGCCATCATCATGGGCAAGACCAACATGGACGAGTTCGCTATGGGCTCTTCCACAGAGACGAGTTGCTTCGGGCCGACCAAAAATCCCTGGGACCTGAACACGGTTCCGGGAGGCTCCAGCGGCGGCAGTGCAGCCGTCGTGGCGGGCGGCGAAGCACCATGTGCTCTTGGCTCGGATACGGGCGGCTCGGTGCGCTGTCCGGCATCCTTCTGCGGCATCGTGGGGCTGAAGCCCACCTACGGCCTCGTCTCGCGCTACGGCCTGGTGGCTTACGCAAACTCGCTGGAGCAGATCGGGCCGCTGACCCACACCGTCGAGGACACGGCACTGATCATGCAGATCATAGCCGGACATGACGGCAGGGACACGACCTCGGCGGAGGGAAAGAGCGACTACCTGCCGGTGAAAGAGGGCGTTAAGGGCCTGAAGATCGGCATTCCCAAGGAGTACTTCGGCGAGGGCGTGAACAAGGACGTGGAGAAAGCGGTCTGGGATGCCATTCACACCCTGGAGGGGCTGGGAGCCGCGTGGCAGGAGGTCAGCCTGCCCCACACCAAGCACGCGTTGGCGGCCTACTACGTCATCGCCATGAGCGAGGCGTCCAGCAACCTGGCCCGCTTCGACGGCCTGCGCTACGGCTTGCGAGAGGGCGAGGACAAGGACTGGCACACCACGTTTTCGGATATCAGGTCCAAGGGCTTCGGGCCGGAGGTGAAGAGGCGCATACTTCTCGGAACCTATGCCCTCTCGGCGGGCTACTATGGCCGCTACTACCTCAAGGCTCTCAAGGTTAGAACGCTCATCAAGAACGATTTCCTGAAGGCTTTCAAGGATGTCGATTTAGTGGCAGGACCTACCATGCCCATTCCCGCTTTCCGAATCGGGGAGCGCATCAACGATCCACTCTCGCTCTATCTGGCGGATGTGTTTACAGTGCCCATCAATCTGGCAGGCGTTCCCGCCATCTCCGTGCCCTGCGGCTTTGCCGGGCACCTGCCCGTGGGCCTGCAACTGATCGGAAAGCACTTCGGCGAGGCCACGGTCCTTCAGGCGGCTCAGGCCTTCGAGGCGGCCACGCCTTTCCATGAGAAGAAGCCGGAGGTGGTTTAGAATGGAAGATGTCATCATCGGCCTTGAGATTCACGTTCAGCTTAACAAACTGAATTCCAAGATGTTCTGCGGCTGCTCCACAGCCTACCACGATTCAGAGCCGAACACCCACACCTGCCCCATCTGCCTCGGGCTGCCCGGATCACTGCCCGTCTTAAACAAGAAGGCTGTGGAGTACGGCATCAAGGTCGGACTCGCCCTGAACTGCACCATCGAGGAGGAGACGCTCTTCTATCGGAAGAACTACTACTACCCGGATCTTCCCAAGGGCTTCCAGATCAGCCAGTACGATTTTCCCCTGGCCACCAAGGGCCACATCATGATTTTAGGCGACGACGGGGCGGAGAGGAATATTCGCATCAACCGGGCCCACATGGAAGAAGACCCCGGAAGGCTGGTTCACGCCGGCACCATCGACAAGGCGAAGTACACCATGGTCGACTACAACCGCTGCGGCATGCCGCTGCTTGAGGTCGTGACGGAGCCGGACCTTTGCTCGCCCAAAGAGGCGCGCGTTTTCCTGGACAAGCTTAAGAGCATTCTCGAATACCTGGATGTCTTCGACGGCTCTCAGGAAGGCTCGATGCGTGTGGACGCCAACATATCCCTGAAGGGCGGCGACCGAACCGAGGTCAAGAACATCTCCGGCTTCAAGGGTGTGGAAAAGGCTCTCTCCTACGAGATCACCCGGCAGAAGAACATGCAGCGGCGCAACATCAAGGTCGTGCAGGAGACCCGCCACTTCGATGAGATCAGGAATATCACAGTCTCCATCAGAAGCAAAGTGGGAGCGCACGACTACCGCTACTTCCCCGAATGCGATCTGGTGACGATGCGCATCGCTTCATGGGTACCGGCGATAAGGGATGCGCTGCCTGAACTGCCCGATTCCAAGCGGGAGAGGTTCGTGAAAGAGTACATCCTGGCGGATGATCACGCCAAGTCCCTGACCTCGGAGATAAGGGTGGCTAACTTTTACGAGGCAGTGGCCGCCAAGGCATCCCCGAAGCTGGCCGCGGTCTGGATTGCGGATGTGCTCAAGGGCGAGCTGAACTACCGCGACCTCGGCATCGAGAGCTTTTATCCGGCGCAAATGATTGAGATCGTGAATATGCTCGCAGAAAACAAGATCACCGAGGATGGAGCAGTGAAGATCATACGTACTCTGCTGGACCGGATACCGATAGAAGTTGGTGGCTCGCCGAGCAAGATCGCGCAAAAATTAGGTCTCGGCAAGGCCGAGGACAGTGAAGTGCAAAAGGCTGTGAAGGAAGCGGTGGCCGAGAGCGCGGCGGCGGTGGCGGATTACAGGGCAGGCAGCGAGCGGGCTTTGAACTTCATCGTGGGCCAGGTCATGAAGAAGACGCGCGGAAAGGCCAGTCCCGGCGAGGTGCACACGCTGGTTAAGGCTGAGGTGGATAAGGCCTAGACGTGGATGAATTACTTAGCAAGGGCTCACATCCCAAAGCTGGATGCATAGAAAAATAAAGCACAATGCAATATCGCGCTTCGAAAAAAACAAGAAAAGACGATCTGCGGCCCGGTTTGTAGAGAATGGGCCGCAAGGCAATTTTTTTGACTAAACTCGAATCAGTCCCAAATCTTTGAGTCAGTACTAAATCCAATTCAGGCCGTCTTTGTGATCTTCAACGAGTTCAAGAGGCTCCTGGCAATGGCATCATCCCATTCGGATATCCAGGGACCGACGACTCGAACCTGAGTCTTGCCCACGTAGACCGGGCCGCAATCGCATTTTGTGCTGTCCAGCCAGTAGACGTATTCAAAGGAACTCTCATCCTCAATGGGCTCTAGCTGCTCATCGTAGAGCGGCAGTCCAAATCCGATAACTGCATCTTTTCCATCGATGGAGCCGATCTCAACGGATGCTTTGGGATTATCTTCGAGTTTGGCTTGCATGACTTTTTTCAAGGATGCGAGCGTGGCGTCTTCCACATCATTAGCCTCGCTGATGTAGATGCCAAGGGTGCTCTTTCCTGCGAAGTCGATCATCACAGTGTAGCCCGTGCTCGTGTTTGATTTAGCTGGGCCGAGAGCTTCGACGGTGTGATTTTCAGTGGTATTGAGATCAAACGATACTTCAAAGGGTCCGGCGGATGTCTTCTCAACGGCAGCAGATGCTACGGATGCCGCAAAGAGGAGCAACACTATTCCTAGAATGGCGTACAACTTCATGATTAATCCTCAGAATTAATATGCCAGGATCTACTTATAATTCTTTTGTTTGTTAGCTGCAATAAGTGGATCACTCCAAACATAAAAGGATACGAATCGCATCGGTCAGCGGGACACCACTCGCATTGACCTTATAGAAAATATCGATAGCCTCACGGATGCAGGCCTTTACCGGAATGGTTTGTTCAGGAAAATCCCTATCCTTGATTCTTCATCTTTTGTTCCTCTGGATTTTTTCTATGCTCTTGTATCCGAATTGGTCTAATATTCTGCTCTCACTGGGAATAATGCGTGTCATGCTCTCTCCTCAGCAAGCCAGGAGCGGGCTTTCTCAGTAAGCCGATATTTCTGCAGTCGGCTCTTTGGTTTGTCCGGAATTGTCAGTTCAACAAGCCCCTCCGCCAAGGCTGGCTCAAGATAGCGTTCATGCATGTGCTTTCTATCCTTTAGTCCCAGTCTCTTCCGAATCTCCGTATTGCTCAAAGCGCCGCACGAATCCAATAGACGCAAAAGCACCACCACAGGTGGGGCGACTGGTGGAGTGACTTGGGGGGTGACTTGGGGGGTGACTTGGGGGGTGACTTGGAGGGTGACTTGAGGGGTAACTTGGGGGGTGACTCAATCCGCTACGACACTTCCGTTA
>Ga0074199_1002367_pt1 | contig 11612 bp, 9 predicted proteins | sample EPASupsiteSAE347_FD_64528 | JGI IMG/M metagenome (GOLD analysis project Ga0074199, IMG submission 64528) | Bioremediated contaminated groundwater from EPA Superfund site, New Mexico - Sample SAE3-47 | ecosystem: Environmental > Aquatic > Deep subsurface > Groundwater > Contaminated ...
GAAGCGCTTACAAAGGGCGACTTAAACAAACTTTATTTTGACCTTTGCAGAAAATATTATGGCCCGGATGTCGCGATGGATGACATCAACGCTTACGAATGGGCAAGAATCCCGCATTTTTTAAGATATCAGTATTATGTGTATCAGTATTCAACATGCTTTGCCGCCTCAACCGCTCTCTTTGACAAAGTTGAAAAAGAAGGCAAGCCCGCGGTTGATAAATATCTTACTTTCTTAAAATCCGGCGATTCGGATTATCCGATTAACCTGCTTAAAAAAGCCGGCGTTGACATGAGTAAACCCGAATCAATCCTGCCGGCGATAAGATTATTTGAGAAACTACTCGACGAAGCGGAAAAATTAGTAGAACAAGGGACTAGTGGCTAGTTGCTAGAGACTAGGGAATGGTAAAAAATAATCCGCTTAAAAAGCGGATTATTTTTTATAATAAGGGGCTGATTAAATCAGCCCCTTTTCCGCGAACTAGTCCCAAGTCCTCAGTCCCTATTCCCTGCCCTTAAGGCGCGTATGTCCTGTCGTGCGGGAGAGTGTTCCACTTGCTGTCAGGCACCGTTGTCAGCATCTCCTGCGGATAATTGGGGTTGCTCGCGTAATTTTCAAGGTTTGAATCCACGACATAAATTTTATCTTCAAGCGGAGAATATCTCGATTCTTCGCCGGACAAATATTGGTTATACTTATCAATTGCTCTGTTTGTATTCGCGCTGCCGCTTTCAATCGCGCTTATTACCACATCGCCTGTCTGGGATATTGTTTTTGACGCGGAGTTAAGCCGGTCAAGATTCGCGCGCAGGTTTCCCATTATTACCGAGTTATCCGCGGTTATGGAGAGCGCCATCGCCACAAGCGTGTTAAAATTCCTGTCAAAAAGTTCCGGCGCCGCGAATACGCCGTATGTCGTCACATATCCGCCGAATCCGGTAGTATTGGACGCGCTTACCATAATTCCGTATTTTAAATGAAGCCCCGCGCCGTTAACCGTTTCCCCCGTAAAGTTTACCGCTTTTGACGGTATGCCCTGGCTCTGCAGCATTTTCATATAATCATAATTCGGCTCCGCTTTTGTAATTGTAGTATTAGAACACTTTAAAAACGGCATGAGCTGATACATAAGATAACCCTGCGGGTCAAATGTCTTGGGCTGATGATCATTTGAAGTAAATACGCCCATCTTCCCGTCCGGAGAATTCGCTATAAAGAAATAGTTTCCGCCGCCTGCCTGCCAGTCGGGCGGGCACGCGATATACATCGAGCCGTCGGGAGCGCCTTTTGTAACAAAATGGCTTGTATCAATTGTGGGGCCAAGATTATTCGATACTGCCGTGCCGCCATAGACCTGCCCTTTATTTGTGCCTTCATAAAACGGCTGCGGCTGAATTTTTAATGTTTTTAAAATTTGCCTCATGGCGGTATATTTACCGTCAAAATTATTTTTTATGTCCTCATACCCGCAGAAGAGCCCCCTGCCCCCGTCTATGCTGACCATATAAAAGCCTTTTACCGGCGTTTTTTTATTTGTAAAAGCCGCGGAAACTTCCGCCATTGTGCCGTTAGTGTTTGCTCTCTTATCGGTTAAGACAAGGTCGGGATAAACTTTTTTTGCCATGTCATAAACAAACCTTATAAATGATAGCGCCTGCATTTTGGGATGCGCCCTTAAAATCGGCGTTAAAAATACGCCTGTCGGGCTTCCCAGAGACGGCTTTACATAAACCGTGCCGTCCGCTATAAAGACATCCCAGTCTGACGGCTTGCTAAAAGATATTCCCAGATCCTGGTTTACATAAGTGTCATATCCGCCGGCAGGACACGCATTTATGCTAACTTCATTATGCGCGCAGCTTTTGCCGTTATCCGCCGCCGCATTACCGTGTTTATTGCACGAAACCGCTCCGGCGCTGTTTTTACCAAGCAGTATAAGCGCGGCAAGCACAAAAACCACAATTAAAGTAAATATTATTTTTTTATTTTTCATTGTGCCTCCTTATTAGCAAATTAATAATATTTATATTTCTTTACTTTTATGGCTTAATCCTTTGTTTTATAAAAGCAGAATTGCCAACATGAAGTCCGCGGACGACAATCAAAAAAAATAATTTTTAAAAGGGTTTGTCAATAAAATAAAGAACTTGCCTTAAATGGACAAAAGCTATAAAAAGAAAATAGAATTGGCTTCTCTTGTCGCCGTTATTTTCGCGATTGTTGCCGGCGGCCCATATGGGCTTGAAGAAGCGGTCTCTTCCATCGGGCCCGGATTATCAATCGCGCTTTTGTTTATCGTGCCTTTCTTGTGGAGCCTCCCCATCTCTTTTATCACCGCGGAGATTGCTTCAGCCTTCCCGCAAAAAGGCGGATATATCACCTGGATTAAACATTCATTCGGCCCATTCTGCTCATTTCAGACCGGCTGGCTTTCGTGGATAAGAAACATCGTTGAAACCGCGCTTTATCCGGTGCTTTTTGTGGATTACTTACGGTTTTTTTTCCCTCACATAAATACTTATGAACGGTTGCTGATATGCGTCGGCATCGTCGCGCTTTTTACCTTACTAAATCTTTTGGGCATAAAAGTCGTGGGATTTTCTTCGCTGGTGCTTACATTTATTGTTTTAATCCCTTTTGCCGTGCTTGTCATCGCGGCGTTCATGAAAGCGCGCACATTTTTTCCTTTTGAGACATTCGCCATTCCCGGAAAGCCATGGATAAACTGCATGGGTGTCGGGCTTATGATAATGATATGGAATTATAACGGGTGGGAAGATTTTTCAACCTGCATCATGGAAGTTAGAAACCCCGCCAAAACTTACCCGCGCGCCATTTTCATAAACATTCCGCTCATAACTTTCATATACGCGGTAACCGTTTACGCGTGCCTTTGCGCCACAAATAACTGGCAGAGCTGGGTAAGCGGTCAGTTCCCAATTATCGGCAGAGAAATCGCCGGCCCATGGCTAGGAATACTTCTTGTCGTGGCGATATTATTCGGTCTTGTAAATCAGCTTTCTACCATATTATTATATACTTCCAGGATCCCTTACACGCTTGCGTTTCATAGGTTTCTGCCAAAATTTTTCGCGTACAGAATAAAAAAGAACAGGGTGCCGCATGTTTCACTTTTAATATGCAGCGCGCTCGTTTGCTGTTTCTGCGTTTTTCCGTTCGCGGGCTTAATAGCGATAGATATGTTTCTTTATGGATTCATGCTGATTTTCGTGATAATGACATTTTTAAAATTAAGAAAAACGCGTCCCGACAAAGAACGGCTTATTAAAGTGCCGTTTGGAAATGCCGGCGCGATTATCGCCTCTTTGCTTCCCTTTACTTTACTTGGGCTTGCGCTTTATAATACCGGAATGAAGCACTTTGATATTTTCTTTTATATTGTTTTGACAGGCATGCTGATATGGTTTACAGTAAGTAAGCGCCTATTAAAAGATAAAAACAACATCCTGCCGCAGGATGATATCCCGGAATGTATCGGGAATATACACAAGGAAATAGAGAATAGAGAATAGGGAATGCTTTTTAACAAAAATTGCGTAAGAATTTTTATTTACTAAAACAAATAAAAATTCAACCATTCACTATTGCCTATACCCTATGCCCTATCACCTACTATATGGAGGTTTTATTATGAAAAAAGCTTTAACAACCCTTATCGTAACCGCGGTTATAGCGATAGCCGCCGTCTTCGCGTATCAGGCCATTTTCTTAAATCCCGAAAGAGTGGTAAAAACAGCGCTGGAAAAAATGTTTGGAGTAAATTCGTATCATCAGTCCAGCACGGTTCTTCTTGCCGGTAAAGTAAAAGGCGTTGACTTAAACGCCAAGGCGGATATAGAGTCCGATTCGGATTTAACCGACAAAAAATCGCCAAAAGTCTCCGGCGCCGTTAACATAGCGCTTGCCGCGCAGGGCATGCAAATCATGATTTCTTCGGAATTTAAAACATTAAATGAGAACGCTTACTTACGCCTTGTTCAGATACCCGAACTTTTCAAAAACACAAAACTGCCCATTGACATAAATAAATATAAAGAGCTCTGGATAAGAATTCCGCTTGATAAATATAAAAACACCAAAGACATGGATCCGCAGGCCGCGATGGAAGAAGTAAAAAAATGGGCGAAAGAAGAAAAAATATTCGCGAAAATTGAAAAACTAAAACCGGAAAAAATAAATGAAAACTCTTGCTATCATTATATGTGCTTATTAAATAAAGACGCCGTGCTTAGCCTCTTTAAACGGTTAGACAAGATATCCGGTAAAAATACCGATGAGAAAAATTATGCCAAGGCATCTGAAGAGATTAATAAACTCAAAGACATAAATATCGAACTCTGGATAGCTAAAAAAGACATGATGCTTAATAAAATAAAACTAGCCGGCATTGAGATAGCGCCCATGAATCTTGATAACGCCATAAAAATTTCTTTTGAAGGTATTTATTCAAAATATAATGTCCCGGTTAACGTGCAAGCGCCGGAGGTATCAATAAGCATAGAAGATATCATCGCCGAATTCATGAAGGGCTTTAAAGCCCCCGCCGGCATGGGAACCGTGCCCCCGCCGCAAACCATGCCAATTGCGCCGACGCCCGTGCCTGTGAAATAACATTACAGTAAGGGGCACGGCGCACCGTGCCCCTACTTAATTATTAATGCCTCGATGATTTTCCTGGCCGTAAGGGCGGCTTTGTTCTTTGCCGCTCGCTTGATCTTACTCTTTTTTTTGCCATATCTTCCGCAAGTTGTTTTTCTTCCGATTCTTCCGCTTTTTTCATCGCGTCAAGCTTGTCCTGAGCAATCTTTTTCGCTTTTTGCGAAGCCGAAGGACTCCCAGTAATTATTTTCAATTTCTCGGGATCATTCGTCTGCTCTGCCCAATATTCTGAAAAAGTGCTTTGCGTTCTGCCGGGAGTTCTCTGAGCCGGATTTTCCGGCGCGTCAACCGGCGGCGGAGGTGCAGGCGGTGGATTTCTTTTTAATTCTTCCAATCTTTCTGCCGCAAGTTTCCTGATATCATCCGGCAGTTTTAGGTTTTCCGCGATTGCCTTAAGGTTTTCCGGCTTAGATGTCGTTTCCGCGACCATTTCTGCGAATTCTAAATCTATTTTTTCTATCTTCGCGAGGCATTCCGGCGTTGCGGTTAATTTTTTATTTACCCATGTTTTTCCAAATGCTTCATCAGGACAAGCGCTTAAAATATCTTTGGCGGTTATAATTTCGCCTATTTCCACATTTTCCAGTCCAGTTTTTCTATGCCTCGCCATTCTTGCGTTTAAAGTACTTGCCAGTTTTTCTAATTTTTTAGCCGGCATCTCTTGTATTGCCGCGATTTTTTCCTTAACTTCGGCAATATCCGCGCTTAATTTCTTGGCAATATCGTTAACATCGGCTTTTCCACCGCTCTTTATTAATTCTTCCGCCACATCCGTGGTAGATACGGGAATATATACTTGTTTTTCAAAAGGTTTTGGCGGCTGCGCGGATTGTTCTAGGGGCGAACAGTGTTCGCCCTCTGCCCGCGGTTTTTCAGGAACTGTTTCACTCGTTGGATTTTCCGCTTTTATTTCTTCCGCGGGCAATTTATTTTCAGGTTCCACAGGAGGAAATTCTGATTCATGTTTTTTACAAATTCCTACAATATCATCGACCGTTACTTTTACGCCCGCGCCGACGCCGTCCGCGCCTTTTTTGTCAAAACTCATTACATATTCAGTAATAGCCGCGGGATTATTTTCTATCAATTGATTAATTTTGCCAAGCTGGCGCAATAAAGTTTCTCTGCTTACTCTTTTCGCCGCTATATCTAAATTCCACCTTGATTCCGCCATTATTCTTAATATCTGAAGATGAATATCTCTTGCGGATGAAACAGATACTGCCGACACGGCCTGTAAATGCGCGGCCTGCGAAGGTGCCGCCTGCGAAGGTACGGAAGTTAGTGGTTTGGGGTTTTTATGGCCGGCTTTATATCGGCTTGGCTTATGGCCAGCTTTATATCCGCCTGGCTTTGGGTTTATGGCTTCCTTTATAACATCCAATGTCACGGGGACAGGCTGGCCTTCCTTGTTTTGTTTTCTAAATTCATCCAGTCTAAATTTATTCACATCTTCCACAAACTTATCTTGATCTTTTTTCTTCATGTGCGCCAATTCATCTCTTAATTCTTTAGCCCATAAGCTAACAGTCGCGTTATTCTCGCCCGATCCATATAATGCTCTCGCCGCATCCGTTCTGCCGCCATTACAATCTATAAGCGTGGATGCTAACTTTGCTTTAGAAATGCCTGATTGGCGTCCCTTTTTTCCTCCGATAAGAGCCGTTTTTACCGTATTAAAATCTATTTCTTTTTCATCTATTATGCCTTTTTCTTTCCTGAAGTTTTTAACTTTTTCCGCAAATGCCTGTTGTTTTTCCATTGTGGTTAATTCGGCGCTTAAATCGCTTAGGCGCTCAGAAATTGTTGACTGCTTGCATCTTGCTATTTTAGCCGCTTTTGTTTGAGTTCCGCCGGAAATAACCGCGGACATTATCTCTTCATCAGAATAATCCCTTTTAAATTTGCCTTTTTTTCGCGGAGCTAAAATTTCATCTATTTCTTCAATTGAGACACCCCTGCCCATATACTCAGATAAACTCTTTTGAATTTTTTCTTTTGGCGTGTTTCTCATTTTTATAAGAACATTAGTGCAGGTTTTAGATAATCCATATTTCTCCTCAATTGCAGGCAGAGAAAGGCCTTTATTATTAATATCAATCAATTTTTCTAAAATACTTAAATCATGATAAGTTATATTTGGCATTTTTTCCGCTGGTTTTTCCTTCGCCCGTTCCGCGCGAGGCCCGGTTTTAGCGCCTCCGCGGCCTTTGGCAAATAAATAATTTTCTTCCGCGGATAATCTTTGCCTCGGGCTTGCGAATGCTTCCAATGCCGCCCCTGATGAGGCCAAAGCAGGCGTTGGCTTATTTTTGTTCCTAAATAAATCAAGAATATTGTTCAGGAAATTCAGCGCGTTATTTCTTGCCGGCACAACGCGCCAATTGCTGGCTGTAGGGGCGAGCGGCCGCTCGCCCTTACGATTTTGTATGAATTTATTTTTCATCGCCAAATTTAGGTTTTCAACACTTGCTTCTGACGGCCTTAATTTATAATCATCTATGTCTTTTAAAACTTTGCCGACAACAACAGGGTCAGTATACGCGCGCTCGTTTACAACAGCAGTTACTTTGTTCTTCGCTATTTTCAGCTTCAGCGATTTTACTGACGGGTTTAATATTTCTCCCCCGCCTTTTACGGCGCCTAACGCGACAAAAGTCAATACAACCGTTTCCGAAGTTATCTTTGTCACATCGCCGCTTGTAAAAGTTTTTGACAAATTATCAAGAAACGCGGATCTTCCATCAGGCGTTAATAAAACCAATAAAGAATGTGCCATTTGCGGCGGATTTGTTACGCAATCTACACTGCCTGCAACTAATTTTACCGCGCCGTCTACCGCGCCTGCCTTTATGTCGGATGGTAAAGCGTTGACTTCCGGCGCGAATATGCCGAACACAGGCAATACCGGTAAAACATCCGCCTTTTCTCCATAATTTTTTGTATCCGCGTACGGCGCGGATTTTCCGTTTCTAAAAGCGGACTTTATCCATGCCTGCGCCATATCCGCGTCTTCGCAGACCGCGTCTTCACAGACCGCGTCTCCGCCATGTTTTTTTCTATACTCACTATCCGCTTTATTCCATGCTTCGGTTACTTTTGCCGCAAGAGGGGTCTTTTCTAAAACCATATCGCGGACTAAACTTACGCCCTTTGCCATATCTTCCGTGCCGGCCAAAAGCCCGTCTGCCGCGCTTTCCAATAAACCTTTATTAACATTGCCGACATTTATTACCTGAGCTTTATCCAGCGAAAATATCTTTTTACTTTTTTTATCCTTAACAAATATTTTATCTTCCGTTTCTTTTATAACTACCGCATCACTGCCCACAAGATGCCGGATCCCGATTTGTATAGCCTGCTTGTCAAATCTTTCCTGATCGCGCTTGGCAAATTCATCTAAACGAGCGGCGCCCCGCGACAATTGCTGTGAGGTTTTTTTGTTTTTCGGCGCCTTCGCAGGCCGTAGGGGTAAGCGGCCGCCCGCCCCTGCAACAGCCCGCGTTTTCACGGTATATGTTTTTTTCTTCGCGTTTTCCAATTGCTTCGCGATAGCAGGAGAAGCGCCGGTTATAATCACACTGCGGCAGCCGGTTCTAAAGAATTGATTGAACGCTTTTAAAAATAAAATCTGATCGCGCGGTTCTAAAGCTTCGATTTGCTTCTTAGCGCTTATGAATTTATCGTGCAAGTTGCCGTATGCCAAACCAAATAGCTTTAAAAATTTAGCCCCATAGCCGGTTTTAAAAAGTATATGCTCGTAGCGGGTCTTATCCTGAGGTGTTGTAAGCTGAACATAGGCCTTGTATTTACAGATATGAATATTGTAATTATTGATTAGTTTGAATAATAAATTTTTCTGATGCGCCGTTAAAAAATCAATCCGCCGTTCGTTTTGTTGGAGGCCTTTTTCTCCATATACAATATTATGAATTTCAGTTTTTAGCGGATCTTTTTGATCTCTGGCGCGCTTAATTAAATTGCTTAAAAAATCAAACCCGGCGCGGGTATCTATAAACGCGTAATAGGTATTATCTCCGTCAACAATATCAAAAGACGGCAAAATAGGGCTATTTTTCCGCGCGCCTGCTCCGCCAAATAAGGTTTTGGCTATATTATGAAAAGAAAACATTCTTCTAATGCCTTTAATATTATATTAAAGACGGCTTTTTATATGTTATTATATAATTATTAATTTATCAATAGTCCCCTTTTATTTGTGTCCTTTTATTTGTCTTTCTCCCCGTACTCCCCGTTCCCCGTTTTCACGAGGACAAGTTTCACGGGGACGGGGTCTGCGTTGAAAATCTCCCCCCGAAAATTAAAAAAGACATGCGTTAACATGTTTTTTTTAAGGGCGGTTAGCTAACCGCTCGCCTCTACAGTTATGCCGCGAGCAGGCCTTTTGTGATAAAATAAATTAGCTCCTGATTTAAACTTATATTATCCGCATTTGCCCGTTCTATAATACGCTTGTGAAGCGATTTAGGCAGACGCAGGACAAATTTACCGCTGTATTTTTTAAGATTTAATGGCTCTGGAATAGGATATTTTTCTTGTTTAGAAACCTTAACCCATTCTTCATAAACATCTTGCAATTCTTTTACGGCAATATCCACCGTTTTTCCGTAAGCCGAGACCTCCGGCGCTTCTTCAATATAAGCGCCGTATTCGTTATTTTTTTCGTCAAGAAATATTTTAATGTTGTAATCAAAAAATTTATATGACATTACCTTCCTCCAAAATTCTTAAAAATTGTTTTACCTGATACTCCCTCGCGAATCCGTCTTTTTCAACCACCGGAAGCGCCTTTTTAAGGCGCGAATTTTTATAAAATAAATGGCTTCCTTTAGTTCTTATGTACTCAAAGCCATAAATTTGCAATAATTTTTGAAATTCGCTAAATCTTAAATTTTGCGGATTATCAATCGCTTTTTGCAACAATTTATCTTTTTTCATATATTTTCCCTATTTTTATGATACTATATTTAGTACTATATGTCAATGTAGGTGGATGAAATGTTAACAAGTTTGCGGGAAAAGTTAACAATTTTGTAACAATTTTTCGGCGGTTATATGCAGATTTAAAAGATTGTGAATCTATTGAAAATTCTAAAAAACCCGAGAATCGATATACAGCCATAGTTCTAAAAAGACTTATAGAATTTGAAATAAACGAATTCAACAGGCAGCTTTTAGACATAAAAACCACCGCGGAAACCATTGTTAAAAAAAGAAATGCCGGAGCAAAAATCCAAAAAGCTGATGTAAAAGTAAGAAAATAAATAATACAAAATAAAATTCATACCGCAGGGGCATGGCGCGCCGTGCCCCTACATTTTTTTATCTGTTGAAAATTCTCCCCGTAAAATTAAAAAAAGACATGTGTCAACATGTCTTCACCATGAACCAGCCCCCAGTCCCCAGTCCCGAGCCCCTATTTACTTTCTCGGCGGAGGGATTTTATATTTCATTGATTCTATGATATAGCTATCCGTCAGTTCAACAAATTTTTCATACGAGAAACCGCTTATGTATATCTGGAAGCCCTCTTTTTGCTTACGCTTCTTGCAATCCAAATTGAATTTAGTTTGCAGTATTTTTATGAGTTTTTCAACATCCGGGCCCTCATAACCTTGAGTATTAAATATTAAACCCTTTGATTCTTTTGACTTTATGCTTCCGTCATCCATGAACCAATAAGCCAGCGCCTTCGGCGTTAATATCTTGTGTATTATGTTAGGGACTTTTTTTCTGCCCTGCCCCGCACCGTCTGGTGCAGGGCCCTGCGGATAAAACTGCTTGCCGTAAAACCTGAAAGCCGGGTGGCTTACGGTTGTAAAGGCAAGATTTAAATATTCCTTTTCATCTATCTTTTTTAGTTTTTCTTTTGGAGGGCTTAAACACCAATCCGTGTAAATTTCGTAAAGATGCCAAAGATATTCACTTTGTTTTATGCTGTGCTCAACTCTTAATTTATATGTTTTTCCGTCATTATTCGTTTCAAGATGCGCGTCGCCGAGAAGTATTCCGACAAGAACTTCTCTCTGCTCATCAGTCAACTTCAACTGCTTTTTATAATCTTCAATTTCTTTACTTCTCATTTTTCCTCGCCGTTAAAATTACGGGTTTTTAAGACATTCATCGTGATTATCAATATTTCTCAATATATATTCATCTTTAATTATCTGAAAAGTAAACCTATATTTATGATCCACGCTGCCTTCCCAAATATTTTTAGTACCCTGCATTTTTTTTATCCGCAGGGAAGGATGCTGGATATTCTCGAAAAATAGTTTAATCTTGTGATTAAATTTTTTCTGTACTTCATTTGGCAAAGCGTGATACGCGTCCGTAAACCTTTTTGTTCGTCTAAGCTTCATCTTTTAAGCCCTTAAGAAATTCTTCCGCCGAAGAATACCCTTTTGAAACTCGTCCGGCTTTAATATCAAGAGTAGCTTCTTTTTCGCCTTTTTGCCATTTTTCGGTCCAAAACCAGGACTGCTCTTCAAACGCCTTTTTAAGAACATCCCGTATTGCCAAAGAAAAAGAAATACCCGCTGATTTCGTCTGTTCTTTCAGCCAATTATATAGCGGAATATCAAGCACAACCTGAATTCTATGATTTTTAACCGTCATATTTCACATCCCCTTTCTTGATTATATTATACACATAAGTGGTGATGATGTCAATTTTTATAAGGGTCGCCCCACATGCGGAATTTTTGATTTCTCTGCGCCCTCCCCGCTTTCGCGGGGACGGAGTCTGTGGCTAATTTCCCCCATAAAATTAAAAAAGACACACTAATTGGTGCCTCTGTATTTTATTATTCATTTCTATTTTATAGCGCGGGCTAAAGCCCCGCGGCTACCGCTTATTTATATATATCTCCTCTGGGGCCGATTGCTAAAATATTTATTGTTTTTTC
>Ga0074199_1002368_pt1 | contig 11611 bp, 11 predicted proteins | sample EPASupsiteSAE347_FD_64528 | JGI IMG/M metagenome (GOLD analysis project Ga0074199, IMG submission 64528) | Bioremediated contaminated groundwater from EPA Superfund site, New Mexico - Sample SAE3-47 | ecosystem: Environmental > Aquatic > Deep subsurface > Groundwater > Contaminated ...
TCTCCGGGGGGGAGAGGCGGGGATTAAGCTCCACGCTCTCTCCTTCGACCTGAAGCAAAGTGCTATGGGGCGGAATTTCGGCGATAAAAGAGAGGATGAGGTTCCCCTTCCCAAGAAGGCTCTCCGCCTCCAGGGCCTCTTTCAGGCACTCCTCCTGCTTGCTCTTTTTTCTCGCGGTTTTTTTGAGCAATCTTTCCACAAATAAGAGGAGGCGTTTTTGGGCTTTCGAAATATGGTTCTCCCTGCTAGATGCCTGGAAAGAGGCCTCCAGGGCGAGACTGGGCGATGGTTCTTTCACTCCCTCTCCTTCAGGAAGGTCATTTTGAGGCATTCCCGTATGCTCCGCCGGAATTTCCGGCCAGCTTCCGGAGGCGCTTTTTCTGTAATTACCCAGGGGACGGCCTTCGGCAGTCAAAAGGTAGAGAGAGGCGTGCCGGGTCGCCAGGTCCCAGAGTAAGACGGCGTTTTCGAAGTATAGGGCGATTTTACGCTCCCCGGGGGGCTGGCGGAGGTCAAGGAGGCGTTTCCCCTGAATGTATTTCCTAAGAAGCATTAAGAATGGGGAAGGAAGATGGCCGCTTCCCTCATGCCGGCTGACGAGGTGGATACGGGAGAGGTCCTCTTCAGTGGAAAGAAGCAGGATTTTTCCCTCTCCTCTCCCATAAAAACGGAATATAAAGAGATTATCCTCCGGCTGCGAAATTTTATTAAGTCTTTTTGCGGGAAGAACCCGGCGAAGCTCTTCGGCGACGGTGGTTAAATCCGTAAGAGTGATGTTCATGCCGTACTTTTCAAGTAAAAGAGGAAAATCCCTCCAATACTTGAATTTACCATAAGAAGGGTGGTTGGGAATGGCAGGGATTGTAAATGTAGGCTTCAGTAATTTCGTGGCCGCGGAGAAAATAGTGGCCATTGTAGGTACTGAGTCGGCTCCCATCAGGAGAATGATGGTGGATGCCCGGAAAGCGGATAAGCTGGTAAACGCCACTCAGGGGCACAAGGCCCGATCCGTAATCCTGACGGATAACTCCCACGTCATCCTTTCAGCCCTTCAGCCGGATAAGGTGGCCCGGCGCCTGGAAAGCGGGGTTCAGGAGGAATGACGAGACGGGGCCTGCTTTTCGTGATCTCGGGGCCATCCGGCGCCGGGAAGGGCACGATTCTAGATCAAGTGTTCAGGAAAAATTCCAACGTTCGCTTCTCGGTTTCGGCGACCACCCGCACTCCGAGGCCGGGGGAGAAGGACGGGGAACACTATTTTTTCACTTCCGCTGAAAAGTTTCAGGACATGATTAAGGATGGTGCTTTTCTGGAGTGGGCCCGGGTACACAATGCCTTCTACGGGACGCCCGCGGATTTCGTGGACCGGACATTGGCCTCAGGTTTTGACTGTCTTCTCGACATTGATGTCCAGGGCGCTCTTCAGGTAATGAAGAAGCGCTCCGAGGCCGCCTATGTGTTTATCGCCCCTCCTGATCTTAAGGAGCTGAGGAGTCGGCTTCTGAAGCGGGGCACTGAAAACGAGGCGCAAATAGAGGAGAGAGTGGAGACGGCCAAATGGGAATTGACAAAAATAGCCGAATATGATTATCTGGTTATAAACGATCAACTCGATGAAGCGGTCAAACAGGTCGAGGCCATACTTCAAGCGGAAAACTGCACTGTCCCCAATATGGGCGAGGAGATTAAACGCCTGGCAGGCGTATCCCTTTCCCTCGGAAAGGAGTGAAAAATATGCCAATGATCGATCCCCCTCTGGAAGATACTCTGGAGCACGTCGGAAGTAAGTTTGCTCTTGTTACCATGGTCACCAAGCGGTCGCGACAGCTCAACAGCGGTGCTCCCAGGCTGGTTGATGCCAATTCCAACAAGCCGGTGACGCTGGCCCTGCAGGAAATCGCCGAAATGAAAATCCTTTTGAAAGATCCCGAAGAGTCCGAAGAAACCGGAGAAAGCGAAACAGCGTCATAGATTTCGGAGGCAAGGTCTTGTTCTGGATTCGTCCGGTTTTGAGGGGCCTGGTCTTCTTTTTTATTTTCGGGCTCCTCAGCCATTCCTGGGCTATTTCACAGGAAAGCCGTCCCCCCGGCCGGGGCGGCACTTTATCCGTCGGCATGGCAGCGGATCCACTCAGCCTCGAACCTTCAAATGCGGAGGATGCCGAATCAGCTCTCATATGCTCCCAGATTTTTGAGACCCTGGTCCGTTTCAGGGAGGAATCTCTGCGGCTTTCGCCCGGTCTGGCCCTTTCCTGGAAGTCTTCTTCCGACGGCCTGACCTGGGTCTTTCATCTGAAGAAGAATGTCTATTTCCAGGACGGAACTCCCTTCACGGCGGAATCGGTTCGTTTCAATTTCAAGCGCATGATGGAGACGGAGCATCCATACCACCTGGCGAAAAACTGGAATTTTTCCTGCTGGAAGAGGCTATGGGGAGGTTTTCCGGGGATCGTCCGGGAAGTGACGGTGATTGATGAACACACTCTCAGGATTCGTCTTTCCCGCCCCACGACGGCTTTTCTGGCTAACCTGGCCTCGGGGGGGATGGCCATTCAGAGCCCCGCAGCCATCATGCGCTGGAAGGAAAATCTCTACCGGCACCCGGTCGGCACCGGGCCTTTCCGTTTCGTCTACTGGACCCGGGGTGAGCGCTGCGTGCTGGAGGCTAACCGCGATTACCGGGAAGGGAAGCCCCTTCTGGACCGCCTGATCTTCTATCCGATTTCCTCCAACCGGGATCGGGCGGAGCGCCTGTCGAGGGGGATCATAGACCTTATGGAGGTCATCTCACCCCCGGTAGCCGGGGAACTCAAGTCCCGCAGGGAGATTTCCATCCTTCAGGCGCGGGGATTGAATGTGGGCTACGTCGCGATCAACTGCCAGCAATATCCGTTTGAGGAGCGGAAAGTCCGGCAGGCCTTAAACTTCGCGATCGATCGGGAGTCAATTATAAGAAATTTTTATTCCGGACGTCCCCTGGCGGCACGCTCCGTAATTCCGGAGGGGATTCTGAGGGGAAAGGTTGAATCCAAAGCGTACGATTACAGCCGGGGCGAGGCGCTCCGTCTCCTGGAGGAGGCCGGGTATCCGCAGGGCTTTGAGACGACCCTGTATTACGCCGATGTGCCCCGCCTCTACCTCCCGGAGCCTGAAAAGATTGCCATGACCGTCCAGCGGAACTTGGCGGATATAGGAGTGAGGGCAAACCTGGTACGCTGTTCCCAGGAAGAATTCACCCGGGTCACCCGGCAGGGGGAGCACGGCCTGGCGCTCTACGGGTTTATGGCTGACAACGGGGACCCCGGCGATTTTGTATCTATCCTCCTGGGGCCCGGGGTCAGCCGAATGGAGGGCCCGGAGCCCTGTTTTTACTGGGATGACGATCTAAGGGGGCTCGCCGTCAAGGCCCAGATGAGCCTTGATCCTCTGGAGCGGGATAAACTTTTCCGGAGGATCCAGGATCTTCTTTATGAGGAAGCGCCCTGGATGCCGCTGGTAAACGCATCCCAGATGATCGCCTATCATGAAAAAGTGAAGGGCCTCAGACTGCATCCGTTGCGCCCTATGGATCTGTCCCGCGTGTGGATCAAGCATTGAGGATGACTGGAGGAAAAAAATGAGCAATAGAAATGTCATCATCTGGTTACTGACGTTAGTCGCCCTGATCTTCCTTGGATATATTATCTACAATGCGATTGTCAATGTCGAATCACCGCCTGATTTCGTCTGCATGATGGGAGGGGCCGGCGCATCTCCGGGGAAGTTGAGCAATCCCATCGGGGTCGGGGCGGGCGTCAAGGGGAGTGTGTATGTTGCCGACACGGGAAACAACCGCGTACAGAAATTTACTTCCGACGGCCGCCTGGTCAAAATGTGGGGGGAGGGCGGTTCGGAGAACGGTAAATTCAACGCCCCCATGAGAGTAGCCGTGGATCCGAACGGCTACGTGTATGTGACGGACAATGGGAACAGCCGCATACAGAAGTTTTCTTCCATCGGCGAATTCATCCAGGAGATCTCCTCCTCCGGCACCGCCCCAGGCCAGCTGCACCAGCCGGTGGGAATCGCGGTGGACGTTTCAGGGAACGTCCTGGTGGCCGACACCATGAATCACCGCATCCAGAAGTTCACCTCCGACGGACGGCTCATCGCCTGCTGGGGGAATGAAGGCCCGGGGACGGGGCAGTTCGAATCACCCTGGGACGTGGCCACGGACAGCAAGGGAAATATCTTCGTGGCGGATACGGGCAACAACCGGGTGCAGAAATTCGACTTTGACGGAAAATACATCTGCGACTGGGGCACCGGCGGAAGCGAGCGGGGGCAGTTTAATAAGCCGACCGGCATCGCCGTGGACATAGACGACAACGTAGTAGTCGTGGATTCCGGAAACAACCGGGTACAGAAGTTCTACTCCGACGGCCGCATCATGTCGGCCTGGGGTGGGGCGGGAGTTGGGGCCAGAGAATTTTCTTTTCCCTCGGGCATCGCCATCGGAGATGACGGCAGTCTTTATATCGCTGATTCGCAAAATAACCGGGTGCAGGCATACCGTCGTCACCGGAGTTTGATGGATATGCCGTTTGCTCCTCCGGTTGCCACCCGCCGGCCAAGAGGGCCTGTTATCAGGGATATTCCCATCGGCCGCCCAACGCCTCCTGCGGCTGCTCCCTTGGTCGCACCTACGCCGATACCCGTTCAGACAGGGCCTCCGGGAGAGCAACCGGAGCCTAAGCCGGGGGAGTCGCAGGATTTTTAAAGACATGATGAAGACGATTTTTTACAGCGAGGAAATTACGAAGAAAAGTTGAATTTTAAACAGATAGATGAAAGCAGAGGGTTCACAATTTTGCGAGGAGGCATAATATGAAAAAAATACTCAAACGGGAAGTTCCCAAATACGATGTCAAGGATTTGAAACTGGCACACGATGGGCAGCTTAGAATCGAGTGGGCGGCCCAGCAGATGCCGGTTTTGAAATTGATAAAAGAACGCTTTTCCAAGGAGAACGTATTCAAGGGGGTCAGGATAGCGGCCTGTCTCCACGTCACCACGGAGACGGCCAATCTGATCACGGCGCTCAAGGCCGGCGGGGCCAATGTGGTGCTCTGCGCATCCAATCCCCTCTCCACCCAGGATGACGTGGCCGCCTCCCTCGTCGTCAACGACGGCATCTCCGTATATGCGGCCAAGGGAGAGGATTCCAAGACCTACTACCAGCACATCCAGTGGGCGCTTGACAGCAGGCCGCGGGTCACGATGGATGACGGCGCCGACCTGATTTCCATTATTCACACCCAGCGCGCCGAGCTTATCGCCGACATAATCGGGGGGACGGAAGAAACCACGACCGGGGTGATGCGCCTGAGAAGCATGGAGAAGGAGGGGGCGCTCCGCTACCCGGTCATCGCGGTCAACGACGCCAAGACCAAGCAGTTTTTTGACAACCGCTATGGTACCGGTCAATCGACTATTGATGGAATAATGAGAGCCACCAACATCCTCCTGGCCGGAAAGATTTTCGTCATAGCGGGCTATGGCTGGTGCGGACGGGGCCTGGCCATGCGGGCCCGGGGCATGGGAGCCCGGGTTGTTATCACTGAAGTGGACCATCTCAAGGCCCTGGAGGCCATCATGGACGGTTACGAAGTCATGCCGATGAAGGATGCCGCCAGGATTGGCGAAGTTTTCGTGACGGCCACCGGCGATATCAACGTCATCCGGAAAGAACATTTCAAGGCGATGAAGGACGGCGCCATCCTGGCCAATACCGGACACTTCAACGTGGAAATAGACCTCCCTTCGCTCGGCGAGCTCGCCAGCAGTAAAAGGAAAATAAGGGAGTTCGTGGAAGAGTACACCCTGGAAAGCGGAAAGCTCTACCTCCTGGGGGAGGGTCGCCTGATCAACCTGACGGCGGCTGAGGGCCACCCGGCTCAGGTAATGGACATGAGCTTCGCCAATCAGGCCCTCGCGGTGGAATTTCTGGTGGGTCTGGGAAAGAAGCTGGATACCAAGGTATACCGCGTCCCCGACGTCATTGACCGCGAGATTGCCAGACTGAAGCTCCGATCCATGAATATCGCCATCGATCAGCTTACCAAGGAGCAGAGACAGTACCTGGCCGGCTGGGAGATGGGGACTTAAACGGCGCCGCCTTCCCCAGGATTTTAAGGAGGAATAATCGTGACCAAGAAAAACGCCTATTTTTTTACTTCCGAGTCGGTGACTGAGGGCCACCCGGACAAGGTAGCCGATCAGATCTCCGATGCGGTCTTAGACGAAGTCCTGAGACAGGATCCGGACGGCCGGGTCGCCTGCGAAGTCCTGGTGCATACCGGGGCGGTGCATATAGCCGGGCAGATCACCACGGATTGCTATGTGGATATTCCCAGGATTGTCCGGAGCACCCTGACCGAGATCGGCTACACCCGGGCCAAGTACGGCATGGATGCCGAGACCTGCGCCGTCCTGGTCTCCATTGATGAGCAGTCACCCGATATCGCCATGGGGGTGGATAAATCGCTGGAAGCCAAGCACGGGGAGATGGAGGCCAAAAACGGAACGGATATGCTTGGAGCCGGAGATCAGGGCATGATGATGGGCTTTGCCTGCAACGAGACCCGGGAAATGATGCCCCTTCCGATCACCGTGGCCCACAACCTGGTCAAGATGCTGGCGGCCCTGCGGAAGAACTGTGACCTGTCGTACCTCAGGCCTGACGGAAAGAGCCAGGTCACCGTGGAGTATGAAAACGGCCGTCCGATCCGGCTGGAAAATATCGTGATTTCGGCCCACCACAAGCCCGATATTCCCCTGGAAATCATCAGGGAGGATATCATCGAGAAAGTGATCCGCCGGGTAGTGCCCGCCGGGCTGATAGATAAGAATACCAAGATCTACGTCAATCCCACCGGGAGATTTGTCATCGGGGGACCCATGGGTGACACCGGCCTCACCGGGCGCAAAATAATAGTGGATACCTACGGGGGAATGGCCCGCCACGGCGGCGGCGCTTTTTCCGGCAAAGACCCCACCAAGGTTGACCGTTCAGCCTCCTACGCGGCCCGCTATGTGGCCAAGAATGTCGTGGCCTCAGGGCTGGCGGACCGCTGCGAAGTGGAGCTGGCCTATGCCATCGGAGTGGCCCAGCCTCTTAATATCGCCGCTCATACATTCGGCACAGAGAAGGTGGATCCGGCCCTTATCGTGAAGCTGATCCGGGAGTATTTTGACCTGCGCCCCGGCGCCATAATCAAGACCCTGGATTTGCGTCGTCCCATTTACCGGCCGCTGGCCGCTTATGGACACTTTGGCCGGCCGGAGCTGGATTTGCCCTGGGAGCGAATAGACAAGGCGCCGCTTTTAAGGAAGGCCGCCGGTCTTAGTCCCGTGGAAAATGTAAAGAAAAGTGAATACGGCGAATGTGCTCCGCCCGCCCGAAAAAAAGAAAAACCGGCTCCCGGGGACCTGCGGTGAAATCCGGCCCGTTCCGGCATCTGCCGGGGGTGGGTCTTCTTCTCGTTCTATTGTTCTGGGGCTGTCCGTCCTTCAGTCAGGAAGAGACGTCGTCGTCAGCGTTTTTCCCCGGCAAAGACTCGACGGTACTTGTCTTTGCACCCCATTGCGACGATGAGACGATCGCCTGCGGCGGTCTTTTCAATGTCCTGGCCGCCGAGGGGGATGAGCCCATCGTGATCATGATGACGAATGGTGATGCGTACACCTTTTCGGCGGAACGTGAATATAATAAGTTCACCCTGACCCCAACCCAGTACATACGCTTCGCCTACGAGCGTCAGCTCGAGAGCATCTCCGCCATGGAAACACTGGGCCTTCCGGCCGACTCCATCTTTTTTCTCGGCTATCCCGACCGGGGTCTGGAAAAGATGTGGGAGAAGTACTGGAGCGAAAAGAACCTCTACACCTCGCCTTACACGCGCGCGAAACATTCCCCCTATACCAACAGCTACGTAATGAACGCTCCCTACTGCGGAGCCGGTGCCCTTAAGACCATTGAAAAGATTCTGATTGAGGTCAAACCTTCCCATGTCATCCTGCCTGACCCAATGGACTGGCATCCGGATCACCGGGCCGTCTTTGACCTGGTGACACTGGCTCTCAGGGATCTTTCCGCGAAAAAGGAGACCTTCGCGGAGCGGGTGATCGTTCTTACCTACCTCGTTCATTTCGGGAAGTGGCCGAAAACGCGGGCGCTCAGGATGGAGCAACCGCTTGAAGCGCCTGGCCTTTCGGATGAGCGGGCCCGTGGATGGATCAGCTATCCCCTGGACTTTGGAGTGAGACAGAAAAAGTACGAAGCGATGCTTAAATACGAGAGCCAGCTAAAGACCGCCAGAGGGCATCTCTTCAGCTTTGTCCGGGCCAACGAGCTTTTTCGTCACTTTCGGCCGGCTGAGGTCACCCGGGTCGCCCCGGGTAAGATCGTGGTGGACGGCCTGGACGATGAGTGGGAAAATGCAGCCGGCCTGCCGGTGCATTTTGTCGGAAAGATGCCGTTTTCGGCTCTTGAGAAGCGCGCCGATGTGACCTCTATTGACATTTGCGCCGATGAAAAGTCGCTCTATCTCAGGCTGTCGACAAGGAGGACACCGTCTTCCTCGGTTGTATACAGATTGATTCTGCACGCGGTCTACGGAGATGAGCGCCCGCCTGCGCTCTTTTTGCTTAATTTGAGACCGCCGGGCCGCATAAGCGGGGATCTTGGCATCCCGGCGGTTTCATTCAGGGCGAAAAAGGTCCTGGAACTCAGCATCCCTCTTGAGGCTCTCGGTCGCCCTGCGGCGCTCTCTCTCCGCTTTAAGTATTCATCTTACCGCCTTCCGGAGGTAACCTCCCAGTCCGTTTTGTTTGTTTTCCCTCAGGGGAAGGAGATCACGGAGTAGGCTATGGATAAAGCTCTCTTCGACGAGCTGTTTTCCGCTCCGAAACACCGGGCGCTTTTTTGTTTTCTTCGGGAAAGGGGAATTGCGGCTTTCATCGTCGGCGGCGCCCTGCGCGAGTACTGCCTGGGCCGGCCGGTGCGCGATGTGGACCTGGCCGTTCCGGAAGCCGAAAGAGCAGCGAAAGACTTTGCCGACCGGGTCGGAGGCGCTTTTGTCGCGCTGGATCCTTCTTTCGGCCTTTATCGCGTGGTAACAGGGGACAGTCACGTGGACTTTTGCCGGATCCAGGGCGGCATTCGCCAGGACCTGGCCCGCCGGGATTTTACCATCAACGCCATGGCCCTTCCGGCGGAAAGCGGGGAGATTATCGATCCTTTCGGTGGGCTTAAGGATCTTGAGGAGCGGACCCTGCGCGCCACTTCGCAAACCGTCTTTGAGGATGATCCGGCCCGGCTCATGCGCGGAGTCCGCCTGGCCAAAGACCTGAGCCTGAGCGTGGACCCCCGGACTCTCTCCTGGATGGCGGCGGCGGCGCCCTTGCTTTCAAAGACCTCCCCGGAGCGGATCAGGGACGAGTGGTTCAGGATTCTGGAACATGATGAGTCGTGGGAGTCCCTCCTTTTGATGGAGGAGCTGGGCTTTCTAAAGCACGTCATTCCCGAGATGGAAGAATTGAAGGGCGTGGGCCAGAACGATTACCACTGTTTCCCGGTCTGGGAGCATTCAGTGGCCTCGGTACGGGAAATAGAGCGCCTGATGGCTGACCTGGCTCAGCTTGGGGAAACGGCGCCTCGGGTCCGGGAATACTTTTCCGAGGAAGTCGCCGGTGAGCGCCGCCGTCTTCCTCTCTTGAAGATGGCGGCGCTATTGCACGACGTCGGAAAACCCCTGACCCGTCGGGTGGAGGAGGGAAGGGTCTTATTCATAGGCCACGACAAAGTCGGCTCGGAGATCGGGGATCTCATCTGCGCGGCTCTGCGCCTCAGCGTGCGAGAGAGCCGGATTCTGCATACGGTAATCCGCCACCATCTGCGTCCAATCTTCCTGGGCAAGGAAGAGGAGCCGACGGCCCGAAGCGTCTACCGCTTTTTCCGGGATACGGAGGAGGCGGCCGTGGATACCCTCCTGGTCTCCTGGGCCGACGTCGAGGCCGGACGCGGCCCCGCTCTCAAGGAGGAAATGATCGCCCGGCATCACCGCTTCGTCCGGGAGCGCCTGGTGGATTATTTTTCCGAAAGCCTCACGTCGCATCCCCCCCGGCTGCTCAACGGCGGGGAGGTCATGGAACTCCTTAATATTGAACCCGGACCGAAGGTGGGGCGGGTCCTGAAGAAGATAGAACAGGCGGCGGCCGAGGGGCGAATCGCCACGCATGAAGAAGCCGTCGAATACCTCAGGTCTCAGAATCCCGCTTCGGCCTGATTCCGTTTGACAATTCGGAGGAGAGCTAATATAATGTTTTGAGCCTGTGTTTCAGTAGGGTGGAACTATGATTGTCAAGGTGCATGAAATATTAGGCACGCTCGGCGCCAGCTCATCTTTCAGCTTTGATGAATGCGTTGAGATGGAAGGGCTTGAACTGTCCGGCAACCTGGTGGTTAAGGTCAAACTGACTAACACCGGTTCCAGGGTTCTGGTGCAGGGGGAGGCTTTGCCTGCCGTCAGAGTGCCGTGCAGCCGTTGCGGCGAGATGTTTTTATATTCGGCTGAGGTGCCCTTCATTGAAGAGTTTTTGCCGCCGGACAGTCCCGAGCTTGAGCACGGAATGTTTATCTTTGTTGACGAGGAAATCGTGCTGGATGAAATGCTGAGGCAGAACATCATCTCGGCTTTGCCGATGCAGCCGATCTGCAGGGAGAATTGCCAGGGCCTGTGCACCTCCTGCGGGCGGAATCTCAATTTGTCTTCGTGCCAGTGCCCCGGGGAAGCGGTTGATCCCCGCTGGATTCCACTGGCAAAATTTAAAAAGGCCGCAATTTAGGAGGTGCCTCAATGGCGAACCCGAAATACAAAACCTCTCGATCCAAGACGAGGAGAAGAAGGGCCAATATCAATCTGGCCATTCCCAATGTCGTCTCATGCCCCAAATGCCACGAGCCCAAGCTTTCCCACCATATCTGCTGGTCCTGCGGAACCTACAAGGATCGCGAAGCAATAAAAATTGATGCCGCGGCGAAAGCCTGAGCTCTTAATCTTTAATCCGGGAAGGTGCCATTATGAGAGGAAATTCCGCAGGTATTGTCGGAGTGGGTTCTTATGCCCCATCCCGCAAGCTGACCAACAGCGACCTTGAGAAAATCGTAGATACCAGCGACGAATGGATACGCACCCGCACCGGCATCTCCGAGAGGAGAATATGTGAGGATGGCGTCCCCACTTCGGAGATAGCGGTCATTGCGGCCCGCAGGGCCATCGCCCAGGCAGGGATCTCCCCCGAGGAGATTGATCTCATCATCTGCGCCACGGTGACGCCGGACATGCCTTTCCCCGCCATGGGGTGCATTGTTCAGGACAAGCTTGGGGCCACCCGGGCGGCGGCCTTTGACCTGGAGGCGGGCTGTTCGGGTTTCATGTACGCTCTGGCGGTCGGCACTCAATTTATCGAAAGCGGAGTCTATGAGAACGTCCTGGTCTGCGGAGCGGATTCCCTGACGCGGATCACCGACTGGACTGACCGGAACACCTGTGTCCTCTTCGGGGACGGGG
>Ga0074199_1002371_pt1 | contig 11600 bp, 9 predicted proteins | sample EPASupsiteSAE347_FD_64528 | JGI IMG/M metagenome (GOLD analysis project Ga0074199, IMG submission 64528) | Bioremediated contaminated groundwater from EPA Superfund site, New Mexico - Sample SAE3-47 | ecosystem: Environmental > Aquatic > Deep subsurface > Groundwater > Contaminated ...
CCCAGCATGGCAATTACGATAAATAATGAAAAAGTCAACGAAAATCAGTGGCTTCGCTCTGATGCCCCAAATTCATTCACGGGTATTGGGCTTAAACCCAAGCTCCAGGATCAGGGTATCGGGATCCAGGAGGGCATCACCCATCACTTTGCACCTGGCGATGTCTCCTTTTGTCGCCTCCGCTCGCGCATGCTCGATCAAAAGCTTCATGCGATCAGTGAGCCAGGAGGTCACCGTGGTGAGCGGATCGCCGGTCTCGCCTTTCTTTTCGCCCCTGGACATCCGGTTTCCCTCCTTTTCTTCCTCGGCGCCGTTCCCCTCGGCTGTTCAATCCATAAACGGCAGCGATGAAGCGGGCCGCTTTTCCTTGGCTTTCGGATCCAGCCCATGGCTCTCTTCCGAAAAACTTCCCCCTGCCTTCAAATGGCGGTAGAAAATCCTGAGAGCTTCGGATAGCGAGGGAGTGCCCACATGGTCGCAAACGGGAAACTCTCCTCGCAAGAGAGCCGGTGCCATGTAGTGGAACCGGTCCAGGCTCTCATTCAGGATGATCCGCGCAAGCGCCCGCTGAAAGACGGGGCGAAGCGTTGGAAATTCACCTGTACAGGCAAAGGGAGAATAAAGGAGGCACACCTCCTGGGCCAACACATAGCCGCGGCGCACAGGATCGAAAAGCGCATCCAAGCGGGAGAGGCCATCGGCCCGGCACTTGGCCTGCCCTTCATCGTCTCTTCTCGGCGGAGGTCCATCCGTTGAGCGAATTCTCGCCAATTCCAATCCGGCCGGCTTTCCTTCTTCGCCTTCCAGATCCACCCAAGCAAGGCTATATTCCTGCTCCACACCCGTTATGACAGTTTCCGAGGAGGAATAGCCTGGTGTGTGACACTGGCATGGGGAGACGCTCTCGCGCCGGTCCGCTTCATTGATCACCAGCTTGAAAGCGCCCAGAAAATCCAGCGGCAGATCCAGCTCACTTTGAAGAAAACCGATCTTACCGCCGAGCTTGAAAGCTCCGGGGCTCAGGCGAAGCCCCCCCGCTTCGGAGGGCTCCAGCTCCAGCCCGGCCAGAACCCCCTCGCTGTAACGGCCGAGAACCGCCGCTCCCACTCGAAAAAGGTATTCCCGTAGGGCGTTGAGATCAGTTGCGCACAACCGTTGCCCCCGGCTGAAGATCGGCATAAGGGTCCCGAAAGTGATCATGGCCTCTCAGATTTCTCCGCTCAGAATGTGGTTGTGTGAAAAGAAGATATTGTCCGATTGGAATTTGAGCTCGACCGGTTGCTCCGTGCTGTAGTACCGTCCCTCCCCCTTCTGGATGTACGGATAAAAGGCCAGGCGCTGAGCGTGTTGAATATTCTCCACTTTGATGAGAATCAGCATGTTGGTATCTTTGAGTTCGCGCCAGTTCTCGCCGTGCCGCTCCTTAAGCCGCTCCTTTTCTTCACTGGAAATTTCCCGTGTGATATCCGCCTTGTCGAACTCTACGGTTCCGAGACAGGCCCGGTATTCCTGGAATTTGTATCCCACGTAGTCCTCACTCTGCACGGCCAGAGTACGGATGTAGCTTCCTTCGGCGCTCTCAACCCTGGTCCCCCGAGAGATGAGGGGTCTAGCCTCGCGCAACGTGCGGGCATCGTGTTTAAACCGGTATATGTCGAAGAGCAGCATTTCGTTTTGAGCGAAGTTCTTGTCCGTCACTATGCCGCTCAAAACATGCCTCAAATACTGAGCGGCCCCGGAAGCGGTGCACAGCTTCTTGTCTTCCGGCTTGGTCGCCTTGAAGCGACCGTTTGTGTCCTTCTCGATCATCTTCCGAGGCAGGTGATAACCGAGGGCTTCATCGAAGAGAGGGATGCGCGTGGTCTGCCCCACGAACCGCACGTAGAGCGTGTCGTCCATGAGTTTTTTGGAGTCGACTTTAAGATCCCTGAAAAGCCTCGATATTTCGATGAAAATGATTGGACGGTAAAGCTTGTTCAGCTCGTAGAGGCTCAATTGAATGTTCTCTATCAGCTCTTTCACCATGACGTGCTTTCTCTCATCTTCATTGAAGCACCAGATGCCAGGCGCCGTCTTCCATTCGGCAAGATCTCCCAGCCGTATATTTCTGGAGCCGTCGCGGGAGTAAATCTGTACCTTGATGGCCTCCGCCAGTTGCCAGAGCAGATGGAAATTCTCGCGCACCCGGTGATAGAAATCGTCGCTCTCCAGTTGATAATCCCGGTATCGGGTGGGAATGAGCTCCTCGAGCTCCCTGTACGCATCCTCGAAACGGCCATAGACTTCCCGGATTTGCTCCTGAGCGACATCGTCGGGCTGTTTGTCCTTGATCGCTTCCTCCATTTCGTACAGCCTGTAGAAAATATCGCTGTCCGTATAGTCGAGAAGCTGCTCGATGGGATACTGTGCGGTCTCATGTGGAAGATCCCTGGGAGGCAGCAGCTGTGATTTAATAATGAACTTCAAGTATTTAAAAAGATAGAGCGTTAGAGTCTGACCACCGAAGAAGGGATTGCCGATCACCTCGGTGTTGTCGAACTTTAGCTCGATGGCGTCCGTGCCGTCTTCGGTTCTATCGATGGTGATCGTGCGAATGAGAGTAGCGTCCATAGAGCCGCCGCCACAATCGACGACAAAGTAGCTGAGAGTTTTCTTGCCGTCCCGCCCGTCGGTTGCATACTCATTGACCTGTCGGCTCAGGAAATAATAGAGGGGAGACTTAGCCTCATCGAGGCGCGCCTCGATGTTATCGAAGCCGATCTTTCGCAGCACCTTCTCGTAGGCCACCCGTTGCCGTTCGGTGTAGAGAACGGGGGTCGAGACATGGATGTTCTTAAAATCGATGCCGAAGTGCTTCTTGCTGGTTTCGGTCAGGTGGCGGAGGTACTCCGTCAGTATGTCTTCATAGGTGAAATCGGCGGCGTTTCCGTCGATGTCGTAGTAGTTGTCCGTCTTTTCCAGATCACCGAGAACGCTCTTGAGCCCTATGACGAAGCTCGCCTTCCCCCGATTGGTCTTGGCCACATGCCGCGCCGCATGGCCGAATAGCCATTCCGCCTGTTTCGTTTCCGGATCGTAGGATTTCAGGAGAAGCTCGGTCGGCTCCAGACGGACTGGGCGATCTTCATGATCTCGAAACATCGTGAAATCAATGGTGTTGGCTTCCAACCGGTTGGCCTGCACCAAGTCCTTGGAGAGGTTCCCTGGAACAAAGGCGGCGCAAACCGAATAGGATGTTCCGAAATCCAGACAGAGGGTGTCCTTGCTCCGCACTAGATTCTGGATATGGAGTGGAATCGAAAAGAGCGACTCGGGAAGGCTCCGCTGGAGAACCTCGTGAACGAAGGCGAGCTCCTCGCCGGACGTTTCCGGCTTCCGGGCAAATTCCTTGAAAAGCTCAAGCTTCTCCGTAAGAAAGTCCATCCAGCAAAAACGTGGGGACGACTCCGCCTGTAAGCAGACGGTGTACTCCTGTCCGGCCTGCGCCAGATCAATCTCCCCCCGTTCGATAGTCAGAAAAAAGGTAGACTTTTCACCTTTGGGCAAGATGAAATGGCCGCTATCGTCACGCAGTGCTTCCTTGCCATGTACATCCACCCTTCCCATGGGAAGGTATGCTTTGTTGCGCAGCACACCGTAACGGTGCAGATACTTGTTCTTATCCGTATCATTGTCGATTTGAAACTTGATTTCGCCATGAGAGACGGGAAATTCCTTGAAAAGGAAGATCTTGGCAGGCGTATGCGTCAGTTTCATGGGGTAGGCCTTTCTTTGGTCATTTGGTTGTGCGACAGGAAGGTGGCATACCGCTGGGACAGCATTTCGTCTCAGTTTTCGGTGTAGCTTTCTAAGATGTCGCCCACGTGGATGTAATTGAAATTATCCAGTAAAATCCATCCCCTGCCGTTAAGGCTTGATATCGAAGAGCACTCTTTTCCGTCCTGCTGGAGCGATCTAATCTTGCCCTTGTAGACTATTGTGCCGTTGCGAATAACCCTAATGTTGTAGTGGACTCCAATCATCCCACTCCTTACGGAACAGTCAGCAAACAAGCCAGAATTGGGCTGATGGGCAACGTTAAGGACATTTGCCATGCCCAATATTAAAAAAGATTTCGTTGCCTGGGTTACTGTGGACACGAATTCAGATGGAAGCCCAAGTCTTTCGGACATCCTTCCGACAATCTTTATAAAAGGATGTTCAAGGACTTCTTCCGGCCACAAAGGCTGCCGTGCCATCACCATTTGAACCAGTGTACGCACCATATGATTTTTATCTTCATCATCTTGAGGTATCGTCTCTTCATTCACCACTCCTTCAAGCAGGGCATCCAGCAACTCCAGATACGTGATGGCATAGCTTCTCGGCAGTACCGGCCTGATGGTAACGGCAGAGCGTTCTTCAAAGAGGCGGCTGAAGTAGGGAGGAAGGGGAGTATCGCGGTACAGTATCTTTAAAAGCTCATCATAGTCTTCCGGGCTCGAGGAAGCCGGCGAAGAAGGCTTCTCTTTTGTTTCGGATGCTTTGCCACCATTTTCTTTCATCAAAGGGTAGCCTGAGCCCTTGGGAAACCGGTCTGCCAGAGCATTCACCAGAGAAAGGAGCGACTTGAGATTTTCCGATTCCACACTGTGGGCCTCCAGGATAGTGAGAATCTGCCGAAGCTTGCACTGAAAGAGGGGGAGGAGATCGAATTGTGCGATGGCTTTTCGCTTCCATAACAAATTGAAAAGAGTACCGGGCTGTTTCTTCTGCAAAAGAGCAAGGAGCTGTTTTACTTCGGGGGCAGTCTCGTCTTTTTTCGCCTCCACCCATTTACCACGCATGCACTCCGAAGCACCATCATCTCCGAAGCCTTCCTCTGTTCCGTTAATTGGCCCCAGTACCTTGAAGTCGAAATCGCACAGAAACGACAAGACCTCCAGATTTGTCACCCTGATGTAATCGCTCGGCTCCGTTTGGGCTCTTTCCTGAAAAAGGTCTTTGAACTTCATAAACAATGCCTCCCTTGGGTCGGGTGATATACGCCAATTCGCGATGAACCATGTCAGTTCAACTGCACATTGTCCAGCGTTGAAAGTTCGTTGTCCAGTATGGCCCACTTGTAATGGAAGAGATAGACCGTTTCATGGCAAACGGGCAAAAACAGACGCTCCAGGAGATCGATCTTACGGATGAAGCCGGAATCTGCTTTGTCCCGTGAAAGACCTGCCAGAAGCTCGACGTAGTGAGGAAAGAGGTCGTATCGCTCCATCGTGACGACAAAGGATATGCCAAGAACCGCTTGGAGTATTTGGGCAAAGAGTCGTGGAATCCGGCAGTTTGGCTTGCTGAATAAGGATCGGGCCATGGCTCGGTGCTCATCGGGGGTGAAAAAACAATATTCATCGGCTGTGAGTCCGATGATCGGCTCGCCCCGAGCGGCAAGACTTTCCATAAAGAAGTCCAGCGTGCGGTAGGGACTCTCGAAGAGCCACTCCAGTTTGCCGAGCATCCAAAGGCGATGCGAGACCTCTTCTTCCGATAGCATGCCCCTCGAAAGCGCCTCATGCCATTGGCTTTTGCGGTCGGCGAAAGGCCCGGTTTCAGGATGGACTTGGATGTCGATGGGAGTGGTGCCGGTTGCGGGCGAACCAGGCTGCGGATGCTGTCCCCAGATTTCCTTGGAGCAGGGATAATCCGGCTCTCGAAGGCGCAAGAGGACACTGTGCTCCGTTCTGCCCATGGATTCCAGTCGATGGACTGTATGGCGGAGGGTGGGCCTGCAATCGTCCGCGAAGAAATGGGGCATGCGCGGGAGTGCATTCGGACTGGATTTGTCGTTCATGCGAGAGCCTGCTCTTTTCTCCACCGGCTAAGAAAGCGGTAAGGTTCTCCCATGGAGAGACTCAGGCAGGAGCAAAGATAATCCTCCAGGTTTTCTGAAAAGATCTCGAATCCTTCAGGTAAATCCGATGAATAGTCGAAGTCGGCGACCATATGGAATCTTGTCTCAGATAGAGGGGAAAAGTGCCCGCTCGCGCCTTTGCGGTAGAACGCCCAGCCATAGTTCAAAAGTCTTTCGTTGTCCATCCAGTATGACTCGATGCGCCGTGATGCTTCCTTGTCGCGCACAGGCTCGATGCCGCGCAGTCGGACGCCAAGGACGCTCGCCAGGGGATGCAGGCTCAGGAGATGCTGCAAGTCTCCCCTAGTGGGAAGTGTGGAGGAAAAAAGAGTCAAAAAGGAGAAAGGCTGAAGACTTGGGGTCCAATTCCGCCGCCACATATCCAGGACCGCAAGGATTTTTTTGTGAGATTCCAAAAATCTGAATTGTCCTGCCCCGTGGCCGGTTTCCATCCTTTCGAAAATCGCTTTTCCCTGCTTCAAGGCAATGAGCGTATAGGACTCGATCTTTTGGTCCGACCAGTACCGCCTCCCTCTGCACTGTGCTGGGTCGATCTGGAACGGATCTCCCTCTTCCGGATAGGCCATAATGAAGAGAGGAGGGTTTTCGGGATCGAGACGTAGAATATGCCGGTATTTGAGATTGTCGTCCAACTCGCCATGAGTGACCTGCTTTTCTTTCACATCCACCAGTGGAGTCAGGTAGCCCGGCAGGAGCGCGTGTGTGCTCAGCTCTCTCCAATGCGCATGAAGCCTCGACATGCCGCCAATGAGCGGAAGCGACTCTTCGGAGTCCAGAGGGCCGTGGAGGTCTGCCTTCAGGGTCAACATCTTTCGGGCTTCCAAAAATGGAGGCGGGAAAAGGGGCGAGCGATGAAGTAGAAGATTCGCAAAGACATTGTCCCAGACGCAGTAGCTTGGATCTCGGCAGAATGTAAGTCTCAAGGGGAAACGAGGGTGTACTACCGAAGGAACGGAAACGATCCGCTCTATGGCCTCTTCCGAAAGCAGGGCCAGGAAGTCCACGTGAAAAGCAGTATGGGTGCCCACCGAGTGCTGCGGCAGGACGAAGGCCTGCTTCGCGTCATCCCACAGGACCTCTGGAGTGGCGTCCAGCTCTGTTGTTTGTTCCGTTGAGACCGCTCCATTCTCTCGTCGGAATGGGAGAGATTGTCGATCCTCCTTCAGCCAATGAGCGAACCACTCGTTGGAGGAGTAACGGTTCAATAGCGTGAATGAGGGAAACTGTACGGGACAAAAGCCTGCAGCGAATCTATGACTGCTTTCTTCCAGGAGGCGGCTCACCACCTCTTGCATCTCATCGGTCAGATCCATACCGCACAGCCTCCGAAGGAAAGACAGGGACAATTTACAGTTACTACAGACTCTCAACACGGTTTTTGAAAATGGACATGGATTTTGCTTGGTCTGCCTCACTTTTCCAGAAACGGCTCAAGGATTTATTCGGCTCTTGAATGCCCACTTTGTATACCAACAAAATCAACCAGTTAATCCAGTTTCTGTGAAAGTGTGTTAAGAGCCTGTACTAGCACAGCTCGGCGGAAGTTTACCTACCTCCCCCTAGCCGCTCAGATCCAATGCCGCTGCGGTTTTGGCGGTGCCAGGGGGGGATTTACGCCGAACTGTACTAAGTAACCTTCAATAAGTTCCTTTCACTTTTGAGTGAGCATTGCTCCTCCGATGATCGTCGTTTGGCGATGCCATTGCGCTGATCGATACCGGTACATTTTCAAAAGTGCAGAGAACTTTTTGAGACCTATTTAGATTGCAAGAAATCAGCGAGTAATTGCTTTGCGCAAACTGGACATATACCATGCGTCACTCGATAATGCATATTGTTTTCAAAGAATGATTCTGGAAGCAACGATTGATCATTACCTCTGCCCACTTTCCTACACCAAGCACAAATAGAAATCAACTCAAAAGACTGTACAAGGGGATGGAGAATCTCTTCCGTTGCGTTTTTCTCCTTTGTTGTCCTTTGTTGATCCAGCATTTGTGTCCTCCTTGAATTCATGTCCAAATCGGGGGTCTTCAAGCTGTCGAGGTTCAATAACCATTTGATACCATTATGCACTTGACTTCAGTAAAGCTATCATACTATCGTTTCACATCGCGGAACCTTTTGAATTTTCTCTGGAGGATGAAAAAGTGGGTGCAAAACAAGATATTCATCGAAGCTACGGCGAGAAAATTGTCAGTCTTTTTGCTAGATTACTATTTTCACAACGAAGTTATTCTCTTACGGAGCTATCCAAAATGCTTGGGTGTTCGAAACCGACAGTGCTTCGTCTTGTCGATGATATTGGCCGCGCTTATGGAGTGGATATCGAGGAAAGTTTCCAAGGGAATAGGAAATTCTTCCGCATGAAAACTCTTGGGAAAGTACCACCTGCAATGGGTTTAAATGAAATGGAATTAGACTTGCTCTACATGTGCCAATCCTTTGCGGAACATCTCTTGGGCCATGAGCAATTCGAGGAAACGACGCGAGCATTGCTGAAGAGTCATACGTTGATTGCCGGAGAGGGTAACCCCAGTCCCGAACATTTCGCTGTCTTCAGACCGGGAACCATCGACTACACACCTCATCAGGATAGCTTGCGTAAGCTCATAGAGGCAATGGACGCCAAAAAAGTATGCAAGGTAACCTACCGGCGAATCTTGGGACCTGCCGCCAAAACCTACTATTTAAAGCCACTCAAGATCTTTTCTCATCGTGATACTGTTTATCTTCATGCACGATTTGCTAAAACACCAGGGGAGCTATATCAAGAACCGGAATACGATCCACTCTTTGCAATACACCGTATACTGGAAGTGGAACTAACTAATCTACCATTCGAGTTTCCAAAAGACTATAATTTTGATAAGGCGTTCAACAAGAGCTTCGGCATTATGAAGGGGGAGCCATTCGAGCTGGAAGTTGAATTCATCGGCAAGCCTGCGGAGTATGTAGCAGAAAGAAGATGGAGTCCGGACCAAAGAGTAATTCCCATGGAAGGTGGAAAGATCAGGTTGATTTTCACCTCATCTTCAAAGCAGGAAATGATCCCGTGGGTATTGTCGTTCGGCGAATTGGCAAGAGTCATAAGGCCCGTCTGGCTGGTCGAAGAGATTGGACAAATTGCTCAAAGAGTATCCTCACTTTACGATGGGCAAGCAGGTAAGCCGTAATGCAAGATCCTATTCAAAATCGGCGTAGATCTCTTCAAAGTGTATTCCCCCTACTGAAGCCTGCGATCCTTTGTTTCTCATAAACCATAGCGCCTCGTGGAGCTCGGGTGAGCCACTCCCGTTCTTTATGGCGACATAAGCTTCGATGTAAGCGGCGAGGCGATCCACTGCTTTCACCAGTTCGCCATCCTTCGGATTGAATTCATCAGCATTATACAAGGTATCGATTTGTTTGCTCGTCACATTCTGTTGCCGGCCATCAACAAAGGCAGTGCTATCAAACTCGTTTTCAGTAAACATACGAAACTCTGAATGCCATTCCTCGGGAATCAACCGATACACTTCTTTTTCCATCATTTCGCGCTCGTACTCCTTGATCAAGTCTTCTAAACCCTCAATTGATCGCTTTACCGGTGAAATGATGTCGCGCGTTAGAACCTCCGGAAGGTCATGAAAGAGCCCAGTAAAATAGTTATTGATGGCTCGCCTTGGGCATGCGCTAGCCTGCAAGGAAAACAGGTACGAAAGTATAGCGACAAACAGTAAATGTCCTAGCACAGAAGTCCTCGGGACTCGTTGAATATTAGCCCAGCGGATTTGGAAGCGTAGCTGACCGCAAAGATCGATGAATCTACGGTAACTTTCATGTACCTTTAGGAGCTTGATCCCATGAAGATCTTCAAACTGTATTTGTGCTTCCTCCAGACGCGCTCGAATTTCGGCGATTTCATATCCAAGGGGATTTGCATGTTCGATGATATTAAACTCCCATTTCGTTGCATAAAAATGAGCAGCATTCAATATGCGCCTGTTCAAGCTTCCTTCATCACCACTAAAATAGGCTCTGTACCTTTCGCACAATTCATCACCCAATGGAGACAATACGGGTTTTAGTTGCTTGTAGACCCACTCGTTAAGTTGATCGTATTTATTTCGGTCCACTTTGATCATGTAAAAAATAGGTGGTTTTAGGTCGGTCAAGATGATTCTTTGCAGGAATTCGAAAATGCCTCCCTCAATGATTTGTATCCAATCAAAAGACTGATTTCCCTCTTCGAATTTTCCCAGGAAGTAGGCAACTATCATCTTGTGGGCTTGCTTATCCAATTCGGTGAGATCAACAGGGCGAATTTTGTCATTCCAGCGCTGAAGGTATGCGCCGCTGAAAATTTTCAATAGAAGGGCTTTCCTGATCATATCGATGTTGACCTCCAGTATTTTAAACCCTTGGTCAGGAGTAGCTTCATGATCCATAACCAACCAGGAAGATGAAGAATGGCAAATGTTAGCAAAAGAGAATCTACACCTAAATAGGTTGGGCTTTCAACCCCAAGATGATAATAGGTAAGTTGAAAGCCCAAAATTGTTAGTAAGTTAAGGTGCCTAGTAGTGAATTACGATTCTGTATGCTGTGGTTGGATCATTGAAACATGAATGGGCTATACTACTAATTTAGCCTGTGCCAGGTATGATTGCTCCCCTTTGGACAGCCAGATGAATTGGGTTGCGATGCTGCCTGAATCGTTGTGCCACATTTTTTGCATTGCCAGGCATGACTGGCAGCAAATGCTACTCCAGCTACAAGCATACTTATCAACACGATAGCGATCTTTGTCCTAAGCGATTTCATAGATTCCTCCTATTGTTGATTGGACCTTGGATTAAAGCACAGATTATGAAGTGACCATGGCATAAATTTTCACATTCACTACCAGACACTTTCCTTCCACTAATTTGGTCTGATATCATTTAGGATATTTCAACTCGAATGCATGTGCTACGTTTCCCGTCCAGGCATAAAGGTGAGCAGCAACAATGTAACTGCGAAGTACGTCATAAAATGCTTTTTCATTTTACTATCCTCCTTTTTCTCTCTGAGCCTACATTGTTTGTGATGCCTTCAGCCTCACCATGATAATTTTTATATAAACAGATTGAACGTCTTGAAGAACAAAACAATTTCATGCAATATTTCAATTATTGATAGCATTCATCAACAGCTTATCTCCAAACAACTGGGTCACCTTTCCCTTGATAACTTCGGCTTGCACAATACGAGTGAGAAGCAGGGTGATGAATATTATAAAAGGAATGATCTTCTTCATAGAGCCCTTCTTATTCAATTAAGATTTGTCCTGAAAGAATTAGATCGCATGCTATAAATCCTAGAACACAGAAGATTGCCTGAAAAGTTTCTGTCGTACGCAAGCAACCTAACACACTAACGTTTCATATCGCGTAACGATACTTGCATTAGTGTGGGGACATCGTTTTGCATAAGGCAACTAGGGAGAATGATTTTGAAATCGAGAAGTTAGACTACGAAGTTGAAAAATAAGATAAGCCCGCGTTATGTTGCGGGCTTTTTTGCACTCTCTTGATAAGGTTGTAATTGGGCGCATTTGAAAAAAGGGGGTAAATCATGCCTTAGCCCCGCTGGCTTGATTTTGATAGTCGTCAGCAGATGCACAAAGGAGATCCGGAAGGTCAGCGTCAGTACGAGGAGGGGTATTCTT
>Ga0074199_1002375_pt1 | contig 11579 bp, 13 predicted proteins | sample EPASupsiteSAE347_FD_64528 | JGI IMG/M metagenome (GOLD analysis project Ga0074199, IMG submission 64528) | Bioremediated contaminated groundwater from EPA Superfund site, New Mexico - Sample SAE3-47 | ecosystem: Environmental > Aquatic > Deep subsurface > Groundwater > Contaminated ...
CTATACGCTTGGCTCTTAGCTCACGGTAGACTCCATAGGGAGAAGGATAGTAGGTGGTGATGGTCAGGGTGTCTTCGGCAAAGAGCAGGCTGTTACAGGGAAGAAAAAAAGATAAAAAGAAGAAAGAAAAGAAGCTTAAAGAGAAGAAAAGGAGTTTCCTAGAGAGAGAGAGAGAGAGAGAGAGAGAGTATGTAGATAGTTAGAGATTAGATTAGACATATAGAGAGCCTCCTGTTTAATGTTTTAAGCAGAACAATTAAAATTATACCATAGAAAAAGCGCGAGGCAATATAAATTTTCCTGCAAAAACCGAGTAAATTCTATTTGATTCTTTTAATTAGCGGAAGGCACAAGAAACTGGTTACTGCGGATAAAATGATCAGCCATTTCAGGCCGACAAGCGGCAAAAGATAAGCGCCGGATAAATTACCGGCAATAATCGCTAAATTGCTTACGCTGCATAAAAGAGCAAAAGAAGTTGCTTCCAACCCGGGAATGGAATTTCGCGCCATAAAATCCATCGACATAACCATAATAAACATACCTAAAAAGCTATAAAACATATCGTAAACAACCGCTGTTACCGGCGTATAATATAAATAACTTAAAGTAAGAATGGCGCCAACGAATACCGACCAGAAAAGCCACTTTTTGATATTTATCCCCTGACTAAATTTATAATATAAAAGCGCTCCGATTATTCCAAAAACCGTAGCGATTGTGCCTAAAATGCCTATCCAGGTTTTAGTCCACAGAAAGGAATCGCGCTGGATAAACATTAACGGCGTGCCGAAAGAAGGAGAATAACGGTACAAAAATATAAATAACGCGACGATAAGCAAATTTTTATTGGTAAATAGTTTTTTCAAATCAATAGCCAGGCTTGAAGCAGCTTTTTCCACCGGCATATAGTCATCTTCTTTATAAAAATAAGCTGGCAGGCTCACCAGCAGATAAAACGGCACAAGCAGTAAATATCCTGCCTGATAGCCCCACTTCTCCGCAACAAACCCTCCTCCGATTCCCGTAATTAACCCTGCACCCGAAATAGATGCCCACTGGATGCTTTGGATTTTTCCGGTAGCTTTATACTTTTTTCCCTCGACGCACATAATCCCGTCAACCGCAACATCCCGAAACGCAGCATTAGCGGAATTTAACATCAATATGGCAATAAGCAAGAAAATCGGAAGTTGCAATAACCCTACCAACAAAACTAGAATAATATCCAGAGTTAAAGCGATAAAAATCCAGATGCGCTTATTGAAAAAATGGTCGATGACATAGCCGATTAAAGGTTTAACAATCCAAGCAAAAATAATAATGCTTGAAAGAACCATTATCTTTTGGGGAGAAAAATTCAGAGTTTCTTTGAAATAATAGAATAAACCTTGGGAAGGAAGGCCTTCAATGCCTTGGGTAAAGTATACTGAACCGCTTAAGGCAAATATCCAAAATAAATTTTTATTTCTGATTGGCTTTGGGGGTTTCCTGCTTTACCGGACTTTGCGCTGCCGGAACAGTTACTGTTTTAACATTGGAAAGCAAAGATTTACTCTGCCTTACCGATAAAATCGCCAAACCCAAACAGGTAAAAAAGAAAATTACCGATAATACGCTGGTTGAACGGGTAAGAAAAGCATTGGTTTTAGTGCCAAACATAGATTCGACTCCGGCAAAACTTTCAACCAAACCGCTCCCTCTGCCTCGCTGGATTAAAACCAAAGTAATTAGTAAGAAACATACGATTACATGCAGAATAATCATTAACGTTATCATTTTATCACCTCTGCGGCTTTTTTAACGATATCCGCGAAACTTTCAACCTTAAGGCTGGCGCCACCTACAAGGGCTCCATCCACATCAGGCTGGTTCATTAATTCGGTTATATTCTCCGGCTTGACACTTCCGCCGTATTGGATCCTGAGCTGGCTTGCCACATCTTTTCCATAAAGCTTACCTAGCAATTCCCTGATATACTTATGCACTTCCTGGGCTTGGGCCGGCGTTGCAGTTTTACCGGTTCCGATTGCCCAAACCGGTTCATACGCGACAACGATTTTTAAAATATCATCCTGCGAAAATCCGGCTAAACCATTTTGAATTTGATCCTCTAAAACATTGAATGTTTCACCGGCTTCTCTCTCTTTCAATAATTCACCGACGCAAACAATCGGAGTAAGCGAATTACCCAAAGCTGCTTTAATTTTCTTATTTACTGACTCACTGGTCTCGCCAAAAAACTGCCTGCGCTCGGAGTGCCCTATAATAACAAAACTACATCCGGCTTCTTTAAGCATTTTTCCGGATACTTCTCCGGTAAAAGCGCCTTCATCCAGCCAATAAAGGTTTTGTCCGCCAAGCATTATATCGGATTCAGAAATAACTTCGTAAACTTCGCTTAAAGCCGTAAATGGAGGACAAAGCACAACATCAATTCCCTGTTTATCTAATTTAAAAAGTTCGCGCTTAAGGCCGTTACTTAATTCAATGGCCTCTTTTATAGTCTTATACATCTTCCAGTTTCCGGCAATTATGGTCTTTCGCATCTTATTTACCCCGTTAGAGATAGGAAACGCTTCAATCTATTCTTCAAATAACGTTTACCCATCCCACTCTTTAAATATCTTTCTCTCGTAAAAGCATCATTCTTGTCTATGCAAGCTTCGTAATATATTAACTCAAATGGGCCTCTATTTTTAGTAGAAATTGCCTTGCCCTCATTATGCTCACTGAAGCGTTTCCGTAAATCGACGGTTGTGCCCGTATAAAACTTGTTGTCTATTTTGCTACGAATCAAGTAAACATAGACCATGAGTCGCAATCTCTAACGGGGTTTATCAGTCAAAGCAGCAACACCGGGTAAAGCTTTACCCTCTAAATATTCCAAGCTTGCTCCGCCTCCAGTTGAAATGTGAGTCATCTTATTTTCTAATTTGAATTTGGTAATTGCCGCAGCCGTATCTCCGCCGCCAATAATGGTAACGGCCTTAAGATTAGCCACAAAACCGGCTACCTCTTTTGTTCCGTTAGCAAAAGCATCCATCTCAAAGATCCCTAACGGCCCGTTCCAAACAATGGTTTTAGCCGAACTTAATTTATCTTCAAATAGCTTAATAGTTTTCGGCCCGATATCGACGGCAATCTTACCTTCGGGGATCTGATCGCCAACTATTTCGGTTTTGGCATTCGCGTCAATGGTATCGACGATTACATTATCTATCGGAAGCACGATTTCTTTCTTTAAACTCTTGGCTTTTTCTAAAATTGATTTGGCTAGATCTAACTTATCTTTTTCTAACTTGGAATTGCCGATTTGCTTGCCTTGCGCCTTTAAAAAAGTGTAGGCCATTCCGCCGCCGACAATGATCGCATCAGCTTTAGGAAGCAAGTTATCGATCATTCCGATCTTATCGGAAACTTTCGCGCCGCCTAAAATAACCATAAACGGCTTAGCCGGATTTTGCACAGCGCTACCTAAATATTGGATTTCTTTTTCCAATAGGAAACCTGCGGCGGATTTCAGAAAATGAGTTACTCCTTCGGTCGAAGCGTGAGCGCGGTGTGCCGTTCCGAAAGCGTCATTCACAAAAATATCGGCTAGGCTTGCCAATTGTTTGGCAAAATTAATGTCATTAGCCTCTTCTTCAGCATGAAATCTTAAATTCTCAAGAAGCACAACCTTCTCTCTGGAAGAATCGATCTCTTTTTTAATATTGTCGCCCACACAATCATTTAAGAATAAAACATCTTGCGCTAAAAACTCTTTTAAACGGCTAACCACGGGCTTCAAACTATATTTAGCTACAACTTTGCCATCCGGCCTGCCTAAATGGCTCATTAATACCAGTTTTTTAACCCCATTATCCAAAATATACTTTATCGTAGGCAAGGTCGCACGTATGCGGGTGTCATCGGTAATATTTAAATTGGCGTCCTGCGGCACGTTAAAATCCGCCCGCATCAATACGATTTTTCCTTTGAAATCAATGTCTTTTACAGTAAATTTTGCCATTTTTAAAGCTCCTCTTTCTTAAAAAAACAGGAATATAATATATATTAAATACTTTTACCTGTCAAACGCTTTTTAGGCTACTTTTCAACCCTGCCCTCTATATCGATTACATCTCTTCGTCTGTTGTGGTTGGCAGATGTATGCATACGCCGTAAGCTAAGATAGGAATTAATCAAAAATAGTAGCAACAAAACTCCTTCAATAGCTAGCCACAAGCTGGTTTTAAAGAATAACTTGCCGAAAAGCAGATTAAATATTATTAAAAAAGGCAAAAAGCACCCGCTAAAAACTACAGTCATATTGAAACTCTCTCTCTAGAAATACTCAATGACCAAATCCCAAATCCGAATGAATTTTTAATTATCCAATTTCCAATTAGAGTTTGAGCCATTGAGAGCTTGTTCGTCATTGGGATTTGGCGGCAATCAGCCATTAAAACTTTTCCCAATGCAGCACTTCTTTCAAACTTCTCTTATCCGCGAACTTAAAACAATTCTGGTCTTCGGGATAGCCTAGGGCAATTAAACTAACCAGCTTTAAACCGGGCGAAATTCCCAATAAACCGGTAACCTCTTTGCAATAAGGTTTTTTATCCCCGGCTACCCAGCACGAGCCGATTCCTAGGGCTGTTGCCGCATTTAAAATATTTACAGTAGCGCTGCATCCATCTTCAAGGTAATATTTGGTAGCTGAACAAAATATGGCAATACAGGCTTTGGCGCTAGCCATAAATCTCGCGTTCTCGGCCAATTCACCTATTTTCTTAAGAGTTTGCGCCACGGTAATTACTATAAACTCCCAAGGCTGCACATTTCTGGCTGTAGGAGAAAATCTGGCAACCTCAATTAAATCCTCTAAAACCTTTTTAGGGATATCTTTATCCTGAAAAACGCGCACGCTTCTTCTTAGCTTAAGTATATCCAGGGTATCCATCGCGCCCATCCTTCGTTATCTCGCATTTTTCCACTCAGATCCAATACAAACAATCCCCTGAAAAACAGTTTTCTTCACGAATTCAAAACAAGGAGAAATTGAGCACGGATTGCATCAGGGATAGCCTGCGGCCGCAAATTTTCATCCACACAAACTAAGATTGTCTTAGCCCTAGTAAGAAGCTTGCCATCCTGATTAAAGATTTCATTTTCAAAAATAATTTTTACTGCGGAGATTTCGCTAATCCTTGTTTTAATTTCCAGAATATCGCCATAATGCGCAGACGCCTTATAGTCAATCTCCTGACGCGCAACCACAAACATAGTCCCGCTCTCGGCCAGCTCTTTTATGGAAAAACCCTTTTCGCTAAAAAATTCCGTGCGCGCCTCTTCTAAAAACTTAAGATAATTAGCATAGTAAACCACGCCTCCGCAATCAGTATCGTGATAATAGATCTTTTTTTTCATTTTAATAATCCCCTTGGGGTTAAAATTACAAATCGAAAAGCAAAACTATTAATAACAAAGGCCAAAGGTCAAAGCTCAAAATTCAAAATAAATCTAAATGACAAATACCCAATGACAAAACCTTGGTTTTGACATTTGTAATTTTGATTTTGAATTTATTTTGTGCTTTGAATTTTGTTATTTGTCATTAAAATTTCCTTATTAATAAATATGCCAAAGCGGATATTGCTGCCGAACAGGGAATAGTCAAAATCCAAGCCCAAACAATCCTTCCGGCAACCCCCCACTTGACCGCGCTTAAACGCTTGATCGAACCTACGCCCATAATTGCACCGGTAATCGTATGAGTAGTGCTAACCGGCACGCCTAAGCCGGAAGAAACAAATAACATAACCGACGCTCCTAACTCCGCGCAAAATCCATCAATAGGTTTTAGTTTGGCTACTTTTTGGCCCATAGTCTTAACAATGCGCCATCCTCCAAACATTGTTCCCAACGCAATCGCGGCATGGCAACTAAGCACTATCCAAAAAGGAATATAAAACTTTGAGCCTAAAAACCCGGCACTAAAAAGCAAGCTGGCGATAATACCCATGGTCTTCTGGGCGTCATTGCCGCCATGGCCCATACTATAGAGCGCGGCTGACAAAAGCTGGCCCTTTCTGAAAATATGATCGACTTTTACCGGCACGCTCTTACGAAAAATCCAATAAACTAAAACCCCTAAGAATAAACCCAGAATAAGCCCGACAATCGGAGAAATGAATATAAAGGAAACTGTCTTAATTATGCCGCTCCAAACAAGCGATCCAGAACCTGCTTTAACTAAAGCTGAACCGATCATGCCTCCTATAAGGGCATGAGATGAACTAGTCGGTAAACCAAAAAACCAAGTAATGATATTCCAGCCGCAAGCCCCTATCAGTGTCCCAAAAATAATCCCATTATCGATGATTGCAATATCAACTATCCCCTTGCCTATAGTATTGGCAACATGAAGCCCAAAAAATAAAAAAGCAATAAAATTAAAGAAAGCTGCCCAGATAACCGCTAAGCGCGGGGAAAGCACGCGGGTCGAAACTATCGTGGCGATAGAATTGGCTGAATCGTGAAATCCGTTTAAAAAATCAAAAGCTAAAGCCAAAAGAATTAGAAGAATTATACTTAAAATCATAAATTAAGCCTGTTTCACCATTATAGAGCTAACCACATGAGCCACATCTTCGCAAATATCAAGCACTGTCTCGGAATCCTGATATATTTCTTTCCATTTGATTACTTCAATAGGATTCTTCTCGGTATCAAAAAGTTCAGCCAATACCTTATCCCTCATTGTATCGCCAACGTTTTCCAAACGGTTAATCTCCACGCAGGATTCGGATATGGCTTTAGCGTTTTTCATATTACGCATTGCCTTGACCATACAGGCAACTGCCTGGACAGATTCTTCAATAGCAGAAGCAAAAGCTACCAGGTTCTTATTTACATTAGTAATTTTATAGACCATCATACGATTTACAATAGTATTAATCATATCAATGACATCATCCAATTCTTTTGCCAAAGCGTGAATATCTTCGCGGTCAAACGGCGTGATAAATGTTTTATTAAGCTGATCGATGATCGTATGGGCTACATCATCCCCTTGATGCTCTATCGAACGAATCCTCTCAATGCCCTGCTCATCTATTTTACCTTTAGCAGTAAGCTCCTTGAAAGCTGCCGCAGCCTCAACCGCGTAACTGACCTGCTTTTCAAATAAATCGAAAAAATTGAATTCTTTGGGAATAAGATTAAAAAACATTTTTTCTCCTTTATCTGTTAATTGAAAATACGAATTTTGTTTAGTGCGGTTAATTTTAAAATATTATAGCAGAATTTCTTAATTAAAAACAATATATTTTACATTAAATAATTGTTCGCGTTTTCTTGTTCAACGCTTTTAGGGCTTCGAACCATAATAAACTGACTACTCCGCTAAAAAAGGTAATCGCCAAATCATCGGCGGTTAAAAACGCAAAATGGAAAAGGTTGCGCAAAACCGGAATATACAGCACGCTCATAAGCGCAATTATTGCTGCCGACATTACCCACCACAAAGCCCGGTTATTTGATTTGAGTATTTTGACAAAACCTTGCGACCATGAAAGGTTAGTGATAATCAACATCATGTTGGCAAAAACCAAAGTTACAAAAGCCAATGTACGCGCTTCAAGTTCTCCCTTATCCGAATACAGAGCGAAAATAAAAACCGCAAAAACAACCGCCAATACACTTATCCCCTGCAATAAACTGAAAACAAAAGCCTTCTTGTTAAATAATGCTCCGCTTAAATTACGCGGCGGCCTTTTCATTATATCTTTTTCTTCCCTACAAGACTCAAAAACAGTTGAACAAGCCGGGTCAATTATCAATTCCAGGAAAGCGATATGCGCAGGAAGCAACACAATAGGCAAATGAAGCAATACAGGCAGCAAAGACATTCCGGCAATAGGAACATGCACGGCGAAAATATAGGCAATTGCTTTCTTTAAATTGTCGAATATCCTTCTGCCCAAGCGAATCGCACCTACTATCGACGAAAAATCATCATTAAGCAAAACTAAATCCGAAGCCTCGCGGGCTACATCCGTCCCGCGCTCTCCCATAGCAATACCGATATTAGCTGATTTTAAAGCCGAGGCGTCATTAACCCCATCACCGGTCATCGCCACGACTCCACCATTGGCTTTTAAAGCGTTTACAAGAGCCAGTTTCTGCTCAGGGACTACCCTGGCAAAAACATTTATTTCCTTTATTTTTTCCCTTAACTGCAAATGATCCATCTTTTCCAATTCTAGCCCGGTTATGTAGCGTTCGGGGTTTTTTAATCCGATCTGTTTGGCTATATGCACGGCGGTCCCCGGATAATCCCCAGTAATCATAATTACTTTGATTCCTGCCTCATGCGCTTCTTTAATGGCACCAGGAACAGTCAAACGCACAGGATCGATAAAACCAAGCAATCCTATGAACTCAAAGGCAAAATCATGCTGGACATCCGGAAGCTCCTTTTTTCTGAAAGAAGCCTTGGCTACCCCCAAAACACGCAAACCTCTATTTGCCATCTCTTCAATGCAATCCATTAATTTATTTTTTCTTTCGGAGCTAAGATGACAAAGATCGTAAATGGCCTCGGGAGAACCCTTGGCGGCAATAATGTAATTCTGCTTGTCCGGCGACTCCCAAACATGCGATAAGGCGAGTAATTTCTTAGAAAGCGTGTATTCGCGGATCAATTTCCAATTTTTATGGATATGTTCGGAATTCGATAAATAAAATTCGCCGAACTCCTTTACTTCTTTTTCAACCGGATCAAATGGATCCTTCTGGCTGGCTAAAATCCCATACTCAATCAAATCGTGGACCGCCTCCGGTAAGGTTTCTGAATTATGCCTGTCCACCTCGTAATAGTCGCCTTTTACGCATAACATAGTAAGTTTCATCTTGTTTAAGGTAAGCGTTCCGGTTTTATCCGTGCATAGCACCGTTGCAGCCCCCAAGCTCTCTATGGCATGAGCCCTGCGGGTAAGGACTTGTTTTTTGGAGATACGCCATGCGCCCAAGGTAAGAAAAATGATTAGGACTACCGGAAATTCCTCGGGAAGCATCGCCATACCTAAGGTTAATCCAGAAAGAAATCCATGCGGCCAGTTGTTGCGGGTAAAGCCGTAGATCAAAACAACTAAAGAACAGAGGATAATTCCCACAATGGAAAAATCGCGGACAATCTTAGCGGTTTCTTTTTGCAGAAGAGTATCTTCTTCGTGGATTTCCTGAAGGGATCTGCCGATCTTGCCCATTTCGGTATGTATCCCAGCCGAAACAACTCTGGCTACACCCCTCCCAGCAACCACCAGCGTTCCCGAATAGACAAAAGGCAAATCGTCTCCGCCGGGACGCCCAATCGTTTCTTTTCCGTTCCCCTGAGCCTTGCGCACAGGCATAGATTCACCGGTAAGAAGAGACTCATCCACCGATAAATTAGAGCAAAACAAAACCACCGCATCCGCAGGAACCCTGTCTCCCTCTTTCAGGATAATAATATCCTCTCTAACCACATCCCGTCCGGCAATCCTTTTCTGTATGCCGTCGCGGATAACAAGAGCGCGAGGGCTGGATAGGTTACGTAATGATTCAAGCGCGCGCTCTGTCTTACGCTCCTGATAAAATGTAATGCCCACCACAACAAAAACAAAAGTTAAAAGCATGAGCGCATCTTTGGGCTCGCCCAGAAACAGGTAAACCAAACCGCTGCCGATTAAAAGAAGCAACATCGGCTCGCGCACAACTTCAAAAAAAATAAAGAAGATATTTTTCTTCTTTTGGGAAGGGAGTTCGTTATACCCCTCTTTGTTTATCCTTAAGAGAGCTTCGCCTTCAGCTAAGCCGGAAATATTTTCCATATCGAATCCCGTATTCATACCTGTAATTATATATGCGGCTGGAACTTACGACAAGTGAATTCTGATAATCAGGACCTGCGGTATCTATAGCTGGATTTTTGTTTATACGAATGACTAGGTTTATTGCGTATATCCGAGGGTTGAATAAAGTGCTCCATCGAAATACCTGGATGTTTTGAGATAGGCAGAGGAGCCCGGATAAGTTTCTCGATATCGCGGACATCCCGCGCTTGATCTGGCGTGGCAAAGGAAATGGCGTGCCCCTTATGCCCTGCTCTTCCTGTGCGGCCAATACGATGCACGTAATTTTGCGCGTCCTCAGGAAGATCGTAATTAATTACCAGTTCAATACCGGTAACATCTATACCTCTTGCGGCGATATCGGTAGCAACGAGAACTTTATATTTGCCAGACCTGAAACCATCCAGCGCTTCGCGGCGCTGATTCAGCGAACGGTTAGAGTGTATTTCGGCAGTGCTATAACCGGCATCCCTGATAGACCGGCAAATCTTTCTGGCATTATATTTAGTGCGGGAAAATAAAAGTATCGCTCCATGATATTGAGCAAGCAGTTTCTTAAGAAGCTGCGGCTTAGCATCTTTCTTGACGATAAACATTTCTTGAGTAACGAATTCTGCGGTAGTCCCCGAAGGGGCAATTTCAACACTCAAAGGAAGCTTCATATATTTAGCGGCTATCGCCATAATCTCCTTGGGAATAGTAGCGGAGAAAAGCATAGTCTGTCTCTCTTTCGGCAGAAAACGAAGAATTTTATCAATCTGGGGGGCAAACCCCATATCAAGCATACGATCAGCTTCATCCAAAACCAGCATTACTACGCTATCAGGAATAAAATTCCATCTTCCCATATGGTCAATTAGCCTGCCCGGAGTAGCAATTATAACACGGGGATTTTTACGCAACGCCTGCTCCTGCTCAAACATCGGAGCTCCTCCTATAAGACAAGCGGTTTTCATCCCAAAGGGCCGCGTCAAAGCCTGAAAAGACTCATCAATCTGAATGGCTAATTCCCGGGTAGGAGCAAGCACCAATCCCACACCCTCTTTTTGGGCTAAATGCTGCACCATAGGAATCGCAAATGAATGCGTCTTTCCGGTTCCAGTCTGGGCAATACCTATAATATCTTTACCTTGGATTGCCAAAGGAATAGCTTTCAACTGAATCGGAGTCGGAATCTTAAATTTTATCCGTTCAAGAATATCGAGAATTTTCGGAGCTATGCTTAATCCATAGAAATCCTGCGCCTTGATCCCGGCAGTAATATTTACCCCCATACTCTCTGGCTTATTCATCATTCCGACGCTTTCTGATGCTTAGGTTTATGATCCAAAGGCAACTGGGAAAGATGCACATGACAATATTCCTCATGATTGTAAATACTTAAGATATGCCCACAGCGGGGATACCTGCATTTCCTGCCTTTAGCAGAACTCTTTATTTTCTTAATGGCTTCTCCTCTAAAAAAAGAGCCGTAAAGGTTAGTAGTCTTCCCTTTACGGCCTAAGATTTTCTAATCTTTTATTGTTTTTATTATACCACTTAATTCTTATTTGTCAACAAAAGCATCCACCTCGCATGGGAATGATACCATAGATCCTTACCCCCTCCCCTGTGAGGGGAAATTAACCAAGCTTCTCTGTATAAGTAAAGAGCGTTTTGAAAAATTATCCTTAACTGCACAAGAATTACTTACTAAAA
>Ga0074199_1002376_pt1 | contig 11571 bp, 5 predicted proteins | sample EPASupsiteSAE347_FD_64528 | JGI IMG/M metagenome (GOLD analysis project Ga0074199, IMG submission 64528) | Bioremediated contaminated groundwater from EPA Superfund site, New Mexico - Sample SAE3-47 | ecosystem: Environmental > Aquatic > Deep subsurface > Groundwater > Contaminated ...
AGATCAGAAAAAAACTTGGTGCTGTTTTTGGCTCTATCGTATCAATCGCTGTTGTAAAAAAATGTCCGGCTAGTATAGCAACGCTTTTTGCTAATATTTTGCCAGAAGAAAAACGCACATTGCTAACAAGTGATAACAATATTATATATCATGCAATAAACCATAATAATTCTGAAGTAATATCTATATTGATAAGCGATTTAAGTCCACAAGATATACGAAAGGCGCTTGGGGTTTATTTTGGTTATGCATTACGTGAAGCGGTGGAAAAGGATATGGCCGAATTGGTTAATGTTTTGATGAAAGATATTACGCCAGATGAATGGAAAGAATTTGTAGCCTATGCATTTCGAGATGCTATTGAATCAGGTAAAAAAGATTTGGCGATTAGGCTGCTAGGTGATTTGAATGGTACGCAATTAAAGCAAGCTCTTGGTGAAAAATACGAGTGGGTTTTACAGAACGCCAAGGATAAAGGCATGAGTGATCTGTTGGCGCGGCTTGAGGGAACAACGGTGGTGCCGGCATAAAAAGTAATAGCATAGTCTATAAATTCTTGCATAAAGTGATGCGTGTGGAGTTAGTGTATTATTGATCGGGTTAAAAAGGGAATGTAATAAAGAATTAAAAAAATGTAAAAGTGAGGTGAGTATGAAGAAGTTTTTTGTTGTTCTGTCGGTATTTTATGTTGTGTCGCTGTTAGCTGTGCCACCAGTTAGTGAGGTATCTTTGCTTAAAGGTGCACGGTTTAAAGATGCTCATGGTAACCCCGTTGAGAATCCCTATTTTTCACCACTTGCCGGTGCTGTTGCGTGGCACTCGGGGCTTGTTGAAAGTTTGTATCGCTATGGGCCAGATAAAGAAGGCGCAATTATTGCGCTTGTACGTTATTTGTTTGGCGCGCCGGGTGAGCATGCGGCTGTGCAGGTAAGCAAGACTGATGGCTCATGTATGATAAATCTTATTAATGAGGGAAAATGGCCCAAAATCGTGACACATTTTTTGGCGCATGTGCCATCGTTTGACCAAACACTCAAATGTATACCCGCAAAAAAAAGATCTATTTTAAATAGTGCGCGAACCTATGCTGATCAAAAAAGTGTTGATGAGATTTCCTTTCCTGTTGAAACGGTGTATATGCTCTTGTCTGCTGTCTGGTACGCAACGGTGACGACACTTAATGGGCGAGATGATATTATTTTGGCACCTGATGAAAGTTTAGCAAATACGATTCGTGATTTTGGTTCGATTACATCGATGATAACCTACAAAGAGCATTTTATACGTATACTTCATGATGATCAATTAACTGATGAAGCGCGATTGGTATTGTTATTATTTAATGTCATGAGTCTTGATTATCCACCATATGTTGAACAACGCTCTTATGCCTGTATTACAGATGTTTCAAGTGGTGTCCCTAACTGTGTTGAATCAACTTTGCATAATATTGTCAATGCATTGGTCTATGATCCAGCAACGCATACATACGATATGAGCTTTATTCCTGCAGACGCGCCAATAAAAGATTTTTATGATATCCACCCAGTACCGCTTAATGTATACTCAGCTGCGGCTGAGCAGAAGTGGTTTAACATGATGGAGGGTGTTGCCAACGCGCATTATTCGCTAAGTAGAGGAGGGAAATGTGAACTTGATGGAGATGAACAAAATGTGGCTACGGTTCTCAATAATTGCTTGGGACTCAACTTACCCGTTCCGACCATGGCGGATATTACACAAAAGCTTTCAAGCGATAAGCAAAAAGTAACGTGGGATGGTGAGAGTAAGAAACTTATTATTGTTAAGCGGTCTGATTGTCGTGAATATGAGCTTGTGGTTGGTCTTTACCTTGACAAGGGCCATGCCGAGGCACACTTTGGTATTAAGCATGCAAACGTTTTTCGCGATCAAATTATCATGCACGACCAACGTTATGATACTTTATCGCGTTTGTTATTAGATTCACTTATGGGCAAAGATTATATCGTTAATGATAAAAAAATTGACGGGCTATCTTGTTCGTGGAAATTGTTGATTTCTGACACACAAAAAATTATTGGTAACCGCGCGCTTGATTTGTTTCGAGTGCTTGCTTCTTGTTGCGATGCAGAAGGTGCTGGTCGTGTACGTGCAACAACCGGGCAACTTATTGCATCGTTGTCCTATATCGAAGAAGATGCGCTTGAACCCATCGTACGTTTATATTTATCGCCAGTTCAGGTGCATGAAGCTTGTGCTCAAGAATTTCTCAAAAATCAAAAACGTGGAATACTTGCGCGATCGGTTGGTGCGGTAGCCAAAAATCTTGAGGATGTACGGACCATAGAAAACATTATTGGCGAACCGCTTGATATTGGGCAACTGCTGATTGGTGCTTTAACTGCTGAAAATAAATACGTTTTTGATGTTTTGCATGATGAAATAAGCAAGATGAGCGTTGCAGATCGTTCAAAACTTTTGCGGTATGAAGATGATGCTGATCAAGACCTAGGGCACCAGCATCGCTACAACCCGCTCTATGTAGAACTTAAAAATATCCATAAAATAGGTGTGCGAGAAGTTGTGCAGGCGTTAACAAAAGATATAGATATTAAAGAACTCTTTAAAGACAATCAGTCATTGGGACAGCGAATACTCTATGCATCGCTAAAAGCGGAAGTTAGTGAGCTGGTACAACAGTTTTCAAGTTTTATGCCTAAATCAGGGACCTTGCGATCAAAAATATTGTATCAAGCACTGCTCAAAAAACAGTGGGAAACCGTTGCTGCGCCAACTTTAACGCCTGAAGAGGCGCCCGTTCTTTTGGGTGAAAAATATGTGCGTGCTTTAGTGGATGCTTTACGAGCGTGTGATATGGAATCTTTTGGCAAGCTGATTACCAAGGAGACGGCACCAGATATCAGAAAAAAAATCGGTGCTGATTTTGGCTCTATTGTATTAACCGCTGTAGAAAAATGTCCAGCAAGTATAGCAACATTGATGAGCGATTTAAGTCCACAAGATATACGAAAGGCGCTTGGGCGTCGTTTGGGCTCTGCATTACAGGAAGCGGTGGAAAAGGATATGGCCGAATTGGTTAATGTTTTGATGAAAGATATTACGCCAGATGAATGGAGCGAATTTGTACTCTTCACATTTTTAGATTGTGTTGCTGTAGGTAAAAAAGATTGGGCGATTAAGCTGCTTGGTGGTTTAAGTCCACAAGATATACGAAAAGTGCTGGGATGGCGTTTTGATTCTGTATTACAGGAAGCGGTGGAAAAAGATATGACCGAATTGGTTAATGTTTTGATGATTACGCCAGATGAATGGAAAAAATTTGTATTCGATCAATTTTTAAATTCTGTCAAGGCAGGTAAAAAAGATTTGGCGATTAAGCTGCTGGGTGGTTTAAGTCCACAAGATATACGAAAGGCGCTCGGGGTTGATTTTGATTCTGTATTACAGGAAGCGGTGGAAAAAGATATGACCGAATTGGTTAATGTTTTGACAAAAGATATTACGCCAGATGAATGGAAAGAATTTGTATCCTTAGAAAATGTGCTTGTACCCATTGTACGTTTATATTTATCGTCAGTTCCGGTTCATGGAACTTTCGCTCAAGAATTTTTCAAAAATCAAAAACGTGGAATACTTGCGCGATCGGTTGGTGTAGTAGCCAAAAGTATTGATGATGTACGGACTATAGAAAGCATTATTGGCGAACCGCTTAATATTGGGCAACTGCTGATTGGTGCTTTAACTGCTGGACATAAATACATGATTGATATTTTGCATGATGAAATAGACACGTTGAGTGTTGCAGATCGTTCAAAACTTTTGCTGTATGAAGATGATGCTGATCAAGACCTAGGGCACCAGCATCGCTACAACCCACTCTATATAGCACTTAAAAATATTCAAAAAATAGGTGCGCGAGAAGTTGTGCAGGCATTAACAAAAGATATAGATATGAAAGAACTCTTTAAAGACAATCAGCCATTGGGACAGCGAATACTCTATGCGTCGCTAAAAGCGGAAGTTAGTGAGCTGGTACAAAAGTTTTCAAGTTTTATGCCTAAATCAGGGGCCTTGCGATCAAAAATATTGTATCAAGCACTGTTCAAAAAACAGTGGGAAACCGTTGCAGCCCCAACTTTAACGCCTGAAGAGGCGCCCGTGCTTTTAGGTGAAAAATATGTGCGTGCTTTAGTGGATGCTTTACGAGCGTGTGATATGGAATCTTTTGGCAAGCTGATTACCAAGGAAACGGCACCAGAGATCAGAAAAAAACTCGGTGCTGTTTTTGGCTCTGTCGTATCAATCGCTGTTGTAAAAAAATGTTCGGCTAGTATAGCAACGCTTTTTGCTAATATTTTGCCAGAAGAAAAACGTACATTGCTAACAAGTGATAACAATATTATATATCAGGCAATAAACTACAATAATTCTGAAGTAATACCTATATTGATAAGCGATTTAAGTCCACAAGATATACGAAAGGCGCTTGGGTTTTATTTTGGTTATGCATTACGTGAAGCGGTGGAAAAGGATATGGCCGAATTGGTTAATGTTTTGATAAAAGATATTACGCCAGATGAATGGAAAGAATTTGTATTCGTTACATTTGCAGGTGTTGTTAGGGCGGGCAAAAAAGATTGGGCAATTAAGCTGCTTGGTGGGTTAAGTCCACAAGATATACGGAAAGCGCTCGGCGGGTTTAGTTTTACTTCTGTATTACAGGAATTGTTTGAAAATGATATGGCCGAATTGGTTAATGTTTTGATGAAAGATATTACGCCAGATGAATGGCAAAAATTTGTATTTGTTACATTTTTAGATTTTGTTAAAACAGGCAAAAAAGATTGGGCGATTAAGCTGCTTGGTGATTTGAATGCTGCGCAATTAAAGAAAGCTCTTGGTAAAAAATACGAGTTGGTTTTAGAGAACGTCAAGGATAAAGGCATGAGTGATCTGTTGGCGCGGCTTGATGGAACAGCGGCGATGCCGGCATAGAAAGTAATAGCGTATAACGCTTGAATTAACAAAGCAGCCCCCGTATTCACAGGGGCTGCTGCTTTAGAACTGTTTTATGTGTTACTTGTTATTTATTTCACCCTCAATGGGTTCATCATCTTTTTTTGTGTCAGATTCTTGTTTTGTTGAATCTGCTTGTTGTGTTTTTTGTGTTTGTTGATAGAGCAGTTCAGCTACTTTGTGCGAAGCCTGCATGAGCTGATCGGTTGCTTTTTGTAGTTCTTCAGCGTTATTGGCGTGTTCTTCAAGCGCTTTTTTGGCTATTACCAAAGCGTCTTCGACTTTCTGAGCTTCTTCTGCTGGTACTTTATCTTTATTTTCTTTGAGCGTTTTTTCGATATCAAAGATAAGGGTATCGAGTCTATTTTTTTTCTCGACCGTTTCTTTTGCCTTTTTATCTTCAGCTTCGTGCTCTTGTGCCTGTTTGATCGCTTCTTTGATTTCAGCTTCTGTCAGTCCGCTGCTGCTTGTAATCGTAATACGCTGTTCTTTGCCTGTTGCTTTGTCCTGTGCAGTTACGTGGACTATTCCGTTTGCGTCTATATCAAACGTAACTTCAACTTGTGGTATACCACGTGGTGCAGGTGGCAATCCTTCGAGTCTGAACTGGCCGAGCATCTTGTTATCTTTAACAAATTCACGTTCACCTTGAAATACACGAATATCGACTGCTGTTTGATTATTTTCTGCCGTCGAGAATATTTGTGACTTTTTACTTGGAATGGTGGTATTGCGATCTATAAGTTTGGTCATAATTCCGCCCATGGTCTCAATACCGAGCGAGAGTGGGGTGACGTCAAGAAGTAAAACATCAGTAACATCACCGGCCAAAATGCCGCCCTGAATTGCCGCGCCAACTGAGACAACTTCATCAGGATTTACTGATTTGTTCGGTTCTTTTCCAAAAAATTCACGTACGATGTGCTGAACTTTTGGCATTCGAGTAGAACCACCGACGAGCAATACTTCATTGATTTTGTTTACGCTCAAATTAGCATCAGCCAGTGCTTGTTGGCATGGTTTGAGGAGCCGTTTAAAAATATCGTCACACAGCGACTCAAGCTTTGCGCGCGAAATTTTGATAGAAAAGTGTTTTGGGCCTGTTGCGTCTGCGCTTAAGTAGGGGAGATTTATTTCGGTTTCTGCTACCGAAGATAGCTCTATCTTTGCTTTTTCTGCTGCTTCTTTAAGTCGTTGAAGAGCCATTTTGTCAGTGCGAAGATCAACCCCCTGATCTTTTTGAAATTCTTGGATTAAATAGTCGACGAGTTTTTGGTCGATATCATCGCCACCGAGTTGCGTGTCACCGTTGGTTGAGCGTACTTCGATGACGCCATCACTTATTTCAAGGATAGAAATATCGAATGTTCCGCCACCAAAGTCAAAAACTGCTACGATACCGCTCTTTTTCTTTTCTAAGCCATAGGCGAGTGCTGCGGCTGTTGGCTCGTTGATAATACGTTCAACTTTTAGACCCGCTATGCGGCCAGCATCTTTGGTTGCTTGTCGTTGTGAGTCGTTAAAGTAGGCAGGAACGGTAATAACGGCTTCCGTTACCGGCGCCCCAATATATTCTTCGGCAACTTGTTTAAGATAGCTCAATACTGCTGCTGAGATTTCCTGTGGGCTATATTCTTTGCCCTGTAACATAATGGCGCAATCGCTGTTTTCAGCTTTGACGACTTTGTAGGGGAGTTTGGCAACTTCATGCTTTACTTCATCAAACTTGTGTCCAATCAGCCGTTTTACCGAGAAAACCGTATTTTCTGGATTGGTTACGGCTTGTCGTTTTGCTAAAGTGCCAACGAGACGCTTGCCATCCTTTGTGTAGGCAACGATAGATGGGGTGGTATTGCTTCCTTCTTTATTTGGTATTACCTTAGGTGTTCCACCCTCCATGAATGAAACAACCGAATTGGTCGTTCCAAGGTCTATACCGATGAGTTTTCTTGCCATCTTTTAATAATCCTTTTTAATGGTATTTCTTCGTTCTTTTTCCTCTATTACTATAAAACTATTTTGTATTACTTGTCAATAACTCACTAAGATTTTTTGAGTCCTTCATGCTCAGATATCTATTTTATCCCCCAATTGAAAACACCTCTTTATTTTGTCGCATAACTACGGTAGTGTTGTTTTGTGGTGTGTATATAGGGTAAAAAAGCCTTCGGGATAATTCTTTTTTTTGGTTGTCCTTCACCCATTTGTTCGTCGCATAATAAAATATATTCCCCCTCGTGGGTTCGGGCATCGTAGGTATTTTCTGCGTAGTAGGGATGAAAGGGTTCGTTGTGGTATCGACGGTGGGTGCCTGATGGTTAGGGTGTGCGCGCGATGAGGGGGAATATATTTTATTGTTTTTTATTGTTCCGAATTAGTAGGGTAGCTTATGATGCTGTTTCTTTTATTGAAAAGGGTGTTGTGATGATTACTTCAAAAAAATCTTGTTTGCTTAAGGGGATAGGGGTTTGGGGAGCGGCGTTATTGGTATCGTGTGGAACTGCTTGCGACCAGGTTAATACGCAAAATAGCAAAATTCCTTTGGTTATTGATAAGTATGTGCAATTGTGTTTGCAGCTTGAGCGTGTTGCTGGTAGCTTTGAATATTTTGAATATACTGACGTTCGTCAACTGATTTTCACGCATCCTTCTATTATTTATTGTTATAACCAAATAATTGCCCAAAGAAGTTTAAAACCACTTGCTCATCTGTGGCTAGCGTACAAAAATGGTATGATTGTTGTTGACAAGCAGAAATTTGTGTATGAGCTTTGTCGGCTTATAGCCCTGATTTTTGAACAATTTTTAATCCGACTAGCGAGCGAATTAACTGGTCAATCGCCACAGTCTGTTGTTGAACTTTTGAATAAGCTGCATATTGATTTGTTATTTGATGATTTAATTGTTGTTCTTGAGCAGTGCTACGAGCAGCTTTCTCATATTGCAAGTGATTTAAATACGCCACAGAATGTGCATGTTCGCAAGCGGACTGTTGCGGCATTGTTGGCTGTTGTGAGTATGATTATAGCACGTTACCTGTATAAAATTGCGCTGGGTTCGGGTAAGTTGGTTGCTACTAATTCTCAAGATCCAAGTCTTGTATCAAGTGCATTGAAAAATAGTTCTGTTCCCTAAACTGATTTCTTGCGCTGTATACACCAATAATCGTGGTCTGTTACACCAGTTTTAATTACGTGTTTTCTGGTTCTTGGATATTATCATGTATAAGTAATAACAACTTTTTCATAAAAATAACCTCCAATATAAACTTTCATACATTTTTAGTGGCGCCATGCCGAAATTCTGGCATCGATCCATTCTTGAGCGCTTGCTGGTAATTGGTCATAAATTGGTTGCAAAGAAGCTATGATACCTGGTGTCAAAGAAATTCCACGAGCGACTCTAATCATCAAAAGTTGCTTTAATAAATTGTTGCTATCTTCGCTATTATCACGTATGGGCCAATTGGACCAATTCCATTCTTTTTTCCATATGTGTACCGCATAATCAACAGTTGCAATATATTTATCGTCAGGTGACCAGGTTACTGAATGAACCAAACTATCATGTCTGAGAGATTCTCCTATTTGCTCACGAGTTTGCACATTCTATATACGCATAGTATGGTCAAATGATCCTGTAGCAAGATATTTACCGTCAGGTGAAAATGTTACTGATGCTAAATAGTCACTATGTTTAAAAGGTTCACCTATTTGCTTATGTGTTTGAACATCAAATATACGTAAATATTTCCCGCAACAAAATGCAAGATGTCTGCTGTTAGGGGAAAATGCTGCTAAATTTGTAGTTAAATCCCACATAAAAGGCTCACCTGTTTGCTTATGTGTCTGAATATCCCATATATGTACGGTGTTATTAGCTGCTCCTGTTGCAAGATATTTATTATCTGGTGAAAACAGTATTGAGTATATATCGTGATTATGCTCGAAAGGTTCACCCATTTGCTCATGTGTTTGAACATTCCATATTCGCACGGTAGTGCCAACGCCTGTTGCAAGGTATTTACCATCAGGCGAAAATGCTAATGAATGTACCGATGCATTATGCCTGATGGGCTCGCCTACTTGTTTGCGAGTTTGTACATCCCATATACGCGCAGCACAATCATTAGATAATGTAGCAAGATATCTGTCGTCGAGCGAAAATGCTACTGAATATACAGAGTCATCCTGCATAAATGCATCTCTAATTTGTTTATGCATTTGCATATCTAATATACATGCGGTATGACACCATTCTCTTATAAAAAGATGCTTACCATTAGATGAAAATGCTACTGATATAGGGTCGTTATGCCTGAATTGCTCTTCCTCTACCCACTTACTGGCAGGCAAGACTTCTTCAGCAAATATTTTTGCAACGTTTTTTCGTGCAGCAGCAATTAGTTCTCTGTTTTGTATGGTGACACTATCGCGAAACACTGTCGGAGTATTTAACGGCTTACGGCTATTTTCTGCAAATGGACAAAGTACTGGATCATTTATAGAAAGAGTAACAATTTTATCAAGCAATATATCAATAATTAATGGTGGTGTTTTGAGAGTTTCGCATGTTGTTATAAGTTGTACTATGGTTGGCATATCAAGATGATCAATATCATGTCCAGGCTCAGTTAGCAAGGTGATTGCCATACGTAAAATTGCTGGGTCAGCATCAGGTAGTGCTACTTGATGCACATACTCCAATAATCCTGGTTGGTCGGCTACTTCTTTGACCATTAATCCTTTTTGTCCCATAAACTGAATATTTATTGCGACATTTATATAACCAAATGGCGTTTTGATAGTATTATGACGCTCATCATAATAATCGCCAATCATATAAATAGTTTCACCGCTTTGCGTAATAAGACCAATTCGCACAATTGCGCCAAAACACACCGAGCTAAAGCTGGCAAGTGTAAGCAATAATAACTTTTTCACAATAACCTTTTTACCTTTTATGAGTTATGCATGCCAACAGTCGTTTAAAGATATTTTGTTGTCGAAAAGCTCTGGTTAGTTCATTAACAAACCTTTGCGCATTTTTGGGTAATTTATTATATATTGGGCGCAAATCATTTATCTCGTCTGGTGTTAATCGAGCATTGCGTAAGATTTTTAGTATTAAAAGTTGCTTTAATAAGTTGCCAGTATAATCGGTATTTTCACCATGATAACTTATAGGCCAATTAGGCCAGTTCCATTCTTGTTGCCATATATGTATAAAGCCATCATCTGATCCTGTTACAAGCAAGCTGCCATCAGGTGAAAATATTACCGATTTTACTTCGGTATTATGCCTGAGAGGCTCTCCTGTTTGCTCATGGGTTTGCGTATCCCATATACGTGTGGTGCCATCATATGACCCTGTGGCAAGATATTTACCATCGGGCGAAAATGCTACTGATCTTATACCGTTATCATGCCTGAGAGGCTCTCCTATTTGCTCATGGGTTTGCACGTCCCATATACGTGCGGTACCGTCATGTGACCCTGTAGCAAGATATTTACCGTTAGGCGAAAATGCTACTGATCTTATATCGTCATCATGCCTGAGAGATTCTCCTATTTGCTCATGAGTTTGCACATCCCATATACGTGCGGTACCGTCATGTGACCCTGTAGCAAGATATTTCCCGTTAGGCGAAAATGCTACGGAAGATATCCAGTAATTATGCCTGATGGGCTCTCCTATTTGCTCATAGGTTTGCATATCCCATATACGTGCAGATCGATCACTAGAACTTGTTGCAAGATATTTACCGTCAGGTGAAAATGCTATTGAAATTTCAAGAAGTCCGGACTTAAGTGTTTTGCCTATTTGCTCGTGGGTTTGCGCGTCCCATATACGTGCGGTACCGTCATGTGACCCTGTAGCAAGATATTTACCGTCATGCGAAAATGCTACGGAAGATATCCAGTAATTATGCCTGATGGGCTCTCCTGTTTGCTCATAGGTTTGCATATCCCATATACGTACAGTACCATCACGTGGTGCTATTGCGAGATATCTGCCATCGGGTGAAAATGCTATCGAAGTTATACTGTTGCCAATTTTGAATTTTTGTTCTTCTACCCACTTGGAAGAAGGTAAAGTTTCGGCAAATATTTGTGCAACGCGCTGTCGTGCAATTCTAATAAAATAACCATTTTCAATCATTCTATGAGCATTGCTTGGTAATTGATCTCCGAATGAACACTGCACAGGGTCATCGATAGCAAGATCAACGCTTCGTTCAATGAGCATATCAATAATTGATTGTGATGCGCGAAGATAACTGTATATGTTCAAAAGTTGAGTTACTGTTTGTTGCTCAAGCTGACGCATGCCATGTCTTGGACCAATTATAAATGATAAAGCCATACGCAAAATTGCAGGATCACAGTCAGGTACTGGTATTGTATTGATGTACTCCAATAGTTCTGGTTGATCGGTTACTTCTTTAACCATTAATCCTTCTTGCCCTTCAAACTGAACACTTATTGCTTCGTTTATATAATCAAATGGCGTTTTGATAGTATTATGACGCTCATCATAATAATCGCCAAT
>Ga0074199_1002380_pt1 | contig 11552 bp, 15 predicted proteins | sample EPASupsiteSAE347_FD_64528 | JGI IMG/M metagenome (GOLD analysis project Ga0074199, IMG submission 64528) | Bioremediated contaminated groundwater from EPA Superfund site, New Mexico - Sample SAE3-47 | ecosystem: Environmental > Aquatic > Deep subsurface > Groundwater > Contaminated ...
GATGTAGTACAAATCTCATGAAGATAAAATCGAATTCCTCAGAATCTACTAGGTTTAATTTATCAGGAAGGCTTCCTTGTCTTTTGCTAATGCAAGGATCTTCACATTGTGATATCAAGTTTTCAGATGGCTCTAATAGAGTAACTTCAGCTTCTGGGAAATTCTTCTTTAGCAAAATGCAAAAAGATCCATCTCCACCACCTACATCCAATATTTTTATTTTTAAATTGCGCAAATATTTGCGATAGAATGGATATAAAGCACCGCCATTTGTGCTAGCATCTTTGTAAATTTGACAGTTTTTATTAAAAAAATCTATGTTTTTATTTATAATGTCATTTTCATTAATAGAAGTCAACCCCATCCCAATTTGCATTTTGAATAAGCAAATAAATATAGATCAATTTAATTAATAGTAGACTTTCAATTCTCTATTTTCGAGCCCTGAGAATTATCTCTGGCCGTGTTCCCAGTACCACTGCGATTCTCATGTGTCACCCTGCCCAAGCTGAAAGTCTCCGCCCTCGCCCTCCTGGAGGCATCCATCCGTCTCATGGATTGATCAATCAGCCTGGAGATGGCATGCAGAATAATACCGGTAAAAGCCATGAATGACCCTGCCAGAGTAATCAGTATCATCAGCATGGTCAGGCTGAGCTGCCCGCACTGATAAAAGACCCTGAGCAGCTCCAGACCTATGCCAATCCCCACCGCCGCAAATATCATCCCCGGCAGTGTGAAATAAAACAGCGGCCTTCGCAGCTCCATATCCTGCAGCAAAATCAGCAGCACCTTGACATCGTGGCTCACAGGGTTCTGCTTCGAGGCCTTTTCCACAGCGTAGCTGCAAGTGAATCATCACCTCTCCTACCTTCGGCCTGTTATCCTTGGCATGAAGAAGTATCTCAGAGCCGGCAGATATGCCGTCGTCATCGATACAAATGCAGTCTATCACTCGCTTTCCGTTGGCCCGAAAGCCGCTCTGGGTGTCTGTGACGGAAAGACCCCCCAGGAAGTTGGTGGTGAAATCCAGCACCTTCATGCCGACCTTGCGATAGCTGGGAACCTCCTGACCGTTGCCGTTGCAAAACCGCGAGCCTATGACCAGATCCACGCCTCTGTCCGGAGGAAGCAAGATATAGCCTCGCTGCGGTTTGGTATTTGGGATGGATTAGTAGTATGCATGGGAAGGTAACCTTTCTTTATGGCTTTGAGAATTGGGGATTATAACCAGTGGTTTACGAAATCCAACCACAGAGCCACAGAGCGCACAGAGAACGAACGACGGAGACGACGATTACTAAAAGGCAATATGCTGTTCCTTTTCAAGAACTCATAATGAGGTAAATTGCGCGTCTCTGCGAACTCTGCGTCTCTGCGGTTAATAATAGTAGCTGAATAATTAAACGCTGGGGTTTACGGAATAGAATCACAGAGCGACAGAGCGCACGGAGAATGAACGAAAAGGAGACAACTATTTGCCTGGAATAAGTTGCTATCCTTTTCAAGTGTTAGTAATACGTCTCTGTGACTCTGTGGTGAAATTAGTAAGCTAGGCAGCAGCTTCCTCTGCGAATCTCTTGGCTGCAATGATAGTCAAACCGGTAAGCTTGCCTTCGTTGTCGTAATTTCTGACGATCCCATCTTCGTCCATCTCATGCTCTATGGAATTTGGGGGATAGGCGAAGCTCACATAAAGAACATCAGCTTCTTCATCGTAGTCAATCCAGACCTTCTTTATTGTGGAACTGACCACGTGCAAAATCCTCTTTATTAACTCTGCCTCGTCCATATTATCTCTTGCCTATAACTAATCGTCTTCCTCGGCTCTGGCCGCTAAAATTGCATCAGAGAGACTCATGGAATGCTTGGCTGCACTATTTCGAGCTAACTTCTGGTGAAAGTAGTATTAGATTATTCCTTTTTCTCTCAGAGCGGCTTTTACCTCGGCCATATCGTTCTTCAATTCAACGATATCATTTTCCAGCACCCTGTCAAACTTCCCGTTTATATCCCTGACTTCATCCAGAAGTTCGTCCTGCTTACCGATCATTTGATCCTGCTTGCCGAGCATCTGATCCTGCTTATCGAGCATTTGGTCCATCTTACCGCCCAGGTTATCATTCATATTTTTGACCACAGAAACAAGCTCTTTTAGATAGACTGCAGCCGTATCTAGCCTGGTGTCGGTCTCACCTTTAACCACCAGCTTGCCGAAATTGTCGAACTCAGGCACTCTCAAACCATTTGAGCTTTTCATCCTCGCCCTCAGCTATTATCTTCACCCGGCCATCCTTTTGATTCTCGACCATGCCCTTGAGGCCAAATGCATTAGCTATATCGACTATCCTGGCTCGATAGCCGACTTCCTGGACTTTGCCGGATACAAATGCAGTGAGCTTCATCATATAGAATTCCCGCACTCTTTGTATAAATACTCATGTTTTAAGCGTTCATTGTGGCTTTATGCCCTTGTGGTAAAATCGTCGTTTTTTCGAGCAATAATCTTCCATTGCTTAATTATCTCCGGCCGCGTTCCCAGTACCACTGCGATTCTCATGTGTCACCTCGCCCGAGCTAGGCTGCGCCCTCGCCCTCCTGGTTGCATCCATCCGTCTCATGGATTGATCAATCAGCCTGGAGATGGCATGCAGAATAATACCGGTAAAAGCCATGAATGATCCCACCAGAGTCGTCAGTATCATCAAAATGGTCAGACCATAGCTGAGCTGCCCACCATGATAAAAGACCCTGAGAAGCTCCAGACCTATGCCAATCCCCACCGCCGCAAATATCATCCCCGGCAGGGTGAAGTAATATAACGGTCTTCGCAGCTCCATATCCTGCAGCAGAATAAGCATCACTTTGACCCCGTGGCTCACCGGATTTTGTTTCGAGGCCCTTTCTACTTCGTAGCTGCAGTGAATCTCCACCTCTTCTACCTTCAGCCTGTTATCCTTGGCCTGAAGGAGTATCTCCGATCCGGCGGACATGCCGTCGTCATCGATGCAAATGCAGTCTATCGCCCTCTTTCCGTAGGCTCGAAAGCCGCTCTGGGTGTCGGTTATGGAGAGGCCGCCCAGGAAGTTGGTGGTGACATCCAGCACCTTCATGCCGACCTTGCGATAGCTGGGAACCTCCTGACCGTTGCCGTTGCAAAACCGCGAGCCTATGACCAGATCCACGCCTCTCTCCAGAGGCTGGAGAAGCTTGGGTATCTCATCCGGGTCATGCTGCCCGTCTGCGTCGATGATCACCAATCTCTGCGCGCCCATCTCCCGTGCCGTCTCAAAGCAGGTGCGAAGAGCCGCCCCGTAGCCCGCATTCCACTCATGCCGGACGACATGAGCTCCGGCTGAGGCAGCCAGTTCTGCTGTGGCGTCGGAGCTACCGTCGTCGACGACGATAACGCAGTCGACGTATTTCTTGCAGCCGAGGACCATTCTGACCACGGAGCGTTCCTCGTTGAAGGCGGGCATGGCGGCAATGGTTAGAGACAAGATATAGCCTCGCTGCGGTTTGGTAATTTAAAGGGATTAGTAGTATGCATGGGATGGTAACCTTTTCATGTATTTTGAAAATTGTGGATTATAACCTATGGTTTACGGACGATCACCACAAAGACACAAAGGCACAAAGACGACTAAAAGATTTTACTCTCTTTGTGCGTCCTCTGTGGCTTTGTGGTTAGTTTTTTTCGTCAAGAAACTGCTTCCAGAATCACGACAAATTTATCCACAAACGATTCGCTTGATACCATTTTTGAGCAAGGGCACATTGAAGTTGATAATCATACCCAGCCACGCACCTTTAAATCGCAGATAAGTCAAAAGCTGTGCCTCATAAACAGGTTCTATCTTTGTTACGGACTTGAGTTCAATTATTATCAGATCATCTACCAGAAGATCAATTCTGTAGCCACAATCAAGCTTTAATCCTTTATATTCCACAGGTAAAGGAACTTGCCTTTCTGATGCTATGCCTCTTAATCCAAGCTCGTAGCAAAGACACTCTTCATAAGTGGATTCGAGCAAACCCGGCCCAAGTTCTCGGTGAACTTCGATAGCAGCACCAATAACCTCGTTTGAAAGAGCATTGGCCTTATTCTTGCCTGCTTCATCATGGCACCTACTGAATTGTAATGAAAGATCAGTCGAAGATATCATACCATGCTCACCTTATTGAATTAGAATTAATTGGCATAGATTATATCTGCGTGTGTTCTTTGTGGCTTTGTGCCTTTGTGGTGAAAGTCGTAAACCCATATGCTTGAACTCATTGTCTTTTAGTTGATAATAATAGTTATATTAAAAAGGAGCGTCTAAAGCCCCGGCTATCCAGTCATCCCCTCTTATCATAACCTCAATTCAGATGATGACCGACATAGCCGTCAACAGGCAAATGTTTGCAACCTACTTTATTAATTTCAGTAGTGAATTAAAAACCTTTCGTCCCGCACCTGCGAGAAGCAAACTAGATTCTTAGCTTGGCTAGAAATATCTTTATATTATTATAATAATTGCACAAAATATTCTAATGAAATTCCCGCCTGCTTAAGTATTGCCTTAAGGGTTCCTTTTGGTATTTCTACGCCAGGATGATTGGGAATTGTCGTACTTCTCTTGGTGCCGGGATTATGCCGGTAAAATTCACAGGATTCTGCCAGGCGAAGGCCCGAAAGCCACTCTGGCTACCCATCACAGAGAAGCCGCTGTCCATCATAAGAGGCCCAATCTAGCTATTTGGACATTGAGGAGCACGTGCAATTGAATACCCTGTTTGCATCAACCGGAAAACTTTCTTTCTCTTTGTAATTCAGGCTCCCCCATCCGCCATAGCAGCATGGGAGCCACTCAGCTACTTCTCGTTTGAGGGTCGCTTTATATCCAATCTTCATCTTGTTGCTTATGGTGTAAGAGCCACGATAGTACTCGTCGATTAAATAGTACCTGTCCGTCAAGGTGTCATGATTCTTCCCATTGAGTGGTCCCACATATGCACCTATCTGTCCTGTACCATTGAATACAACATTCAGGTCCATATTTCCCGCAAATGAAGTGGATGACGACACATCTTCATAAGTCCCTGCTCCGGAAGCAGTTGTCTTCATCTCTTTATTCAGAGCCTGCAGCTGATCAAAGTTTGCTTTTAGTGCAGTTGCACTATCGCCCCCGGCAAAGAGAATGGTAGAATCGCTCCATAAAGAGCTGATTGGCCTGGAACTAAAGCTTCCGGGAAAATCAAGTCTCGTTGGAAAGTACGCTTTACTTGCATTTTCCAGATATCCAACACCTGTATTTGATGCGAACGAATCAGGATTTAATTTGGCGACTATTCCTTCTCGGACCAGGGCTTTGGATTCACTGGTAAAAACACCGCTGCCACTGCTATGAGAATGCAGCATCCGATTTGATGAATCCATGCACATGTATGAACTGGCGATTCCAAACCCTTCCACAGTCTGATTGGAACTGAACCGAAGGCCTGACTCAGTTTTCGTTTCATCATATATTTCCGTGCCGAGGGCCGATCCGATCAACAATAGAGCTATAAGAATATAAATAAGAATCAGTAACCACTTCAAGCGCAACATGCCCCCCACAGGCATCATTAATCATTAATCTAATAGAAATACCCCGATGCTTGCAGCGGGGTAGCGCAGCCGTTTGACAAAAAAATTAATCCGCTTTCCGCCCCAGAGGGGCAAAATCTACAGCATTAGCTGCTAAGCCTGGGCGCCTCTTATCACCATCGATGACTTTCGTCATCAAGAGCTTCGATTGGATCGAAGCTGCATCAATTTAGCAACCTGCTTGGACTCATTTTGTGAGGTGTGAATGTCCGGCAAAGCCCTCCGTGACCCTCTGCTCGTAAGGGTTCGGCACTCTTTTCCGTATCTCTCCCACTATCGCACTTATTAAGATTAGTATTGAGTGCCGCAAGATACGTTAAAAAGATTGCGGTTGGCACTCTTACAAAATTAAATCACTATAATTAAAAGCATGCAATTTAAATTAGTAACAATTATCATCGTCCACCTGAACAGGCATTAAGATGAATTGTACCTCGATAAATCGCGATCCATCAGCCTGCTTCCCGCTATATAAAAATTTTTTCAATAAGTCTCATCCTGCAAAATAACTATATACCCAGCAAACAGTTTTCCGCCCAATGCTTCTCTTTGCCCATGTGGGACTCGCTTTAGCCTCCGCTCGCTGCTTTAGCCGCGTAAGCCTGGCCTTTTTAGCATTGGGCTCCATGCTCCCAGACATCATCGACAAACCCCTGGGTCTGATCGTCTTCGGCAGCCCAAACATGGGACGCACCTTTGCCCACACTCTGCTATTCCTTTTTTTCCTCTCTGTCCTTTGCCTCAATTACAGGGATATCAGGCTCATCTCCCTCACCTGGGGCGTGCTCATTCACCTCTCCCTGGACTTCATGTGGAACTCGCCGCAGATCTTGCTCTGGCCCCTTCTGGGTCCATTTCCCGATGCACCGCTTCTGGATACCTTGAGTTACCTGGAGATGCTTCTTTCCGGCCTGAAAAATCCAGCCGTTTGGATACCAGAGATCACGGGCCTGGCCTATCTCATATTCCTGGGTTATACAAACAGAAGGCAGGCCTCAGTCTGGATCGATCATCACCTCAGAGAAAAAGCCGATTGCTTCCTGCAGACGCTCTTTCGCGACATGTGATACGAATTTCGCAACAGATTATAATTATCAGACTTCGTTTCTCGCAAAGGCAATGTGGTTATTGTCACCATCGACACAAGCGGGCAGCAAATTAGATAAATTTATAGCTTAAGAATATTGATTCTATTTGGTTAGCATAATGACAGATGATGCCAAGGTCGAAAGGATCTGCATGGATGCTGTGGATCTATTCTTATCTTCTAAGCTTCGAAAGATGAAGCGACGTGTAACTTTAGATGAGGTCACCTCTTGGATAGGTGAGCATGTAGTGGAAGATGCTGATGCTACTGCAATAATCCGGGAAATGAGAGATAAGCAGTATGACTATTAAAGTAACGACAGATACATCTGTCCTCATAAACGGCTTGGTCCCTCCAAGAAGACGAATCAAGGATCAGCTTCTTTCTCAGCAGCATGATCTTTATAATCGAGCGAATGAGATCTTGCAAAAAATTGCGAGCAAGGAATACTCAAACCATGTTCCACTCGTAACCATGATCGAGGTTGCAGCTGTCGTGTCCAGGCTCACAAATGATGCCAAGAGCGTTACACTGGCACTTTCTTTTGTCAGCGAGAACTCCAGATTATATCCTGATGTATATTTGCTTGAGAAAGCGATAGAAATTGGTGAAGAAACAAAGGCCAGCGGGTTCGACGTACTTTTCATGGCATGCTCCGAGGTGAGCGAATCAAAACTGCTGACAGATGATCGAAAGATGTTTGAAAAAGCTGTAGAATATGGATTAGATGCCGGCTTTTTAAGATCTGATCAATAGTACTCAATTCGCGACTCTGCGGTTGGCTTTTGTAGCCACTGATTATAATTATCCGACTTCGTTTCTCGCAATGACAATGTGGTGATAGTATTAGCGGTGGAAAGGCATCAGCGACCTTTCCCATTCGCTTCGCGTTCCATCTCCATCCCGGCCTCTTTCAGTTTTCTGATGCTGATGTAGTACTGAGCCAGCAGGACCAGACCCGTCAGACCCAGGATGGCCATAATAATCATCATTGCCTGCGGAGCGCTTCTCTTGTAATAGTTGACCTCAATGTAGGAAATTTGCGTGGTATTATTCCAGGTGAGAATGCTGCCGGAATCATCCTCTACGAATTCATCAGGCTCTGGCCTCGCAATGCCCAGGCTGCGCTCTCCCGTGGTGAAGCCCTCCGGCAGAATTATGCGCAGCGGGCCATGATCTCTAATGGGAAGTATGAACATCTGGCCCTGTGAGGACATGGTGTAATTCAGCCATCCGATGACGTGCTTTGCAAAGGTCAGGTTGTAGATGTAGTCTCCCCTCAAGTAGCGATAGCTGCTGTTAAAGGTGACATTCTTGCCCATTTCGTCAAAGAGCGTCATATTCTCCGTCTTCTCGGAGAGTGTGAGATTTAGATGGCCGGCATTTACAGGCACAGTGACCAAAGCCTCTTTCTCACCCAGATGATAGGTAGTGCCGTTAAACTGTGCGCCTGAAGAGATCATGCAGATGGCTGTCAGGGCGAGCAGGGCCCAGGTGCCCAATTTGAGGAGATAATTGCACATCGTTGGCGTTTGATATATGCTACAGCTTTATCAAATGCGCGCCCGCTCTTTGTAGCCCAAAGGTATATCTGAAAAAAGAAATGAGATCCTGCCGTGTCTTCAGATCAGCCGAGAATTCCATCCGTTGTCCGGGCATTCCTCATCGATCTGGATGGCGTTCTATACACGGGAAATAATCCCTATCCCGGCGTCAAAGAATGCCTGCAGCGAATGGAGGAGCTGGGATATGGCTACCGCTTCATCTCCAACTCTACGCGCCGCGCTCGCGACTCGGTGGCAAAGCGCCTCCTGGGTTTGGGATACAATGTAGATGCCGGGCAGATCTACACTCCGCCCCTGGCCGCCATCGAGCACATAAAGAAATCGGGAAAAAATAGGTGTTTTCTTCTCACTACCGGAGACGTGCACAGGGACTTTGAGCAGGCTGATATCTGCATCTCTGAAGAGAGGGTGGATTATGTGGTAATGGGCGATGCTGGAGATGGCTTTACCTTCGAGCGCCTAAACCAGGCTCTGCGCCTCATCCTTGATGGTGCAGAGATTCTTGCTCTGGAAATGGATCGATACTGGAGCGAGCCGCAAGGCCTGGTCCTGTCAACCGGCCCCTTCGTTGCCGCCCTTGAATATGCTACCGGAAAGAAGGCACATCTTATGGGAAAGCCCTCCCGCAATTTCTTTCAGCTGGCTCTGGCAGACCTCGGAATAAAGCCAAAAGAGGCCGCCATGATAGGAGATGATATCCAAACCGATGTACATGGTGCCCAGGAAATGGGAATGTATGGAATTTTAGTCAAGACCGGAAAGTATCGAGAAGAGACGGCAAGAAGCTCTGGCGTAATGCCGGATTTGGTTTTGCAATCACTGGCAGATCTTGCCCTGCACCTTTGAAAATCATCGTCAATGAGTTGCCTAAAAAGCGGAATACTTTTCCCTGATTACTTTCGCTCCATGCAGATCAACTATATATCTAATTACAGCTCCCACCTTAGTTAAGACATGAATCCATGCAGGCAACATGCACTACTTGGATGATCGATCACTTCTCCCTAGGGAGATTTTGGATTCGCCAGACGATTCCATAGAGTAGGGAGGGAACACCCCGAACCTGTCCGATGAGATCCCAACCTCTGCATTGCGAATCTGATGTAAGTTAGGGCCAATGAAACGGAAACCGAAAATTCCCGCAAAACGCGCCCCGATGCTAGAGGGCTATGACGGCGCAAAAACGAAGACGCGGCAGGGAAGCCCCGCCCTTCTGGGCGTGGGAGGAGTTCACTTGCCCATAAATAAGAAGTGGAGAGGTTTCAATTTGAAGAGATTTGATGCCATTCTGGAAAAGGATATATCCGGTTATGATGGCGAATTTTCCCAGCTAATTGCAGAGGCTCCAGCCCTCTACAAGATGATGACACGGCTCCTTGATGACAAAGCTCTTCCCAGGTCGATGTCGCCGCTGGTCATTGCCGCCATTGCATATTTTATTCTCCCTGAGGATATCATCCCCGAAGAGAAGTACGGTCCCGTCGGCTATGTGGATGATATCTACCTTTGCGCGTTTGTCGCCAATGAGGTTGCCAAGGAATCGGCCTCGCCTGACATCCTGGCCCGAAATTGGGATGGAAAGGTGCCCATCGTAAACCTGGTGAAAGAAATACTCGATCGCGAGAAGGAGCTGATCGGAAACAAGAAGGATCGTATAATGCAATACATAGGCTACGATCAACTGGGGCCGGCCACATCCGATAGCGTCGATTAGGTTCGGTAAGGGCGCCTCATCTGTCGGCCGCATAACAGGCAGGTGGTGGTCAGAACGCCATCACATAGTCTCACCCTGGTTGCTGCCGGGGCAAGGAAGCTGCCGCAGTGTTTGCAGAAGAGCCTTTTCAGCGGTCGGGGCATTCTAACTCTGGTGCGAGAGCAGATCTTTTTGGCGATCTGCACATATCTGTCGCTCCTCTCCGGGTGGGCGGCGTGCGCTGCCGCCGCCAGCATGAATAGCCTCTCTATGCGCTGTAAGGCCAGATCTCTGGTCTTGTGGCTGTCCTTTCTCCGTCTCACGGGCTGCTACTTGAAGAGATAAGGATTATTAAACTATCTGATCGACCGATACGGACCATGGGAAATGCTTATATGCCACCTCTGCTTCCTACAGTTCGCTGTGCGGGGCCATAGGGTAGCCTGGTATCCTACAGGACTGGGGGTCCTGTGACCGGCGTTCAAATCGCCGTGGCCCCATAATAGTGCTCTTTGGGTAGCGATTTTTAATTAGGTTGAGTCTTTATGTGTCACCGGATTGTGTCCTTTTCTCCCAGGAGATTTATCTTTGCAACGAATGAATATAAATTGGGAGATAAAAAATACAACAGATTTTGAACCGGCCTTGAAGAGATTCCGGCGTTATCTTGAGGGCCAAGGAATGAGGGAAGCCACGGTAACCGGCTATTTAGGAAACGTAGGGAGATATCTCAAATTCGCGAAAAGCGATAGACCATCAAACCAAGACTTAGAAAGCTTCAGAGATAATCTAGCAGAGAGGAAGGTGTCAAGGGCCACTAAGAACCAATACAATTATTCCATACGAGCTTATCATGCCATGCTAGGAGAGAAGATTGAAGTCAAACGTCTTGAACCTAATAACCAGATACCTCACTATTTTGATAAAGATGATGTTATTAAAATATTTAGTGTAATTCAGAACCTTAAGCATATCGCGATGCTCCAAACAATCTTTTATGCGTGTTTAAGGGCAAGTGAGCTATGCAATATAGATGTTCCGGATATTGATTTAAAGAGCCTGACAATCAGGATAAACAACGGCAAACGTGGTAAAGATCGAATTGCACTTATTAACAATGAATGTGCTGCGACACTTCGCCGTTATCTTGAAGTAAAGCCTTCATTCTTCCTTGAAGATAGAGAACCCCTATTCTTTACAGAATATGGAAAAAGATGGCAACGGACTGAAGTACATCGTTTATTTACCCGGTATAAAACAAAGGCAGGAATTGAAAAGGCCGGGGGTGTCCATGTATTCGCGAGGCATACGACGGCAACCATGATGATAGTAGCCGGTTGTGATATTTCTATTGTCAAGGAAATTCTAGGTCACAATGACATAAGGACAACACTCAGGTATTCGCATATTAGCGACCAAACTAAACGCCTGAAATATGAACAATTCCTGAGGTTGTAGGTCCTAACAGTATCAAAAACATTATATGATATAGTGATTAATATATTAGTGGGCAGGAAGGCCAGAAAAAAGCTCTTATCCTAAACCGTTTGTCTATACTATATAGGAATGACCATA
>Ga0074199_1002381_pt1 | contig 11550 bp, 10 predicted proteins | sample EPASupsiteSAE347_FD_64528 | JGI IMG/M metagenome (GOLD analysis project Ga0074199, IMG submission 64528) | Bioremediated contaminated groundwater from EPA Superfund site, New Mexico - Sample SAE3-47 | ecosystem: Environmental > Aquatic > Deep subsurface > Groundwater > Contaminated ...
ATTTTAATATGCTGTCACGCTCCGGAGTGATACTTGCCAAGTTTGCGTCAACAAGTAATCGGCATGCCCAGCAAACCTTTGCATCATTGTGATGTATATTATCGTTTCGTGTTGATAAAATACGTGCCTGATCTGGTATATGGCTTAATCTGTCACCCGTCATTCCGAGCATAAAGAGCCTTACGCCGGTTCTCTCCAACCTGTCTCTTGTTCTCATCTGATCTTCATTAAAAGATATAAATTGAAAATCAAGTGACCCGATACGGCAAACAAGAACTCTGCGATGAATATCTCCGCCAAGAATTTTTTGTAATACAGCTCGCCGCCCCTCGTCTACACCTCTAACCTCTGGCGCCATTGGTTTGAGTGTGTTTGGCATACTTATAAAAAGCACGGCAAGAGAAAGCAGTTTATTCATAAAATACTCCCCCCGGTAAATAAAACTACAAAAACTATTACTGTTTTTATTGTATTAAAATGGGGTTCTTAGAGTAAATAGTTTTGCAAAAAGAAATAAAATATCTTGATTTGTCCACTCTTTTTTGCTGAGAAAAATATTTGTGATACCTGATCTTTTTGAAACATAAGGGGCACATTCGCTCCTTATGTTTATATAGCAGCTGTTGATGATATTATTGCGTGCAATTTTGCCGCGTCTGTGCTTGCTTTGCCAATCAAAAAGCCATCTATTGCAGGAAGGGCTTTGAGCGCGCCACTATTTTCTGGCGATACACTGCCACCATAGATAAAGTGTACAGATGGGCTTTTGAGATATTTAGCAGTTAGTTTTTGTGCGCTGATAATTGATGCTAAAGAGGCTGCTGCACCGGAGCCAATAGCACTTGGTGGTTCATAAGCGACTAGAAGTTTATGTCCAGGAAATTCTGCGATAAACTGTTGTGCCGGTTCTAACTGTTCAGGCGATGAATCTTCGATGCAGAAAATTGGCGTAATAGTATTGGCAGCTAGATTTGTAAGTTTTTGGCTTATATCGCTGTTGGTGAGATTTTTACGTTGTTCGCTGTGCGCAACGATACAGTATGTGCACCCGATTTCGGCAAGTGATTGTGCACTTACCTGGCCGGTATGAGCCCCTGGTTGGTGTGCTGAGCAGTCCTGTGTGCCTAAGCTAAAATTCTTTTTTTTTGCCCATGTGGCAACAAAGCTAAGTGATTCATAAGATGGGCAGATAATCAGCTGCCCACCCAAAGCCCCTAGATGAGTATGATTTTTTTCAAACCAAGCCTGAACCTGATGGCATGTTAAAAACATTTTCCAGTTAGCGATATAGTACACTTTTTATCCTTCTGGCGGCGTTCTTTTGCCCGGTGACTTTGGTGATAAAAACAATCCTGAGTGTATAAGCCCCGGTGTTGCGGGGCCAGGTGTTGAAGGCGGGCTATCATGTGGCCAGTCAGCGTGACTGAGCGTTCTACGCATGAGGGTGCGATGTGGTAATTCTGCTTGGCGAATTTTTGTTCGTAAATAGCGCTTGTTGCACCGATAGAGAAGGTCGACTGGGAACATAATTGGGTCGTTATACATCAACGTTTCTCCATCGCTTTCGGTTATGAGTAAATGGTTTTTGTCTTGTTTTGCTGTGTAAATCGCGACGTATTCTTTGCCACCGTGCGTTAGAAATCCAAAATATGGCGCCGCTTTTTTTATACGCATTTGCATAGCGTTACATATGGTGGTGAGGGTTGCTTTATCGTCTGCGCTGAGCGTTTCTGCAAATTGTTCTTCGACAAGATGTCCCATTTCTTCGGTGCTGAGTCTTTGAGATTTTGGGAGTTGAAGTTGGTCAAAAATTTCGCCGATAAGTGCTTCACATGCTGCAGCACGTTCCTGTGAACGTCCTATAAATAGATTTTTAAGGGTGCTAAACGTTCTTTTTTCGATGTCAGCGCGTACATCTAGGGGAAGACGCAATGTTTTTTGCAAAAGTGTTGGGCTATCAGGTGTTGTTATTGGTTCGTCTGGCGTGTTCAGATGGACTGGCGTTACTGAAGCACCAAATATTTTGCGCATATCTTCAAGATGATATGCTTTATCATCGACATAGACAATAAGAGGATCTCGTATAGACAAGCGGCTTAATACGTCTTGAACTATAGGGGCTTTTGGGGTACCGCTACAAAATGCAATAGCATGTGAGAAGATGGTTTGGGGGCTCGTATCAAATGCTATTTCTAGGTTTGGTATGCCAAGTTGTTTAAGTGTTTGATCAAAATCTATGTCAAGGCATTCTTTGAGGTGCTTTTGAGCGGTGATGTCGCTATATTGAGCCGATCGCGATGTTGCGCCCAGAAAAAGAACTCCTTTGCTATAGAGATATTTGATAAGTGCGCTCATGCTGTTTTCAGGATCGCATGCTAAAGGACGCATGCGGGACTCGCTCATGAGTTTGAAATGATCGCCAAAAACACTTGCCAGATGATACATATGTTGTGCTTCTGGGATGGTAGTAAGTCTGATGGCAATATTGTGAGCGTATACATCTTCACTTAGTCGTCTGTCGGTGCAGTCTCCGAGCGTGTGATCAATATCAAAAATACCAACAACCTGCTGATTTTCTTTACGTGCCGCAAGACAGGCAGTAAAAATAGGGATAAGCTCGCGTGGATGTCTAATCGAATGTATATAATTGGGAAGTGCCGTTTCTGATACTTGTTCGATGACGTCTGGATGATAAAAGCCATCGCCGGCATCAGCAAGCGATGAACTTGCGCCCGATGTATGAGGTGAAACTACAGTTGCCCTGGGATCCATAGCCTTAAGCGAGATGATGATGCCAAAAAACGCCCAATAAGTTAGTACAAACCATATCCTCATACCGTCCTCCTTTAATCGGTTTGGTTAATACTAGCCCAGTTTTGCAAGCGGTTTATTTTTTGTCAAAGCTATCAAGAAGTTTTTTGAGCAATTGATTAATAATTTGAGGACTAGCGCGACCCTTGGTTTCTTTCATAGCCTGGCCTACCAAAAAACCAAAGAGTTTCGTATTGCCATTTTTGTAATCAACTACCTGTTGTGCGTGTTGTTTAAGTATTTTCTGTACGATATTTTCAAGCTCTTTTTCATCAGTGATTTGGGTGAGGCTCTGTTCGCTTACGATGACTTTTGGTGATTTTCCGGTTTCTGCTGCTTGTGTAAAAATATCGTGCGCTACTGTTGCGTTGATATGTCCGTTATCAAGAAGCTCGATAAGTTCAGCAAAATATTCAGGTGTAATCCTACATTGATGAATGGTAAGTTTATGTTCTTTGAGATACCCCATCAAATCGCGCAAAAGCCAATTAACAAGAGTTTTGCTTGATAAGATAGCATAAGCCTGATCGAAATATTGAGCGAGTTCAATATCATCTACCAAGATAGTTGCTTCGTATGGTGAAAGTCCTGCATTTGTATAGCGCATAAAACGTTGATTTGGTAGTTCTGGCATACTCTTTTTTATATCGTCAATAAACGATTGCTCAAGATGTAGTGTAGGTAAATCGGGTTCATGAAAATAACGATAATCGGCCGCTTCTTCTTTTGAGCGCATAACAAAAGTCTGCTTGCTATTTGGGTCCCATGAACGTGTTTCTTGATGTATTTTCTCGCCCGATTCTAGACATCGTATTTGCCTAACTGCTTCGTAATCAATCGCGTCAGCGACAAATTTGAACGAATTAATATTTTTTAGCTCAACTTTTGTACCCAGTTTTGGGGCGCCTTTTTTGCGGACGGATATATTGGTGTCTGCCCGCAGAGCGCCGTCTTCCATATTTCCGGTTCCTATTTCTAAATGCAGCACAATATTGCGCAATGTTTTGAGATAGTTACGTGCTTCATATGCGCTAGAAATATCTGGTTGGCTGACTATTTCCAATAATGGTGTTCCGGTACGATTTAAGTCTACAAAACTCTCGTTAGTGCTTGGACTATGAATATTCTTGCCCGCGTCTTCTTCTATGTGAATACGCACGAGATTTATTTTTTTTGCCGTGCCTTGTTCGTCAGTTATTTCGACATAGCCGCTATGACAGATTGGCTTATCTGCTTGGGTAATTTGAAAATTTTTGGGTAAATCGGGATAAAAATAATGCTTGCGCGCAAACACCGAATCAAGATCGATGGTTGAATTGGTTGCAAAGCCCATTAGTACCGCATAGCATACCACTTCTTTGTTGAGTACGGGGAGCACGCCTGGGTAACCCGAGCAGACCGGGCAGATGTTAGTGTTTGGTGCTTTTACTACTTTGTTGGGGCAAGCACAAAAAATTTTGCTTTGTGTGTTGAGCTGTACATGAACTTCTATGCCTATACAAATTTCGTAATCTGGGTACTGTTCTTGAACCGAAAATTCTGTCATGAAAGCTATCCGTTTGTTCGTACTGTTATGTCTAGTATAACAAGTTGCACGGCAAAGTGTAGGCTCATGTTTTGATATGTATCTGGCTATTGTCTCGTGTAAGGTGCGGGGTGCTTGCAATGGTTATAGTGCACCCAAATTGTTTTTCAAGCGCTAAAATTGAATCGTACTCGTAATTTACGAGATGTTCAAAGAGTTCTGGGTGAGCATTGACGGTTATTTGAGTGTTTTTTGGGGCTTCAAGGAGTGCGAGTTTAAGATTTTGTAATATGGTGTTGCTGAGCATGAAAAGGGATTTTACAAATCCTCGTCCGTGACACACGGCGCATGCTTGTGTCAATTGTTGTACGAGCGTCTTTCCGGTACGCTTTCGTGTCATTTGTACGAGGCCAAACTCAGAAACTTTGAGAACGACCGACTGGTACTTGTCGTGTTCGCGTAGTGTTTGTTCTAAAAAACGATAGAGCTTTTGGCGATTTTGTGCTAGTGACATGTCGATAAAGTCTATAACAATTAAGCCGCCAATATTGCGCAATTTGAGCTGTCGTACTATTTCTTCTGCTGCTTCTAGATTTGTCTGTAGTATTGTTTCTTCAAGATTGCTCTTGCCCGTATATTTTCCCGTGTTGACATCAATAACGGTCATCGACTCGGTTGTCTCAACAATAATGGAGCCACCTGATTTGAGTGGCGCTTTCTTTTCGAGTGCTTCGTCTACTTGCTTGTCAACACCAAAATGGGGAAAGAGTAGTGGCGGCTCGCTCATAAGTTTTATCTTGAAAATATATTCTGGGGCAATATTTTTTACGAACTTAACGAGCTCCTGTTGTGTTTTTTTGTCGTTAGTAATAACCGACTCAACATCCTCGTCCAGATGATCACGAACAATGGCGAGTGATAATGGCAAATCTTCATGAATTTTTTCTTTAGGGCTTGATTTTGCAAATGCATCCAATATATCGCGCCATGTTTTTACCAAAAAAGCGAGATCCTGTTTAAGTTCCTTTTCGCCACGATTTAAACTTGAGGTGCGGATAATAGCCCCCATCCCTTCAGGAAGATTATCGAGCACGATTTTTCTCAGACGCTGTCGTTCCTCACGATTATCGATTTTTTTGGAAATACCGATACGCGGTATGTTAGGCAGGAGTACAATAAAGCGCCCGGGTAAAGTAAAGCATGTCGTAAGCTTTGCGCCTTTTTCATAGACTGGCTCTTTGCTTACTTGCACCAGTATTGGCTCGCCCTCTTGCAAAATTTTGCTGATATCAAGACTTTGGCTTTTTGGTGGTTCTTCTATGCGCTCTTCTTCTATTTCGTCGGGCAAATTGTAGCTGTCTTGCATGCGTGTGAGCGCTAGTTCACGGTCAATTTCTGAAATATGGAGAAAGCCCGCCTTTTCTTGTCCTATGTCGACAAATGCCGTTTGAATACCGGGTAATACTTTGGTGACGGTTGCTTTGTAAAACGACCGTTCAAGCTGCTTCATCCCATGAGCAGAAATATAAATATTTTGCAGCCTGTTGCCATCCAGTATAGCTGCACGTGTTTCCCAAGGATTAACACTAATTAAAATTTTCTTCATCTGGTTTTACGCAACCGTGTTATAATTTTCACCTATATACAATATATCTTAGTTTTAAGTTAAAGAGTATACTTGGGTAGAAAAATACAAAAAAGTGTGGTAGTAGAAATATGAGTAGTGAAATATTATTTCTCCAAATCATTGGGGTACTGTTATGAAAAAGATTCTCTTTATAGTTATGCTTGCAGCTTTGGTTGCGCCAGCTTGTGTGCGTAAAAAAACAAAAAGCGTAAAACAAGCCCAAAAGACGCAGATGGTTGAGGGGGATCTGAATAAAGGGCCGGCTTATGACGAAGAAGTGGGGGCATTTGTATTGGAAGATGACGCCGAAAAAGACGTGTTTGCCCAAGAAAAGTCTGAGGCGAAAAAAGAAGAAGCTCGCGTAGAAAAGCAAGTACACGATGACTTGGATGATGCGTGGGCATGGCAAGAACTTGACGAGGAGCAGTCAACAGAAATAATCCACTTTGATTACGATAGCGCGGCTATACGTCCAGATCAAGACTCAGCGGTGCGGTATGATGCACAGCTTGCAAAAGATGCGTGTAAAGACGGTGCAACTGTGGTTCTTGAAGGGCACTCGTGTCTTATTACGCGCTCACAGCAGTATAATCAAGCGTTGTCGCAAAAACGTGCTGACGCAGTTAAAGTGCGCTTTTCCAGTTTGGGTGTGTCGAATAAGTGTGTGAAGGCAGTTGGGCGTGGTACTTCGCAACTTATAACAAATGCTGAAGGCAAAGAAGGGCAGGCTCCTAATCGTCGTGTTGAAGTTAAATTTATTTACCCTCGTGCTGGTGAACAAGCGGTTAAACAAAAAAAGAGCCAACCGGCAAAAACTGCGAGAGCGCGCGTAAAAACACCTACTAAAAAACATAGAAGTAAGGGTGTTAAGCTTAACTCTGTAGCAACAAAGAAATAAATACAAAAAAACCACGTTTGTTTTTTGAGAGACCGGAATTTAACTATTCCGGTCTCTTGATGTAAATAAGCAAATTTTGATATAAATATTGACAAGGGGTTGAAAATCATTTTAAAGTGTTAGAAAGTTTATCACTAAATATTAAGGCATGGGTGAAAAGTAATAGACCGATGGTACGAGCCTTGCAAAAAATTATACGAGCCTTTTGTAAAAGGGAGGGAGCCTATGAAATGTCGCAAGTGCTCGGGGCTCATGATAAAGCAGTCGTTCTTTGATAACTTTCTCAGTTTCGAAGGATGGAAATGCTTGAACTGTGGTAGAGTTATTACGCGGAAGGAAAAGACTATAGAATTTGATGCATTTGGCCTCTTTTATCAACAACAAAAGTGTAAAAAAGCTCTTAAGTAAACAACGTGTGTTCTTATGCAATTTCTCGTTTGTCAGTCGACATACAACGGCGTACAGCTGGGTTTATTTAATATATCTCGTCTTATTGATCAAGAAATAATCGAAAAAATTGATGTTTGCAAGCTGCTTATATCAGCAGCGCACGAATTACTCGTGCGTTCTGAGAGTCAGTGGCGAGATATAGCGTTTATTGGTGTTAATCAGGGTCCCGCGCCTTTTAACACGCTTCGCGCTTTGATGAGTACTGTTAATGGCGTTGCATATGCTAAGCATATACCGCTGGTTGGTGTTAATGGGCTTAAAGCACTGTATGCGGCAAATAGAAGTTACCAGACCGTTATTTTGCTCAATGCTTTTAATAACGAAGTGTATTATGCCTATAAAAAGGGTGCTGTTCTTTTAACTGGTGTTGCGAATGTTAATGATTTGTTGCAAATGCTTGCGACTGATTTACCACAGGCGCCTGTTACTTTTGTGGGTAATGGGGCGCGAATGTTTAAAGATGCGATAATAACAGTTTTTGGTTCAGCGGCGCAAATGGTGCCCGCGCTTTCTGATGAACTATCGCTTGAATTGCTTGCAGAAATTTGTCTCAATAAATTTAATCAACAAGAACAGTCGGATTTTATCAGCCCCCTGTATATCAAGCGGGCTATCTAAACGCTATATGTGCGAATAATACCGGCTGCTAAAAATGCTGCGTGTTCTGATCGAAGCACGGTAGAAGTCAGGCGTGCCCACTGGTAGCTGGTCTTATTAATCTCGTCGTATTCGTGTTCGGAAAAATCTCCTTCAGGCCCTACCAAAACAATTATAGAACTGTTTTGTGCACAGGTGTTCAAGAGTTTTGCAAGTGGTAATCCCGTTATTCCGCACGCATAAGCGCATGGGGGTAGTTGTCTTTCCAAAAGTTTTTCTAAGGGTACGGGTGTTTTGAGCATTGGAACAGCAAAATTCTTTGATTGTTCGGCAGCGGATACCATGCAGCGGCGTAAACGATTGAATTCTCGTTCTCCGTCCCATGTGCGTTGTGTCCGATCACTGGTAAACAGCTCTATAGTTTGTACCCCTAGGCAGGTAAGATTTGCAACCGCTTGTTGCAGCGCATCACGTTTTATTAACCCAAGTTGGACTGTTACGGTTGGCTGGTGTTGGATGTTTTTTTGATGTTGCTGGACCTGTACCGTAACTTGTTTTTTGTTAATTGTTTCTATTATACCCTGTATGTGCTCAAGTTCATCAAATAGCACAATAGTATCGCCGGTGTTCAGGCGAAGCACATTAACAATACGATGTACCAAATTGCTATTGCTTACTGGTATGCGGTCGCCAATAGGTGCGGTTGATAACGAAAACTGATCTTTACAGTACAGTGCAAATTCATGACTCGCCATCAGAAGCCTTTTCTGCGGGAGATTGTTTTTGTTGCTTGTCATCCTGTATCGGTTCGTTTGTTTGCCTTAACGAGTTTATGGCGCGGGTGCTTTTGGTGCGAACCCAGTCCCACGCGTTACACAGCGTAAAGACTACGCGACTTGCGGGTTTTTGAATTGCTGTGATATACCAAGGCAGTTCGCGCGATGCAGGTGGCTCTGCCGAGACTTCTGCGTTTTCTATCAAATCATCAAGTGAAAATGGCTGAACAGAATCATCTTGCGCCCAACATGTAACGGAAGATAGTATAAATATTCCAAACAGCCAGCAAAAATAATTTCTCATACTCATCACTTTATTTGTTTGCCAAAATAGCTCACACTGAGAATAAAGTATACCGTACAAAGGATAAAAATGAAACGTCCCACCGTGCTTGTTATACTTGATGGGCTTGGTTATCGTGCTGATAAAAATTTTAATGCTGTTGCGCATGCGCATACGCCCATGTTCGCCTATTTAAAAGAACACTACCCTCATACATTGTTGCAGGCTTCAGGCACTGCTGTTGGTCTTTTGGATGGTATGGCTGGCAATTCCGAGGTGGGACACATTACTATTGGCGCTGGCCGGATTATTAAGCAGCCTATTACCATTATGCATGAACTTGTTGCAGATAATGGACTTTCGCGTGTTCCTCTTATACAAAAAAAGTTTACTTATTTATCGCAGAACAAAAAAACACTTCATCTCATGGGGCTTCTTTCAGATGCGGGTGTTCATAGCCATATAGAGCATGTCATAGCTTTTATAAAAGTTGCGCAAGACTACGGTGTACACAAGATTGCGATACACTGTTTTTTGGATGGACGTGATAGCCCACCACAATCAGCACAAAAATATCTTGCACAATTAGAGCAGTATATACAGGATAAACCCGAGGTATATATAGCGTCTGTTTCTGGGCGGTTTTTTGCCATGGATCGCAACCGAGAATGGGATCGGACTGAGCAGGTGTATCGCATGCTTACGCGGCATGAGCAGGATATTCAGTTTAATAATTGGCGCCAGGTGCTTGATTATTATTATCACCAAAAAATAACAGATGAATTCATCCCTCCGCATCTATTAGTGCATGATGGTGTTATACAAGATGGTGATGGTGTCGTGTTTTTTAATACGCGAGCTGATCGAGCGCGACAGTTGACGCAGGCTTTTGTCGATCCCGCATTTCATGAATTAAAAACAAAGCCAATTAAGCTTTCTTTTTTTATTACGCCAACACGATATGGTGATCACGTTAAAACTGATTTTTTTATTGAGCGCGAGCCTATAGATAAAACGCTTATGCAGATATTATGCAATCATGGTATGAAAACATTTGCGATAGCCGAAACTGAAAAATATGCGCATGTAACGTACTTTTTTAACGGCGGGGGTGAAGAGGCCTATCCAAATGAAACTCGCGTATTGGTGCCATCGATCACGGCTAAAAGTTATAAAGATATACCCCAAATGCAGGCGGCAACCATAACAAAACAGGTTTTACAGGCAATCGACAGTGATCAATATGATTTTTATTTAATAAATTATGCAAATCCCGACATGGTTGGCCATTCAGGTGACTTTGAAGCAACAAAAAAAGCTGTTGAGTGTGTGGATCAACAGGTATCACAGTTGTACAAAAAAATAGTTGAAGAACTGGATGGTACGCTTTATGTAACAGCTGATCATGGCAATGCCGAGCTTAACTATAATGAGCTGGTAGGACAACCGCATACCGAGCATACAATAAACCCGGTTGAATTTATTTTTGTGAATCAGCAGGTTAAAGATAAGCAAAACAAGTTGCCACTTAAAGGGCTTAAAGATATTGTGCCATTTATCTTGAACAATTTAAAGATACCGGTTCCATCAGAAATGTTTTAATTTACTCAAACTGATAGATACGGTGTTTGCCGACTTTAATAGTCATGCTAGAAGTTGGTGTTATTTGTGCTTTAACATCCTGTGTAACCTGGCCATCAATCTGTACCGCGTTTGATTCAATAAGGCGTCGCGCTTCCGAAGAGCTTGTTACAGCGCCAATATGTTTGAGTAGATCGACTATCCAGATTACATCTTGTGGTGGCAGTGAAACCTTTTGCGCCTGGCTGTAATCTTTGCGCTCAAAGAGCGCTTCAAAATTTTCCTGTGCATGCTGTGCATCTTTGGTTGACCAAAAACGTTTGATTATTAAAAACGCTAACTGCTTTTTATGTTCTTTTGGATGGCCAGAAATTTTTAACTGCTCAAGTTCGGCATCAGATTTTTCTAGTAACACGTGGTAATAGCGCCACATAAGTTCATCTGAAATTGACATAAGCTTGCCAAAAACTTGGGCTGGATCTTCAGTGAGCCCAATATAATTACCGAGTGATTTGGACATTTTATTGACACCGTCAAGGCCTTCCAGCAATGGCATTGCTATAACCACCTGTGCTGGTTTATTATATTGTTCTTGCAAAAAACGGCCCATGAGCATATTAAATAGTTGGTCGGTACCGCCAATTTCTATGTCAGCGTCGAGCGCGACTGAATCGTAAGCTTGAAACAGAGGGTATAAAAGTTCATGCAGGGCAATAGGGGTGCCTGCCTGCAGACGTTTTTGAAAATCATCGCGTTCGATAATTCGAGCAACCGTTACCATGCTGCATAAGCGTATCATGTCGTCCGCGCGCAGCGGATCTAGCCATTGTGAATTAAAAGCGATAGCAATTTTATCACGGTCTAATATGCGTCCAACCTGATCTATATACGTCTTGAGATTTTCCTGGATTTGCTCTTTGGATAATGGCGGACGGGTTTTTGATTTGCCTGTTGGGTCGCCGATACGTGCGGTAAAATCACCAATCAGAAAAATTATTTTAT